>JGI1358J11329_10000249_pt1 | contig 49723 bp, 45 predicted proteins | sample Subgroupgradi54m_FD_11329 | JGI IMG/M metagenome (IMG submission 11329)
AAGATAATTTTTCAGAAAGAAAAAAAGGACCTACAAAGGCAATCAAAGCTACAAAACAAACAAGACCTGCTCCAAACCAAAATCCTGCCGGTTTTTTTTTCACCTTTGTTCTCCCAAATGAATGCGGGGATCAAGTTTTTGATAAATAAGGTCGGTGGCCAGATTCACCAGTGAATACGTGATGGCAATGGTGAGAATACATCCCTGAACCACCGGATAATCTCGTCTTTCAATGGATTGCACCAACAGAGAACCAACGCCCGGCCACGCAAAAATCTTTTCGGTCACAATGGCTCCCGCCAGGACGGCCCCAAACTGGAGTCCTAAAACACTGATCACAGGATTAAATGCCACCCGCAAAGCGTGTTTCAAAATAACTCGCCACTCCGAAACACCTTTAGCGCGTGCTGTCCGTACAAAATCTTCCTTCAATACTTCCAGGAGAGAAGAACGAATCATGCGCGTGAGAAGTGCCGCCATCCCGCTTCCCAATGTGATTGCAGGAAGAACAAATCCTAAAAAATCTTTTCGGCCTGAGATAGGGAGCAGATCCAGCTTGATGGAAAATAAAATCACCAGCAAAGGTCCCAAACAAAAATGAGGAATGGAAATACCCGCCAAAGAACCTAACATCGAGCCACGGTCCCACAACGATCCTTGGCGAACAGCCGCCATAATCCCAAAAATAAGACTGATAAAAATGGCAAAGACCATTGCAATGATCGCCAACTCGAGAGTTGCTGGGTACCTTTCCCAAAGAAGCTGCGTCACAGAACGATGTTCAAAGAGCGACTGACCTAAATTCCCAGAAAAAAGACCTTTGAAAAAATGTAAAAACTGACTCCCCAAGGGCAAGTCCAAATGAAGGGCCTGTCGAAAAGCCACTCGATCGGCAGACAGGGCTTGTTCACCTAAAATCAAATCCACAGGATCACCGGGCACGAGATGAATCAAAAAAAATACAAAACTGGAAACAGAAAAAAGAATACACAAAGTGAGTGCCAACCGTTTTAAAATATAAGATTTCATAATCAGTTTTTATAAACTTCAGTCATCCAATCAAAAGAAGCATTGGGCCGCAGCCTTACCCCCGCTACCTGTTTGGAAAAAACGGCAAAGTTGTCTTCGTACCATAAAGGAACAATGGGGAGTTCATCCGCCAATGTTTTTTGAATATATTTATAAACTTCTTTTCTCTTCACTCGATCCTGGAGACGTCTGCCTTCTGTCGTGAGTCGATCAATGACCTCATCGTTGAATCCACCACGATTCGCACCTTCGGGAGGTTTTTGGGAAGAATGAAAAACATAATAGTAGATGTCGGGTTCAGTCACTCCCACCCACGTGAGAGAAAACATCTCAAAATTTCCGGTGTTGATGTCATGAAAAAAAGTTCCCCACTCATAAGGAAGAATGCGGATCTCAATTCCAACATCCTTTAAATACCGGGCAATCAAACGTGCTAATCCAATCCTGTCTTTCTTCGTGGAGGTTTTATAAGTGATGACAAACCTTGGAGCTGGCCCTAACCCATCAGGGTCGGGATAACCGGACTTATCCAAAAGTTCTCGCGCCTTTTTAGGATCAAAAGCATAGGGCGTCACTTCCGGTTCATAAGCCCAATGGCTGGGCGAAAGGATTCCTGTTGCTGGTTTGGCTAATCGACCCATCCGATATTCAATCAGTGCCGGAATATCCAGAGCGTAAGCAATCGCCTTTCGCACCTCCAAAGATTTGAGCGGACCTTTTTGGAGATTAAACCCCAAGTAGGTCATATTGATACCTTCCGTGGTTTCTACAACCAGATCCCCATCCTTTTTGAGGGATTCCAAAAGCATCGGAGGAATATTATTTTGTAACAGATCCAGACGATGATTCTTTAACTCCAAAATACGAAGATTGTCGTCGGTGACGATACGAAAAATAATTTTCTCTATTTTTGCTTTTGCCAAAGGCTGAAAATATTTTTCATTCCTGTGAAGAACAATTTCTTCATTTGGTTTCATCGATTCCAGAGAAAAAGGCCCTGTTCCTAAAGCAGGATGGGAGCCGCCTGCCTGAATAATTCCCATCGTCAAGGCTGACAAAAAAGGACTAAAATCTTCTTTGAGTTCAATCTCCAGATTCCAAGGGTCTTTGATTGTAATCAACGCAATACGAGAAAGCGTCCCTTTAAAAGGAGAAGCCAATGTTGGATCTAATACAGATTCTGTGTATTTAACATCTTCCGCAGTGAGTTCATGACCATCATGAAAGAGAACTCCTTTTTTCAGGGTTATTTTGTAATGATGCGACGAAGTTTGTTCATAACTCTCGGTTAAATCTTGAACAATCTCCATTCTTTCATTGAGTCGAAAAAGCCCATTATGGAGAAGCGCGGTGATTTTTGAAGAATAGGCATCCGAAGCGAGTCGTGGATCCAGAGTTAAGGGAGGTGCTTCTAATCCCACAACCAGCGTATTCTGTGGTGTTTTGATGCTTGGCTGGCAAGCCCCAAGGCATAAACCAACGAATAACAAGAATAGTAAGCGTGCTCTCTCCCCAAATACTAATTGATTGAAACTCGGACGAAACCAGTTTAAAATAGAACTGTTGTTTAACAAGGCCTTTAAAATTATGCGACTTTTTAGATACTGTCAATTTTTCATCACCTTCTTTTTGATCGTATGCCTTGCGTCATCAAGTTTTGCAAAAGGCAACCATCCTCATAAAAGCAGGACCAAACAATACTCACACAGACACGAAGGCCTTCAAGTCCCTCCTGGCCCTCTCTCCAAACAGATTGAGTGGCTGCTTAGAGCTTATGAGCTCTCGGATGCTACTGTCTCAATGAAGGTTGTTTCACTTTCCGACGACAAAATCATCTACGCCAAGAACCCTGATTTGGCATTGAATCCCGCTTCCAATATGAAACTGGTCACAGAAGCCACCGCTCTCAAAGAACTCGGGGGAAATTATATTTTTAAAACGGAGTTTTATTCCGATACCTCTTTAGACATGAACGGAAAAATCCACAATCTCTGGATCAAAGGTTATGGCGATCCTTTGTTAGTCACTGAAGAATTAGAATCCATGATAGATGATTTGATAGCTATTGGATTAAAAGAAATTACGGGTTCTGTTTACGTTGATAATAGTTTTTTTGATAAGAACGCTAACACAACCTACGTTTCCGACCGTGGAGATAAAATTTACAATATTGTCACGAGCCCACTCGCCTTTAATTTTAACCGCAATATGATCCGGGCACGTTCTAATTCCGGCATGGGAGATGAAGACAGTTACGAAGTTAAAAAACTTCCCCGACAAAAAATGAAAAAGGGTTCCTTCAAAAAACATGTGCGAGTTTCCAAACATAATATCCGTCAGTGTTTTTCGGATCCTTCCCTCTACACAGGGTCTGTCATTATTGAAGAAATGGAAAAAAGGGGTCTGAGGATAAATCAAAACAGGAGTACTCCTCAGAAGGGTTTGGTTCCTTTGGAAGCTAAACGGCTCCTCACCCATAACTCTCCGCCGCTTCGCGAGGTGTTGAAGGGTATGGGGAAATTCAGCAATAATTTTGTGGCAGAACAGGTACTCAAAACAATCAGTGCTGAAAAATCAGGACAGTCAGGCTCTACAACCGAGGGAGCGGAGATGATGAAGAATTATCTTGTATCCTTGAATATCCCCAAAAATTCTTTCTCACTCGACAATGGTTCTGGCTTATCTAAAAATAACCGGCTTTCAGCAGCTCATTTTGTAACCCTCCTGGAAAGAGTTTACCACTCCCCTTTTCGTAACGATTTTCTTGAAAGCCTGAGTGTTGGGGGCATCGATGGAACATTGAAAAAAAGGATGAAAAGTCCATTTCTTTATGGTCGTGTCTTTGGAAAAACAGGGACCCTTAATGGAGTAAGCACCCTCTCCGGCTACTTTATTGGAGAAAATAAAAAATTGGCTTTTTCATTTTTACTGAATGATCTGACCATCTCGAACAATAAGGCCAATCGGGCCAAAGAAGAGATTTTAAAAACTATCGTAGCTGCTCTGGAAAGAACTCCTTCATGAATCATCACAAACTCATCAGCCTCGTTCTGGTTTTTGGATTGGGAATTTCTCTTCATTTTGCCTTTTGTGGTTTAAAGAAACAACTTCCTCAACTCTTTTCCCAGATTGAAAAGGAAGAACATCAAACTCAGGAAATACTGGCTCCGCTTCCTGTCATTGAAGAAAAAATGGAAGAAGCTCCACTTCCTAAAATTTCAGAATTGGCTCTCCTTGATTCTCAAGAAAGTGCTAAAGAAAATTTAAAAAAAATAACCGCTCGAAAATTGATTACGGCACTGCCTGTGCCACGGCTTAACACGTCACACTCTGTCACACCTGTTTCCGTCGCCTTTGAGATCACACCGGAATTAGAACCCATCGTAAGCTTCTGGCGGGACATTTATGCCGTTTATACCACCCATCAGGTGGTACTGCATGACACAGAAGATTTGAGTATTCGTTATAGCGTTCTTGATTTTACGGAACTGGACAATCGTCCCATTTCGGATGCTGAAAAAAAATCCATTCGTGAAACAGAAATTAATCAGGAGATGGAAAAGGTTCGCGCGCATCTTTCACCAGAGGCTGCGGAGAGACTGCGTTCCCAAACAGGATTAAAAGATCGTTTTCAGGAAGGTCTTACGCGGTCCGCGAGGTACATGCCTCATTTTGAACAAATTTTTCAGAGTTATGGAATTCCCAAAGAAATAGCGCGGCTCCCTTTTGTGGAATCTCTCTTTCTTCAACAAGCTTATTCCAAGGTAGGTGCTGCTGGGCTGTGGCAATTTATGGCTTCTTCCGCCAGACGTTACATGACCGTCAATGATCTGGTTGATGAACGGTATGATCCCATCATGGCCACTCATGCAGCCGCTCGTCTTCTCCTTCATAATTTTGAGCTTCTTGGCAACTGGCCTTTAGCCATCAATGCCTATAACTCAGGACCTGGAAATCTTTTGAAGGCTATCTCAAAATTAGGCACACACGATATCACCAGAATCATTACAGAGTTCAAGGCGGGCAGTTATGCTTTTGCCTCTCGAAATTTCTATCCTTCTTTTTTAGCCGCCCTGCACGTCTACGAAAACCAGGAAAAATATTTTGGAAAAATAAAAAAAGATCCTTTACTGGAATTTGATTTAATCCAGATTCCAATCACCATGAGTTTTGAAGAAATCGCTCAGCTTGCTGACACTTCCTTGAACAATCTGAAAGATCTGAATCCAGCCTTTGATAATCGAGTGATCCATGGAAACTACTCCCTGCCAGCAGGGTCCCAAGTGCGTATCCCTAAAGAAAGCCAAACAACTTTTGCAGCTCGATTTGTTAGTTTTCAAACAAATGTATCTTCCACTCAGCTTGCCAACAGCAAATATTCTCCAGAGCAGTAAAATCTCATTCTGAGAGTAAAATTTACAACACAGGTATTTTTTTACCCTGTTTTTTATCAAACAGTATTAAAAAATAATCAATTATTTTAGGGGTTTGCTATTATGAGCGATATGGCACTCGGTTTGCTGTCTTTATGAGGTAGGAGGCACAACATGTTTATTGGAGTGATTAAAACAAAAGACGTGCTGCTACATCCTCTGACGATTATCTCCATGAGGGGTTTGAAGGGCTACTGCAAAATGTTTCTGCGTGCCTTAAGTCCCAAACGGTACCGATTTATCACGATGACGCAGAACACTTCATGGGTTGATATTCGTCACAGGAAGTAGTGCCGGACCCCAAGATCCGGGTCCAGGGACCTCGTTTCTACTTTACTTTCCTTGTGTTGCAAAAGAAACACCTCTTCTGAATTACTTGAAATCTTTTAAGATTTACCCACAAAATTCTCATTTATAGACTGGCATTCCCTTTGCTTTCGTTATAGCTAGGGAGACCATCATGTTTATAGGCGTTATCAGAACAAGAGATATCCTACGTCATCCTCTCACCATTCTTTCCATGAAGGGCTTCTCGGGCTTCTTCAAGCTGCTCTTTAAAGCCTTCAGCCGCAAACCTCACCTTTTCATCAATATGATTGAAAACACCGAGTGGATTACCGTTACCCCCGACAAGAAATAAAATCTCCTTGCACCGTTACCAAGAATAATGATTAGTGACTGAGCGAAATAAACATCGGATTGATGGTATGGGCGCTTAGCTCAGTGGTAGAGCGCCTGCTTCACACGCAGGAGGCCATAGGTTCAATCCCTATAGCGCCCACAATCACTTGATTTCTCACTTGTCCCAACGTGTTTTAAGGTCAAAAAAACTGGTGGGGAGGTATTGACTTTTTATCATAGGTTGATATTATATCAATGATTGACTACAGAACGCACAAGCTGGACAGAAACCAAGCCAGAAAGCTGATCTCGGAAATAGCGACTTGTTAACCTGCTCATATTCGTTTCTCGAAACATGCTCTTGAAGAGATGGAAAAGAGAGATTTAACGACGGTTGACGTCTTAAATGTAATCAAGAGTTCGTCCGCGAAGATACTGAAGGAGGGAGAGTTGGAAAAAGGGACTTATCGCTATCGTTTGGAGACCACAAATATCACGGTCATTGTTTCATTTGATTCGCAAACCAGTTTCGTTGTTGTGACAGCTTGGAGGAAATAACCATGAAATGCATTATGTGTGACAATAAACAAAACTTGAAGCGTCAGACCACCACGGTCAAATATAAAGACTGTGGTTTGGATAATGTCACACTCTATGGAGTTGAGTTCTTCAAGTGTGACCAATGTGGAGAGATTTACTACGGTTACGGTGATACGGAGAAGCTTCATAGTGCTATCGCTGAGATTTTGATCTTAAATAAAGATTTGTTAAGTGGAAAAGAAATTCGATTTTTGAGAACTTATTTAGGTTATTCAGGGGCGGTCTTCGCTAGACTTACGGGTTATACAAAAGAGTCCATTTCACGGATGGAAAATGGAAAACAAAATATCGTAAAACCTTTTGATCGACTCGTGCGTTATTTTGTATCTACAAAATTGCCTCATCGAGATTATGATCTTCAGGATCTATGGCTGAAGGACGAAGGCAAATCTTTGAAACGCATTGAGCTTAAGGCACATAATAACAACTGGGTCCTCAAAGAAGCAGCGTAATTGGCAGCAGTCTTTCCGGGAGTCTCCAAAAGGTTACTATTGATAGGATATTGAGATTAGTAGAAGCTTCAAATCTGGAAGCGGAAGTTGAAATGCTATAGACATGCAGCTTAAGAAATCAAACCTCCGTCTTGGGTTTCTTGTGCCTATCGAAAACTTATCAGAGAGTTTGAAACGTAATACGATCTGAAAAACTACCGGCCGTAATAAGTTTTCTAACTTTTTGTTGTTCTTTCTGACTCAATTCCTGAAATGCCAACCTCAAAACACTTTCTTGTTCTTTTGACAAAAGAGCTTCCAAGATTTGATAGGCCGACTCGATATCCTTGGACTTCTTTTCACGATTCTTTCTTGAATCCGAAATCACGAGCTTGTGAAGGGCAAAATCCGCGGGATGGGGAAGATGGACCGCGACCCCTTCTATATCAATCACGATAGGATCTCGGCTCAACGTGGACAAGTGCCGCAGGGGTTGAGCGTTAAATTTTAGATCCGGAAAGGAAAGAGGTCGATTCTTGGGGGGACCGACCTCGGGAGAAAGCATCTCCAGGATCAACTCATCACTCTCCAGCCTCATGTACCCGCCTGGAGAAAACTCCAAATCAAACCCTAGGTCTTTCAGAAGCAGATGAAGATCAACGGGCTTTGAAAATCGAGTCCTCGGTGCAATGAGAAAATCAATATCGCGTGTTCTCAAGACGGGTGCGTAGTCAGGGCTTCGAAAATAGCCACGATAAAAGGAAGCGGCCCAACTGCCGATCAGGAGGACACGTTCCAAAACGCCGGCCCCCGATAAGCGCTTGAGTATCTCTAAAACAAGTTCATTTTGTTTTTCCACGCAGGGCCCTTTTCAGAATGACTATCTGCTCGCGGATTCTCTTCAACTTACGCTTCAAAATCTTTTTCTCTTCCACCTGATTTCGGTAGTTCTTGATGGCGTCATCATCGACCGCACCCAAGTAATGCTGTCGGACTTTCCCCTCTTTGCGATGAGTGAGATAGCCGTATCGCTTGCTGCGCACCTGACGAACGACAAAGCTTCCCTTGGGGAAAGCTTCGAGCCTCTTAAGGTACTTCTCCTCAAGCCGCCGCGTTGTTACAAGCTCTTCTTTCAATGTGGATAAGAGGATGTTCATATTAACAAGCCACCAATTACACTACGTTACGAGATATTTCACAATTGTAGTGTAACGAAACTACATAATCTGTCAAGGAATTACACTACATGTTAATTGATATTAATAATGTAGTGTAACGAGTCTCACCTTAAGAAGGACTTCGATACGACTCTATGCTTCAACATCCAGTTGATCAGCTACACTGGCGTGCCTGGCACCAGTATGCATTTTGGCAGCTTTACTACTGGTTCCCGTTGCAATACATAAGGAAACAATGCTTTTTACTCCTCGCTCATTTCTTATCTTCTCTATTTTTCTGATTGTCTGCTTTGCTCTTTCTCGTGATGCGCTTGCCCATCGGGATGATTACATCAACGAAACCTTCGTCTTTCAAACGCTTGCTAAAGGAGAATTTGAGCCGGAATACACTCTGGATTTTCACAAATCTAAGTCGGACCCTAATTTCTTTGCCAACAGTCTTGCTTTTGAATACGGAATCACCAACCGGTGGATGATCGACGGCATCGGAACATTAAAGACTACAACGGATGGCCAAAATAGTTTCCACCGCTCCCGCGTCGAAACCCGATACCGCTTTGGCGAAGAAGGTGAACATCTGATTGATGTAGCCATGTCACTTGAATATGAGTTCGAAAGCGATGTAGAAAAAGAACACTTTTTGAATCCAAGAATTGTTTTATCAAAAGACATTTTTCCTAAACTCAACACAACTCTCAATCTCTTCTCCGAACTCCGCGTTGCCGATTCTTTCCATGCCCGAGTCGGTTACGCCTTAGCAATGCGTTACCCTGCGGAGTCTTTTCTCCGTTACGGCATTGAAATTCAAGGCCTCCACCCCGGACCAAATGAACTCTTAATCATTCCCCAGATCTGGCTTGCCTTTCCTCACGAGATTACTTGGAAATTGGGAAGCGGAATCTACGCTGTGAATTCCAATGAATGGTTTTTTTTCAGATCGACCTTCGAAGTTGGGTTTTAACCAAATTCCTTTTCTAAATCTTTGAATCTTTTATTAAAGTATTGCGTGTAGGTGAATTGCAATCCTTGCATCACCCGTGAAAGAGGAACTGAACCAATCGTTCCTGATATTTGACATGCAGCTTAAGAAATCAAACCTCTGTCTTGGGTTTTTTCAGACTTCCATGGAGATCGAGCGTTAATAAAACACGTAATGAGAAAGTAGAGAGACCTATTTAACTTATCGAGAATCGAATGTAACTGAGACAAGAAGTCTTTGTAAGACGCGTCGGCTAGTTTCATGTTGAAATAACCTTCGACAGCCATATCCGCAAAATAGAATCGTGTTTCTAGCATATTCCGGCCTCTCGAAATCATGGGTTTCATATCAGGCTGCAAAGACCGCTTGTGTCGGAATCCTTTTTGGATTTGATCAGCGCCATAGTGAAAAGATAACTTATTCCGAATCATGAAGAATACGTTGGTCTTGCTCTTACGCCCCTTATCAAATGCCGTATCTACGAGTTCTGTCCATGCATCCCTGGCATCCTTCGGCATTTTTTGATTAATTGTTGCAAACTTATCCGACTCCAAAACCTTTTTATTGCGACTAATGAGCTCCATCAACTCATAAACAATACCTATTCTGAGTTTGTTTAAGTACAGGTGGATACCATTGTACTCTCCAAAATCAGGCTGAATATTAAAAGTTTTTCCAGGCTCGGCACTTTTTAATATTTCAGAGATTATATCTAAATTTTTTATGTCATTATAAACGACACTTATTGCGAGAACAAAGCTGCAGAAGTCTTCGGGAAATTCTGTATTAGGCTCAAAAGCATCTTCCTTGAATGATTCAAGAGCTGCTAAATGAGCAAATGCTTCTGAGAATGTCCTCATTAATTCCACTATCCCTTGTACTCATACCGTTTCATTAAATGTTGAAACTCCATATTCAATTGAACCTTACCGTGAGGAATCAGGACATACTTCCATAACTTGCCTCCATTCTGGGCGGTGAATTCGGAAGCATGCTTGCAATACCAGAGTGCGGCTTTAGCTTTTTCCTGGACGTCGCGGTCTTCAATAGCGGCTTCCTTCTTGGTTTCAACCAAGTAAATTACGTCCTTTGACTCAACCACAAAGTCAGGGTCATAACGTTTTTCATTATTGTGCCAGTAGATACGAAATTGGCTCTGGGCCGGGCGCATCCATCGAACGACATCTTTCTTGTTGTCTTCCAGAATAATGGCAAAATCCTTCTCCGTTTTTGAGTCAAATTTGTAATACGGATGACATGCCTTCTTAAACCCGGTGAATACCTTGCCGGGAATAGAGTTTGTAGGTTCGATGGTTTCCCTGAAGTCATGAATCTTGTCCTTCGTATATTTGGAATAGTTGTGATCTTCAATTTTTGTGAAGGGACGAACGTCGAGCGTTTCAAATGTTGGTGCTTCACAATAAAAATGCTCCATCATTTGTGAATAAATGAGCCGGGCGATCTCGCGCTTGTGAACAAATACAACCGCTGACAATTCGATTTCCTTCAAATAAGATTTAAGCTTAGTGACGGCTTGCCCCGCGAGCTTAAACAGTAAATCCGACTGGGCGTCATAATCGATCTCACCAAAGTTGATGAGTTCATTCACGATGGCGTTATCAGGGACGACCTTGATTCGGCCATTGCCTGTAATTACGTCATCAGCATAGCCCAAATTTCTCAACGTCTTGACAATTATTTCTTCGCTGGGAGGCGGGTAGTTGATGCTTTTCGTATCCAGATCAAGATTATGAAACCCGGCTTTTATCTCGTCGGATCGCTGAATTGTAATTCGTGGGATTTCAATAACTTGATCCGCAAAGGAGTCCACCATCTCGTCGTAGCGTTTCTCCACCTCCCGAAGGATATCCCCAGAGAAAAGATCCTTTTGAAGCGACCTGTCCAACTTCTGTTTAATGTGTTCGATCGCTATCGCCTTGACTTCAGGGCGCTTGAGTTCCTGAATAGTTTTTACCTTGGAGCTTAGTTCCGGCAAGGCTTCCGTTATCGCTCGTTTGATCTCAAGCTGGGCCTTGGCTTCCTGTCTGTCTTGAACATTTGGAATGGTGGCGACCCTTTGGTCCTCAACCTTGAAGGTCTCTTCCATAAGGGAGGCTGAAGAAATAACCTCCTTGGGCTGGCTCAGTTCCTGAGCATCAATTTCGATGATGTTCTCTTTGCGAATGATAGAGCCGGGCTTATTGGCTTCGTCGATGATCTCTTGAAACCGATCATGGGCAACAATCGTCAACCTATCCACTTTTGCATCACCCGTACGCTTGCCATAGGGAAGGCGTAATCCTCGCCCAATGGTCTGTTCACGCAAGGTCATGGATGCGGCCGTCCGTAGGGGGATGATGGTGTAGAGATTGGTGACATCCCAACCCTCTTTGAGCATGTTCACGTGGATTACGATTTCAATCTTATTGTTGGGGTCTTCCAGCGTCAGTAATTGGGCGATGTTCTCTTCTTTCTCACCACCTCGTTGATTTGAGTGAATTTCCATTACCTTATCTGCATACCGACCATCGAAGAAGGACAGCGACATAATCAGATCTTTAAGCTGGGTGGCGTGAGTGGTGTCTTTGGCGACGACCAAAACAAACGGCTTGACCTGTGCTGCCTTGTTGTCCCGCGCATGGATTTCAAGAGCCACCTTCGTATCTTCATGAATGCGAACACCGTCCTCCAGTTTGATTCGATCCAGATCTTCGGCAGAATAACGGTGAGGATCAAAGTTTTTACGAGTGGCAACGGCAGGTTCCTTAACAAAGCCATCTTTAATCGCCTTGGACAGGGAATACTCATAAACCACATTCTTAAATTTGACAGGGTCTCCCGCTCGTTCGACCTGAGGAGTCGCCGTGAGTTCAAGACCCAGAACTGGATTAAGCTCGTTGATGACCTGCATTCCCCTATCGGCCCTATAGTGATGGGATTCATCCATCAAAAGGACAAGATCCTGTAGCTCTGAAAGATAGCTGAAGTAAGACTCTCCAATATATTCTGACAACCGCTTAATGCGGGGCTCCCTGCCTCCTCGCGTATCGGCGCTGATTTTTGAAATATTAAAGACGCTGATGTTGACTTCATCCAGCAAAGCGGTCTGCTTGGGATCAATATGCTGGTAATTGTCTCCCGTGATGACACGGGGCCGCTGCTGGGAAAACTCGCCGATGCCGCGAAAAACATATTTCGGATGTGCCGGATTGCCGAAATCCTCGATGAGTTTGTTGTAGATTGTAAGGTTGGGAGCGAGAACAAAGAAATTTTTGATCCCCTTGGCGAGGTATAAATAAGTGATAAACGCCCCCATAAGCCGCGTCTTGCCGACGCCGGTTGCCAGGGCAAAGCAAAGGGATGGAAAGTTTCTTTCAAAGTCGGTGCAGGTTGGATATTCCCCGTGAACGATTGCGAGTTCTTGCTCAAGCAGAGAATTTTTCTGAAGTGACAACTTGTCACCAAGGTGGGCAAGAATATCCAGACCTTCAATCTGCGGCTGTCTCAGGCTCAGTCTATTCTTAATTGTGTTGGCGATGTGTTTCATTTTTATCTCAATCCAAAAGATCCATCTGGCTTGGTATTGGTTTTCTTTTCTTTTTTGCCGGTTCCGGCTTCTTTTCTGGCCCAGTGGGAACAAATTCGGGCTGATTGGAATCTTGCGGCATAGAGACGATGTTCAGGCTGTAGTCATTTTTACCAAACTCACACCGACCCAGAAGCATCTTGGGAATTTTTTTGATGGTCATGTTGGGGAATTTATTGTCGCAAGCCTTTTGAAAAGACTTGCAGCAAACGAGAAGGCTTTCTTCCGGCTTCATTTCCTGCTGAATCTGGTCGAGGAGTTTGACGGTGACAAATTGAGTGGTGGTGAAAATAAAATCTCGCTCCGTGGAGCCACCTTGCTTCCAGTAGATTTCTTTATCGGGCTGATACTGAAACCCTTCATGCTTGGCCATCGCCGCCGCCAGCATGTTGGCGTTGTAAGCCTCATCAATCACAAAGTTTCCGTATTTATCTTTTTTGAGCAAACTCGGCGCGAGATTATAAAATTTGAATCCTCCGCCGCCTTTCCAACCAACGGCTTCTGAGATGCCACCTTGGTCTGTGCCATCGACGACTTTTTGAAGACGAGGAATAATATGGGTGTGGCAGTGCTCTCCCAACTCCACCATGATCCAGCGGCGATCCATCTTGTGAGCAACGGCACCAGTGGTGCCGGAGCCAGCAAAGGAATCGAGCACAAGATCTCCAGGTTTTGTTGAAAGGAGGAGGATTTTATGAAGAAGTCGTTCTGGCTTAGGCGTACCAAAAAGATCCGTAACTTTAACCTCTGGGAATAAATTTTTAAGCTCATACTTTGCTTGCCGATTATGCCCCGTCTCCTCCAAATCAGTCCATAGCGTGGAAGGAGGAAGCGCTTCCATATCAGCCAAGTATGTTCGCCTAATAATCCTTTTCCCATCTTCGGAGAAACGTATTTCACCTGTTTTCATTTTTTCTTCGATAGTTTCTTTCGACCAGCGCCAACCATTAGGCGGATATTTTATAATATTGCCATTGGGGGCAATGATGTCGAATTGCAAATTTGGTCGCAGGCCCGGATTTTGTATGTTGTTGCCATCAAACCAAGGGCCACGAGGATCGTTATCTGGATTTTTGAAATGTGTTCGCTTATTGAGATCATTCAAAAAGCTGGGTCTCCATTCTTTATTCCTTGCATAAATAAGAACATCATTATGGTCTAGCGAGAATTTTGTTACATTGTTGTTGCTGCTATCCGAGGTACGCCAAACTACGTTTGCGATGAAGCAAGAACGACCAAATACCTCATCACAAAGAACTTTAAGGTAATGACCTTCATTATCGTCAATCGTAATCCAAAGCGAGCCATCCTCTGACAAAAGTCGTTGTATTATTTCTAGACGATCTCGTATGAGCGAAAGCCAAAGCGAATGCTCCACGCCATCATCGTAATGTTCAAAGGCACTGCCCGTATTGTAAGGCGGGTCAATAAAAACACATTTAATTTTTCCCGAAAACTCTTGTTCCAACGCCTTAAGCGCCAAGAGATTATCGCCATGGATGAGAATGTTCTCGGCCTTCGGATCGCCGTAGGATCTCTCTGCATCCTCAATCAAAATCCTCGGCTCCAGCTTTGGCCGATTCTCTTTGCCGATCCAGGTGAGTTCGAGTTTTGGTTTGCCGTTAGCCATGCCAATTATACCTTCGTGTATCGATAATTATTTTTGATGTTGCCATGCAAGAATTTGCCTTTTGAATTGGCACCCATAAATTGTTGATGCACGGTCTCAGGAACATCGAAGTACTGATAGGCCGAGCCATCATTGAAGGCTATCTCAAGTGTCATCGTGGCTGGATCATATCCAACTTCCGCAATGTTTGATGAAGTGACCGGTATTCTGTTCATATTTTATCCCCCTGGTTATTTCTGATTCGTGGGTTCTCGCTTCTCCAATTTTCTAAAACTTTCGCATAGTCTTCTGTTTGTTTTGCCCGATTCCATCCACCTTCTAACTTCGGATCGTAAATCCGCGGATCATGACTATCGGGACGTCGATTCTTAGCCGGAACATCGATCAAAGCTCGCAATGGCAATTGAACCGCCTCCCCGACAATTATTGCTTCTCCCGTTCTCAAAGCAGGTAACATATCGAAAAGTCCCTCCAGGTTGTCACTCACCGTTCCAGTGACATGAGAACGATCCGTGGCATTGGCTAGGCGCATGGCGAACATCGTGCCGCACTGTGAAAGAATAGTCGGATCAATCTCTGAGGGCCTCTGGCTCACTATCATCGCGCCAATTCCATATTTTCTACCTTCTTTTACGATTCTGCGTGCTGCAATCGAGGCTGCGCCATCGTTTCCCGTATTCAGATAAGTGTGGGCTTCCTCAAGAACAAATAGTAGTGGGCGTGATCTTCCACCCTCTGGCAAATAGCGTGACCAAAAAAGGGCATCAAATAATAGGCGGATAAGCACACCAATGAGATCCACCAGAATTGAAACTGGCACCCCAGATAGATCGAGAATAGTGATTGGCTTATCTCCACCAACCCAAGACTTCAGCAAGCTGTCGATATCTTCAGAAGGTTGGTCATTAAGATTCTGCAAGTCAGGTTTGGGACACCAGGGGCCAGGACGAAATAAGAAATCATAACGAGTATCTCGTAGAAGAGACTCAAAAGCTAGTATCTGCCTGCGGATATTGAGTGGTACAGCACTTAGATAGACACGGTTGGGGCCGCTCTGTGTGATTGGAGAGTATTTAGGCGCAATAACGCGCATTATATCGCCAAATATTGGTTGACCAAGCCGGTCAGTTTCTATGGCTTCCGTGCTTTCGCTTTGGTTAGCGCTTTGTGCTGTGTGAGTCGAACATACATAACGGTGAAGTTCATACCAGAGCCGGTGAATGCTGAATGGGATGGGTGTATCTACGGTCATTGTATCAACAGTCACGCCAGTACGTACCCTCATCTGAAGGGAGGCAATTTTTAGTTGCTTAACTTTTTCTACAAGTGCTGCACGATCAGCATCACTCAAACTTCGAAATGGCGTTATTCGAAGTAGTTCGTCAAAGCTTAGTGCCCAGTAAGGAATAAATAGAGGTTTCTCGCCTTGACTCTCATCCGCATTGACACGAAAGACTGTCGCACGATCATGCAAGGCAGCGTGATACTCACCGTGGATGTCCAAGACAATAATACGGGCTGAAGGATATCGTGTTGAATCAGAAAGAGACGTGAGAAGATTGGCAACTGTCGTGGATTTACCTGCACCCGTCGTTCCAACAACGGCGCTGTGGCGAGCCACGAGGCGGTCAATATCTATCAGTGCTGGGATAGATTCCGAGCTTGCTAAGTTGCCAACTCTGACAAAGTTCTGCGCATTTGGTCTGCCGTAGATGCGGGTTAGGTCATGTTCGGTGACAAGATGAGCTTCATCACCGATTGTGGGATATTGCGAGATACCTCGCTTGAACTCACCACCTCTCTGACCTTCGCCAATAAGCTGAACCTTCAACCATCGGTAGCCATAGGGCTCAATCTGAGCCAATGAGTCAGGGACGGCCCCTGCGCCAACCTGCGATACAATACCGAAAAGATCTGTGAAGCCGATAGAAATACGGACAAAGCTTCCTATTTGTCCAATACGATAACCATGTCCATCAATGAAGGCTAAACCAGAAACCGTGTCTTTATCCAAGGCTATGCTAATGGTCGCTCCTTGAACATCCTGGACGGTTCCAAGATATGTTGGGCTACTTGACATCAGAGGTCTCCAATAATTGCCGAGTAGATCCAATCAATTCATGAAGAAAATTTCCTAAAATATTAAAGTCTCCCAATAAAAATGCGGCTGTCCGCTTGCCATCCTGTTTCGTTGGATCAATGCTGGCCCATGTGACCCATTTACTCGTATCCGATGATGCAGAATGATCATCTTTTTCAGACCACATGGTTTCGCGGCCACTGATGATGGCTCCATTTCTTGCTAAAAGACTGAGATTCGAACGTTCACGAGCTAATTTAACCGCATCGGGGTATTTGCCTAGATCATCGAAGAGTAATGCAAACGCAATTGCCGTCTGAGTACATTGGAGCCCCTGTACAATTACCTCGTTTAGGTGCTCATCACGAAAAGAGTAGCCACAAATGACAAGAGTGGCGGTGGGTTGTTTAAGAAACGCCCTAAGTCTGTCAATCATGGCAAGATAAGGCATCCTTCTGCTTTCCTCATATTTTAAATGAGAAGGATGAATGACGCGCTTCAATTGATCCTCTTTCTCTTTTGTTGCACCCCGAAACACGCCCTTTTCCTCTTGATACCAGTTGATCGAACCATGCAACTTCCAGAGACGCGCCCAGCGCGGCGGCAACATATCTTCCTCCATTGCGCGCAGATCAAAGAAGGGTTTTCGCGCCCCTGCAAAACCATCGAAGTACGGCACACGACAATCCTCCAGGGCCTGTTCCATTAAAACGTCGTAGTTTGTCGTAAATACCTCAACAGGATTCTCACGTCCAACGGCATCCATCCATGATGCTACGTGGTGATATGGAGTTTCTAGATTTGGTAGTGTCTTGTCAGCTAGCTCGTAAATTAAGCTACAAATCTTCTTATCGAGATTCTCAAGATCAACTGCAGAAAGATCACGCACTTTGTCCTTTCCTGCAACTACACGAAGGGAACGTATATGACTCAACATGTCTTCCACATTCACATTGTCACGATCATCTTTCTTGAAATGACCTTCAATGATTTTCAAAAGTGGCCCGTGCCCCTCACTTTCGGTGAGAGCATTACAAACCACTTTAGTAATTCCCGCAATATCCGGAATCAGAGGAAGCTTCTTATCGTCATTCGATTTTATAGACACCGGACAGCCAGCTCCTAGAAAAAGGCCAAGCGGTTTTTTGTTACTTGATAAACATTGTTGAAGATAATTAATCTGCTTATTTGGATCTTGGATGTCATTCATATTTTATTTCTCCCAAGCTCACTCATTATCAGAACTTTCCTCTTTGATCCGTGGAGCACCTATCATTGCCAGTTCCAACCCCTCAATCTCCTGCAACGACTTCCCTGCGATCCCCTGCAGATCTCCGTACATTCCAACGGTCGATTGCATAACTCGTTCAATTTGTTCCTCGCGCTTCGCCCATTGTTTCGTGATGGCCTTTTTTTCAGCGGCAAGATCTTCCTGCATGGATGAAAAGGCCTCGACGATGGCCTGGACGCGCTGACGAAAGCGTGGGCCGGTGAGGTATTGATAAACCAACTCCGTCTTTGTCTGCTGGCCTTCGGACGCCTGCCGAGCGCTTGCCGCTTCAATGAGACCTTGGCGAAGAAGCGTAACCACAGGAAGCGCCACGCGGGGATGGGCCACACACACGCCCTCCACCCAGTCGAAGGACTCGATGCCTTTTGGAAGCACTTGGCTGATAATGATGGCGACTTCCGCCTTGGCCGTTCGTTGATCTTCGCGGAGCTTGGCGAGCCAGCCATCACTCCAGTTTTTCGTTCGTTTGGATTCCCAAAGGATGGTGCCGCAAAGTTGACCCGAGGGTCCCATCACTCGTTGAAGCACATCCCCGCCAAATTCACCCTTGGGAACAGGATCGATAGTATCGCGCGGAAATTTAGCTTTTAGAAGGGCTTCAAGCTCAAGTTCTTGAACCTCACCCTGAAGTTGCTGCGATCCTTGCTCGGCCTTGCGTTTGAGGTCCTCAATCGTTTTCTGCATGGAAGAGATCGTTTCTTCCTTCTCCATAACCTTGAATTTCAATTCTTCTTCGGCCTCTTTGCGGGCCTTATCGCGAGTGGCCGAGAGTCCTTCCTGAACTCGCTTTTCGACGGTCAGTTCGACTTCGCGTTTGGCGTCATCGAGCGCACGTTTCATGCGTATCACTTCAACTTGAGCCTTCTGAGCCTCTTCAAGTTTTGCATCTCGTTGCTTGAGGACTTCTCCAAGTTCGGCAAGCTGGTTGTTTTTTTCATCAAGATCCGTGGCAACCGCGAGCTTGGCTTTCTTGGCCTCTTCAGCGACGATCTTTGTGCGTTCCTGTTTCAGCTTGTCGGAATTTTCCTCGTCCTTTTGCGTGAGACGCTGTTCATAGGCGAGTCGAGTGGACTCGATGAGGGGTGCGGCAAGCGACTCGGTCAGCTTGATCTCCGCCTTGCACTTCGGACAAATAATCGTTGGTTCAGCCATGATTTTTCCTTGTTCGATAAGCCTGATTTGGCGCATTCACCTTGTTGGGAAATCTTAATTCCATCAATCCTTCTCGGACCATTACCCTAAGAAACCGGCTCCTGACGGCACTTTCATTGCGATTGATCAGTGATGCTATTTCCCTCATAGTTAGAAACCGTTCACGGCAAAGTTCCAAAATGATTTTTTTCAACTGTTCTGGGGGCAATCTTTTTCTTTCAAGCGCCGAAGCCGCAATTAGCTTGAGCTGGGTTGTTTCATTCTGGGTTAAGCCTTTATGTGAGGAGTCTTCTTTATGTATGGAGTCCTTATGTGTGGAGCTTTCCTTATGTAAGGACCCCGCTAGAGCGCCAGATTCACCTTTAAAATCAAAGGCTTCTGGAGAAGAAGGAAGTTTGTAACGTGACCAACGTCTCCTGCCATCCGAGACGAGAAACCCACGTTTGACAAGGTTCTGCAGTCTTTTGGTGAGATCGGCCGGATGCTTATCGGATACCTCTTGAAGGCGTACATTCGAAACATCCCCTTCCGTATCGGCAATGGCTAGCGCTAATCTTTCCTCTGATACCAAACGATCCCAATTGTCGCCGAATAACTGGCGAAGTTTGATGGAAGACCCATCGGGAATAAGGCTGACCATGGGGAGGATCAGCTTGATACGATCCGGCTGAAACTGTTCCCGAATACCGGGAGGACGCCAATTCTGCGATTTCCACCCTGTGATTATTTTATCAATTCCAGAGCCGGCCTTTTCCCCAAGACCAATCATCTGAAACATAAGCTGAAGAGATTTATTGCGACATTCACTAATGCCACCTGCGCGTATTTGCTCACGAGAGATCAACAAACTCCCAGGATTTGACATTTCAATCCTGTCGGGAAACCTATCGATGACAATTCCACCCTGCCCGCGATAGTCGGCATGAATCATGGCATTGGTCAGAGCCTCGCGAATCGCTTCATGAACAACCGTGTCGTCTTTACGGGTCAATCCTGGCGATGAAAGTTGAAAGGGAATCTTTAAATCCTTGGATAGCCTTTGCATTACCTTCAGATAAAACTGAAAAAGATTTCCGGGCCATGTGCCATCAAGGGTAATTCGATCGATCCAGCGAATATTTGAATCTTCAGATAATTTTTCGCGGTAATCTACGTGATATTGAGAAACAGCAAGAGGATCTTTGATGGATTCCATCCGTCCAAACATCAAGAGCCCTGCAATAGTTAGCCCTTCCTCATTTGACTTGCGATCAATACGCCAGCCTCCAAGTTTGATTAGAAACTCTTTTGTATCTTCATTTAACCAGGGGTGATCGGGTGAACGAGAGGCAAAACGTTGGCGATAGCTCTTGAGACTTTCCTCATCTAAATCTTTCAGACCAAAATTCTGCAGGATAATTCCATCAGCAGGCTCTTCAGCCTTGTCAGCAAGCATGCGTCCAACTTCATCTTCGGTGCAACGGTAATCACCTTCATAATTACGACGGTAGGTGCCCAATAACGGGTTTTGCCCAACGTAGATTGGGCGCTGTCGTCGGGCGGCTCGCGGAACGTGGATGGAAATTATTTTTTTATCAAAAACGGTTTTTACCTGAACATCAGATTCAACAAGAAGATTGATACTTATCTTGCCGCGATTATTGAGCAGGTCCCAAATTTCCTTCCGCTGTTTCTCGGGACTCTCAATTCCATCAATGAAATAAACTTCGTCTTTGCTGGTAACACCAAGAACAATAACACCTCCATCCGAGTTGGCCATTGCACTGTAAGTTTCCCACAGCGAGCCAGGCAAGCCGCCACGGGCGGATTTAAACTCCCAATCCACTTCCTCACCGATAGAAACAGCATTTAGAATGTCGGAAACTTCGGTCAACTTATCCCCACTTTTATTTCACTCGCATCTGTGATCCAATGTTTCATATAGGTGAACTAGCAATACATTGATATTGCTATGTTTTTTGAAACTTTCCTGTTTTGAATGAAGTAAGAAATTCAGTGCAATTACTTCACCCTCCACCGAACGGCAAACAACGATTTCACATTCGATTTCTGTCGTAATTGTGTTTCCACTCTGTCGATAAGTTGTTCTTTCTTTAACTCCACCTCATCCTGCGCTTCATACAGCTTTTTGCGCATTTCGTTGCGCTTCTTTTCCATCTCTTTAATCCCACGCTGGACCTTTACCTTTTCCTCCAGATTGACAATCTTTTTAGAATTTGTCTTTTCGGCTTTGATGTCTATTTCTAGTTTTTTTAAATCCAGTTCCAAGGCCTTTTTCATGTCCTCTGACCATTTATCCAGTTTGTCCACTTCTGCATCAAAGAAACCACTATTACGTTCGGCAATTCGGGCAGAAGTCACATTGATGGATTCTTTTTCTAGATTTTCTAACCTTTGATTTTCGGCATCAGATATTTGCCCATTTCCCTCTTTGATTTCCGCTGAAAGAGAGAAGAGTTTTCTTGCGATTTCGTCATGGATTCTTTCGCCTTGGCTGTCAAAGGCAGAGAGGATCAGGTGATCTTCGGCTTCAAATGCTTCCACTGTATAATTTGAAACTTTCAAGACACCCTGCTTGCCTATGAGAGGCTCCAAAACAGAAACGATACTTGGATTATGAGAATAATCAAAAACCAGTTCCGCGGAGCCAAGCTGTTTGCCCTTCACTTCACGTAAAATTCTTTGTGCTAAGGGGTGGGCAGGGCGATAGATATGGGCATCATCGACGTTTTTACCAATCTTATAAGGGCCAGCATCGATATGTTCGTCCGAAAACGGATTTACTTTCAGCTTGAATGAATACTCGTGCTCGGCAAAGTCGGCGTTACTTCCAAGAAAATAACGGGTGGTGTCCCAAAGCCATTGCTCATAGGTATCCAGATAGGCGCGACTCTCACGCATATTTATTTTTAGCTTTTCGTGGACTTCTGCATCGAAGTTTTCCAGTAGCTTTTGGCGCGTGTCATGCAGACCGCTTTGTATGCTCTCATCCATCTCTTTCTGGAGAGAGTCGAAAGCGGCGTTGATTTGTTCTTCATTCCGGCAGGTTTGGTAAATAGCCGCGATGCGCTTTTCAAAATCAGCACCGGATTCAATGCTTCCCAAGACTTCATCACTTGCGCCAAAGACTCCTTTGAAGAGGTTAAACTTTTGATCCAAGAGGTCATAGACACGCCGGTCAGCAGCATTTTTTCGATTCACAAAATTGATCACCACCACATCATGCTTTTGCCCATAGCGGTGGCATCGACCGATACGCTGTTCTATCCTTTGCGGATTCCACGGCAAATCGTAGTTGATTACCAGGGAGCAAAATTGCAGATTAACCCCTTCAGCCGCCGCTTCGGTGGCAATCATAATCTCAGCCTCATCCTTGAAGTGATCCACTAAGGCTGCGCGCATATCGGCTGTTTTTGAACCGGTCGTTTTATCGGTGTCTTTATATTTTTCTATCCATGTTTGATAAATCTCTTTGGACTTTGGGTCGTTATTGGAGCCATTAAAGAGAACGATTTTCCCGCCATACCCATTTTTCGAAAGGAGTTCTGATAGAAGGTAGTTCTGCGTCACCGTCGACTCTGTAAAGATGATCGCTTTTTGCTTTGCGCCCAGGTCCTTGGTCATCTCAAAGCCTTTTCTTAAAGCAACGAGGAGGGCTTCTCCTTTGGAGTTTTTCCATATCAACTTGGCCAGGTCGCGAAATGTTTCCAAATCAGCCTTTTCTTCTTTCATCAAAGCGATGTCTTCATGGGTATAAACAATTTTCTTATTTTCTTTTTCTTCTCCATCCTCCTCTTCGTCATCAACCCATTCCTCAGAGACTTCCTCAAAATTTTCAAAGTTCTCCTCAATGCCAGGCAATCCGTTTTCTTGGCTTATCTGTTGCTTTTTGGCATCCTCAATAAGTTTAGAAAGTTTATATGAAAGCCCGTTCAAAGTACTAGCGATGGCGAAAGAGGACGAAGCAAGCAGCTTTCGAAGAATGAGGGTGATCAATTGGCGTTGACTCGATGGCAACGCAAAAAGCTTTGGACGTTGCAAATACTCAGACATGCCGTCATAGAGTGCGATTTCCTCTTCGGTTGGGGTATAGTCCTGCGTCAAAGGGATACGCTTTGTGTAATTGATGTATTCTAAAACCTGCTTGCGAAGTGTGCGGGTACAGACCTCCTGAAGACGTTGCCGCAAATCTGTAAACATTTCCTGACGCGGTTCAACCAGACCCAACTCATTTTCATTAATATCTTGTTCACGGGAAACACGCGCGTAATTGGCTTTGAAACTTTTGAGATCGCCAAAAACATGATCGTCAATAATGCTCACAAGGCCATAAAGTTCGAGAAGGGAGTTTTGTAATGGCGTGGCTGTAAGTAAAATCTTTGGTGCATCAACCAGGGCTGCTTTTATCTCTTTCGCAATTTTGTTGCTCGATTTGTAGACATTGCGCAGGCGATGAGCTTCATCAATAACAACCAGGTCCCATTGGGTTTTCTTGATGTAGGGAGCCTTAGCCCTGGCAAAATGATACGAGCAGATGACAATCATGTCTTGCTGTTGGAACGGATTAAGATTGCCGTCTTTAATGTACTGGTTAAAAGACTTTGCCTCTAAAATAATAGAGGGTAAAAAGAATTTTTCCTGCAGTTCAGCATTCCACTGTTTTCTCAAACTGGAAGGAACGATCAGCAGAATTTTCCGCTTTCTCTCGGCCCATTTTTGGGAAATAACTAAGCCGGCTTCAATCGTTTTTCCCAAACCTACTTCATCGGCAAGAAGCGCTCCTTTTGAGAGAGGTGATCGGAACGCAAAAAGTGCGGCTTCAATCTGATGTGGATTCAAGTCAACCTGTGCATTGGAGAGCGTTGAAGACAGCTTCTCCAGACTATCGGAAGGACAGCGCCTTGTTAGCTCGTATGCGAAATATTTTGCATGATAAGGAGTGAGCACACTTTTATTTTTATTCTCGCTCATACTTTCATCAACCTCGGCATCCGGCCATGTCCGGTCAGTGCTTTATACTCAGGTGTTGCAGCCCCACCCACCTATACATAGATGGGTGGATAAACTCAGTGATCATGTACACCCCGCACCTATGCATAGGTGCGGGGTAAACCCGCTATTTAATACAATTCTTTATTCTTCTCTTCAATTGTCCCATTGCGTTACCACTATTTTTCAAACGCGCCTCCCTCGATCTGGCATCAGATTCATCTTGATAAGCTTCGTAATAAGCCAATACGAGCGGCCTCCGATGTCTAGTGGACTCAACCTCACCGTTATTATGTTCGGCCATTCGCCGTTTTAAATCATTGGTCGATCCAGTGTAGAGATTTCCATCTTTTTCACTTTTAAGCACGTAAACGTAAAACATGAGTCATTTCCTCCGCGCCGTTCAACCCCACATCTATGCATAGATGTGGGGTCAAATTTCTTGATCTCGTCTTCAGAAAGGAACTTCGTCAGTTCCTCTTTGAGGGCGGGATCATATTGAACCCCGCACCTATGCATAGGTGCGGGGTGAATCGAAACGGCACCACACATTGGAACCTTATCCTTTCAAAAGTCTCTTTTCTTGTTCGATAACCTCACGTTCGTGTTCGAGTTCTTTTTTCAATTCCTCTTCGGTTGGTAGATAGAGTTTGTATTTCGAAGCAAAGATGCGTTTGCCATCGTTCAAAACAGAATACTTCACCACGGCTTCTTCTTTCTCGGAACAAAGCACAATTCCAATAGTGGGGTTGTCTTCTTTGCCGCGCACCTTATCCTCGAAAAAGCGGACATAAAAATCCATCTGCCCGATGTCCTGATGAGTTAGCTCACCCATCTTCAGATCAATGAGGATAAAACACTTGAGCACGTAATTATAGAAAACAAGATCGATGTAAAAATGCTTGGCGCCCGCTGAAATCCTGTGTTGTCTCCCCACGAAAGAAAAACCCCGTCCAAGCTCCAGAAGAAAATCCTGAAGTTTGTTGATCAGTAGAGTTTCGAGTTCTTTTTCCTTCAAAACAGCGTCGCGCTTGACGTTTAAAAATTCCAACACAAAAGGATCTTTGATGAGGTCTGCCGCGGTGGCGGGAGCTTCCAACTTGTTGGTTTCTTTTTTGAGAAGACTTCTTTTCCTGCTCATCAACAAACGTTCATGATAGAAAGAGTTGATCTGGCGCTCCAACTGACGCGTGCTCCAATTGCCAGCAACGGCCTCTTCCAGATAATATTGCCGGGCCGTTTCTTTCTCCACCTTGAGAAGCAGCCTGTAATGGGTCCAGCTTAATTCTGGCCTCAATCCAAACGGGATAGATTGGTCACGCACTGCGTGACTTTTTTGTCCGGACACGATTTGGCCACGCACTGCGTGGCTTTTCTGGAAGGCCAAATAAAACTGACGGAAATATTTCAGGTTTGTCAGTGAATAGCCTTCACCGAACTCCCGGGTCAGTTTCTCGGCCAAAGATAAAATGAGATACTCACCGTAATCTGCCCGTTTTTTGCCTTTCTGCTCTTCCTCTACAATTAGGCGTCCCACGTTCCAATAGGCTTCCACCATGATGAGATTGACGACGCGATAGGCGTTGCCTCGGGCTTGGAGGATAATATTCTTCACTTGTGAATAAAAATCCTGCCGAAGAATCTTCTCGTTTTTTCTAACAACCAAAGATGTGTTCTTTTTTGAACTTTTCATAAAAATTTTCTCACTTCGGTTTGATCAAGCACACCTTCACCCAATCAACTTTCGCATCAGTTGCACCATCCAATTTTATAGTTGGAAATTCAATCCCAAATGCAGACACAGACAATTCCAAGAACACACAACGCAACCCGAATTCTGGATGGAAATTTCGCCACATTCGATCTGGCGAATTCATTTTTTCTTCGGCTTGCCAGGCGCCTTCAGTTTTAGGCGTTCAATTTTGCTGATCGCCTTTTCAAAATCTTTTTCAATCGCACTAGGCTCATTCAACTTTTTCTGCCTATAGCTCTCAAATTCAGTCTCTGCCTTGGTAACAGCCACTTCGTGGCTGATCTTTCCCACGTGGGTCAAAATGTCGTGATCACTCAGGCGCAAGAAATCATCGAGTTTGGCGATCCAGTCTTTCATATACATGGCCTTTTGCCGGACGGCCTGTAGCTCCGCAAATTCGAGATAGGCGGTCACAATCCGGTTGAGGAGATTCAGCTCTTTTTCGTTGAGATAATTTTTGGCAATGGACACATCCGACTTCCGGAGTTTGGTTCCGGACCAACTGGTCAATCCCATGTAGGGTTTTGAAGCATCGGCGCGTTCTGTAATAACCTCTGCGGCTGTCTGGCCATGAGCCGCCCAATGCATTTTGTTCTGGATGGTGGCGAAAAACTTTTGCGAAGCTTCCGTATTGGGATCGTAGTCAATGCTGGTGGCATAAATATCGAGGACCTTGCGCCAAAAAACTTTTTCCGAGGAACGAATATCGCGGATACGGTCGAGGAGTTCATCAAAGTAGTTACTTCCATCAGCCTGCTTGAGACGCTCATCGTCCAATGTAAAACCTTTAACGATGAACTCCCGTAATCGTTGGGTAGACCAAATGCGAAACTGTGTGCCCCTGTGGGATTTGACGCGGTAACCAACGGAAATAATGACATCGAGATTATAAGAGATGACATCATAGGTTTTGCCGTCAGGGGCAGTATGTGCAAAATTTGCACTTACTGAATCAGAGGTCAGTTCACCCTCGGCAAATATGTTGGTAATGTGCTTGGTGATGACGGATCGGTCTCTTTGAAATAATTGGGCCATTTGGGCTTGAGTGAGCCAAACGGTTTCACCCTTAAGCTGAACCTCAAGACGCGTTTGACCATCTTCGGTTTGATAGAAAAGAAGTTGCGATTCCTGCGGGCTATCAGACTTTTTCTTTTTCATAAAATTCTCACTTCGGCTTGATCAAGCAACACCTTCACCCCATCAACTTTCGCATCAGTTGCACCATCCAATTTTATAGTTGGAAATTCAATCCCAAATGCAGAAGGCTTATTTTTGTTCTGGAAAAAGGTTTGAGCTTGGCTGTATAAGGCCCGAATGAAAAAACAGGTTGTTCTTTTATTCATTCTCATTCCTTTTTTTGCCGCATGCAGTGGTCGCGTTCCCTCTGCCAAGACAGCCCATCATGTGGTCACCAAAAATTTTGAGAAGTACGGTAAAAAATACAAAGACAGTGATTTTGGGAAACATCATTTAGATAAGGTTGAAATTGTTTCCGTGAAAGAGATCCAGAAAAATATGGCTTCTGTAGAAGCCTACACTTATCTGAATGAAGGCCCCGTTTATTGGATACGCGCTACGGTTGAGAAAAAAGCGTATGGATGGAGATTGATTTCTTGGGAAAAGCTCGCGGCACAGTAAGAGTCACTGCTCCATTCTGATCCGTTCTAAAAACTTGCACTCCCCTTCTCTGATATTTTTCCAAAACTCCTTCACTGGGAAATCCAAAGTTATTTCCTTCTCCAAGACTCGCAACGGCAATCTGCGGAGAAATCGTGTCGATAAAAGGCACAGAACTTGAGGTTTTACTTCCATGATGAGGAATTTTTAAAATCGTGGACTGCAAACCCGGCCGGTCAGAAAGAAATCTCTCCCCTTTTTTCTCAATATCTCCCGGAAAAAGAAGCGAGGCTTGACCAAACGTGATACGAACCACCAAAGAATTGTCGTTGATGTTACGGGAAAGATCGATGTGATCGGGATAAAACACCTGAAAGCCAAGCCCTTCCCACTCCCACTGATCTCCCTCTTTTAATATTCTTTGTGGAAAAGAATGAGCTGCGATTTTTTGTTGTAAATTTTCAAAAGATTCGTCAGGAAAAGTTTGTCCATTACTCCAAAATTCACCAACCGGAAAAGCATCGACCACCGCACGGAGTCCGCCAAAATGATCCGGATGAGGATGCGAAAGAAGGATCCGATCAATCTTTTTAATCCCCATCCGTTTCAGATAAGGCACAACCACTTCTGCACCCACATCGAAAGCATTTTTCTGACCCGGGATGAGAAATCCCCCGCCATCAATGAGCAGGGTTTTTCCTGTCGGTGTTTGAATGAGAGCCGAATCTCCCTGCCCCACATCCAGAAAAGTGACTTGAAGATCCTGATGATTTTTTGAGAAAAAAGAAAACCCAAACCAACCAGCACAAATAAGAAAAAGAATGATCGTCATTTGTTTTCGAAAAGAAGGTCTTCGATAAAAAATAACCAGACAAACGATCAGTAAAAAACAAAAGAAAACTTCGGAGGGAGTCGGATAAAAAGAAATGACCCCAAAGTATTGGGAAGACCATTCTGCTGATTTGTGAAGGAACGTTAGAAACCATCGAATCAAAAAACCCACAACGTGAAAAAGTGGTTGGGCAAAAGCTGGGGAAAATATCGCGATCCAACTGACAAAAATACCACTGATCAAGATGACATTAACAAAAGGAATAGCCCATAGATTGGTGATCAAGCCACTGAAGGAAACTTGATGAAACCAATAAGCCACCAGAGGTGCTGTCATCAGGGTAGCCCCAAAACCAGAGCGAAATGGATTGAAAACGTATTTTTTCCACCAAGCATGTTTTAAGTCGTTATCTTGTAAAGGTGAGAAGGCAAGAATCCCTAAAATTCCCAAGAACGAGAGTTGAAAAGAGGCTGAAAAAAAAGCGGGTGGATTGAGACAAATAATCGCCAAACCTGCAGCCGCCAGAAGAGACAAAAAATCAACCTCTCGCCTTAACCACAGGGCCAAACAGACAAACAGGGCCCCAAAGAAAGCCCTTTGTGCCGAAGGAGAGGCTCCGGAAAAAAGTGTGTAAAAGAGAACAGGCACCAAAGAGAGAAGAAGGGCCAAATTCTTCACGGAAAATCGGAGCATGAGTTTTTGAGACCTCTTCATCAAAAACAGGAAAAGAAAATAGAAAATCGTGCCCACAACCACCAGATGAATCCCTGAAATAGAAAGAAGATGGGCTGTGCCCGTTTTTTGAAAATCGTTCCAGACGCTCTCTTCCAGATGAGACCGATCGCCTACAAGGAGGGTATTGAGAAAAGCAGCTTCTTGGGGAGACAGGAAATTTCGAATCTTTCCGACCATAGAAATCCTGATTTGATCGATTATTCCAAGACCAAACCCTTCTCGTTTGAGGAATTCACAATTTTCAGGCTGACTCACAAAACCCGTGGCCAAAATACCCTTTCTGGCCAAATATTTTCGATAATCAAAACTCCCCGGGTTTTGGTAGCGGTGTGGTTTTTTAAGTTTCGTCTCGCAACGAATCCAATCACCAGGCAACCATGACGGCTGTTCTGAAAATTGAAGGATCACCTTACCGGGAAGAAGAAGATCTTGAGAATCCTTGAGTTGACTCAAAACAATCTTTCCATTTTGATCCCAATAAGATTCTGAAACACGACCCGTTAGTTTTATTTTCTTCCCAAGCAGAGAAATCAGCCTTGGATCTAATGAAGGAGAGATAAGATTGAAAGAATCGAGAGCACTAAGCAGAAAGAGGAAAAAAACCAGCAGAGACACGAGAGGCCTGACCTTGAGAGCTTGAAGACTCACAACCCAGCACTGTTTCAATTTCTTGATAAATTTCTTCCACCACATCACGCACTCTTTCGTAATCGGAGCTCTGATCCCGATTTTCAAGAAGAACTCCTAGTCGTGTTTTTAAACCTTTTAAAAACTTTTTTGCCTTCTCTGTCTTTCTCAGTTTATAGAGAGCCAGGAAAGAACGGATGTTTATTCCATTTAAAATCAGCTGTCCATTTTCAAGTGACCAGGCCAGCCCGGACATTTTTTGATCATAAACTTTTTTCAAACAACCCATGATCTTGTTCAATAAATTTTCCATCACAGATTCAAAACGTGTCATTTGATTTAAAAAACGCTCCGAACGAACAACGCTTTGACGATATTCCGTCAGTCCTTCCGCCAAACCTAACCAGTGGGACACATCGGCTGATTCATGGGTAATAAGAGAATTGATATCATGACCGCTGACCGTAATTTTATTCCCCAAAAATTTCCAGGGAGCCCCAAACAAATAGACGGTCAATTCATGATCAAGAACCGGTGGTATTGTAGATTGGATGGGAGAAGAACGGCCAATGCCGATTTCACCAATGTTTTCAAAAGATCCCCCCATAGATACGGTAGAAAGAGTCATCGTTTTTTCTCAAGAACCACCTTCTCTAGTAATCGGCTATAAGGGGTGATGAAGTTGCGTAACTTGTTGTGAGTACCTAGAATAACACGCATTTTTTCAAGTATTTGCCAGTGCCATTCCTCTAGTTCCATATTACGAATATTATGACCCTTAAAGAAGATTTCAGCCCGTTCCTTGTCAAAATGAATGGAGCCGACTTCCTTTCCATAAACAAAGGTATAGGTCACTCTATCTCCAAAAGTAACCCATTGGCTATCCGTGGGCATAACCGCGTTACTTAAGGTCCCCGGAGACCAAGTTGGCATACCGACACTTGTTTCTTCTTTTTGTGTTTCTAGCTGAGTATTTTTTGTATCCACGAAACTAGCCTCCTGCTTTCAGAGGGAAATCCTTCTTTCCTAGATATTTGCATTCTATATGCCAAAAAAAATCATCTGTGGATTTTACATAAATCATTGATATTTAATTGTTTTTTGTTTTAGTTTCTTTTTGACTTATTGAGTTAAAATGATAATTTTCTCACTCTGAGAACAAAAAAATGAGAAATTTGATAAAAAAGAAGAAACTTGAAGACCTGATTGCACGACAAGAAGGAACGCTTTTTCAAAAGAAAGTCTGGAGAGCCCTTCTTAAAATTCCCAAGGGAGAAGTACGAACTTATGGTTGGATTGCAAAACAAATCAAACATCCAAAAGCCATACGTGCTGTGGGCAACGCTGTTGGAAAAAATCCACTGGCTCCCGAAGTGCCTTGTCATCGGGTCATACGAAAAGATGGAACTTTGGGAGGTTATTCGGGACCGGGGGGAATCAAGAGAAAGAAGTATTTGTTGAAATTAGAAATGACGTAATTTCTGAACAGCCTCGACAACCTTTTCAATCACACAATCAATCTCTTCTTCCGTTGTAAAACGCCCCAAACCAAAACGAATGGAAGATCTGGCTCGTTCATCGCTGAAACCCAAAGCTTTGAGCACATAGGAAGGTTCTAAAGAACCGGAGGCACAAGCGGATCCTGAAGAGAGGGCCACATCACGCACGTGAGAAATCAGATCACTCGCCTTGATTCCTGAAAAACTCACATTCAAATTTCCGGGTAAACGCTTTTGGGGATGACCATTGAGCTCAATGTCCTCTAAACCGTTTTTCAACCCATGATAAAGTTTTTCTCTTAAAGTAATGATTCGTACTTTTTCCTCTTCCATCTCCTGTCCTGCAATTTTAAATGCCTCTCCCATACCCACAATCAAAGGCACCGCCAATGTTCCTGGTCTTAAACCTTTCTCATGCCCACCACCAAAAAAAAGAGGGGAAAGCGAAACGTAGGGACTTCTTTCTCGCTTATAAAGAATACCAATTCCTTTTGGACCATAAACTTTGTGGGCAGAAGCTGAAAGGAGATCAATGCCCATCTTTTCTACATCCATAGGAATTTTTCCACACGCTTGAGCCGCATCCACATGAAAGAGAACTTCTTTTTCCTTGGCGATTTTTCCAATTTCAGAAATGGGATGAAGGGTCCCAATTTCATTATTGGCTGCCATAAAAGAAATCAAAATGGTTTTATCTGTAATATTTTTACGGACATCCTCCGGATCAACGACGCCATAAGAATCCACCGGCAGATAAGTCACTTTAAATCCTTGGGTTTCCAGATACTTTAATGTCTCGAGGGCCGCCTTATGTTCCGTAACGCAGGAAATAATGTGTTGCCCCTTTTCACGATAGGAAATGGAGGCCCCTCTTAAGGCCAAATTGATGGATTCCGTTGTTCCGCTGGTCCAAATAATTTCTTTCGGGTCTCGAACACCTATGAGATGTGCCACTTTTTGTCGTGCTTGCTTGACAACTTCTTCAGCTTTCCAACCAAAGACATGGGATCCCGAAGCAGGGTTACCAAACTCTTCACAAAAGTAAGGCTTCATAACCTCATACACGCGAGGATCTACAGGGGTTGTAGAATGATAATCTAAATAAATGGGAAATTTAAAACTCATTCAGGATAATCAATTGAACATTTTCTGCAATTCACCACGCTCGTGAAGCTCTGAGATAATATCGCAGCCTCCTACAAATTCTCCGTTGATGAAGATTTGCGGGACTGTTGGCCACTGCGTGTATTCTTCCAAAGCACCCCAAAGGTCTTCATCCGACAAAACATCCACGGCCTCGATCGGTTGATTCAGTGTTTGCAACACTTGCACAGCTTTGTTTGAAAAACCACAACGGGGAGCCTCTGGCGTTCCTTTCATAAAAATAACGACCTTGTTACCCTTCACCACTTCTTCGATTTTTTTCTTTAGATCTTGCATTTAAGTCTCCTTAATTTGTTTTTATATGCTTTCCCAATTGAATTGGGTTATGTCATGGCGAGCAAAGCGTGGCCATCTCACGGAATTACACGGGAGATTGCCACGTCGCTAACGCTCCTCGCAATGACACAAAGTTTTACATCATACCAAGCTGAAGCTTTGCCGCCTCACTCATCATCTCCGGTTTCCACGGTGGCTCCCACACCACATCTACCTTGGCATCCAACACTCCGGGAATTCTTTTTACCTTTTCCTGAACCTCAGGAGGTAAAGATCCTGCCACAGGACACATGGGACTGGTCAATGTCATCTTAATAGTCACCATATTCTGATCATCAATATCAATATTATAAATCAAACCAAGCTCATAAATATTCACCGGGATTTCAGGGTCAAAACAAGTGGTCAACATGTCAATTATTTTTTCTTTAAGACCACCCTCACCTTTAACCTCTTCAGTGACTCCGTTTTCCATGATGTCCCTCCACTTCTGTAGAAACGGGTTTTAAATGTTTCCCATTCAGAGCAGCTTTTAATGTATGCCACGCCAAGCTGGCACACTTCACGCGTGCTGGAAATTCAGAAACACCTGAAAAAGCAGCAAGACTTCCCAACTCGTCTTCCCAAGGGGCTCGCGCCGTGCCTGCCGGCAGGCAGGTCGCCCCATTTGCCTCCCCACCAGAGGCGGGTCCGCCTTCGGCGGAAACGCCGCTTTGCGGCTGTTTACCACCGGTGACCATGTGATGAAATTTTCCAAAAATATTTTCTACTTCAGCCATTGTTTTTCCTTTGACAGCAGCCGTCATGAGGGATGCCGATGCTTTCGAGATAGCACAACCACTTCCTAAAAAAGAAACATCTCGAATACGATCTCCCTCCAAAACAAGATACACATCCAGTCGATCACCACAGAGAGGATTGTACCCTTCCGCATGATGATCGGCGTGCTCGAGTTTTTTAAAATTTCTCGGACTTTTATTATGATCTAAAATCACTTCCTGATAAAGATCCTGTAGTTCAGACATGAAAAAATTTTCTCACTTTCTGTAATCCATGGACCAAGATATCAACTTCTTCTCGCGTGTTGTAAAATGCAAAAGAAGCACGCGCGGTAGCCGGCAAACCAAAACGTTCCATCAACGGCATTGCGCAATGATGACCCGTACGAATGGCAATTCCTTCCTGATCCAAAATAGTTCCGATATCATGAGGGTGAATTCCCTCCATCACAAAAGAAACCACGCTGGCTTTATTCTTAGCTGTCCCAATGATTTTAAGCCCTGAAATTTTTGAAAGAGTTTCCGTCGCATACTCCAAAAGTTGGTTTTCATAAGCGGCGATATTTTGAAGACCAATATGTGTTACATAATCAATCGCTTCTCCCAATCCAATCACACCCGCAATGTCCGGAGTCCCTGCTTCAAACTTGTAAGGAAGCTCATTGTACGTTGTCTTCTCAAAAGAAACCGAGCTGATCATATCGCCGCCACCTTGATAAGGAGGCATGGCTTCCAACAACTCCGCTTTTCCATACAAAACACCAATGCCAGTGGGCCCATAAATTTTGTGACCTGAAAAAACATAAAAATCACAATCGAGTTTTTGAACATTCACAGAAATATGTGGCACTGCTTGGGCGCCATCAAGCAGAACAGGGATGTTAAGTTTGTGAGCTTCTTGAATGAGATATTCCACAGGAGTGATCGTTCCTAAGGCATTGGAAATATGAGTCACCGCCAATAACTTGGTTCGATTTGACAAAAGCTTTTTAAAAGCATCGAGATCCAATTCTCCGGCATCATTCACGGGAATGACTTTTAAAAGAGCACCGGTTTCCTCACAGAGCATCTGCCAGGGGACAATATTGGAATGATGTTCCAATGTAGAGATCAGTATCTCATCCCCTCGAGAAATATTTTTTCTTCCATAAGTGCTCGCAACCAGATTAATACCTTCTGTCGCTCCGCGAACAAAAATAATTTCACAACTCTCACGAGCATTTAAAAACTTCTGTACCTTTTTACGGGCGTCTTCATACTCCTGAGTCGCCGTCTCACTGAGAAAATGAACTCCACGATGAATGTTAGCGTTTATTTTCTGATAATAGCGACTCAAAGCATCTATCACTGACTGTGGTTTTTGAGAGGTCGCTGCATTATCCAAGTAGACTAAAGGCTTTCCATGGACTTTCTGACTCAAAATGGGAAATTCTTCCCGTCTCATACAACGTCCTTTGAAAAATGAATTTTCCCAAGACGTATGGCAACGAGATTTTGAATCCAATTTCTCAGACTTTCATTTTGGACACGCCCCACCATGTCTGAGGCATACGCAGACGTCAGCATGTGTTTTGCCGCCAAATTCGAAATACCTCTGGTCCTTAAGTAAAAAAGGGCTTGTTCATCTAACTGTCCAATCGTGGCTCCATGGTTACATTTCACATCATTTGCAAAAATTTCTAAAAGTGGTTTTGTGTGAATGATTGCATCTTTAGAAAGTAAAAGATTTTTATTTGTCTGACGAGCCACTGTTTTTTGGGCTTGAGGACGAACAATAATTTTCCCCTGAAAATTTCCTTCAGCACGATCAAACAAAATGCCCTTATAAAATTCTTCACTCCTTGCATGGGGAACCACGTGATCAATACAGGTTTGGTGGGACGATGATTGTTGCTCACCCAAAATATAGAGCCCCTCTAAAGAACATGCGGCGCCTTCTCCTTGAAGAGTTGCTCTCATTTCGTTTTGACTCACTCCAACACCAAGATCGAAAACCTGTGATTGCAAGATGCTGGATGCAGATTGTTCTGAAACAAAAGAAGACACACAGGGAGTCGTTGCCGATCCATCCAAAACTTTCACCCAAGTCAATCGTGCGTTCTGACCAATTTTGACGTTTGTTTGGATGTTACCAAAAGAAGATTCGACAACAGTGGCCTCAGAATCTTCTTCCATGATAATCCGGTTGTTAAAACCCAAATGAACAGGTTCTTTCAACACAACCCCTTTAGGAACATTTAAAAATTCCTGAGTGTTTTTAGTATCCATAAATTCCTCATTTGGAGCATTCCAACGCAGCAGGTGGGCTGTTTTCGGATGTTCCCTTGACCCAAGCGTACCCTTCACTTTCTAACTTGTAGGCCAATGTCTTATCTCCCGAACGGACAATCTTCCCCTCCGACAACACATGCACATAATCCGGCATAATATAATCCAACAACCTCTGGTAATGAGTCACAAGAATAATCGAACGCTCAGGATTTCTTAGGAGATTGACGCCCTTTGCAACAACCTTCAAAGCATCAATATCAAGTCCGGAATCAATTTCATCCAAAACGGCCAGTTTGGGTTCCAAAATAGACATCTGAAAAATTTCATTTCTCTTTTTCTCACCACCGGAAAAACCTTCATTCACAAAACGATTCAAAAAACTTTCATCTATGTCCAAAAGTTTTGTTTTTTCACGAGCCAATTTTAAAAACTGAAGCGCATCCACTTCCTCTAAACCTCTTTGTTTGCGAATCGCATTCAAAGCCGTTCTGAGAAAATAGGCATTCCCTACACCTGGAATTTCAATGGGATATTGAAACCCAAGAAAAATTCCTTCGCGAGCCCGATCTTCCGGAGACATTTTTAAAAGATTTTTTCCCTCAAAAAGCACTTCACCTTTCACCACTTCATAAGATTCTCGACCTGCCAATACCTGCGCCAGTGTACTCTTTCCAGAACCGTTAGGTCCCATGATGGCATGAACCTCACCCGGGTTAATGGTGAGATTGATCCCTTCGAGAATCTCTCCTCCATTTATTTTTACATGCAAATTTTTAATTTGTAACATCACCCAACGCTCCCTTCTAAGCTAACCCCCAATAATTTTTGAGCCTCGACAGCAAACTCCATCGGCAACTCTTTAAAAACCTGTTTGCAAAAACCATTCACAATCATATTCACCGCATCTTCCTGTGAAAGACCTCTCTGACGACAATAAAAAAGCTGATCTTCACCGATTTTAGATGTGGAAGCCTCGTGCTCGAGTTGGGCTGTGCTATTTTTTACTTCAATACAAGGAAAGGTATGGGCTCCACAAAGATCTCCCATCAATAAAGAATCACACTGGGAATAATTACGCGCCCCTTCGGCTGTTTTCTGAATTTTTACCAAACCACGATAAGAATTTTGTCCATGCCCCGCAGAAATTCCTTTGGAGATGATAGTACTCCTTGTATTCTTGCCGATATGAATCATCTTGGTCCCTGTATCCGCCTGCTGATAATTATTAGTCACAGCCACAGAATAAAATTCACCGACAGAATTGTCCCCTTGCAGAATACAACTGGGATATTTCCAGGTAATTGCAGAACCCGTCTCTACTTGAGTCCAAGAAATTTTTGAATTTTTCCCGGCACATTTTCCACGTTTGGTGACAAAATTGTAAATACCGCCTTTGCCATTTTTATCTCCCGGATACCAGTTCTGAACAGTCGAGTATTTGATCTGAGCATTATCGAGAGCCACCAGTTCAACCACAGCGGCATGCAACTGATTTTCATCGCGCATGGGTGCCGTACATCCTTCCAAGTAACTTACGTACGCTCCTTCATCCGCAATAATGAGCGTTCTTTCAAATTGTCCGGTATTGGCCGCATTAATTCGAAAATAAGTCGAGAGTTCCATGGGACAACGAACACCCTTTGGAATGTAACAAAAGGACCCATCTGAAAAGACAGCAGAGTTAAGAGCTGCGAAATAATTGTCCGCCGCCGGGACAACCGATCCTAAATATTTCTTTACTAACTCGGGATGTTCCTGAACCGCCTCTGAAAAGGAACAAAAAATGATTCCCAATTCCTTCAGTTTTTCTTTAAAAGTCGTAGCCACAGAAACACTATCAAAAACCGCATCGACAGCCACACCGGAGAGTCTTTCTTGTTCAGCCAATGAAATCCCAAGTTTGCTAAAGGTTTCTAGGATTTCTGGATCCACCTCATTCAAGCTTTTATACTGTTTTTTTGGCTTAGGAGCAGAGTAATAGATGATCGATTGATAGTCGATCGGAGGATAATGTACATGAGCCCAAGTGGGTTCCATCATAGTTTTCCAATGACGATAGGCTTTGAGGCGCCACTCCAATAAAAATTCAGGCTCTTTCTTTTTAGCAGAAATAAATCGAACGATATCCTCACTCAGTCCTGGAGGTGCTGAGTCTGATTCAATGTCCGTTACAAAACCATAACGATATTCCTTCTCCGTTAACTCCTTGAAAGCTGAGTTGGGACTATTTTTCGATTGCTCGATAAATGTTTCTGTCATGAGATCACCCGCGTTTCATTTTGGACCTTACTGCTGGCCATATGCCCAACCACTAAATCGGCTACGGTTGTTTGCGTGAGAAGGTCTTGGATCTTCATATTCAACTCATAAAAGGGATTCCGAATGTGACAGTCTTCCCACTGAGGACAGGTAATTTTTTCTTCCTTAAAACATTCTACAACGGCAACAGGCCCATCAAAAATAGTCACCACATCCGCCACAGAAATATCCGTCGGCTTTTTGGCCAACACATAACCACCTTTAGTTCCATGCAGAGCTTTGATCATTCCCTTACCAGCCAGTTTTTGAAGTACCTTCGTTAATAGAGGATAAGGAATATGGTAGGCTTCTGAAACTTCACGCGCACTGGTGACTTGAGGATGAGAGACCGACAAGCCTTCTTTTCTCACCATGTGTTCGATGGACAAGAGAGCATATTCTGTTTTCCTGTTAAAATGAAGCATGGTTAAGAACCTCTTTCAGTCGTCTTTAGTAAATAAAATTAACTAATAATATCAATTATTTAATAAGTTTTATTGTTTTAAAACTCCTATATAAGACTAACTAGGTCTTATATGACTGTCAAGGTCGTATATTAAAAAATTAAGAGGGGTGTCAAGGAGGTTTTTAAGAAAATTTTCAAAATTGAAAGCGTTGCATCACTTCTAAAAATTGACGATTCTCTTCTTGAGTTCCTACAGTAACACGAAGGGCATGGGGAAGATCTTGGGAGCTCACATCACGGATCAAAATCCCCTCTTTTACCAATTCATTAAAAATTCTTTTGGATTGAGAGGATTGAAATAAAATAAAATTGGTTTTTGAAGGATAGACTTTAAGTTTTTTTAACTCTTTTAAACCAAGATATAAAAATTCGCGCTCTTCAATGGCTTCATTCACCACCGCTTGAACGTAAATATCTTCTTCCAGCACAACATCCGCCACCACTTGCGAAAACAAACCCACACTAAAAGGAAGAATAACTTTTTTTATTTCAGACACAACTTCAGGCTGACCCATCAGATATCCCAACCGCACACCACCCAACGAAAAAGCTTTGGAAAAAGTTCTCAATAAAACCAGATTGGGAAATTTCCAAAGATAAGGAGCCAGCGTAAAACCAGAATAAGGATAATAAGCCTCATCCACAACAACCAGTCCCTTGGCAGATTTGACCACATCTAATAGATCCTCTTCTCCAAAAATATTTCCTGTAGGCGCATTGGGGTTGGCCAGAAAAACAATCTGTGGCGTCACTGATTTCAATTTCTTTAAAAACTGATCACGAGGAAATGAAAAATCTTCTTTATTCAAAGAAATGGTTTCCATACGATTTCCCAAAAGAGATCCTTCGATCTGATAAAGAGAAAAGCTGGGCTTGACGGTGAGAATTTTACCATGAACCGCAGCAGCAACCACCAAAGATTGAATGAGCACATTCGATCCACCCGCAACGAGCACTCCTTCTTTTTTCCAACCCTCTTTTTGGGCAATTTTTTCACTTAAGGAATCACAAAATGGCGTGGGGTAACGGTTCCAGGACATCTTTTCGAACCGCTCCAACACCTTCTTTTTTAACGGTTCTGGAAGATCGTAAGGAGACTCGTTTTGGTTGAGCTTGATCCGGTCATTTTGCCTGGAAAGACTATACCCATGAAGCTTTTTAACCTCTTTTCGAATGAGATTGGACATGGCGCCATCTAGCTGGAAGAATGAAAAGAGGGCAACAGAAAAATTCCTGAAATTCCTTGACACTATCCCCTTAAGTCCTCTAGATACCTCCCCTCTTTTCAAAAACTTATGCAGAAAACAACGTTAGTAAAAAAAGAAGAAGTTGAAAGAAATTGGGTGCTTGTCAATGTGGATGGCAAAATCCTGGGACGTGCTGCTACATGTATTGCTAATATTTTGAGAGGCAAAAATAAACCACTCTTTACACCTCATGAAGATACGGGTGATTTTGTGGTCGTCATTAATGCCCAAAAGATCCGTTTAACCGGAAATAAGCTTCAAGATAAAATTTACTATAAACATACGGGATTCCGCGGTGGTTTGAAGGAAACAACCGCTGAAAAAATGCTTCAGAAAAATCCGACGCTTGTTATTGAAAAAGCGGTCTATGGCATGTTGCCTGGTAATAAAATGAGACCACATCTTATGAAGAAGCTCAAAGTTTATGCTGAAAAAAATCATCCCCATGCAGCCCAACAACCTAAAACTATCGAGATTTAAATATGGCACGAGCACAAAAAAATATTGATTCTGTGGGAAAAAGAAAAACTTCTATCGCCCGTATCTTGCTTGCTGCCGGAGCAGGAAAAATAACCGTTAATGAAAAAGATTTTCAAAGTTATTTTGGACGCGAATCCTTGCGCTTTATTGTCCAACAACCCTTTGATGCCACCAACACCGCTGGAAAATTTGATGTGGTTGCTACAATCATGGGGGGCGGTCCTGCTGGACAGGCCGCTGCGCTGAAGCACGGTATTGCCAGGGCTCTTTTGAAAAACAACGAGGAATTTCGTAAGCCCTTAAGAAATGCTGGCCTACTCACACGTGACTCCCGTGAAGTTGAGCGTAAAAAGTACGGTCATCGTGGGGCACGTAGAAGACCTCAATATTCGAAACGCTAACAATGACTTGTAATGCCTCAGTTTTCCCTGAAGGGACCGAGAACTTGTTTGACGTAGCCAAGAGAAAATAAGTATTTGCCGGAAGAAGCAGGGGTTGGGGCCCCGCGACTGACGGCCATGGAATCAAGTGGGGCGAGGAGTTTCTGAAGGTCCCGAAAGGGGAAAGTGAGGCGTTACACTCCTTATGATTAAAGTTGGCATCATTGGAGCCACGGGCTATACCGGTGTTGAGCTTCTCAAAATACTTCTACGTCATCCTCAGGTAAAAATTACTTTAGTCACTTCAGAAAAATACGCTGGCAAGAAGATATCGGATGTCTTCCCTTCTTTCTACGGAGAAACGGATCTTGTTCTTGAGGAATTGAACTCCGATTCTATTCAAAAAAAATGCGAACTTGTTTTTTCGTGTCTTCCACACAAGTCGGCCATGACTCATGTCCCAAAATGGATCAAAGCCGAATTGAAAGTGGTGGATCTTTCCGCAGACTTCCGATTTGAGTCTCCAGCCACTTACGAAAAATGGTACGAGAAACATACAGCACCAGATTTACTTAAAAAATCCGTTTATGGATTATCTGAGCTTTATCGTGACAAAATTAAAAAATCTCAGTTGGTGGGTAATCCCGGCTGTTATCCAACCGGTGCTATTTTAAGCCTTGTTCCTTTCATCAAAACCAAAGTCATTGATCCAGACAGCATCATCATCGATTCCAAATCCGGTGTTTCTGGTGCAGGTCGTAGTGCGGTGGTGGAATCACTTTATACGGAAGTCAATGAATCCGTACACGCTTATAAGGTGGGTCACCATCGTCACATGCCTGAAATTGAAAAGGAGCTGTCCTTAGCAGCAGGTCGGGAAATAGTAATCAGCTTTACTCCACATCTGATACCCATGGATCGAGGAATTCTTTCAACAATCTACGCAAAGGTGACCAAAAAAATGACGACGGGATCTGCCCTGAAAATTCTGTCAGATTTTTATAAAAATGAACCCTTTGTCAAAATTCTTCCAGAAGGAACCTTGCCTCGGACAAAAGATGTCTATGGAACTAACAATTGCCAAATTGGTTCTGTTTACGATCCACGCACCAATCGTATCATTCTTGTTGCTGCGATCGATAACCTCATGAAGGGGGCTTCCTCACAAGCCGTTCAAAATATGAATCTCATGTGTGGATTCGAGGAAACTCTGGGACTTCTTTAAGTGTTTTTATATTCTTTTCGGTAAATTTCGATGAGCGTCATAAAAAGGGACAAGAAGATCGGACCTAAAAAAACCCCAATAAATCCATAGTAAGCAAGGCCCCCCAAAATGGCTAAGAAGAGAAAGAGGGTTGGAATTTTGGTTTTGTCTCCGATCAGAAGTGGTTTGATGATATTGTCTATGGTACTCACTACAAGAGCACACCAAAAAAACAGAATAATGGCCTTACTCCAGGATCCTGATAATCCAAGATAAATCGCTGAAGGGAGCCACACCACCACAGCCCCACCAATAGGAACAATGGCCAGAAAAGCAACGAGGAAAGATAGAAACACAGGAAAAGGAACCCCAAGAACCAGAAAAGCGATGCCAGCCAATACAGCCTGTACAACGGCCGTGACCACGAGTCCTCGTACAACGGCAGAAACGGTAACGGACAAACGACCGAACATCTTTTCCTTATTTTCCAGCGTCATGGGAAAAATATCCTTGAGACCGCGTCCCAAAAATTCTCCATCTCTTAAGAAAAAGAAGAAGATAAAAATGGCGATCCAGTAATTAATAACAAACACAAGAAAGTTTTTTGCTCCAGACTGGATCTGGTTAACAATGCTTTGGGAGATACTTTGTGCTGTCTTTGCCAAAAGGGGAATAATTTGAATATCTAAAGAGGATGTTTTTTCCAAAATTTTTTCCCAGACACTGCGGAGAGGAGAATGGAGAAGGTTTCCCACAAGAGACTCATAACGACCTGACGAAACCCACTGCCCTACATCCTGGTAAAACTGCAGAACTTCCTTCACAAGTGTCCCGGAAAAAAAAACCATGGGCCCGGTGGTCACAATCACAACGAACAAGGTCACCATCGCAGAAGCTAAGTTTCGTCTTCCCTTCACCCATTTTAAACAGCGTTCATAAAGAGGATAAAAAACCATCGTCAGAATAACCGCCCAGAGAATAGGAGTTAAAAATAAATGAAAGACCCCTACCAATTGCAAAAAAATTAAGATGAGCAGAATAAAAAATGACAGAACAAAAATTTGTTTTTGATTCATAAGAAAACACCATAAAGAAAAACTCACACTGCGTCAAAATGAATTCCTGTCCTAATTCCTGTGTGAAATCATAACACTGTCCGTTTTGACACATCGCTTCTTATTTATTATCAATTTAATAATTTATAAGTATATGAATATTAATTGATATTATTATTATTAAGTACTATATTATCGATATGCCAAATGAAAAGATATTAGTTATAGAAGATGAACACGATTTAAGATGGTTATTGGGTGAAGATCTAAAAAGAGCAGGTTTTCAACCTATTTTGGCGGAAGATGGGGAAAGCGGCCTGGATATATTTAAAAATCAACGACCCGATTTTGTAATTACCGATCTTAAGCTTCCAAAAATGGATGGATTGGCGGTTTTGACCAAATTACTTGAAATCGATAAAAATACTCCTGTCATCATTATGACAGGATACGGTTCTATGGATGCTGCTAATGCCGCTATTAAAATCGGAGCTTTTAGTTATCTCGAAAAACCCTTCAACCGTCAGGAACTCATTTTTGCCGTCAATAAGGCCATCGAATCCAGAGCCATGCGAGAAGAGATGGATTGGCTGCACGAGGAAGCAAAAAAACAAATCGGTTACGAAGATTTTGTGGGACACACACCGCCTATGCGCGAATTGATGCGTCTTATTGATAAAGTTTCAAGCAGTGAAGCGCCAACGATACTCCTTGAGGGAGAATCCGGCACAGGAAAAAATTTCGTAGCTCGCATGATTCATTTTAAAAGCCGCCGCGCCAATGCCCCTTTTATGGAAGTTAATTGCGCTTCACTCCCGGAGACTCTCATCGAGAGTGAACTTTTTGGTTATGAGAGAGGCGCCTTTACAGATGCCAAGCAAATGAAACGAGGCTTATTTGAAGTCTCAAAAGGGGGAACAGTCTTTTTGGATGAAATAGCCGAGATGAGCGTTACGACTCAAGCAAAGCTCCTGCATGTCATTGAAAACAGGGTTTTCCGCAGGATCGGGGGCGTAGAAAATCTGGAGACGAATGTCCGCGTGGTAACAGCAACAAGTATCAATTTGCAAGAGGCGGTGACTAAAAAGAAATTTAGGGAAGATCTTTTTTTCCGTCTACGTCTCATTCCCATCACCATTCCTCCCTTGCGTGAAAGAATTGAGGACCTTTCTATATTGGTAGATCACTTCATTCAGAAGTTTAATAAGGACTATCATAAAAATATTAAAGGAATCACACCGGAAGCTTATGTGTTTCTCAAAACTTATCCTTGGCCAGGAAATGTTCGTGAACTCAAAAACCTTGTGGAACGCATTGCTATCTTGGAAAATCACACAATGATCGGCATCTCCCACTTACCAGCAGAAATCCGTTCGGGTGGAATATTACAAAGTACACAGCCTAATTATCCCATTCCCACAGAAGGTGTGAATTTAGAAAATGTAGAGAAAAATTTTATTACAGAAGCGTTAAGGAAAACAGCCGGTAATCAATCACGAGCCGCCAAACTCCTGGGGATCACACGTCATACACTCCGATACCGTATGGAAAAATTTGGATTAAAGGAGGAGTCATAACTTCATTCCTCCTTTCAAAACTACAGCCCACTAAAAAACTAATGATAAACAAAACGAGAAGAATTTTCATAGAAACCCTTCCTAACAAAAAATAAGATTGAGATCAAATCGTATTGAGCCTTATAGAGAGTTATGTATATAACGACGCATGCCATCTTTTTTTGAGGGAGTGGGTCGCCTGTTGAAGGTTGTTTTCGGGCTTATGGCCACTTTAGTCTTGGCCGTTCTATTGGTTGCAGGTGTTTTGTATTATCATTTTTCAAAAGACCTTCCTAAAATCGATCATATTTCAGAATACAACCCTCCTGTTGTGAGTGAAGTCTTTGCCGATGATGGTACCAAGATTGGTGAATTCTGGCAGGAATGCCGCTTCCTGATACCCTACGAACAAATTCCAAAAATATTAATCAATGCCTTTATTGCGAGCGAAGACGAACGCTTTTTGGAGCACAAAGGTGTGGACTTCCAGAGTATCTTCCGTGCTTTTCTTAAAAATTTAAGAGCCGGTCATGTGGTGGAAGGAGGTTCTACCATCACACAACAAGTGGCTCGTTCGCTCGTGTTAACACGAACAAAAAGTTTGAACCGCAAAGTCAAAGAAGCCATTCTGGCTACGGAAATTGAACAGAAACTGAGTAAAGAACAAATTTTATACCTTTATTTAAATCAGATTTATTTAGGGAACAGAGCCTACGGAGTCCAAGCAGCTGCACGAAATTATTTCCACAAAAAGATTAACGAATTGAATTTAGCTGAGATGTCTATGATTGCTGGTCTTCCTTCAGCACCCACCAACTATTCCCCCATTCATAACACGGAAATGGCTCGTCAGAGACAGGTACGTGTTTTGGAACGAATGCTTCTCAATGGGTACATCAATAAAAAACAGCATGATGAAGCCGTTACAACAACGCTTAAGATTTATCGCTGGGGAACCGACAAAGATTTTAATTACAAGTATGCTCCATTTTTTGTGGAACATATTCGCCGCCACATAGAAGAAGCTTATGGAGAAGACGTTCTTTATCATGGAGGATTAAAAATTGAGACAACCGCAAGTCTTTTGGCGAGTCAAGCGGCAGACCATGCGGTCAAGCGTGGACTTATGGAGGTTGAGAGAAGAAAAGGTTTCCGTGGTGTGGTTGCGACTCTTCACGAAGATAAAATTAAACCTTATGCGGAAGCAATTCATCAGGAGTTAGTAGAATTAGAAGAACCCATCCTTATTCCAGTACCTGCAGGTGGAAATCCTAGAATCCCCACCCCGATCAACGATAACCAACTTTATAAAGGCGTTGTGACCGAAGTCGATGCCAAAGGAACCTCCAAAATTCTAATAGGACATGCGATGGCAACAATCTCCGCAACAGATCGAGCCTGGATTGGCCGTACTCCTAAAGTGGGCGAAATTTATTGGGTCAAAAGAAAAGACGGTGACAATTTTATCATTGAGCAAGAACCAAAACTGGAGTCCGCCCTTTTTTCCTACGAGCCTTTAACGGGTGAAGTGAAGGCCATGGTAGGAGGATTTAGTTTTCGACGCTCTGAATTCAATCGTGCGACACAAGCTCTGAGACAACCAGGATCTTCTTTTAAACCTGTTATTTATTCAGCAGCTTTGGATAAAGGTTATTCCCCCAAAACCGTCATTGTGGATAGTCCGGTTTCCTATCAGGTAGGACGTAATGAAGTTTGGACACCTAAAAATTATGGCAATAAGTACAACGGTCCTATGCCTCTTCGAAGTGCTCTCGCCAATTCTGTCAACATGATCGCTGTGAAAATATTTCATGACATCGGTATTGATTATGTCATCGCTTATGCCCGAAAATTGGGTCTGACCACACCCATCCATAAGTATCTTTCTTCAGCATTGGGAGCTTCGGATGTTAATCTCATGGAGCTATCACGTGCCTACGGCACCTTTCCCACGGGTGGTATCCGTCCGGAACTTATTTTTACTCGCAAGATTACTGATAAGACGGGAAAAGTTTTAGAGGAAAATCATGCAACTGCCATTAATCCAGAACATGTCTTTGATGGAGTCGGTAATGAACCTGTGGAAGGCTTGAATCCGGATTTGATGATTGACGGAGATAAAACAATCAAGGATGAAAACCTTAAACTGACTAAAGATGAGCTTCAAATCTTGTATGGCAAAAGTATTCCCAAAGGTCATGTGATAACGCCTCAAACAGCTTTTTTAATGGTCGATCTGATGAAGGGTGTTGTGGATCATGGAACGGGCTTTAAGGCCAAGGAACTCAAGCGTCCTGCCGCTGGAAAAACAGGAACAACCAATGACGAATCCGATGCCTGGTTTATTGGTTACCTCCCAGATCTTGTTGCCGGTGTCTGGATGGGTTATGACAGTCGTAAACCCATTGGTCCAAAAATGACCGGTGGCGTGGTCTCTGCCCCGATTTGGCTCTACTATATGGAAGAATATCTAAAAGGAAAACCCGTAAAGGATTTTGCCAAACCCACTGGCATCAAGGTTTCGGAAATTGATTCAATGAGAGGCGGTTCTTCTATTTTAAAATCTAAGCCTGAACCAGAAGACACTTCCATGCCAGGACAAGCTCCAGCCAGCCGTGGCGTTGACTTTCTCTATCGTGATGGTTTGTAATCAAAATGAAAAGACTCCTATTCTATTTGTTTTTTTTCGCAGGAAGTCTTCCCTCTTTTCTTTTTGCACAAGATACAGGAGTTTCAGGCACCAATCTCAATTTTTTTTCTCCATCCATCGATCCTTATGGATTCTTTGGAGTCAATGGACCAAAACTCATGAAGGCCGGTGATTTTTATTTCAAAATCAGCCAAGATTATGCGGGTCCGCATATCTTTCAGGTCTCTATCGGAGGAACTCCTACGGATGTTGTCGATAAGATATCAAGCACCCATTTTTTAAGCTCCGTTGGTATCAATGATTTTTTAACTGCCTCCTTAGATATTCCTTTTTACCTCTACGCACGAGAAGCCAATGTTGTCAGCTTAAAATCTTTTACAACGCAATCTCTTGGCGATCTGCAGATGGCTTTCAAATTCCGAATTTTGGAAGATCACCCCGACAAGCCTTTTCCAGGCTTAGCCCTCCTGATCACCAATACTTTTCCTGCCGGCAATGAGATGAAATTTTTGGGAACCAGCCATGCTGTTCCCGGTGTCGGGTTGCTGGCCGGAAAAAAATTCAAGGATTTTTCTTTGGCGGTAAATTTTGGTGCTAATTTTCCCCAATCAAAAACGGTCTTAGGACTCAAGTTTGATGATCAAATAACTTATGGAGGAGCCATTAAAATTCCCTTTGGTTTTTGGGATCCAAAACTTTCTGTCATGGGTGAAATACGTGGACATTTTGAACCAAATAAAATCCAGATTGCGACAGCTCCCGTTGAATTTACCACCGGTCTCCAAAAAGAATTTAAAAATGGTCTTATCTTACAAGCTGCGGGTGGTGGGGCCTGGAATAACGCTATTGGAAATCCAAGAATCCATGCCCTGCTAACTCTGAGTTATTCTTTTTCTGTCAAAAAAATATCACCAGAAAAACAAGAGATTGAACAAAATCCTGTTTGGAATCTTTATTTTGATTTTGGCTCTTCGCAACTCAATCAAAAGGAAGAGACAAAACTATCTGAATTCCTTCAAAAAATAAAAAAGAGGGAGAAAATTAAAAAAATTCTTGTGGAGGGACACACCGATAGTCTCGGATCTAAAAAATCTAATTTGAGGCTTTCCCGACGGCGTGCCTCTACCGTAAAGAAAATTCTCTCCCAACACTTTAAAAAATCAACGATTGAAACAAGGGGTTGGGGATCCAAAAAACCTTTATCATCCAATAGAACAAAAGAAGGACGTCGTCTCAATCGACGTGTGGATATTTTGATAGAGAGGGAAGATTAAAACCGAGTTGCCTTCATATAAGAATTGGCCTTTACGATTGTCTGTCTGCCGGTCGTTGTACTGGCCGTGTTTTGAGTCCATTGCAACTGGATGTTACCCGCTGTTGATCCATTCACAACAATCCCACTAAAAAAAATGACTGTGTTTCCACTTGCCGAAATCGGGATGACAGAGCTCGCAGTCCCCGATGTGGTCAACACTCCGGAACCAGAAAGATTCGTGTCGTCCGTGGCATTATAGCCAATGTTCATTGTTGCTCCTGAGGGAACCGTAAACGCTATTTTGATGTCCGGTGTTGCATTGGCATTAGTTGTCTGAAGATAGCCTTCAATCTGCCAAGACTCACTCCCCTGAATGGCAACAACCAGATGACTATCATTCTGTAGAGTACTTGTTCCCGTTGTAATACAGGAACCACTCGAGGGATTACCTACACACTCATCCGCCGTCTTCCGCTTGGTTACCTGAGTTGAAGAAGAATAGAGAGGGACCCAATTTGTTCCATCGTAGTAATAATAGCCGGTCGTCTTATCCGTAACGTATGTAATCAGTCCTGTTGCAGGAGAAGCAATGGCGTCCCGTTGAGCCGTTGTCATGCGAGGAGGTAAAAACCCCTTGGCTGTGGACGTTAAATCAAGGACAGAGGAAGCCGCTGGAGACGCTGCTCCGACAGCAACTGTCGTAAATGCTCCCGTATTTTGTGTTGTTGCTCCAATCGGAGTATTATTGATTGTCCCACCGCTGATAGTGAGGTTATCATTCACTTGAGCATCGCTGATGGCGGCACTATTGCTGATGTCAGCACTCGTGATGGTCGCATCCGCAATCATAGTCGAGGTGACAGTTCCCGTATCGCCATCGGTAATAATATTTCCAGACACATTTGGTAATGTCCACGTACGATCCGCCGTTGGATCGGCAACGGTCAAAAGGCCTTCAAAATTGTTCGCTGTTGCACCTTCAAAAAGAAGGCCACCACCATTATCAACGGAATCGAAAACTACCTGTCCCGCTGACAGTGCCGGGTTTCCAGCCAATGTTGATGAATAATCAAAAGATAAATTCCCTGACGTTGTGATGGCTCCGCCTGTCAAACCCGTTCCACTCCCAACACTCGTAACTGTCCCTGTTGCTGCTACTGTACATCCTTCGACAGCACCCGAAGCATTCACTCCAAGAGGATAACTTCCTGCAGAACAATTAGCACCATTGGCTGCAAGAGCCGTGGCGGTAGTTGCCAGATCAATTGTAATATTATTGGGAATCTGAGCATCGGTGAGAGTTCCGGTAATCTTCGAGGCGGCGACATCATTAATTTTTGCATTGGTAATTCCTGCATCTTTCACTCGAAGAGTGTTCGTCGCAATTTCCAAGGTACTTCCATCCACAACCACTTGAAGGTTGGCATCTCCGGAAGCAGCTCCTCCACTCAGACCACTCCCTGATGCTGTGTTCACCGCCGTGATGTCACCGGATGCCCCGGAAGCCCAACTTAAATTTCCAGATCCATCCGTCGATAATAGTTGCCCGCTCGTTCCATCAGCACCAGGCAAAGTCCAAA
>JGI1358J11329_10000293_pt1 | contig 45922 bp, 29 predicted proteins | sample Subgroupgradi54m_FD_11329 | JGI IMG/M metagenome (IMG submission 11329)
GCCGGGCTTCGTGCTTCATTCAGGAATAGAAGGTGAAGGAAATCAAGAAAGCGCTTGAGAAAAAGTGCGCTTGCCGCCGAAAGTAGAATCGATATCCCCAGAAAAAGCTTTTGAATCCACGGCCTTTTTATCTTTGCCAACAGGGTCAAAAGCGATCTCGCTAGCGCAAGCGGAACGCCTGTAAAAACGCCTGCAAGCAACCGGACCATGATCGGTTCGGGTTTTGGTTGAATCTTTGGCATAGCGCATTTTCCACTCTCTAAAGCAGGCGGCTTAATTCAAACCGCGCTCTTTTATTTTCGAATAACGTATTTTCCCTTTCGTTCATGAGTTCCTTGTACCCCGCGAACCAAATCTTTCTTGCGTCGTATTTCAAATCAATGAGCCAGTCCCGCGTATCCCCTTTGATGATCACAAAAAGCAGCTGGTACCCTTCATGGTCATTGTAATACTCAAGCATCTCCTGATATCTCGCGTGGCTTTTGGTGAGGCCATTTTCATATTCAATTGCTATTTTCCGGCCGCGAATCGTTAAAACCCCGTCCGGTTTGTTGAAAAGATGCTCTCTTTCCCACAAAATCCTTTCGCTTGTCCATTGATGCAGTCCAAACTCACGGAAAAGGAGCCGGATATTGGTCACATTCAGATCATGTCCAATGTTCCGGTCATAATACGGCCGCATCTTGAAAGTCGGAATGCCCGAATCAAGCGACCTTGTCTTAAGCTCCTCAACCGCCTTTTCTGTGGCGAAGTACACATGAAGCTTCTTTCTTCCAGAATATTCCTTGTGCAAATACCCTGCCTTCTCAAGCCTTTCCACCCTGTGCCAGCAGGTCTTGGCCATTTCAGATCTCTCCTTCCAAAAACCTGTGGCGATCTGGTTGTAGCAGATAAATCTCTGTTCATGCGTCAGCTTGAAAACTGCAATGTCCCGGTCCGTTAAAACAATCGGTTCGGTTCCCGTATCCACTTCTTCATTTGTTTGATCTTTTCCGTCTTTTAAGTTTTCTTCCGCCAAAACAGTTCTCCTCGAATTTCTCGCCAAGATCCTTCTCCACGAAGGAGCCTGGCCCCAGGGGAGAGACGAAGCTGTCTCTCCCCTGTTTCGCAACACTACCTGACTATCCTGCTTACAGTCCGTGACAAATTACCCACAAGGTCCGTTACAAATCGGTTCTGTTCCCGGATCACCCTGTAGTCATCCCGGTCCTTCTCAACAACGACTGCGGGCCGTAAAACAGTGGCCGGCAAAACAACATGGGACGCTTTCGGAATAACAAGGTCGCGTACTTGTCCCTGCTTCACATGCCGGCTTTGTTTCGCAGCCCCTTGAATCCAATCCGCGCTATGACCCAGTGCTGAAAGGGTGGTGAATGCCACGAAAAGCATCACACCGAGTCCCAATCCCGCCCTAAACCACGATGCGAATTGACTCAAAACTCCTCTGGAAACCACTCTGACGTTTGGAGTAATCTTGCGTCCATTTCTTATTTCCAGTACCTTCATCTTAATCTCCCCTTCCTTCAGCTTTAGCGCTGTGATAGTCCCAGGTTTTGGACTGGGCTTTTGATTTTTTTATATGTTCTCTCATGGGAGATGGGTTTACGACATGGGTGTTCACTGAAACTGGACGTTTTTATACTGAAAATATTTTTTTCTACATCTGGAATTGAATGTTTTGTGAGGGAGAACCTGCATCCGGGTATGCCGGACTCTTCGGCTCGACTACGGTCTCGAGGTCAAATTTTATGACGAGAGAGCGTAGTCGAGCCGAAGGTAGCCCCGCAATATAGTGTGGGGGCGGATTCAGGAGGCATGCCCGGATGCAGGATAAGGATTTTAACTTACCGGATGTATTTCGGCGTTGGCTGGCGGTATAGGTGGGAGCGCCATAGATAAAGTGAAATACACATTTTGGTACGACTTGCAGCCTTTACAGTACTCGCGGATACCGATCATTGCCCTTTCAAAACCGTCTCCGCATCTGTGACACCAATAACGGGCTATGAGTTCACCGGCGTCGGTATCGGCTTGCACGCAGGCAATTAACGATGCCGGCCGGTCGCACTGGACACACACCATCTGTTCAATGCGATTCGTAAACCAAAACCTCTTTGACGCTTCGAAAAGGATATGCTCGCATCCTGAATTGGGACAACGGACATGTCCATAACCATTGCGAAGTCCAGATTTCGGTCGGAACGTTTCGGATGCTTTCTTCAGTTCACTCATATGAAGTGCGAACCTTATCTACCTTCCCCAGTTAGATTCTTAAAGTTAATTGCGTTAAGATTATATTTTAATATGTAAAATAATCAACGGATTATAGTCCGTGGACTGATAGTCCTTATTGGCCGAGCATAACGGCCATGGGGCAAGCACAGGTAGGTGAAGATGAGAGAAAATTCGGGATGGTAGTAAGAAAGTTACGTTTGGCTAAAGGGTTTACCCAGGAAGCCTTTGCGGATCATCTCGGGATTGACCGGAGTTACCAAGGCCGCATCGAACGTGGAGAAACCTCCGTCACCCTTCATAAGATTGGCCTGATTGCAAAAGCGCTTGGTCTTGCACGATGGGAACTGCTGAAGAAGGTTCCAGAAAATGAATAGCGGACAGTCTTCGGCTCCTTAATGCTAGTTTTCGGGAGCTGAAGCAATCAATTTTTCAACTTCCGCTTGAATTTCTTTAAGCGAAGAACCCTTATCAAAAAAAGCATCGGCGCCGAGATTCAGCATGCGACTCCTTACATGCTCCCGGCTTTCTCCGGTAATCATTACAATTTTGATGTAAGGGAAATTTCTTTTCACCTGCATTAAAAGCTCATCGCCTTGAATCCCTTGAGGAAACCCCAAATCAAGCAAGATCGCATCCGGCTCCTCTTTGGTTGCCAGCATTATCCCCTCTTCAACACTAGCTGCGGATAAGACATGATATCCTCGCAAGGAAAAATGATCGACTATCATTTCGCGTATTTCTAACTGATCATCCACTACCAGTATTTTTTTCATCGGCCAATTCTTTTTTAAAAAATTCGAACCATTCCTTAGTTTTTAAATTGCTTCGCTCCAATGCGTCGAAATTGTTTTTAAACGCCTCATAATAAGCAGAATATCCGCCCCAGCGTAATTTCTCTATATCCTCGAGCGTGGTTTTCGATTTTTCTCTAGCAAGAACGAACCCTTCTGGTTTACGAATTAAGATAACCTTTTTCTTGGCATGAATTATGGGCCGTTTCGATAATTCGCCCTTCACTTTTGGTTCATAATTATTGTCATTCATCCTGACCTTGACATCGAAATTAATCGCTAGAATGCCCCTCGAATATTTATAGCTGGAATTTATCGTCTCATCAAAACACAAACCCCACCCTTGTCGCTCATGCCTTGTCGTGAATGACAAAAGCTTTTTAAGCTTTCCATTAGCAACCTGAAATAATTCGGTTGTATAAGAAATAGTATCCGTTCCTGTGCCGCTCAAAACCTTTATTGCGAACAGATCATTCCCGAAAAAAGAAAGTTCGGGTTCTTCGTATTTCTGCAAGTTATATTCGAGATGATCTGAGTAAAAATATTCATCACCTACACGTTTAAAAAATAAATACTGAAAGTCCCATGGGATAGATTTTGTGATCCGAATTATCTTAATTTCTCCAATTTCCGTAACATCCACCTCTGGGTAAGGGACAAAACACTCTTTCTGCCCAGACTTACAGCCAAACACATATGAATCATCTGCTTCACGCAAAGGCTCAAACTCTATTCCCAATTTTTGCCATAGCGGAACAATATTTACAGCCGGATAATCATACGCTTCGCTTTTGATGGTCTTATCCGCGAGCTCATGTAACTGAATGGTAGTCTCCAAATACGCTTTCGCTTCTTTGAATGAAACATACTCCGCATATGCAGGAGACACCAACAACAGGAACATAAGCATAATCTGCAATTCGATCATGGTGATTCGCTTCTGCTTTCGTAACTGTTCTATTTCCATAACCCTTTTCGCTCTTCTCTCGCTGCCTTCTGCAATTGTAAAAATAAATCCTGAAATTTAACATTAGGCGGCACCGTCATTACTTGGGCATATCCAGCCTTAATGATCTCCGCGTTAATAAATGTTCCATCTTCTAGGTAAGCGTACGCCAAGAGCCTCCCATATCTGTCTCTGGGAACGACATCAAACTCAACCTTCACATTTTTCCCTTCGAGCAGTTGCCGAGTAAATTTCGTAGCTTCTTTGCCCATCGCGATAATCGCATTGCTATCCTGTCCGGTTCTTTTAACATCCCTATATAATTTTGGATTTGGTCTTGATTCAGGGGTATCAATGCCAATCAGACGGATTTTTTCACCGTTTGAAAGTACGAAAGTATCCCCATCAATTATCCGTTGAACTTTAAAAAACTGAGCTGGTTCTTGGGTTTCTGTTGGGAGTTTAGATTTGGCATAAGAAATATTTTGAGGGGTCCCGATTAACAAAAGTAAAACAAGAGCAAACATTTTCGACAATAATTTTCTCCTGAATATTTTCTGAATGGATTCGATCCTGGACGCCATATCCTTAACCTTCGTCATTCGCCGAACCATCATAAATAATTTTCCCAGTATCTTTGCAGATAATAATGGCACGGCTGGATGCCAGCATTAATTCCCCGGGATGAGCATTACAGAGGACACACCATACTTGATCTGGGTTCCAATCTCCTGTTCGGTATATGGCGCAATTATCAGGAATGCCGTGAGTAATCCCGTATAATTCAAAACCCGGACCGTGATATTCTTCGGCAATCTTAGTCACTTGTTCTTGTGTAATCATAATTAACGAGAGAATGAGCCTGGTTAAACAACCTTTCCTAGAACTTCGCCCTGCGCTTCGGTTATCTCTTGCCCGACGGGTCCGATTTCCTTGCCCTCTGAGGTAAAAAGCCAAAACCAATCATAGCTTCCAGCACCTACAAAATAACGATGTTGCTGAACCAAAAGGTGCCCTTTATATTCCCCTTCTTGCACTATATGTATTTCATTACCAGGCATTAGAAATTTATGCCCGGAGCCATCGACATTAACAACATGAATAGCGCCCGAAACAACCCATGCAGAAGTAATAAAATAAATTCGCTTACCATCCGTTGATTCCTTTATGAAATCATCATGGATATGTGCTACCACATCTTCCAAATTCGCCGATTTCTTATCCGAGACAAGCAATATTTCTTTACCGGAATGCAAATCGTAACGCCATAGTTGATCAGCGAGGATTTGTTCCCCTGGATAATCCTCTGGAGAGCCAACAGAAAGGTAGGCTTCCTGTGTGGATTTTCTCAAAAAATAAACGTTCTGACCATCGGCCGACAAAAGAGGGGATCTGTTATGACTTTTGAATGTGAGCTGAGTTACTTTCGTTCCATTATCAAAAAAGATGTTAGCATCTTTCGTAAAGACTCTCCCTGTTGCTGGCAGTGCCGACAAACTTATGATATGAACAAGAAGCACTGTGACGATAACAAAAAATGATGTTTTGAGAGCGCTCTTATGCATTTCTCAACCCATCGTATTGAAGAATAGATTTTCCAATCAATATTTGCGCCCCTACGTCAAGTCTCTGGCGTTCTCGAATTCGATGACCGCTAACATAAGTTCCATTTTTGCTGTTAGCATCCTCGATAACTAAATATTGGGACATAATATAAATTTTGGCGTGATTCCGAGAAACGGAAGGGTCATCGTGAACGCAAATGGTTGAATTTTTCGAGCGCCCTATTGCAAAATGCCGCGAAGAATTTAACTTAACAATAAATCTATGCCCTTTCATTGGCCCTTCACGCATACGAAAACAGAGAATCATCACATCAAAATTCCTTTTCGCCATTGGTCCACAATCTTGCCATATTTCGGGATAAGTGAAGCATCCCTGCCGAATGCCGATTCCATTTTTAGAATCGCTGCAGACAAACTTGAATATTGTTGTCCCAACTCGAGCGCTTCCTTTAGTAGTTTCTCGGCATCCTCCTTTTCTTTCTTCCTAACCGAGGTTTTCTGGCACACTTGCCGAATGGCTTCCCCCAACTCCATGGCTGATTGATATCGATCTTTAGCATCAAAGGCGAGGGACTTTAGAATGATCCCATCAAGATCCAGAGCGATTTCCTTATTTCGTTGCGATGGTGGTTTTGGCAATGTGCGGCGAGACTGTATTAACACATTTTGCAGATTAGCTTGTGTGTTTGTGGTTGTATTTTCGGGGATGTAAAAAGGAAAGGCTTTCGTAGCCATCAAATAGAAGACAATGCCTACCGAAAAAATATCACTAGCTGGAGAAGCGTAGTTCCAAAATCCTTCCGGAGCCATGAAGGGTAGTGTGCCTGCGGCATTAAGTAAATTAATTTCCGGGTTAACGTGCTGAGCTAATCCAAAATCGGAAACTTTTGCAACATAGGCATCAGTATCCTTTTTGATCAAAATATTCTGAGGTTTAATGTCCCTATGTATAATGGGCGATTTTTTCGAATGTGCTTGGCTCAGGCCATCACAAATGTCGCACATGAGCTTAAGAGTTGTCGAAAGAGGTATGGAATTGCCAAGATAAAAATCAGCCAAGCTCTGTCCGTTTACGAATTCCATTGTTATGTAATAAAAATCCTTAGCGCCTATCTTGATGGAATTAGCATCAAAAACTCTAACAACGTTCGGATGGGTGATCTCAGACAGTACCCATGCTTCGTTAAATAAATCAGCGCTTTCTTCCTCTGTGAAAATACCCGCATAAAATATTTTCATGGCCTGAAGGCCAAGAAATCGATGTCTCGTCTTGTACACCTGCCCAAATGCGCCCTGACCCAGAAAATCTACAACCGTGTATGTGTCGCGAACCACATCCCAGTCTTTGAATAAAAGAGAGTTTTCGTTAGAGGGCACGCTGTCGTTTCTCCGTTTTTAAAATAAACCCTTACAGCATTTCATCATTAAATCGGGAAATTGTTTTCAATAAGTAGATCTCAAAGCATATCGTCAAAATAAGAATGCTGGGCAGCCAAAGCCAAGCAATATGCATGAAATAGGCAGCGATTAATAAAAGATACGAAAGTTGAAATAAATAAAGAGCAAGATAGGTCCCTAATGCATCAGGTGGCTCTTTTGAGGCCATATATTGGAACGGTCCAATTGCGACTGTCCATCCGTAAAGAAAAAATGGCAGGGAAATATTATCAGTACGATGAGCGAGCGAAAATGCGTGAATGAAAACTACAACCCCCCAAAAAATTCCAACAGCATGTCCAAAGAAACTATTTAAAAACGCCATCACCATACCAACCGGTCGCACTTTTTTTAATAAAAAAGTCGTCGGGACTATAAAAAGCACACCCTGAACTAGGGCTATGATGCTATAGGCCCAAGGAAACATCATGCCAGTTAAGAATCCTAATAAAACAACCCGCCATTGTCCCAACAGCAATAACCAAGCTCCGCCAACGATTCCGCTGAGGAAATTCATTACCATGATGGGCACCATCGAAGCACTGACAAACTTCCCCAAAATATCGGGAGCCGCTGTTTCTTTTGATACTATCTCAGCTTGATACGCCTGAGCATCTTCACTAAGAGCAGCACCACAAACAGAGCAGGCGGTCAGAGTATTATCATGAGGGGTGTTACATCGTAAACATATTGTCATATTTCTTTTCCATGGGAACTTCGAGCGATGCGATTATCTTCGTAAACCTGAATGCTCCAATTTTCTGCTTGCTTCCATACGTTCTTCATCCGTCATTAGCTGCCATAGCTCCCACATAACTGTTTTAAGTGATTCAATATCATTTCGTTTTAGAGAAACAGATCCCTCCTGAATAAGTTGTTTAGCCCTAGCGGCATCTTTAAATTGAGTCTTGTTTTTCTGCAAATTCTGAAATTGCGCTATCCACCAATCATCAAGCCGCATGAGCACTGCCCAATAAAGGCTGTGTAGCGCTTCAGTGAGTTTGGAAAGACGTTTCTGATCCTTATGCGAAAGGATACTTTCCGCATCAGTTGTTATGGTCGCAAAATTCTCTTTATCCGCTGGATTGCCATGATTTTCCACGGCCCATCGACAGCTCTTCAAAGCATCGTTGTAATTTTTGCACATGCTTGGCCATCTATTGAAATACTCTGCGGCGTCAATTTTCGCTCTTAAATCTTTGACTTCTCGTTCCAATTTTTCACAGGCAGTTTGATCGCCGCCCTTAGCAGCTTGTATATCTCGGCTGTAATCAGAATTTTCGAGATCTCGTTCAACTAAGCCGATCTGCTGTTTCAACTCCTCACCTGGCTCACCGTCATCCACGGCCTCCTTCAGTTGCTCTACTCTTCGTTTCTGTTCTCTTAATTCTGTTTCCAATGTTTCCACATCCGGTTTTGGTGAGAGACGAATCTCTTTTGAACCTGACTCGTCGCAAATAATACCTTCTATCTTCTGACCAGCAACTTCCGCTTGGACGCTGACATGGCGTTGCTCATCGACTTTAAGCAATACATCAATCCTCGCATTTTCTAAAACGTCGCGCTGAATATCTTTGCCAGTAATCCTTAACCGACCAACATATCGATTATTGTGAGCCCCATCATATTCACCTTCATACACCAATATGTTAAGACCTTCAGCTTGATCATCCCCCGCTTTCAATGCGTGAGTTGTACGATAATCACCCCGTCCCCGCGCCGGTAAGGGCTCACCTTTTTCTAAAAGTTTAATGAAAGAACCGTCTTCTAAACCTATACCAATTGACCTTATAAGCGGGGCTTCGGCAACAGACAAACCATGCATGATTTGAAATGAATCTGGTTCGGCAGGTAAAGCAGTCCCTTGTTGATCGAAGAGAGTTAAATAAAAGGTGTTCGACTTCCCCTCATTGAGATGAATTTGTGTGGCAAAAATGCCTTCCGCTTGCAGGGGTATTTTTCCCGATTGCCAATCGCCGCCACCTCGCTTGATTTGGACATACATTTGTCCATATTGTTTCGTCAAAGCTCCATAGTCGCTAATCCGACCACCTATGAGCGGCTCAATCATCGTAGTCAATGGCTCATACTGGAGACTCATCTGAATTTTCGAGGTGTCAAATGCAACAAGGTTATCGGGGATAAATTGGGCGGTTGCAAATATGGCTGCGCCTTCTGCAACTACCGTCATTGGATTTAAAGAAAATTCGAGTGGAATTCCAAAGGAATCCTTCAATAACTTGCGAAGGAAGGGTGTTTTTGTGGGCCCACCGACCAGAATAATATTCTCTAAGTCAGATTTCTCAAGGTGTTGCCGTTTGAATAGCTCCTGACATAAATGAATCGTTTTTTCAATATATCTGGCGATTAGATTTTCATATTGAGAGCGGGCTATAGGAATGCGTGCATTTATTGGCTTACCGGCATTATCCGTCACAGGTTTGTCGAAGAATTGTATCTCAATAACGGCATCATCACGCCTGGTCAATTCAATCTTTGCCCTTTCCGCAGCATGTGTCGCCCTGGCAAGTAAGTGTTTATAACGATTTTTATTTTCGAGAGCCAAATCAGCAACATCAAATTCTTGTTTAAGTGCAGGGATGATAATCGAATCCACAATTCGCTCATCGAAATTGCTACCACCCAAGTAATTGTCACCACTGTGATCAAGAACACTCAATCGTCCGTTATCTAATGCGATAAGCGCCGCATCGAAGGTGCCGCCGCCAAGATCATAGACAAGCCATCTTGCCTTTGTGCCTTTCTTGTGAAGACCGTAAGCAATTGCCGCAGCAATGGGTTCTTGAAGCAATGGTGAGTGTGTAATGCCAGCGAGCCTTGCGGCGCGGACGGTCGCATCACATTGCAACGATTCAAAGCTTGCCGGAACCGTAATAACAGCCGTTGCGACATCTAAATCTTTATTTTCCTTTGCCGCCGTTCTGAGTTCCTTAAGCACCTCTGCAGATAATTCTTCTGGAGACATAGTCCTGCCAGAGCGTAGAAATGTTTTTTTTTGCTGCGTTCCCATCCATCGTTTAAAACCGCCGACAGTATTTTCAGAATCGTCCAACAATCTTTGGTATGCATTTCGGCCCACCACAATTGATTTAGACTCATCGATTCGAACGACAGATGGCGTCAACTGTTCGTCAGTAGAATTGAGGCAAATGACAACTTTATCGTTTTCAAAAGCAGCTATTGCTGAATTTGTGGTTCCAAGGTCAATCCCAATATTAATGGTTCGCTTTGCCATAGCATACCTCCTTTAGTCTTCCACAGGCTTAGTCACGACAACTTCACTTTTTTGTATCTGCCGATTATTAAAAAGAATTGCTGGGCGTATAGTTTCAGAAATAATAGCCGTTTTAATTTGCTCATCTCGCGTTTTTTCAACATGAATCACATCTACGACCAATCCTTCGTTATAATTATTTCCGGTCATATCTTTAACCAAAAATCCATGTTTTTTCAGTGTGTCTAAAAATCGTTGCATCGCTTCTGAAATATCGGGGCTGTTTATAATATCAGGCTGTTTGGAGAGCACTTTCGAAAGCCTCCAATAATCATAAATAAGCTCCAAACAAGTTTCCCGAAAAGCTTTTGATTGGGCAAAAAAATCTTCCGCATCGCCGGATTCTAATATGCGCAAAAAATCAGGGTCTTTTATTTTGACTGGGATCGGAATCGGGATCGCCCGTCCTTGGTTATTTTCTGGTGTTGGTTTTTTTCCAAATAGCATCATATCCTCCTAGTAATTATAATTTTGAATTATATTGCTTCACCTGAGAGTTATATTCGTCCTGCGTTTTTTTCAACTTGTTGAGACGATCGTTGTATTCGTCGATTTCCTGATTACTTCGATCCACAAGCCAATTGTATTCATTTTTCATATGGTCCGGCACATATCCGCCAACGATTATCTCATCTGTCCGTTTCTTGTAATTTTCAATGCGTGTTTCCATTTCAGACAATTGCTTTTTTTCCTGTTCCAACCATTGCTGCTTGCTTTCCAAACCTGCTTTTAAACTGTGCAATTCCTTTGGTACATCAAAGGTTTCGACATCTTGATCATGAATAAGGATACTTTTCATCTCGCCCCCACTTTTTGTACTGATACTTTTTGGCGGTTGGGTAAAGATATAATCAGCATAGATTTTCATAAGAAGTGGGTTCCCTAATGATTTATCCTGAGGGGCACGAGAGGTATACCCATATTTAACCTCTTTTAAAATATAGGAATTCAAACGACCGGGGTTGAATAGCCAATCGCCGGAAGAGGTAATATTCAAAGTATATTCACCCAGAGGTACAGGGACAGCCTCCAGATCATTTAATAGCTTTGTAGTGGCTTCATCGGTTCCGCGTCCATCCTCCACGGTTGCGTACATTGTTGCTGCTGGTACAGTTATGGTTGAAATTCCAGGGGGGATCTTATAAACAAGAGACCCTTTTCCGAGATTGAGGATTATAGGGTGTTTGTAACCATTATCAGCATAGAGAGTCGCGCGAGACATGCCTGCCCAATAGAACCAAAGTCCGAGTGCCAGAATTATTGCAGCCCAAATTAGCGACACGAACCCAGATTTTGAAAATAAGGGAAAACAGCGTTTGCGAGAGTGTCGCCATTTACTGAAAGGCTTAGCTTGCGCACCGTTTGAGATAGCAAATAAAGCAGCGTAGCCTGCATTCGAGAATTCAAAAGTGACCGTTCCCCCGTATGCACTTGCCATCTTGGCGGAATCCTCACTGCTACCGTGAGCATCGTCTACGCCCTTGAATGGCAAGATTAGATTTGAAAGAAAGTATGAGATGCACGCAATAATTGCAGTGCTAATGCTAAAATATTCGACGGGAATAAAGGGCCACACTTTAAACAACCAGCATGCCCAGCTAGCGCCAGCGCCCACAGTTAAAAGTATAAGGGTTACGATTTTATAGTTAAGGCGGAGTCTATGATTCGCACATACCCTGCATATAGGCAAAGCCAATGAAATTGTGTGCTTTGTGTTGCCGGTTTGGTATTCGTAAGAAGTGTAATCTTTTGTGTCAGCCTTGCCTAAACAGCAATTACATTCGGGAGGTATCATAACCTGTTTCCCGGAAACAGTGACTCGATAATGCTTCTTTGGGTCTAATGGCTTAGCTTTTTTGCCATCTTGCGCTTTGGTATCTGGATGCGTTTGATCTTCCGATTCACCACATTTCTCCGCACTTTGACCAAGAAGTTCATTGTCTGAACCCGTCTTGATATCCTCCGCGATTGTTAATCGGTCTAATGCCTGCAGATCTCCATCAAGTTGTTTTTTGAACAGTGCATTAATAGCAAGTTGTCGAGCTTCCTTGATTAACCGTTTTGCATCAGAATGCAAATTTACTTCATTCGATATCTTAATAGCCAAGGAGCGCAAAAATGTTGCGTACTCTTCGGCTGCTAAAGCTGCGTCCGAGGACCTCTCTTGATCCAGGATTGAAATAAGATATAGGCCGTCTGTAATACGCTGTTTGAGTTGGTCGTATATTTGACGCCAGCAGTATATGATGTCGTTTTTATCAGCTATTGTTGCAGCCCAATTGTTAAGCTCTTTACGCCATCTTGATATAGCGAGGAAAAGTTCCTGTTCAACTGGCTGTAAGAGAGAATCTAGAAGCTTTTTGCGATAGATGTGCGGAATATTTAGATTGGCTATTACGCCAGCATGCTTCGTTACTAAATCGAAATCAGCATTTTTTGAGTAAAACCGAATCAAGTCTTCATTTATTTGTAGAACTTCTTCAAATATTTCTTTTCGAAGGCTCTCGACCAGATCAGGTCTCAATGCGCCATCAATTTCCCGTGCCCTGTAAGCAACATAATTCCAGAGATCGTCTTTGGCTATTAGATCCATCCAATCCTTCAAAGTCTGATGCCATTTATTCCAATGCGCATCATCAAGCTCATATCCGTCTGACTCTTGTTTCAGCAAACAAGCATGACGTAAGATTACTTCATTATGTTTAGCGACAATTTTTTCATTTGAAGTTGCGCCGTTAAGCGCAATTTGGATCCAAAGCATTTCCGCTTCCTCGGGTTTTCCCTGAGCCAGACAGTGAAAAGCATTCTGATTCCCTATTCCTTCATCCCAAAACCAAAACAATTCCTCTTGCAGTCTTGTTTTTGAATTCTCCAAAGCGTGTTGTGAAATACGTATCATTTCTTCTGTGCGTGATGAATTGAGAATAAAATTAATGTCATTATTAAATTTAGGAGTTGAGCCTAACTTTGCATAAATTTTAGTTTCGTTTACGCGCTGCAAAATGACTGACGCGGGCGCTGTTGCGGGTAATCCTAAAATGCAGAAGGAGTTCGTACTATATTTCAGGGAGGGGGGAGCTAGCTTGGATTTCACGGCTTGAGAGGCTTGGTCATGTGTGTTATCAATTTTTAAAATCATCTATGAACGATGTTGCTCTAGTGTTTTTAATAGTTTTTTTAAATCATCTTTCTTGTATAAACGATACCTATTAATCGGATGCCTTCGTGACTTGAGTTTACCTTGTTTATCCCAGTTGCGAAGAGTCATGGGATTTACGCCAAGGAAAGCTGCTGCTTCTTTAATCGTGATATAACTCTGCAAATTTTCCATTTACTCTAACCTCCTAAAACATTACAAAAGGTTATAACGAGAAGCCGCTCTTTGCAACTGATAAATGAAGGGATTTACGACGTCTTAGGTGGATAGGTAGTATTCTATAGCTTCTCGACCAAGCCGACTAAGCTTCTTCCCAGTTTTTTCTGCCATTATCCGGAGCCAATCTCCTTGGTCCTGTCGAATAGTCACAGGGATTGTTTTAAGGCCAATTACGGGATCTTTCTCGCATATTTGGTGGATTTTAAGGGGTTCTTTATTAACCTTCAAAAAATATGCATCCAGGGCCTCTTTTGCAATATGGGAACGTGTTTCCTTGGTGCTTTTAGCCCTGTTTTCGAGCCTTTTGCATATCTCCTGGGGTAACCCTATATAGGCATTTACAACAGTCCTATGAGACCCTAAATTTCTCTTAATTCCCTTGCGTTTAGAAGAGATACGTAATTTCTTTGAAGGCAACGTAGCCTGCAAGCGGATGGTAACCCCATTTCCTGCTAGCTGTCGGCAGAATATGGGCGGTGCCGGTTTTAACAAAATCGTCCCGGATTTCTTCGGGGAGGTCTTTACGGATTCCCAGAATGAGCGCCTTGAGAAGTTGATTGACTGGAGATTGGAAAAGCGAATCGAGACGACGGCTCGACGCCTCCCGGAGTTTTTGGATGAGCGCAACCGGGGTAAGGGCTTTCGCCGGGCCGGAGAGAATCCGAATCGAACGCTCACCGTAGCCTTCCATCACCACATGAATCCCTTGGTCTTGCAAAAATTTCCGGTAATCAAATTCCCCGGGGTTGCGCGGCGTTTTGGCCCGGAGAAGTTTTCCGCGGATCCGCACCCGGCTCCCGAAAGGAGCGGTTTCGGCGGGATTAAAAAGAAAGACCTGAACCTTTCCCGTGGTCTCGAATAATTTTCCCGACTGAAAGAGATTCCGGGCTTCGAGGACGAAGGAATGAACCCGTCTCTTTCCTTTTTCTTTAATGAGAGGAAGCGAATCCACCCGGCCCTCCACGCTCGCCCATGCGCCTTCCTCGGCAAAATGGGACACCTGATGTACGGAAAGATGGAGCGCTTGGGTCATGCGAAGAATCCCGACGATGAAAATCGCCGGCAAGAAGAGGAAAAGAAAAAGCCGCCTACCGCGGAAAAACCAGAGGAACGGAAGAAGAAAAAGGAGGGACAGGAAAAGGAGCCGGGAAGAAAAAAGAAAAGGCCAGAATTTACCGGCCAAAATCCCGGAGGCCAAGCCCAGGCCGGGCCAGAGAAACGGCCGCCGCATCAGCCGTGAAGCCGGGTAAAACCTCCGTCTTGAGTTACCGGGAGAGGGTTGGAAGGGTGCATAAGAGAAGACCGAGAAGCAGAAAGAAAAAAACACTGTCTTGGTAGTAACGCAGTTTCATCGGGCGGAGTCCCCGTAAAGCTTCAATTCGAAAATTTGATTGTTGGAATTCAAGGTGACGGCGTTTCGATCCACGGCCTCGACCACGGCTCCGTTGATCCCATCACCTTTTCGGACCAATTGATTGTTCACAATGGCCGTCCATTCGGAACCGACTTGCGTGATTCCCGTCAATTTAAACTGATTGCCCAGCGAGAATGAAGGCAGGATGGTTTTCTTCAAAACTGTTTTCTTTTGGGATGGAGAAACGGAAACGGTCGTAACTTGTTCAGGCGTTTCTGTCCGGGTGAAGAAGTAAACCCCTCCAGCGAGAAAGAAAAAAACCAGGATGCCGGACAATGCGTAAATGACTCCGGAATGATTTTTCTGGGCCTCCGGCAAAGGAGAAAGCGGGACGGGAAGGGGCGGAGCCGTTGACGCCGAAGGCACGGGCCGCCGCCAACCGGATTTTTTTTCCTGTTCGAGTTTTTCCAGCGCCTCGTGAATCAGGCTCATGCGTGAATTCCTTCTAAATCCGCCTGAGCGGCATCAATGAGTGCGGCCTCGACAATCCGCACGCTTTTCGTGAAAGCAGCCAAAAGCGCCCGGTCCGCCAAGACATTGATTAAACGCGGAACTCCGCCGGACGTTTCATAAATCCGCTCCACGGCCTCGGGTGTAAAGAGCCTGTCCTCACAGCCCGCGACTTCAAGACGGTGTTCCAAGTAATGCGCCACTTCTTGCCGGCTCAGAGCCGGTAAATGATACCGGATGGCAATGCGCTGGCGGAGTTGAACGAGGTCCGGCCGGGCCAAAAGCGCCCGGAGCTCGGGCTGACCCACCAAGATAATTTGAATCAATTTTTCGCGGGTGGTTTCCAGATTGGAAAGAAGCCGGACTTGCTCCAGGGATTTGGGACTCAAATTTTGCGCCTCGTCGATAATCACCACCGTGTTCATCCCCTTTTCCAGTTCCTGGAGGAGAAACTTGTTCAAGGCGTCGAAATAATCCTTCCGCCGCCGGCCCTTGGTGGTAATCCCTAAATCTTCGATGATGGTTTCGAGCAGTTCGACCTGGGAGAGTTTGGGATTGAAAATGAAGGCGGTATGGGCGTGCCCATCCAATTCTTTGAGAAGGGTCCGGCAAAGCGTCGTTTTTCCGGCACCGATTTCGCCGGAGACTTCCATGAAGCCCCGGCGATTCTCAATGCCGTAAAGCAGCGCGGACAGCGCCTCCCGGTGGTGACGGCTGAAATAAATGAAACGCGGGTCCGGCGTAACGTTAAACGGCAGTTCTTTCAGGCTGAAAAAAGATTCGTACATTTATTTTATGATTTCTCTCCACATGCGCCGACGGAGTAAGCTGCCGGTCCCTCTCGGGTTCCGACGGGTTAGGGGTGATGGAGTCCCCATTTCTTTCACCAAGAAATTCACCCACGTTACGGTTCCTCCGTTTCCTCTCAACGAGGAATTAGGCCAGACTGGCGATCAAGCAGTCTCAGTAGCAGCGACTTCCACCGATTTGGCAACCCAGTTGCCGCTGGTGGCGTCCTTCTCAGCCTCGATCTTGACAGTGTCCCCTTCAATCACTTCCGCGAGGGCTGTCACTTCCCCTGCGTACGTGGTTGAATCGTTCACTGAAATACTGACCTCCTCGGCTGCGCCGGTCGCAGCGTCGGTCTTGTTGACTTTAACCATTTTGCCAGCAAGATCTACGCTTGAAACCGTCCCTTCGACCATCTCGGCAAAAGCAACGCCGGACGCCATCAGCACGAGAACCAATGCGAGAAACAATGATACTTTTTTCATGGTATCACCCCCTTTCGTGTTGAAATGTTTACCCCGTAACATCCCTAAAGTCAAGACCTGTTCATAGACGGTGAGTCCGATAATCGCGTCATTAGATCTTCTTTAATTCCAGAACGCGGCCGTCTTTACGAGGCAAGTTCACGCTCAACTCCGGATCCCGTCCAAAAGAAACGGTTTCTTTTTTATCCGTCGCCAAATCCCGGACCCTGTATTTGCCTCTTTTTGAAAAATAAGGAAGACGAATGCGTGCACTTTTTTCTTCATTGCCGTTATTGATTGCCACGAGATAACACGTCTTGTTTTTGCGTTCAAAGAGGGCGGTTTTTATTTCGTCGGTCACGGAATGGCTGTAGAGGGGGATTTTAAGAAATTGAAGAAGCTCCCGGATTAATTCCGGGGTCGGTTCGAATCCCAAGTGAATCAATTGGCCCTTTCCGATTTGTTTCCGGTAACCGACCGGGTGGCGTCCGTAAGGCCCGAGCGTCGCTTCAATGGAATGGTTCCCCGTACGGTCAAAGCAGAAAACGGAGCTGGTTAAAAGGATTTTCGGCCGGCCGGGAGCAAACTGAATGGAGAGCGCTTGCTTGAATTCAAAAAGAATCCGGCTTGGTTCTTCAAATCCGATGAGGTCTGCAGACATGAAATCTTCGTCTTTGCGGGGAAAATTAAGAAAAGCGACCAGCGTTCCGCCCCGTTCCACGTAACGGCGAAGGTTCTCCTGAGCCTCTCGGTCCAGCCATTGATTGCCGGAATAGAAGAGAACCCGCGGTTCCACAATCGGACGGCGTGGATCAAAAGCAAAATAATCCACATCCGCTGCAGACAAAGACCCCAAAATGGAATTATTGTGGCTCAGGGTTCGGGCCGCGTATTGAATGGGATTGAAGGTAACCCCGATTTCGCACAATTGTTTCAAAGAGGGCGGGTCCATTTTCTGAAAAATTTTCACGAGTTCCAAGAACACGTTGTAGAGCTCGGGCCGCACCCTTCCCCATTCATTAATCGGTGACATATACCAGTTGTCCCGGTTGACCAGCATGTACCAATTCCATCCGCAAATGCCGCCCAAGAGCGCGGAGAGGGCAATCAGCCGGTAATGATTGGGTGTGAAAACACCCGATTCATAATGACGGGCGTGCCAAACGCCAGCGCCGAATTCGGCAATAAAAGGCAGGGGAGAGATGCGGCTTAAATAACGCACTTTGTCGGTGAACTTTCGTTGTTCAAACCGGTCTTCGGCCAGTTCTCCGGAAGGATAAAGGTCAATACCGACCGCGTCGGCCGCGCCTTGCATTTGGAGCCAGTCGTGGGCGTAGAAGAAAGGATAGAGATTGAGGTAAATGGGAATGTCGATTCCGAGTGAACGAAACGTCTCCACGGCCCACCGGGCGTATTTGACGCTGTATTCGTGTTTGAATTTAAAGTAATCAATATTTCTTTTAAGCTCTTTATCTCCTTTTAAACTCACCCCCTGTTCGCCCTTCAGCATCGTTGCCACAAAGGGGCCGGCCTCCTCAAAATTTTGATACTCCGTTCCCCAGCTTTCGTTGAGTTTCTCCAAATCTCCGCGGTAAAGCTCCTTGATAAATTCCTGGAAAAGCCCGGGCTTGCTATTGAGACCGTATTGATGACCGAAGGTATCCGGCCAGGGGTCAATTTCATTGTCGGCCTGAAGGAGGAGGATGTGACCGCCACGACGCGTGGCCAGAAAGGGCCGAAGGACCTGAGTCACTCGTTTGAGGTATTCTTTGGCGTAGGCCAGAAACTTGGGGTGGAGCCGGTGATATTGATGCGCGTAATCGGGAATGCCTTCGTTCGGCCACTCACTATAAATGTAAGGACCGGGACGAATCACGACCCAGAATTTTTTTTCCCGGGTGAGCTCGAGAAAGCGCTTGAGATTCCGGGCTCTATCGGTCAGACCTGTAAAATCGAATTTTCCCCGTTTATATTCGTGATAATCCCACGGCACATAGGTGGAGACGACGCGGATCCCGGCCTCGCGGATCCGTTCGAGGATGTCGGACCAGGAAGAAGGATTGACGCGCCAATAATGAACTTCTCCGCTGATGAGCGGGATGCGCTTCTTGCCCACCCAAATCGAGCGATTCCGGATTTCAACTTTCGGCATTAGACCACCACATTAACGAGCCGGTGCGGAACAGCGATGACTTTTTTCACTTCTTTTCCATGAATCCATTCTTTGACCGTCGGGTCTTTCAAAACTAAATCTTTGAGTTCCGGCTCGGAAATTTCCCGCGATACTTTCAAGCGCGACCGAACCTTTCCTGAAATTTGCACCACAATTTCTTCTTCTTCACGTTCTAACGCCTTCGAATCGAAGGTCGGCCACTTCTGGCGAAAAACCGTTTCCTTGCCTCCGCTGCGAGACCACAATTCTTCAGAAAGATGCGGAACAAAAGGGGCCAAGAGAAGAATGAGTTTCTTCACGCTTTCCTGAAAAAGATTCCGGTCTTCTTGGGAAACCGGCCGGAACCGGTAAAGGGCATTGAGAAATTCCATACAAGCACTCACCGCTGTATTGAAATGGAAGTCGCCTTCCAAATCTTCGGTGACTTTTTTGATCGTGGCATGAAGACGAAAACGGATTTCATTGGCATCCAACACTTCTCCTTCGAAACGTTCATCGGCGCCGGTCTTCGATTCGGCCAAACGCCATAAGCGGGCAATGAACCGGTAAGCGCCTTCCACCCCGGCGTCCTGCCATTCTGCATCCTTTTCCGGCGGGCCCATGAAGAGCGTGTACAGCCGGACCGTGTCCGCGCCGTAACGGCGAATCAGCTCATCGGGGCTTACGACGTTCCCCTTTGATTTCGACATCTTGGCGCCATCCTTGATAATCATACCTTGCGTGAAGAGCCGCGAAAAGGGCTCCTTAAAGCTAATGTAACCCAATTCGTGGATGACTTTTGTAATAAATCTGGAGTAAAGAAGATGAAGAATTGCGTGCTCCACTCCGCCGATGTATTGGTCCACCGGAAGCCAACGGTTCACGTCTTTGGAATTAAACGCTTGTTTGTTATCCTTGGCGTTGATGTAACGCAGAAAATACCAGCTCGAATCAACAAACGTATCCATCGTGTCGGGCTCGCGGCGGGCTTTTTCTCGGCAACGCGGACAATGGACTTTCTGAAATTCCGGATGGTCGCAAAGGGGCGAAACGCCGGTGGGTTTGAATTCCACATTTTCCGGTAAAAGAACGGGAAGGTCCTTCTCCGGCACGGGAACGGTCCCGCATTTGTCGCAATAAATAACGGGAATCGGGGCGCCCCAATAACGTTGACGCGAAATCAGCCAGTCGCGGAGCCGGTAATTCGTGGTCTTCTTTCCAATTTTATTCCGCTCCATGAAATCCGCGATTTTTTCTTTCGCCTCTTCACTCGATACCCCCGTGAAAGCGCCGGAATTCACGAGAATACCGGGGTCTTCGTAAGCTTCCTTCATTGTTTTCTCGTCCAACGATTCTCCTGGCCGGTCGATCACGACCCGCATCGGCAATTTATATTTTTTTGCAAATTCAAAATCCCGCTGATCGTGGGTGGGAACGGCCATGACGGCACCGGTACCGTAACCCATCAACACATAATTGGCGACCCACAAAGGAATTTTCTCTTGGGTCATTGGATTGATCACATAGCGACCGGTAAAAACACCGATTTTTTCCGTCTCGAGTTGAGTCCGAATCGTGATGTCCTGATCTTTCATTTTTTGAACGGCCGCTTCGACTTCACGCTGATTGGGAACCCCTTTGAGGAGTTCGGAAAGCCTGGGGTGTTCCGGGGAAAGAACCATATAAGTCGCACCGAAAATCGTGTCCACACGCGTGGTGAAACAACGCAACGGTTCACCTCCATCCGCCACCGGAAAATTGATTTCCACGCCGCGGCTTCGGCCAATCCAATTTTGCTGCATGACCTTGACCCGCCCGGGCCAGCCATCCAGCAGTTTCAAATCTTCCAAGAGCCGGTCCGCGTAGTCGGTGATTTTGAAAAACCATTGTTCGAGATTTTTGGTAATGACTTTCGCTTCACAGCGCTCACAGCCGCCGTCCACCACTTGCTCGTTGGCAAGAGAGGTTTGACACGAGGGACACCAATTCACGGCCGCTAATTTTTTATACGCAAGGCCTTTTTCATAGAGTTTTAAGAAAATCCACTGGGTCCATCGGTAATAGTCCGGCAGGCAAGAAATCACTTCGCGCGACCAGTCGTAGCCCACGCCCCATTCGCGAAGCTGTTGCTTCATATTTTGAATATTTTGCAGCGTACCCGTTTTCGGATGAATTCCCTTTTTGACGGCCGCATTCTCGGCTGGAAGACCGAAGGCATCAAACCCCATCGGACTTAACACATTGAAACCACGCATCATTTTGTAACGGACAACCGCGTCGCCGATGATGTAATTGCGGCCGTGGCCCACGTGCAGCGCCGCCGAAGGATAAGGAAACATCACGAGGCAATAGTATTTGGGCCGGGAGTCATTGAGGTTCACCTCAAAAAGCTTCTCCTTCTCCCAAAATTTCTGCCATTTCGGCTCGATTTCGTTGAAAGGATATGCCTGGACGGGACGGATCATGGGAGGGGTTATTTTAGCCTTTCGGTTTCGCCTTCTTCAAGAAGGTCATGAAAGAAGGTGTTTTCTCTTTCGATTTGTGTGCAGCTAAGTAATGTCTCTGCCAAGCCAAGAGCACACGATGCACCCAAGTTTTATCTGTACCATCCGGATTGCTAGCCTCTATTTCTCGAAGCTTCTGAATAGCCTTTTGGGAACGAAAAAGTGGAGTCGCGGGTTTCGCAGAATGCTTTGGTGCTTTAAGAATTGATTTGGATAATTTGACCCGTTCGGATCGTTTGGAGAGCTTTTTGAATTTTTGGGGTAATGAGTTTGAAGGTTTCATAACGATTATTTTGAATAACAACGAGAATGATTGCCATCCCCGATTCCTTTAGATTTTGCTGATATTGAAGATTTTGGTCAACGGTGACAAATGCTTCGAATGTAGCTTTTGCTAATTTGAGCAACTCGCCATTCGTCTTCCCTGCCCAACCCATTTCGGGAACGGTTGCAACCTCATGGCCTTGAAGAGTTTGCTTCAACCTTTTGGGCAAGCACTCGTCAAGCAAGACTTTCATAACTATCCCAAGATGGCTTTTTTCAGATCTTCCAATACTTCGGTCGCCTGTCCGTGACTCACGCTGGGGAAATCGGTCAGGAATTCGTCCAGGGACCTTCCCTCTTCAAAATAGTCAATCAAGGCTTGGACGGGCACACGGGTTCCGGCAAAAACAGGCGTTCCACCTAAAATTTCTGGCGACCTGCGAATGACTCGGCTCTCAACCATTGAAATCTATCTCCTCTCGGGCAGGCTAAGTATATCATAAACGCAGTAAGCGTTACGCGGCGCGGGCCATGGCTTCGCGGGCGGCTTCGGCGAGGAAGGCGGTTTGGAGAAGCGCGCGGAAGGCGTTGAAAATTTGCCGGCTTTTTGCTTCGATGACTCCATTGTCATGACGAATGAGGCCCTCTACCAATTTTTGTGAAAGCGACGTCACCGCGGCAAGGAAGGTCTCTGCCGGCTCCACGGCTTCTTCGCCAAAATAAGAAATCGGGGCACCCCCTAAATAACTGGCCGCATTGAAGGCGGAAGCGGCTTGTAATTGATTTACCGCAAGCAACGGATTGCCGGTGACCGCAACATCAAAAGACGTCTTGTCCATATTCAAATTGACGTGGGCATCTTTAGAAACCACATCGATCTGACCCGGCTTAAGCCGCCCTTGGCTCTCCCGGCTTTGCATTCTGCCCAAATATCCTTCCAGTTCTTTTCTTTCGGGAATTGAATTTGCCACAATCTGTACGGAAATGAGATTGTTAATGAGGGCTGTTTCAAGAATTGTTTTGATTAATTGCTGGCGTAACGCCGAACGGTTTGCATTTCCGGTTAAGTCGGGTAATTCAAAACGCATGCGAACTTTTCGGTCAATGCCTTGAATCGTGTTAACAACCCCCTGCGCCCCCGCGAAATCCTCCGGTGCCGTCGCTGGCGCCGCGTACGCCAATTCGGGAAGGAAGAGTCCTCTGATTCCTGAATAAAGTCCTATGATCAATCGTCCAAGAAAAGGTAGAACAAATGGCCTCATAGAAGCGGGCAGTCCCTCTTCAATGGTCTTGGGGCTAAGATCCAAAACCTGCTGCGCAGCCTCCGCGCCAGTTTTCGAATTTTCAAGTGGACCCAAAACCGTTTTGTTCAAAGCCAAACGCAACTCGCTGCGGAACGCATCTCTACTTCCCGCCGGCGTCCTCCGCACCTCGGCGCGGGCAACGTTGGAGGCAGCGGCCGAGGCCGTGAGGCCGAATTCATCGGTCAAGCGTTTAATGGGAAAATCCGGCTTTTGCAATGTTTGAGTAAGAGTCTTCAGGGTGTCTTTAAATTTTTGATAACGGTTTCCCAACTCCTTGATGTCAATTAGATTTCCCTGCGAGGAATCAACGGATACATTGATCTGCTTCAATACCTCTGAAAGTTCAGACTGAAGAATAGCAACAAGGGAATCTAGGTCTCCAATTTGCCGATCCAATTCGGCAATTTCACTCTCGTTTAAACTAGCTTTATCTTGTTCTTCCTTTTCAAGGTTTCTAAAGTTCACTTTGTCTGCATCTGTTCGTTGGGTCGCGATGTAGGGTTGGCCAGCTTTCTGGGTGAAGAAAAACTCTCTATTTTGAATACTATCCACGAAGTTTGAAGCCTTTCCGATTGCTCGTTCCATGCGTTTTAGAAGATTTGTCTGATTCTGGTCTGTCAATTTTCCTTTGTTTCTATATTCATTAAAAATGAAAAGGGCGTTTTCGACGACTCCCAAATCCGTATGAAGTTGATGGCCCAAAAGATCGGCCATGATTGCCCGTCCCTGATTATGGATTACATTCATGCGGGCCAGAGGCAAAATTACAGGCTCGGTTTTCTCTTTCCGCACCTCGGCGCGGAGGGGCTTGCGGGCGGAGACGATATGAGTAATCACTGTTTCATCCGGGAGACTGATATCAATGTTCCACCCCATGGAAAGCTGACGGATATCGGCATTTTCAGCAAAGTCTCCGGCAAGAATTTCCTTCTTTGGGAGGCTTTCCAGATCAAAACCCGCGGATGCAATTTCACGCTCGATCTGGGCCGGATCCCTCGGATCAGGAACAGCGGAATTTTCATCCGTCGGAGGACGTGAAATAATAATTACCCGGCCTCCGGGTTTTAAAACTCGAAACGCCTGTTTGAATGTTTGACCTGCGTCCAGCCAATGAATTGTTTCGGAAATGAGAACGGCGTTGAACGATTCATCTTTGACGGTCGGGAGGACTTCTTGGATGCTGCCTTGATGAGTTACGATTCCAGCATTTCGTACGATTTGGGCAAACGCTTTATCCAATTCAATGGCGGTTACTTCTTTTATTCCTAAATCTTTGAGACTCACTTCGAGCTCCCCAGTCCCCGGACCCAACGAAAGTAGATTGGCATTTTTTCCTATCAACTCAAATAAGATGGGAGCCACTTTTTCAATATATTCCGGGTAACGCGAGGCATTTCCCAAGATCACTTCTCCTCGCGGACTCATTTTCATCACATCTCCTTCGAATTCTTCAAAATATTTTTCCGCGTATTTAGGATCAACTGCCCGCACCTCGGCGCGGGTGGGGTCGTCTAATCCCTCTTCCTTTAAGTATTGCTCCTTATAGTCAGCTTTTTTTCCAAAGGTACCCTCTTTTTGTGCCATTTGCGTTTTAAATTCTTCAGCCACTTTCCTGAAAGGTTTAGCTCTTCTACGGTCGGGACTCTCCTTGAATGAGATCGGAAACTCATGACGGATGCGGACATATCCCGGACGGTTTCCTACCAACTCGACTTTTCCTCCGACCTTCCCCAAGTAATAAGGTAACAGTGAGAGACCGCGGCCCGTCGATGCACTGGTCCCTTCAGAAACATCAACTCGGATGGTCCGAGGAATACTGGGAGGAAGTCCAAATAAATAATGTGACAGATTTTCGTCGTTAGGAGTTTCAATAAAATTCTGCAGAATTTTCCTCACATTCTGGCGATCTTCGATAGAGATATCAGAAAAAAGATTGTGGGCTGCTTTCAGCGATTCCGATTTTTCGAGCTCTTCTTTCTGTGCCTCTGAGCTGAGCCTTTCAAGCACTTCAACTTGGTCCAACATGCTTAACTGAGTCTGGGCCTGGCTTTTTAGCCCGGGGATTCTCGCTCCTGTATCAGGATCCGTCCGATCTTCGATTTGAAAGCCGAGGCCGTTATCTCCCGTCACGATAATGAGACGGCCGGAGGGAGATTGCTTTCTGCTAGAGGGAGTCTTCTGGATAAATCGAATGTGAAATATCACCTCTCCATTTTCCTTCGCCGAATAACGAAAATGATTTTCTCCAATGTCGTACAAAATCCATGTCAAAGCATTTTCTTCTTGCGGACTCATGCGGACTTGGTCGGGTATTTTATTCTTTGCCCGCACCTCAGCGCGGGAGACAAGGCCGTGGCTGAGTTTATAAATTACCTTTTCTGAAAATTTCTTATCGGGTCCAGAAAGTTTTTGCCGCAGCCGATTGAGTTTTTGTATCACGTCCCTCCGCGTGGGAGGAATTTCATTAAAGAGGACCTCATCCAATCGTTTCCAATCCGCCTCGTTCAATCCGAAACGCTTATCAAATCCCTCAAAATAATCCGGGCGGGCCGTAACAATTGTCCGGAGCGCCGCAAACATAGAGTTGGAGGCGAGAGAATCAATGCTTGATTTGGCAATCGTCTCTCTTAGTATTTGAATTGACCGCAATGCCAGCTGTAAATCATCGGAAGTGCCAATTTCAGTTAAAGCGTGCGCAGCCGCGTTGAAGGCCCGGTAATCGTGCGGGTTCTTTTCCAGAACTTTTCGCAAGCTGTTAAAGGCGATATCCCTAAGATCCGATTTGGGAGACAAAATGCCCATTCTCAAGATTTCCGCCTGGTCTAAATACTCCTGAGCTGTGAGGGCGGGCTGCATTATCTTTTTGGCTGCATCCTCCAGTCCTTTTCTGCTCGCCCGCACCTCGGCGCGGTTGGATGGCTCGGCCAGTTGGAGCAATTCAACGGCCGTGCGGCCAAAAGCTTCGTCGAGCTGCCAAGTTCGGATAATCGATTCCACACGCCGGAGGGTAGTTCTCTCGTCTTCGCTCCAAAACAAAGCGTGATGGAAAAGGGCGCCCATGAGAACGGCTAGAAAATTGGAATTCTTTCTTTCCTCCTCAACCATATCCTTAATTTCAGCCTTCATTAGATCCCGAGATTCGGGAGTGAACTCAAAACCACCGGCCTCATGATAGATAGCCGCCTTACCCATCATCTTCGCGGCCATCCGCCACTTGAGCCCGATCCCCTCGCGGATCCAAATGTTGAGCTTCTTTTCTTGAAGATCACGGATGGCGTCCTCATCGCCAAAAATAACGTACTGAGAACCGACTTTCTCCACACCGAGACGGCTCACGCTGAAGGCATTTCCCGTTTTGGTGCGTAACAAATTTTCAAAAACGTAGGCTGGCTTTCCGTCGTCGTTCAACACATAGGTTCCCGGAAGCTCATCTACGATGATTCTCTGGGCCATGCCCGCTGGATATTCGGGTCCTTCCAATGCTTCCCTCAGCAATTCGCGAAACTGTTCATAGCCTGTCTCATAATGGTAATTTCTTTCCTTTTCAGTTCCCTCGGGGAAGAAAATAGCCAAGTCATAATCGGTGGTTTTCGGAAAACCCAACTTGCTCCGAGTGGTGACGGCCACCGCCAAATCTCGGGCTGTCCCGCCGGTCAAAAGTACCGTTGTCCTAGGGTCAAGTCGTTCTGCGACCTCAAAGAGGACCTTGATTTCTCTTGGGACATAGGCCTCGACAAGTTCCGCCGGCACGACAATCTTTTGCTTGTAGCTGAATTGATCCGAATACGCTCGCACCTCGGCGCGGGTGGTGATTTCCGCCTTGTACTTCTTGAGGAAGTCGTCCACCTCCCTTCCTTTATTATTGATGCGCTCTGTAAGTTTCTTTATCTGCCCGGCTTCATTGTTTTGAACGGCCTCTTTGAGGGACTGAAGAGCACTGATAAATTCCAGGTCGGCATTGCGCAGCTCTTGGTAAATCCGGGCAAAATCAGCCTGCTCGGCAAGGACTGCTCGATCAAGGGTTTGCTCCTTTTTCTCGTTTTCACTCCATGGGCCAAATTCTTCACCATAAACGGGGGTGTCGGGATTCGCAAATGCGGAAGGATTTTTTTTGGACCGGAAAAAGACGGTTTGATCGTCCGGGGCAAAGCGGTTGATTAAACCGGAAAAACCGGCGATCGATGTTTCGAGTTCGGCCAAAAGACCTTCGGAGGTGTTTCCTCTGTTGAGAAGTTCTGAAAATCCCATGATCTCGGTCAAGCGATTACCCACCATGTGCGATAGGAGAGCTGAAATTCCCGCGCGGGGGCTCCGTTTCTGTGTTTCTTCGAGGATTTGTCCTGCGTGAAATTCGCGATAAGCATCTAAAACTTCTTTGAGGTACAAAGTCCCCTCTCCTGAGGTAAACATTTTTTCAACTTCCAATATACTTTTTGCTTCCCGATAAGGCCGGTTGGCCCTGAGCGCGTCGTCACGGTCTGCAATTAACATGATTTGAGTCGGAAGCGAGCGGTTGTTAATCCCTTGGGGATAGCCTGTGCCGTCCGCGGTTTCGTGGTGCATTGCGATCATGTCCTGGACTTGTTTGACGGCCTCTTTGTCCTTTAATAATTGAGCCGCCAACGGATCTTTCAGACGGTCTAAATTGTCGTGAAGAAAGTTTTGGAATTCTTGAGGTTGGATTTGCTCAAATTTCTCCAAGAGGCCTTGGCCTTGAAACCATTGGAAGATTTCTTGATCATTTTTTCCGGCCAATTCTTGCGCGTGCTCAGAAAACGTTTGAAGGATTTTCAAAAGGTCATTGAAAATAGCGACGCCGAAATCAACGTGCTTCCGGATTTCGTCCGATTCCGGCGGCGTGAGGGCGCCGGTTTTATTCAAAACGAGGGGGTCAATACGTGCTTTTCCAATATCGTGGATAGCGGCGCCGAGCGCCAGCGCAGCCAACCCTCTGCCTTTGAATCCAAGCCGCTCACCCAAGGCCACCACTTCAAAGGAGGTGCTCCATTCATGATCCAGGGTCCAAATCATCGCGTCCGGATCCTTCGAAAGGTAGAGAATGGCTTTCAGCTCCGCAGCCAAGTCATACAACAAACCCAAATCCGGCTCCTGCCCGAGAAGGCCTTCGCGGATGCGGCGCTGGAATTTCACCGCCATGTGTTGACCACGCACCTCGGCACGTTGAGCTACTTTTATTTTCAGAACAAAGAATGAAACAGAAGCAGGTTGTTCAGCGGTAGGTGGTTGTTCAATGAAATCAATGTCCCCTCCCATGGCCCGCATGTATTTTCTCGAGGAATAAAGGCCATTGCCCTCACCTCCACGAACGCCCCGGTCTTTGCTTTTACCGGCACTCAGTCCTTTGATAAATAAAAGTTCTTTGGGTTCAAGGTGTTCGACATCATTTAAAGTCATGCGGACATAACCCGTCTCGGGATCCATTGAGTAGATACTTTTTGTGACATCGAACTCTCCTTTCTCAGACGGCGTCTTTTTCCAATACAGCTGCCCTTCCCGGGCGAGCCCCATTGCCTTGTCCGTCAATTCCTGCCGAGGGACATACCCGTTATTTTTAATATGAATCTCCATCTGACCCATATTTCGCTCAACATTGATCTGAACTTTGCCGGATTCCAAGTGATCCAATGCATTGTTGATCAATTCGGATAAAACGATTTTTAATTTTTCCGCGTCGACCGTTGAATCGATCTCAAAGGATTCATTTCTTCCGTAGCGAGGAGTGGCTATTTTCAACTGATCCTCTTCATCCAAAGTGCTCAGAACTTGACTAAACGCAGCTTGTAAATTAGATGCGGCCAAGATTCGCCCAAGGTTGAACTCGATGAGTTTCCGGATCTTCACATTGGAGGGGTCTTCTTTTAATTCTTTCAAGGTTGGCACAGAAATTTGATCTTTCAAGACACCAAGAATTCCCATTGCATTGATGAACGCCAATTCATCAACATTTTTCCGATCTGCTTTCCAAGCTGCCAGAATGCCCCGGGCAACGGAGAGAACTCTTTCGCGCTCGTTTCCCTTCCCCATCATTATTAATCTCTGAGAGGCTCCCACCCGATCGGCTTCAGGAAGTTTTCGGTCAAGCAAACGTAGGCGGAGTTTTCGTACCGAAGAATCGCTCCGCACCTCGGCGCGGGACAAGAGGCGTGGTTTGTTTCTCGAATAAAGATTGTAGACTTCGACTTTGCCGCTTTCGTCCAAATGTAAAATGGCGTGTTGGCGGGATACGGCTAAATTGTCGAGATAGACGGATGACCACCTCGTAGCTCTCCCCACGGTATTTTCACCGATTTTCAACGGATAGGACTTCTGGGTGGCAACATCCACGAGCAAGAATGTCGGGCCCGTTTTAATCAATCGGAGCTCTACCGGGCCAAAGGCCACAACTTGTCCTACCTTCAGTTCGCCGACTTTAATTCCAAGCTTTTCTTCCCCCGTTAGTTTTTGCTTAAGATTTCTCAATCGTGCAAATATCTTTTGGACGTTTCGAGATTGAATGAAGAATTCGTCACTATTTCGTATGAAGAATTTTTCCAGTTCGGAGACAAGCCTTTTTTGATTTCCAGAGCTCAGCAAATTAGGATAAAATTCCAGCGTATCTGTCAGAAATTTGGAAAGGGAAATTTTCTGTAATAACGAGTAGCCCGTGTATGCGGGCTGCAATTTTTTAATCAAGTCATTGACCACGACATCGCTCAGCTGATCGGGTGCCGGAAGTTCTTTGTTAACGGTTTCTAGCAAGGTTTGAAATTCCTCATCAGACATTTCCGGTTTTTCGACTTCGGCGGGACGGGCGGCGGCAGGAGTAAAACGGGCGTAAGCCGATTCTTGCAAAGAATTGTTGATAATCCGGAGCTGGGAGTTTTTGGAATCAAACCTGATTTGAGCCGGAGAAAGCTTCGTGTCGTTAAGAGTGGGAACTGATTCGCCATCGACCAAAATTCTGAAATCTTTTTCTCTTCGGGTGATTTCAATCACTTTGGCTAGCGGGCCCCTCACTCCCGGTTTTACTTGATAGGCAATCGTCACGTTATCACCCGGCTGCATCGATAAAGAGCGGGCGTTTGAGCTGCGTAAGAAAGGCCGAGTAGCCCAGTAGGATAAAAACGACCCAAATTGACGGAGGCCCGGCGGCGCAGTCCCTAAAGTAAATTCATTAGTCTGCGATTTTTCATAACTGGGCACAGGTGCTTTGGCCGCCAGCCGCTCAGTCTTGGAGGATTTGTCTTCTTTGCTCCGCACTTCCGCGCGGGAAGATTTTTTTGATTTGGTGCCGCGAGAAGAGGGCACTTTTTCAGGAATTAAACTTGAAACGATCGCAGTGGCGAGAACAATACCGGCTCCCGAAGTGGCTACCAAAAATCCCAATCCAACCAGAGCCGGGATTCCGAAAAAACCGGTAAAAAGAAGCTCGACCCCTATCAGAGAAGTCGCGAGCCCGAGACTGGCAATCGCTCCGCTCAATGTGGATGTGAACTGTTTGAAGAATCCTTCTGTTTTAGCATCGTTCAGCATCGGCGCACTGGGCGTTACAGTTTCATCCTCCGAGATTTGACCGATGGGAAATCTACCGAACAAAATTCCCAAGACGATCGATCCGAGCGAGAGATAAATGAAGGGCCAGAAGCCGATGAAACCAACGACCATAGCGGCAAAGGCGATTCCCGTTCCCAGTCCGCTAATCGCAAGACCTCTTTGTCCCGGAGAAACATCTTTCAAAACCGCCGAGATACTCAGTGGAACAACGGCGATAGCAGCACCGGCCGCCAACGTCACAAGGCCGATAAGAGGACCGGCCATAAAAAGTAAAGCGAAGCCCGCAACGGCAATCAATACTCCGGAAATTCCAAAAATCATTTCGGCCGCTGAACTTGTCTTTGAGACATCGGAGAGTTCTGAACCGATTCTTTTGAGGAGGTTCGGTTTTCTCTTTGGCTTTTCAATCTCGCTCAACCTTGCCTGTATTCGGTCGAGCAGATTTCTAAGAGCTCGAGAAGCCAACACTTTATTCCGAGCAGAAAATTTTACTTTTACTTTTGGGGCGGGCCTCCCATAAAGATGCATATTGTGATGAAGTGCATAGATCAACACGTTCAACCGGCGAAGATAGATGGCTAAATTGGCGTCTTTTGAATCTTCCAAATGCTCCACATACGCTATTATCTGTCTTAATATTTCGTTGAACTTTAGTGGAAGGGATTGTTTCTTAACGAACAATTTTTGAATCTCTTCTTCCATTTTATTGCTCGAGTTCTCTGGCAGTTTTGTGCCGGCGCTGCGGAAGACAGTTTTTCCATTCTTATCTTGAGCCTGCCGGACTTTTCCAGAAAGCGGATGATTGTAGAACCGGTTAAAAGCCACCATATAGCTCGAATCATCCATTACCTTCCGCACCTCCGCGCGGACGGTTTGTCGAGCCAAAATTTGCTTTGTGGCCTGCGCCAAGATCGGGTCATCGGAAGAACGCCATTGCCGGAGAAGATTTAATTCGGTAGGACCTCCTTGGCGGAGAAGATACCGGATGCGGGGTTCGGCCCATTGAAGGGCGGCGGCCGAAATATCATCGTCGTTTCTCCGAAGAAGAATATCGACGTAGCGGCGCTCGCTGGCTTCCCGATTGAGAAGGCCCACGGCCAAAGCCCGGCCATCTCCGGGTCGATAGGTGCGGCCCTCGGGAGTTTTGAGCCAGCGTCCGGGTTTGAATCCTTCCCGGCGGAATTGATTGATCTCTTCTTTTGTGAAGCCCGGCCGAAAAGCTTCTAGGAGGGTGCCCGGGGAGCGCACTTCCGCCCTCGCCAAGGCAATGATTTCCTCAAACGAGCGAGCGCGGGAGAGAATGTCGCTGATATCCATCGCCGGCAGATTCCGATCGAGTATTTCGATTGAATCCATGGTTTGATTGACGATGGCTATGAGCTCAGTACGGAGCGTGTCTCGCTCAACGGGGCTCAGATTTTCGATGGACGCGATTAGGTTCAGCGTATCTTCGACATACGACAAGACATTGCTCCTTTGCTCCGGCGTGAAACTTTGTGCCATCGTACCGTTTAATTCCAGATTCATGCGGCGGTAGGCGGCCAGTTCTTCAAAAAGAATAACCTGCCAAGCAGGACGATCGACGAAAGGATTTTTTCCCCGGCCCTGGTCACCCATGGCAAAGTGATGAACCGTCTCGTGCAAGGGTTCTCGAAAATCATAATTTCCTTCGCCCCGATAAACGAAAGAGCCCAACCGGCTGAAATAATTGGGTTCCTCACCCCTCAAGTAATCCGGCAACAGACCCGGCATATTGTGGACCCCATTGGCGCTCGGTGACAGATGGCCATTCGCGCGCAGGTAATTCAAGGCCTGATCCGGAATTTCGACGTATCCCACCCAAACATTGGGAAGGTATATTTTCTTCAGCCGTTCCAAGCCCGGAAATTCGGCAATCCTTCGAACACCAATTTGGGCCCCGGAAAATATTCCTTTTTCCTGCAACAAACGAAGCTCGGCACGGGAAGGAGCGCGGCCAATGGCCGCTTGAACGATGAGTTCAAATTTTTCCTGCTCAGAAAGACGATTAAGTTGGGCGCGCGCGCTCTCGGCATCCTTAGGATTTTCGCGGAGCCTTTGGTAATATCGGAGAGCTTCTTTAATTGTAAGCGTTTGCAATCTCGCCTCCGCGCGGGCTGATTTGGGACCAAACACTTGTTCCGGGAGAAGTATGTTTTCCCCGCCTTCAAGCTTCTCAATAAAATTGCCCTCATCATCCAAAACAATAAGAAGCTCTCCTAACAGTTCTGACCCATTAGAGTTGTAAGTGCTGAAGTCGTAGACTTTCTTTCCACGTTTGGAACTTGAAACATCTTCATTACCGATTCCGGTTGTTCTCCCTTCGACATAAAACTTCTCTTCTTTGCCTTCACGGGTTCGAAAGGTGAATTCGGTCACAACGCGGCCATCTTTAAGAATAAGGATGCTGGCTTGGTACCGGGACTCATCTCCGGACGCGTCATCCCAAAGACGGGCTGAGGCGGGTTCAACTCTGTCAACCCCTGGCGGCATCGCCTCTTTTCCTCCGAGATCATCATCAAAATCATCGACACCCGGGATCGGCCCTTCCAAAGCAAGACCAGAACCAAAATCTGAAGACGAAGAGGAGGGATCCTCCAGACCTTTTGGAAAGTCCTCTTCGTTTCCTATGGCGTACTCTTCATCTTTAAAAGGAGAAGAATCTTCCAATAAATCAAGACTGGGCTTACTTGGCATACTAGGCTTTTTGGGAGACGTGGGTTTTTGGGGCGCCGGGGAAAGATCGATATCTAAGTCTTCATCATCAAAATTAAAAATGGGATCTGACGCGGGTTTAGGCGCTGGAAGTTTTCCGGATTTGATATCTTTTTCCACTCTCTCGGTAGCCCGCGTTTCCAGCTCGCTCACTATCGATTGCAGTTTTTCCTGCCTGTCAGTTTCTCTTTTCTTATCGTCGTCCATGGAAAGGTTCGACCACCTGAGTGAAGGTTCGGCAAGTTGTTTCAAGATCCATCCTGCTTTAATTCGTGGCATGCCGTATCGGCGGCCGTTCACTACTTTCTCAGCACCTTCGATAAATTCTTGAATGCGTTTCGCATCCTTTTGATACGGAAGGGGGTTATCGGAAAAAAACGGTTCGGCATCGTATTTTTTAGCTTCATCCAAAAGGGCGCTGAGGACAGCGCGATCCCACATTTTGGCGTCGAAGGCATCGCCCTTGCCCAGTTCCTTTTCCAGATTCTTCAGGATTCTTTGGAAGTTTCCGCTGGGGTGAGCTGGAGGATAAAAAAGAAACGTTCTGAGAATTTTTTTCTGCGCGTTCGGGTTATCCTCGAACGAGCTCATCGCAATTTTCAAAATTCGGCTAAAGTCAGACAGGCTGCTTTGATATTTGGACTTTCCACCAAAAAGACCTTGCATCAAGTTTAGGTACCTCTGTCTTTCCCATGGTTTCTGCCAAGTCCCATAAATCGACTTGAATAAATTCTTTAGCTCCTCCAAGGTGAATTGGGTATTGATTTCTGGAATGGTTTTCGAAGGCGCTGGGGTATCCTGTTCGGAATTGCTCTCTAGAGCTTGATTCAGAGCATCCTCATCGATGGGTACCCTCTCAAGACCATCCTCTAAATTTGAATCCGACCGCACTTCCGCGCGAGTAAGTGTGGGTTTGGGAGAAGGCGCGAGCTGGGCCGTAACTGAATTGCCGAATTTAGCCTCTTTTTTGAAATGACCCAATTTGAAATCTTCCCGATATTCAATGGAAGCAGGCTTTCCGGGTTGCGGCTGTTCATAATAGTAACCGTGCACTTGGCCGTTTTTAACTTCAGTCACATGAAAGATGAAATATTGCCTGCGGGATTTGAAGATCCGGCCGCTTCCTTGCCATCCGATAAAAATCTGGCCTGGTTGAGGCCTTCGATTATTCAGAGGTCCGGCTTGTTCTTTTTCGAGGTAGCGCAACAGATTCTTGTCTTGGAGATCGTTATAAAGCCTCTCGAGGCCCGAGAATGCAATCTCGGAATCAGAAATCTTCCCCGTTTTCGTTAAGGACACGGCCATGAGCCACAAATCTCTTCCTGCCAATGCCGCATCGTAAAAATCTCGGGCATCCAATGCAGCCCAATCGATTCCTGGACCCGGCTGCACTAATTTGCGCTGCTTATCGCTAGGTCGGTTCATTACATCGATGATTTCGCTGGCCGAAGTATGGTTACCGGCTTCAATCCTTTTAATAACACTTTGGCGTAATTCTCTAGCTCGCTTGACAGTCTCCAATGCATCTCGCTTCCCCCGAAGAAAATCGCCGCGCTGGAATACCGGTTCCTCTTCCGATCCTTCTTCAACGAATGGATTACTAGGCTTTTTATTCCGTTCGATAAGGGGTTCACTGCCTTGCGGAGCATTAAGTCCCAAATCAAAATCATCCGTATTCAAGTCCGGTTCATCTCGTGCGGAGGAGTCGTCCTGTCTTCTATTAATAATGGGTTTTTGTGGGGGCTCACGAAGCGTATCTCTCCCCTCATCGGCGATAGGAGTATCGGAATAGGTAGACGGCAAAGCAAGAGATGGGTCAAGGGATGCGTCTAATTTGCTGAGGTCATCTTGTGCCGCATCGAAGAGGTCGTCTTTCCCGACTTGTTCTGCGGGTGTTACTTCCAAATCTAATTCATTATCATTGCCTGGTTTTCTCGCTGCCGCATCATTACTAGGCTGTTCAATTAAGGGCAGAGAGAAACCTGTTTTGGGTTTGAATAGATTGCTAAGTTCCTCGATTCTGCGGATTCTTTCATTTGTAATCTTGGTAAGCGTCGCGCGGATTTTCTCCTTTTTCTTTTCTTCAACTTGAGATTTATCCAACACCTTCAGTTCATCTGTGAGTTCCCTTTCAGCTTTAATTCTTTCCTCTTCGCGGATTCTTTTGAGTCCTTCATACCCTCTTAGGAAATCCTCTGCTTCTTTATGAGAAAGACGAGGAGGAATATTGTTTTCGGCTGCATTTTCTGAACGGGTCTTAAGCAACCGGTCCGATTTTTCAAAGGCCTCTTTGAAACGTGCGTCACCCGGCTTTTCTAAACTCACTCCATATTTGATGATGGCTTCTGCAATCATGGGTAAGGCTTGTTCGATGGGAGCGCCCGAAAGCTTTTGCAGAGTCAATTTCAAAAGCCGGCTTTCAGGATTTCTTCGTCCGGGGACAAGAAACGTCAGAACTTGATAGAAATTTTTTAATCTCTGCGCATCGTCTTCTCCGAAACTCTCATCCTTCTTTCCCAAGGCCTCCGCTAAACGATTGAGAACAGTGGCTAGATTCTCAATGTTTTCTTTGTCGCTTAGGCGGAATGCAAAATTATTTTTTCTATCGAAAAGCTGAAGGCCAAATTGATCTAGAATTTTCTTGAAATTCTCCTTGCGTTGTACTGAGATGACATTCAAAATCCTTTTTGCCCAGGCTTCGTAGCCTTGCTTTGTCGCAATAGATTCGGGCGTGAGACTTCCTTCCTCTTCAAATCTTGTCTTGAATCTCTCACGGGGTTGATTAGTCTGTACTTCACCCACCGGCATCGCAGGCACTGTGGGGATTGAGTCTTCTTCTTTGCTGGGCGCAACAATAAATTGCAAGCGCTTTAGTTTTCGGCCTCCAAGTTCTCTGACAACTACACGTAAATTTCCTATTTGACGCTCCAAGGAGTCGTAGCTCCACGCAGGTCCTGGAGTCCCGTCCGGAAGGAGCACCGATTCTCCTCCCAGCTGAAGAGGATCCCGTCGATTTTCTTGAAGATAATTTTTAACTTCCTCATTATGATTGTCTTTCGGCGCATCCCGCACCTCAGCGCGGACATTTATTAATTTTTCATCAAATTTAATTTCATTATTAATATTGACAGGGTCAATTTGCTGTTGTAAACTGCCTCCCATGTTTGAGCCATATCGAAGAGATTCTATTTCCAAAGCATTGTTTTCCTGGGGCGGCATCCTGTCTGGAGTCTTGTACCTCACGGTTCTTCTTCCGCGAGATGTACCCTGGCTATTTAAGCTTGTAGGTGGGCTTGCATTGGGTATAATCTTTTCTGTGGCTTGGGTGATTTGCCCCTCAAAGCCGCCCAAAGAGGAGGATGAACGCGATGTTTGATATTCTCCAGATAGTATTTGTTTTTCTCGCCTTTTTGTTTGTGACGGGCGGACTTGTTTTCTGGTTTGAGCATAGGAAAAAGCAAATCCACTAACTTTCCTGTCTCCCACCCGCACCTCGGCGCGGCGAAGTTGAGGCGTTTGCCAATTTTCCTTGATCCATTCGGGGACAGCCACTGTATAAGGCAACTCAAGTACACCGAAAGAAAGAGTGGGCGGCCTTTCCGCAAGCAAGTGAGTCGAGCTCATGAATCGAACCGGCGCACCCTCTTTTGACGAAGTGCCGATGAGAAAAGCATCTTTCGCCTTCAGCTTAAGCAGAGCAGCCATCTCACGCCCTTCTCGGGAGGTTAGTGCCGAAAGCGTTGCGTTCATAAAAATCGCGTCGGATCCATTCAAAGTTTCAACCATGTCCGTTTGACTGGCATCCCCCACGCGTACTTGGAAGCGTGTGCGGGTCCACTTCGGGTCTCGGTTCAATCCTTCCATGATCTCACTTACTTTTTCACTGTAACCGGGCATCCTCTCTTGGTACTTTTGGTCCAACGTCAAAGGAGATTCTCCGGAAATAAGCCGCCTCCGGGTCTCTTGCGCAATTTGCTCATCTTTTTCTATTCCCTCAACACTCACTTGCCAATTTTCAATCGCCCCCCACTGGGGATGATCATTGAAAACTTGGATGAGGGTGCCCAGAATCGTCGCCATTTCTTCTCCCATGGCCGGCCCCACGACGACAATGCGCAAGCTTCGTGCGCCTGCCTTGAGCTTTCGCTCCACGATTTGCGGAAGAATCCGTGACCGGAATTCCTCAATCTGGTGGGCGTGGCGATAGAGGTGAGAATAAGACCCTCCGGGATTGAGACCAAACTCATCCGAACTATTCCAGGGATGCTCGAGTGTTAAGACGGGATCTGGAAACGGGGTCTTTTGATCGATGGCCGTATGATCCCGCACCTCGGCGCGGGCAACCGCAACGGGCTGATCCTTATTACCTAAATTCTTCAGAAAAGTTTTTTCAGACGCCAAGGAATTCGCGGGGTTGACATCAACGGGGGTTGGGGTAGCCCTTTCTTCGGACTGAACACTGGGCAAGCGAAGAAGCCCAACGGTAGGGTTAACTGCAACGGATATTTCCGCCACTCCTTCTCCGTCTTGTAACATCAATCCTTGTTGACTTGGACTGGGACGAGTTACAAATCCCGACAGCACCAATTTCCCATAGGCGTTCCTGCCCAGGAGAATATCTCCTCTCATCGCTTCGGTGGGAGAGATGGCATGAGTTTCGAGAAGACCCTTCTCTGCCCAACGAAGGAAAATGGCTGCAACCTTTTCCTTCACTTTAGAGAATTTGCGTTGCACCGCCTCCGGAGCCGAGATGGACACCCAAAACCTACGACGAAAAAACGCGTGCACGAATGCTTCCACCTGCTTGGGAGTAGGGCGCTCAAGCTGTTCGGGATTGAGCAGGAGCGGGCTCGGGTCTTCCGAACTATCGACGTGCCCGAATGCTTGGACCTCATTCTCCGTAAAAGGCATTAATGTGGGAATTCCAACTTTTTGGAGGACTCGTTCAATCAATTGCACTTGCTCATTCATATTCTGATCCCTTAATAGGGCGAGGCAGCTGCTGCAGGTTTCATTCAGTTTTTCAATGAGACCTCTTGCCTCAGCATCGAGAGAGGCAAGAAGACCAAAACGGTCCATCTTAACGAAAGTTCCGACAAGGGACACGGCTCTGGTTAGCTCGTTTTCATTATCTTTGTCGTCCTGCTTAGCTTTCTCTCGCTTTTTTAAGAGTGTTTCAAGATAAGTCCTTAACATCTCTTTTCTTTTTCCTTTCTCCGTAGCAGCAATCGCCCTCAAGTCTACTGAAGTTTTTGATTGGGGGGGCGCTTCGGCTTCTTCCGCTCTGCCATTTAGCCGGATGTCGGTAGAAGCGCCCAAATTTTCCTGTGGGGCAGGGCTTTGATTTTCTTTGGTGGTCTTTTCGGGGCGATAGAAGGCGGCTTGATAAGATTCGGAATTCCAATTAAAGCCGGACTTTCCCAAAGATTCGAAGCCCGAAATATCACCAAACGGCGCCACCTCGCCCGTTTCCTTGCTCACCGCTACTCGGATGGAAGCATCAGGCTCGTTTTCTACATATAAATCGATGACGCGCCAACCTTGAACATCGCGGACATTTTCGTAGCGGACAACGCCATTTCGTCGAATCGACTTTCCCGCTTTCGCAAAAAGTGCCCGGATTCCTTTATCGCCTTCCTTTGTTTGGTAGGATTTCAACGCCGCCCAAATTTTATCCAGTTCTTTATAGGGTTTCACGGTAACTTCCACCTTTCCTTCTCTTCCAGATGGAAGTCCCATCTCAAAATTCCGTTCTTCTCTTTCGCCAGCCTGATTGGGCACCGTGAAACCCACGATCTTGAAGACAATCTCATCCCCCACTTTACTCAAGTGAACGGTCACGGGTTGGTCTGGAACAACTCCGGCTTCCTTAAAGGCTTGATTCAAAGCCCGGCTCTGTTTTAAAACCACGGTTAATTCTTCTTTGGTCAGCCCCAGACTTTCGGGCCGAGTTTGCACCAGAAATTTATACGGCGACCGAAACGCCGCTGGTTCTTGGGGTTGAGGTGCAGGGGCAACAGGCGCATTTGTATCGACCGGCTGAGAAGCGCCGGTGTCCCTAAACGCAACCGGCTGGGCAGCTGTTTTAGCTGCTTTAATGTCTTCATTCAGTTTAGAGACGCTTGGAGCTATCTCAGCATCTTTTTCCTGATAGGGCGTCAAGTCATTCATATCATTTGATGTTTTGAGGGCCAGCAATGATTTTTCGATTGTTTCTAATTGAAATTTTTCTGCCGCCGCTATATTCCCGGCCGCAAGAGCTTGGTTGGCCTTTTCAATCGCCTCTTCAACTTGCCTCAACAGATCTGATACTTCGCGTGCTACCGGATCTTCAGGAGGAGCGGAGGTAGGCGGGTTTTGCGCTTGGGCAACAGGCGCCGAAGCGGGAGGGGCCTGTGCGACAGGAGCTTGAGAGGGTGGAGTTTGGGGCGGTTTCAAAGCCTGCAGAATTTCTTTTTCTGTGTCTTGAAGCACGCCTATAACAACAGCGATTATTATATTGGCGATTTCTTCCTTGTTCTTTCCCTTTAACACTTTAGAAGATAGCGCCGATTTCATGAAATTTGAAAACTGATAATTACCATCATAAGTGAGTCGGTCAAATAATTCCTGCTGAGCCTTTCGTGGATTAAAATTAAATCCCATCCCTTCTTTCTTGGCGGTGGGGCTATTTTTTTTGAGATCGATTTCAACGAGACCACGTACAAGCTCGGCTACTACTTCATCATTGATTTCCTCTTCTGAAATGCCCATTTCCTTCAATCTTTGTCTAACAAGTTCTTTAGAAAAACTGAGAGCGTCGCTCTGATAAGAAATCGCTAAATCGAGCATATCGCTTTCCATGTCGAATTGTTCATCTATCTCTTTCGATCGTGCATGCAATTCTTTTATTCCTTCATACTCCGTAATGATCCGAACTAACTCGTTAATTTTTTCCTGGCGGGTCTGGCTTGTCGAATCGCGCACCTCCGCGCGAGGAGTCCCGTAGGGAGGATTCACTGCCAACATTCCCGTGACATCATCTAGCTCAAGGGATGAAAGGATGACATTTCGAACGGGTTCAGAAATTCGGCTGTCATCCTGAATAAGAAAATCGGACCTTAGACGTTTTCTCTTGGCTTCCGATCCTTCAAATGACGCATCGGGATTTTGAGCTTGATCCCACAAACGCTGAAGAAGGAACGGATCTGCCTTTACCCCAAATGCTAATCCAAATAAAGCCCGATAGGCCGCCTCCGCTTCAACCCGTTTCACCCGTGTCCCATTTTTGAGCAAGACTTCATCTTGCATTCCCGGCGTTTCGCTCCGCGTCTCAGCGCGGGAAGTGTCAGTGTTATCCAACCAACTTGGGCGAGGAGCGATCCCTTCTTTGTTAGGTTTCGATTCTTCTTTCAACCAATCTGGCGTGGGCGCAATGCCATCCTTCTTCTTTGTTTGATCGGAGGCGGCCGGGGCATTTTCATCCAGCCAGGCAGGCCGGGGTGCAATTCCAGCTTGTTTGGGTGCTGTCTCGTCCAACCAACTTGGCCGGGGAGCGATTCCATCCTGATTCACTCGGACCTCGGCTCGGTTGGTGGAAGATGCCGCGATTTCTCTGCCCAGAACAGCACGCTTCGCCAATTCAAGTAATTTGTCTCTGCTGAGTGAAGGATACTTTGCTGCCATCCAATTTAGGAATGCTTCTTCTGCTTGAACGCCTCCCTCCGCAGCCAAAGGAATTTGCTTCAGCTCAGCCAAAATCTCCTCATCGTAGAGAGTAGTCGGAGTAGCGGGAACGCTTCTCTCGCCCAAGGAAACTGGAATGGCTGGAACGGTTTCAATGCGTGGTCTCAGACCGCTAAGAGCACCGCGAACTTTCGAACCCACTGAAGGGTTGCCTCGAATGATATTCGAAACCAGACCGATTTGCGCCAAACCGGAGGGAGGTTGCTTCTCCCACAAATTGTCGACGGTTTCGTCGGTGAAGCGGTCGATCTCCTTCTCGACGACTTTTAAAACGTCCTCTTTTGAAACCGGAGGAAGGTCATCACTGAAGCGCTCCAAATAAATTTTAAAAAGGAGGTCAATGTAACGGGTGTATCCACCGGCCTCGCCGACCCGGCCCTGCTGGGCGAGCTTGCGGATGACTTCATCGCGCCAAAGCTTCATGTTTTTCTTGAAATCCTCCTGATTCAAGCCCGCCACGAGAGTTTTCGAGGCGTGACGGACAAAGGCATCGTAGAAAGTGGTCTGGAGATACTCCTTGTAAGAAAGTTTTCCTTGCATGAGGCCGGAGTAAAGTTCCTTGCCGGCCAGGGAATTCATTTTGGGCGCGATGACCAACAGCGAATAGGACTCGTCGGCTAATTCCTTTTCAAATCCGCGTGTGTGGAAACCGCCGGCCAGCACCACCGCTGCCTTTTTATTTTTTTGGCGGAGAAGGGATTTCAGATTTTCATGAAAAATCCGGTCGCGCTCGAGGGCTAGACGATAAAATTCCAAAGCCGGCGCTAATCGGTTTTGTTCTTGATCGAGAAGCGCCAGGAAAGACTCCGCATTCTTTTGGTAATTCTCAAGATCCTCACGCGTGATTTCCAAATTCGCGAAGTCTTTCAAGAGACGGATTCGACGGTACTTTTCGGCGAGGGCTCGTTCTTCGGGTTTTGTCACGAGCCGGGACTCGGTCTGGCGGATGAAGGCTTGGAGCTCATCAAAGAGTTTGGTGCCGCGGATGGAGGAAAGCATTTCCGCTTGGCCGAGAAGTTCATTCATCGACGCAGTCAGTTTGGGCTTCAGACCCAGCGTTTTCGAAATGGCGATGAGCGTCTTCAGAAAGGCACCCGCTTCGATTTGTCCCGAAAGAAACGCCTGATGAGCCGCATTGAAATCCATCGCGTCTTTGCGGTTCAGCTTGGCTGCGTATTTCTTCAAGAAAGAAGCCGCCAACCTACGAACGGACATTTCAACGCTTTCCTTGGGCAAGGATGATTCTTTTTCGAGATAAGAGAAGAGGTTCGCCAAATGAGGATACTTTGTTAAATCCATCGAGGCACCCGCGGGCTTCGTAATACCGGATAAATACTTCAGCAAATCAAGCAGGTTTGATTTTTCTTCTTCGAAGGCCTCCACGTGCTTATGAAAGGTACTGAGTTTCGGAGTATAAATTTGTTCCCGCTCGCGGTCGAACTCGTTTTTCAAAGTCTTCAGTTTTCCGAGAATCAAATCCCGCTCGCCCATCGCCGCTAGGTAAGCAAGGTAATTTTCTTCGTAGAGACGCCAATTTTCGATTCCATGATATTCGACAGATTCTTCGTCGAGGAGGGCCGCCATCTCGGAGCCGGAGAGCTCACCGCGTGATAAATACTGGTTGAAAACTTTTTTCTTTAACTTTTCATCGGGAAAAGCGCGCAGGAGCGTAGTGTCAAAGTCCCCTTCGCCGCCTTCCACCGCCACCAAATTGATTCCGTAGCGGCCGTTCAAATAGCGGATGATTTTCCGGATATTGGTCTGCGCATCGAAGATGGCGTGCGCATCTTGGATGAAGACGATGAGCGGTGAATTTTCGCGACCCTTACGCTGGGATTCAATGCGCCCCAGTTCGGAAGGAAGCCGGATGCGGTCTAATTGAAATTCAGAGGCAGTGGGACCGGACGAAAGATTGACCGGATTCACGACTTGTCCCCAGCTGGTGTTCGTCGCTGTAAAGACAAGAAAGGTGAAAAAGGCGGTCAACCTGCAAAGTGGTCCACTAGCAAGTTGATGCAATTGCATACGTTTAGATGCTTTGTTCTCCTTCTGGTAAAGATTCGCACACGAATTCCCTTTACGCAATCGCGGAAGGCAACTTTTTTCAGGGTGGCAGAAACTGGCTTAAGCTATGGCAGGCAAAGCGGTTAAGGCGGGTGGAATTCTTCTCTTGCTCTTCCTAAAGCTTCCCTCTAAACTGACACTTTCGTTTTTCCATAAATAACGGGCCGGTAGCTCAGTTGGGAGAGCGCCACAATGGCATTGTGGAGGCCAGGGGTTCAACTCCCCTCCGGTCCACCATTTATGCCGCTGTGATGGAATGGCAGACATGCAGGTCTCAAAAACCTGTGAGCGCAAGCTCATGTCGGTTCGACTCCGACCAGCGGCATTTTCCCCGATTCAAGTTTCCAACCGCCCGGCCGATTTATGTCTACATGAAGCCGCTTTATACGTGCTCGGGATGCCATTGGGCGGGAGATGAAAGCCAGTTCCTAGCGAAGATTTTAAGCATTATGTACCGCCCGAAGCACGACAATATTCAGGCCTTCAAACAGATTAAATGCCCGAAATGCCAGTCCCTCGTAACGATTATCTTTGAGACGTTGAGCGGGACGACGGTAAAGTAACAATCTTCAGCGCGCGTTCGAAAATCTCCAAAGCCACATCGACTTCCTCTTTCGACACTGTCAAAGCCGGCGTAAACCGGATTCCGGATTCTCCGCACCCTAAAAGAAGCAGCCCGCGGCGGAATGCCTTTTCCACGATTTTATTGCGCGCTTCCGCAGCGGGAATTTTGGTGAGGCGGTCTTTGACGAGCTCGATTCCAATCATGAGCCCCGTCCCGCGAACATCGCCGATTAAAGAATAAGTTTTCGCCATTTCCAGCAACCGGTTCTTTAAATAATCCCCCACTTCCTCGGCGTTTTTCATTAATCCTTTTTCCAAAAGTTCAATCGTAGCCAAAGCCGCTGAACAAGCCACGGGATTTCCGCCAAAGGTGGAAGCGTGAGCGCCCGGACCCCAATCCACAATTTCAGTTTTGGCAATCATGGCGCCTAAAGGCATCCCCGAAGCGATTCCTTTGGCGACGGTAATAATGTCCGGCTCTACTTCCCAATGTTCGCTCGCAAACATTTTTCCGGTGCGCCCCATTCCGGCTTGGACTTCATCCATGATGAGAAGGATGCCGTGGCGTTTCGTGAGGTCTCTCAACATTTGGTGATAACCGGGCGGCGGCACGACCATTCCACCCTCGCCCTGAATCGGCTCAACCACAATCGCCGCGACTTCTTCAGCCGGAACGGTTCGTTTAAAAAGCGTATCCTCGATCCAGGAAACGCAGGAGATATTGCAATCCGGATAATAAAGATTGTAAGGACAGCGGTAGCAATAACCGTAACCCACCTGCTGGACGCCCGGCAGAAGCGGACCGAATTTTTCGCGCTGCACGACACGGCTCGCTGTCAAAGAGAGCGCGCCGAGTGTGCGGCCGTGAAACGCACCGAAAAAGGAAATTAACTTTTCCCGGCCCGTGTGAAAGCGCGCCAGTTTAATCGCTGCCTCGATGGCCTCGGCACCGGAATTGGTGAAAAAAACTTTTTTCTTTCCTTTACCGGGAGCAAGCGCGGCTAGTTTTTCCGCCAAGTCTACCTGGACGTCGTAGTAGAAATCCGTCCCGGACATGTGAAGAAACCGGGTCAGTTGGCGCTTAATCGCTTCGATCACCTTCGGATGCGAGTGGCCCGTGGCCGTTACGGCAATGCCGGCCGTGAAATCGAGAAACTCGTTGCCGTCGACGTCGCGCACCCAAACGCCGCGGCCGGAATCAATCACAAAAGGATAAGAGCGCGTAAGCGAAGGCGAGAGCGCGGCCCGGTCGCGGTCGATAATCGCTTTGGCCTTGGGACCGGGCAAATGAGGAGTTCGGATGCGAGGTTTTTTAATCGGCATCGATTTGGGCTTTTTGGAGTTTGCCACTGTAATCCACGAAAACGGATTTCCATTCGCTGAAAATATCGATGGCCGTAACACCGGCTTCGCGGTGGCCGTTGCCCGTATTTTTCACACCGCCGAACGGCAAATGAACTTCCGCGCCAATCGTGGGGCCGTTAATGTAAGTGATTCCCGCTTCGATGTCCCGGATGGCCTTCATCGCAAAATTTACATCGCGCGAATAAAGGGAGGAAGAAAGACCGTACGGAACGCCGTTTACTTTTTGAATCGCGTCCTCGAAGCGTTTGAAGGGAATGAGGCAAGTGACGGGGCCGAAAATTTCTTCCTGGGCTATCTGCATTTCGCAGTCCACGTCCGTAAAAATCGTGGGCTCATAAAAAAATCCTCTGGCGAGCTCTTTTCCCCGCGCAAATCGCCCGCCGATTTCTAATTTCGCGCCTTCTTTTTTTCCGATTTCCACGTAATCATGCACTCGCTCTCGCTGTACCCCATTGATTAAAGGCCCCATCTCGGCGCCTGTTTTTAAACCGTTGCCGATTTTTATCCGGCGGCTTCGGGCAATGAACTGTTTGCGAAATCCGGAGAAAATTTTCTCGTGAACAAAAATCCGGCTGGTGGCCGTACAGCGCTGGCCCGTGGTCCCAAAAGCGCCCCAGACCGCGCCTTCCAAGGCCAAATCCAAATCCGCATCGTTCATTACGATTTGCGCATTCTTTCCGCCCATCTCCAGAGAACAGCGTTTCAATGTTTTTCCGCAATGCTCGGCTACGAGCCGCCCCACTTCACAGGAACCCGTAAAAGAAATCAAACGGATTTTCGGATGATGGACGATCGCCTCGCCAGCATCCGGCCCTCCCTGAATTAAATTCACGACCCCTTTAGGAATACCGGCCTCTTCCAGGATCTCAACCATCTTCAGACCACAAAGCGGTGTATCTTCCGCGGGTTTAAAAATCACGGTGTTGCCGCA
>JGI1358J11329_10000294_pt1 | contig 45913 bp, 41 predicted proteins | sample Subgroupgradi54m_FD_11329 | JGI IMG/M metagenome (IMG submission 11329)
CCAGGCCCGCCATCTCTGGCGGACCCGCTCGGCGGGAGGAAGATCCACTGGACCTTCCTCTTGATTCGCTTCGCCCATGGCGAGCCCGTTCGATGGAGCGCGATTCTGCTGATCGCAAACGCCCCGCCTCGTCCCGGCGATGCGCTCACCCCAAAACGCGCAGCTGTGCACGATTACGTGAGATCACGCCGGGATTGGATCGAGGGCCGGATGCATCGCCTCGCCTCAACCTCCCGCCACCTATCCTGAAGGCATCCACGCCAATTGCGCCTACTGCGGCCGGCCGGCATCGCGAGAGACGCGTTTCTGCCGATCGCAATTTCATCCGCACTGACTGGCCGACGCTGCATTACGAAGAAATCGTCGCGTGCGACTAAAGCGGCAATGACTGAAAACAGTTCGACAGCATTGGTATTTCCATGACATGCCACACCGATTCCAATGACGGTATATTTGTGCTGCTGGAGCAACGGGTCAGGGAGGTGCCGCATATCCCGGACCCGAGGGTGTGACCTCGACAGTCCGCACAAGTGGGACTAGTACAGGCGCCCTCTCGAAACGGCCGCGGAAATATACGGGACGGAAAAAATTTGGTACGCCTCTCCTCTGCGGAGTAGGTGAAACCAGGCAGGAAATCCTGGAGGTGGCGCAGATGGTCCACGGCATGGGCAGCCATAATTATAATGTTCGTGCTCTTCCCGGAGCGCGGGTCACTGATGGAAGACTGAGAGCCGGTGTGGTGATCTGGACGCCGGATGTAACCGGCACGTGTACTCATTAATAAATAATAATGCCAGCGGGGAAGTCAGCCGGATGCGGTTTGACACATTGGGCCGTTTGACCATTTCAGCATGGACAGGGGAGAGCTGGGGCGCTGGTAGTTGACTTACCGTTTTGGACTTCCGGCTATCCTGGACATAATTTAGTGATATCTCCGCGTGTAACCGTTCTTACATGGCGACTCCATGCCGGTGTGGATATCCGCTCATTCCCGTTCGCGCTTGGTGCCCGTGACGTGGGCGCAGGTGCGCCGGCAGATGCGGAAAGACGAAGTCGGGGCCTAAGAGAAGCCATAAATCCGCTGCCAGCCTGCCGAATTTGGGTTAACCTCGATTGCAACGGTTATTTATTTTATAAACATATAATAATCAATTAGTTAACATAATATCCTACTAATAACATTAACAATTTGACATTTGGTTCGCGTGGACTTTACTTGCCCGTAAGTGTTGTAACTCAGTGACGGTTGTTGCAATCCAGACAATTCGTCCAACTGAGTGCATAAAACAATACGGGGTTTTTCCAGACTTTAGAAACAGGTTGGCGCGGGGTTGTCCCTGACAAGTTAATTCCAATCTGGGCATGACCAAAGATTTTTGAAATCAACACGGGAGCATGACGCTCCTTAACTTTTCGGAGGACGATGACATGTCGGGCATGAAAAGGAATGTGGTTCTGGCTTTAGCGGTGGCCGCCGCCGTGGCTGCGCCGAGCGCGTTTGCCACCTACGGTTACTTCTCACACGGTTATGGAATGAAAGCTAAAGGCATGGCGGGCGCAGTAACAGCTCTGACCGAGGATGCATTTGGCGGTGCCAACAACCCGGCCAGCATGGTATGGGTTGGGAGCCGCGTGGATTTCGGCATGGATTGGTTCAGTCCGATCCGCAGCATGGATCGCAAAGGTTCGGCGAATGGCCTAGACGCTGCTGTTCCGAGCGAAAGCGATAATTTCTTTATTCCTGAGCTCGGTTACAACGTTATGATCAATCCGAACATGTCATTCGGCGTTACCGTTTATGGCAATGGTGGCATGAACACGAATTATCCCGCAGGTCAGATTACCGGCGGCGGTTCCGCCGTGTGCGGTGCTTTCGGTGTGGCGGGTTCGGGCCAGAACGTCCTGTGCGGTAATACAGCCCTGGGCGTGGACCTCATGCAACTCGTGATTGCGCCGACGTTGTCCTACAAAATAACCAGCAATAATTCGGTGGGCATTTCTCCGTTGTTAGCCTATCAACGCTTTCAGGCCAATGGCTTGCAGGGGTTCGCCGGTCTCTCGAACGATCCGAGCAATCTGACAAATAACGGATATTCCAGCGCAACCGGCGCCGGCGCTCGCGTCGGTTGGTTGGGGAAGTTTACCGAATCTTTCTCGGTGGGCGCGGCGTATTCAAGCAAAATCAAGATGAGCAAGTTTTACAAGTACAAGGGGCTCTTCGCCGAAGAGGGTGAATTTGACATGCCCTCCAATTACAACGCCGGAATCGCATTGAAGGCCACACCGCAAATGACCTTTACCTTGGATTATCAGATGATCAAATACAGCGACTCCAAGTCGGTACATAATCCGAGCACCAATACGGGCGCGTTGGGCACCACCGACGGTCGTGGTTTCGGATGGGACGATGTGACGGTGAAGAAACTCGGCTTTGAGTATAAAGCCAGCAGCACCATGACCTACCGCGCCGGCTTCGGCAAGACCGACAATCCGATTCAATCACGTGACGTGACGTTCAATATCCTCGCCCCGGGCGTCGTGCAGGACCATTACACATTGGGCTTCACACGCGCCATGGACAAGGATTCCGATCTGACCATGGCATTTATGCACGCTGCTGAAAACTCAGTCAGTGGGAATTCGTTGTTTACTTCCCTCGGCGCGGGAAATACCGGTAAAGAAACTATCAAGATGCATCAAAATTCACTTGGTATCGCATTGGGCAAGAAGTGGTAAGGGTTAAAAGCTAAATAAGCTGTTATTGAAGGGCTGGAAGCAATTCCAGCCCTTTTATTATTTTGATTCTGGAGGTACGTGCTATGTGGACCAGATTCCTTAACAAGCTCTTCCTCGCCATCGCAGCGATTTTTTTGATATCCAGCCAGGCCGCGGCTGAAACACTCAGGCCTTTTGTTCTGGGCGATACGCCTCCCGGGGATCTCAAGCAGGTGGCGGACGCGGTGAAATTAAAGGTGACCGCCGCGGGATTTGAGATCGTCGGCAGTTATTCACCATTTGCCAATGCCGTAGTGATCTGCGTCACCAACAATGACCTGAAAACGGCCGCGGCCAAGGTGCTCAACGGTGGATTCGGTGCCGCCCAGCGGATCTCGGTGACCGACGTCAAGGGCAAAATCCAGGTGGCGTATGTAAACCCGGCCTATCTCGGCACGGCGTACGGCATGGGCAAGCTTGAGACCATTTCCAGCAAGCTCAAGACTTCTCTGGGCGCCGTGAAGGTTTTCGGTTCGGAAAACGGTATTCCGGAGGAAAAACTGGGGCCGGGCATGTACCGATACGCCATGTTCATGCCGTATTTCAAGGATGTGGATTTTTTCATGGAGCATCCTGACTATAAGACTGCCGTCGACACGGTAGAAAAAAATCTGGCCGCGGGTGTTGGCGGTACCAGGAAGATTTATCGTATCGATCTGCCGGGCAAGCAGGTTAGCGTTTTCGGTGTCGCGATCCCCAAGGGTGACGGTATCGACAAAGGCAACAAGGATACCGACAAGGAAATCATCGACATCGTCGATTTTGGCGAGCTGAAACACACCGCCTACCTTCCCTATGAATTAATGGTGGACGGCAACCGTGTGATCGCCTTGCGCGCGCGTTATCGCATTGCCCTGAATTTCCCGGACACGTCAATGGCCGGCGAACACGGATTCACCAAGATCATGACGGCCCCGTGGGGGATCCAGTTGGCGCTGGAAGCCGTGGCCGGTTTCAAGCGCGAACAATAAGCGCCCGATAAGCAGCCGGTAGCAACGCCGGTGCCCAGTGATATAAACAGACACGCAAAACGTGTCTGTTTTTTTATGTATTGCGCTCGTGTCATGTCATTTGTATGGGAATCCGCGCAATCGCATCACGCCCAGAATGATCTAAACTAAACACAGACGGAATAAATCGACTCAACATGTCCGAAGCCACCAGTCCGAAAAACAGTCCAGCCGCCGCGCCTGCCGGTGACACCGCTGCTACGATCGGCAGTACGACCGACCCGCTTAAGCTTCTGGGTCAGGTGCTGGCGCACGCCGTGCGGGTCAACGCCTCGGACATCCATTTGCGCACGCGCAATAATCCAATCCTGCGGGTGGACGGCAACCTGCGCACATTGCGCGAGATCCCGCCATTGCCGCCGGACTTCATGGAGCGGTTGTCGCGCACCATGATGTCGGCGCGACTGCTCTCGCAATTCGAGAAGTCCCATCAGGTGGATCTTTCCATCGGCTTCAAGGATATCGGCCGCGTGCGCGCCAACATCTTTTATCAGCGCGGCTCCATCGGCATGGTGCTGCGCGTCATCAGCACCAACATTCCCACGCCCGAGGAATTGTTCCTGCCGGAGATCGTGACGGAATTGACAAAACTCGAGCGCGGCCTGGTCTTGCTCACCGGGGCGACCGGCTCCGGCAAATCCACCACGCTGGCTTCGCTCATCAACGGTATTAACCTGGTGCGCAGCGAACACATCATTACCATCGAGGACCCGGTCGAGTTCCTGTTCTCCGAGAAGCGTTCGATCATCACTCAGCGCGAGGTCGGCATAGACACCAACACATTTGCCGATGCCATGCGCGCCGCTTTGCGCGAGGACCCGGACGTGATTCTTCTGGGTGAAATGCGCGATCCGGAAACCATTGAAACAGCGATGATCGCTGCGGAAACCGGTCACCTCGTGCTTTCCACGGTACACTCACCGGGGGCGGCGGAGACTATCTCGCGCATCGTCACCAGTTTCCCGCCCGAGGCACAGGTCGGTATCCGCGCCAAGCTGGCGCAGAATCTGCGCGGTGTGGTCAGCCAGCGCTTGTTGCCGCGCAAGAGTGGCCAGGGACGTATTGTGGCGTGCGAAGTCTTGACGGTCTCGGCATTGTCGCGCGAGTACATACTGGATCCGGTCAAGATCAAGGAACTTTCCGACCTTATCCGCAAAGGGACGGTGGCCGAGGGTATGCTGAGTTTCGATTCCTCTCTGCTCAATCTGGTCAAGCAAGGGCTCATTGATGAAGAAACCGCCCTGTTCTACGCGACCAGTGCCACGGACCTCAAGCTCAAACTGCAAGGGTTCTGACGCGCATTACCCTCACGGGTCGGGCGAGTATCTATCAAGTAGCCATTGTGTTGAAATGCGCCAGCCAATGTATTTAAATTTAAATAAATAACTCGCCGGGAAACGGCTTTTAGGGTGGATGGGATAATTCGATGGCGGATCGAAGACTTCAGGTTTTTCATACCGTGGCGCGTCTGCTGAGCTTCACCAAGGCGGCCGAGACGTTGCACATGACGCAGCCTGCCGTGACCTTCCAGATACGGCAGCTCGAAGAGTATTTCAACACACGGTTGTTTGACCGCACCCACAACCGCATCAGCCTCACCGCCGCAGGCGATCGCGTATTCGAGTACGCTGAACGCATCGTTGCGCTTTATTCCGAGATGGATATTCGAGTCCGCGAGCTGACAGGCGATGTCAGCGGCATTCTCATTATCGGTGCCAGTACCACGATTGCGGAGTATATGCTCCCGAGTCTCCTCGGCACATTCAAGGAAAAACACCCCGGCATCAACATCCGGCTCAAGGTCTCGAACTCCGAAGGCATTGTTCACATGGTCGAGGACAATTCCGTGGACGTGGGCATTGTCGAGTCGCCGATCGTGAACAAGAACCTGGTGGTCGAGGTCTGCTGGCACGACAAGCTCGTGTTCATCTGCCCGCCGCAGCATCCGCTGGCGAAGAAATCCAAGATCTCGGTCGGGGACATCCAGGGCCTGCCGTTCGTGGCGCGCGAGGAGGGTTCCGGCACGCGTGAGTTCATCAATGAATATCTCGCGAAGAACAACATGCAACCGCACGAGCTCAACGTCAATGTCGAGGTGGGCAACCCCGAGGCTGTCAAAAGCGCCGTCGAGGCCGGGCTGGGTGTGTCCATCGTCTCGCAAGCGACGGTGGTGAAGGAACTGAAGCTCGCCACGCTGGCGGCAATTCCGCTCGAGCCACCGCTCGAACGACCGTTCTCCATCGTGTTCCAGCGCCAGAAGTTTCGTCTGCGCGCCATGGACGAGTTCATGGATTTCGCGCATGAGCACTGCGAAAAACGCGCCGCGCAGAAAAATTCCCATTCCTAGCGTAGCTGGCGACTCGCCGTGCCGGACAATATTGAAAAACGCCTGGCCGAGATAGCCCAACGACTCCCGACGGCGCAGGCCGCCGCATTACTGGAATTCGCCGAGTTTCTGCTGATCCGTCACGGCAGTATCAGCGCGGAAGCAATGCCGAGCGTCACCGCCGCCGAAATTCCCGCGCCACTCGATATTCCCCGTCCCGCGGAGGAGAGCGTGGTCAAGGCAGTCAAACGCCTGCGCGCAACCTATCCGATGCTGGATGCGAGAAAGCTGCTCAATGAAACTTCAGCGATCATGACGCAGCATGTGATGCAGGGGCGGGATAAAATTGAGGTGATTGAGGAGTTGGAGATTCTGTTTAGGACGCATTACGAAAAGTTGACTGGGAATAATAAAGATTAAGCGTTGCCGCCATTCTCGCCCCCGATTACATCATTCGAGGGCAGGCTTCAGCAAAGTTTGTTGTCATGCCCGCGGAGGCGGGCATCCAGGAAGTGAATGACCAAAAGCCGCCTGTTAGGCGGCTTTTGACTTTTTAAATCCTGGATTTCCGCTTTCGCGGAAATGACGACAGCTAGAGTATCTCCGACGCGTAATCCGCCAAGCGCGAACGCTCGCCGCGTTGGAGCGTGATGTGCCCGCTATGTTCCCACTGTTTGAAGCGATCCACCACGTAGGTTAAACCTGAAGTCGTTTCTGTCAGGTACGGCGTGTCGATCTGGGCGATGTTGCCGAGGCAGACGATCTTGCTGCCGGGACCGGCGCGGGTGACGAGGGTTTTGATCTGGTGCGGGCTCAGATTTTGCGCCTCGTCGATGATGAGGAATTTCTTCAGGAACGTGCGGCCGCGCATGAAGTTCAATGACTTGATGCGGATGCGGCTGCGCAGCAGGTCGTGGGTGGCGGCGCGGCCCCAGGCGCCGTGCTCGTGGGTCGCGGTTTCCTGCAGCACGTCGAGGTTGTCCTCGAGTGCGCCCATCCATGGGCCCATCTTCTCCTCTTCGGTGCCGGGCAGGAAGCCGATGTCTTCGCCCACCGGCACCGTCATGCGCGTCATGATGATTTCCATGTAGCGCTTGGTCTCGAGCGTCTGCATCAGCGCCGCGGCCAGTGTGAGCAGCGTTTTGCCGGTGCCGGCCTGGCCGAGCAAACTGACGAAATCCACTTCCGGATCCATGAGCAGGTTCAGCGCGAAATTTTGCTCGCGGTTGCGCGCATGGATGCCCCAGACCTTGTTGCGCTCCGAGGCGTAGTCCTTCACGACCTCAATGATCGCCGAGTCTTTCTCCAGGCGCCGCACCACGGCCTCGAACGGGCGCTGCTCGTTGCTGTACAGGAACAGGTTGGGCAACCAGGCGCGCGCCTTGGGCCCGCGCAGGCGGTAGAAGGTGCGGCCTTCCTCCTTCCACGATTCCATGTTCTTGCTGTGCGTTTCCCAGAAATCCGCGTCCAGAATCGAAGCGCCGGTATATAGCAGGTTGGCGTCGTCCAACACCTGGTCGTTGGTGTAATCCTCCGCGAGGATGCCGAGCGCGCGCGCCTTGAGGCGCAGGTTGATGTCCTTGGTGACGAGAATCGTCTGCCGGTCAGGGTGACTTTTGCTCAGATCGAGCGTGATGCCCAGCAGGGCATTGTCCGAACTGTGGCTGGACAGGCCGAATGGCAGCGGGCTGCGTGCCTCCTCCATGTGAAAGTACAGATGCCCGGTTTCAATGTCCTTGGTGACGGAAGGCAGCTTGACGCCGTGGCTGATGTCGCCGTTGGCCTTTTCCACCAGTTCGTCGAGCAGGCGGCTGACCTGGCGCACATTGCGCGCGACTTCGGACATGCCGACCTTGATGTTGTCGAGCTCTTCCAGCACCACGATGGGAATGACCACATCGTGTTCCTTGAATCGCAGGATCGAGGTTGGATCGTGGATGAGGACGTTGGTGTCGACGACGAAGATCTTTCGCTTGGCGGTCATTGATGCTTTGACGCGGGTTTCTGGAGTTTCCGGATTTCCTCGATGACGTCGTCCACGTGCCCCTTGACCTTCACGCCGCGGAATTCACGGCGCAATACGCCGTCCTTGTCGAGGATGAAGGTGCTGCGGTCCACGCCGAGGTATTTCCTTCCGTACAGGCTTTTTTCACGAATGACGTCGAAAATTTTGCAGAGAGTTTCGTCCTCGTCGGAAATGAGTTCGAAGGGAAATTTGAACTTGGCCTTGAATTTTTCGTGCGAGGCGAGGCTGTCGCGCGAGACGCCGTACACCGCGGTCTTGAGCTTCTTGAATTCATCGGCACGGTCGCGGAAATCCTGCCCCTCGAGGGTGCAGCCGGGGGTGTCGTCCTTGGGGTAGAAATACAGCACCGTGTATTTTCCCTTGAGATCATGCAGGCTGAACGTCTTGTCCGCGGTGGCCTGCAGCTTTGTGTCGGGGACAACTTTTCCAACAACGGCTTTTTTCATGGCGATTTCTGCAGCTGGTGCTGAATTGTAACGGGATGGCGCGCCGGATAACAGGGATTGCCGTCAGTCCGCCTCGCGCTCGACGGTGCAGCAATGCGGCGCGGACTCGTCTTCACCGCGCAGCACCTCGCCGGTGACGGGATTGGGACGGAAGGTGGTGCAGCCCTTGAGGTCCAGGTGATAGGCCTGTTGGTAGATTTCCTTGAAATCCTCGAAGCGGTAATCGCGCGGAACGTTGATGGTTTTGGAAATGGAATTATCCACGTATGGTTGCAGCGCCGCCTGCATTCCGAGATGCGCCGCGGGGTTCAGCGCGCGGGTATCCACGAAGGCGGACGACGGTTTCTCGGCGCCGCGCTGTTCGCGCCACCGCTGCAGGGCGTAGTCGGTCAGCGGGTGCTCGGTGTAACGGCCGTCGAGCTCCAGCACGCGCCGGGTGAGGCTGAATTGGTACACCGGCTCGAGGCTGCTGGAAATATTGTTCGCCAGCAGGCTGATTGTGCCGGTCGGCGCAATCGCGGTCAGGTGGCTGTTGCGCAGGCCGTGACGCGCGATGTCGTCCTGGATGTCGTGCGGCAAGCCCTGGACAAATTTTCCCTGCAGATAATGTTCGCGCTCGAAAAACGGGAACGCGCCTTTTTCCCTGGCCAAGGCTATCGAAGTGCGGTAGGCCGCGTGGCAGATCGTCTGCATGATATTGGCCGCAAGCTGGCGTGCCGGTTCTTGGTCGTAGCGCAGACCGAGCATGATGAGCGTGTCCGCCAGGCCCGTGAATCCCAAGCCGATGCGCCGCGTGCCGCGCGCCTGCGCGGCCTGCTTTTCCAGCGGGAATTGCGAGGCGTCGATGACGTTGTCCATCATGCGCGTGGCAACCGCGGCGGTATTGCGGATGCCGTCCAGGTCCAGTCGCGCCTTGTCACTGAAGGCGTCGTGCACGAACGCGGTCAGGTTGATGGAACCGAGATCGCAGGCGCCGTACGGCGGTAACGGAATTTCGCCACAGGGGTTGCTGGAGCTGATGTGCTCGCGGTACCAGAGATTGTTGAATTCGTTGATGCGGTCGATGAACAGCACGCCCGGTTCGGCGTATTCGTAGGTGGCGCGCATGAGCCGGTCCCACAGGGCGCGGGCGCGCACTCGCCGGACTACGCGGCAGTGCACCGGCGCGGATTGGCCCGACCAGGGCCGGATTACGGTTTCGACTCCCGCGGCGGCGCCGTCCTCGGCGGGGAAGACGAGCACCCAGTCGTCGTCCCGGCGCACCGCGTCCATGAAGGCATCCGTGACCAGCACGGATAGATTGAAATGTCGCAACACATGGCTGTCGTGCTTGGCGTCGATGAAGGTCTCGATGTCGGGATGGTCGCAGCGCAACGTGGCCATCATCGCGCCGCGCCGCGCGCCGGTGGAAAGCAGCGTGGCGCACATGGCATCCCAGATCCGCATGAACGACACCGGCCCCGAGGCGACGGTGCCAACGCTTTTTGCCTGCGCTCCCTGGGGCCGCAGCGTGGAGAAATCGTAACCCACGCCGCCGCCCTGCTGCATGGTGAGCGCGCCCTCTTTCAGGCCGTCGAAGATGCCGTCCATCGAATCTTCGATGGTGCCCATGACGAAGCAGTTGAACAGCGTCACGCGCCGGCCGGTGCCGGCGCCGGCCTGAATGCGTCCGCCGGGGAGGAACCTGAAATCGCGCAGCGCTTCATAAAAACGCTGTTCCCACTGGGACCAGCTATCCTTTTCCACGCCCGCCAGCGTGCGCGCGATGCGCCGCCAACTGTCGTCGATGGTTTCGTCACGCACAACATCGCCGTCGCGAAAACGGTATTTGCAGTCCCAGATATGCCGGGAAATTTCGGTGATGAAAGGGTCGCGGGTCATGGTCGCAACGGATTTTACCCCGTTATCCCTTGATGCAGACGAGCGGTTCGAGCCGCGCCACCTTGTGCGCGAGGCCGGCGGCATCGGCGGCGTCCACGACGGCGGAGACGTCCTTGTACGCGCCCGGCGCTTCCTCGGCCACGCCGCGCCCGGACGGACTGCGAATCAGGATCCCGCGCGCGGCCAGTTCGTCAATCACCTGCCGTCCCTTCCAGGTCTTGTATGCCTGGTGCCGGCTCATGGCGCGCCCGGCGCCATGGCAGGCGGAGCTGAATGACAGCGTTGCGCCTTCCCTGGCGCCGACAAGGATATAGGATCCGGTGCCCATCGAGCCGCCGATCAGCACCGGCTGGCCCACGCTGCGCAGTGCCGCGGGTATATCCGGATGACCCGGGCCGAAGGCGCGCGTCGCGCCCTTGCGGTGCACGTAGAGTTTGCGCGGCTTCCCGTCCACGACATGCTCTTCGACCTTGCAGGTGTTGTGTGAGACATCGTAAAGCAACGGCAGGCGCGCCTGGGGCAGTACCATGGCGAAGGCGTCGCGCACCAGATGGGTAAGAATCTGGCGGTTGGCGAAAGCGCAGTTGATCGCGGCGCGCATCGCGCCAAGATAATCCTCGCCCAGCGGAGAGTTGATCGGCGCGCAGGCGAGTTCGCGGTCGGGGAGCATGATGCCGTAGCCCGAGGCGGCGATCACCATCGCCTTCAGGAACTCGGTGCCGATCTGATGCCCGAGGCCGCGCGAACCGCAGTGAATGCTGACGACGACGTCGTTTTCGCGAATACCAAAGGCTTGCGCCGCTTTGACGTCGAAGACCTTCACGACCTTCTGCACCTCGAGATAATGATTGCCGCTGCCGAGCGTGCCCATCTCGTCGCGCTGGCGTTTCTTCGCCTGCTCGGACACGCCGTCCGGGCGCGCGCCGCGCATCTGGCCGTGTTCCTCGATGTGTTCGAGATCCGCCGCGCTCCCGTAACCGCGTTTCACGGCCCAGGCCGCGCCGCCGGTGAGCATGGCGTCCATTTCGGACTGGTTCAGGCGGATGGCGCCGGTGCTGCCGAGGCCGGCGGGGATTTCCCTGTATAAGGTATCGGCCAGCGATTTCTGAACCGCGATGACATCCTCGGAGTTCAATCCGGTATGCAGGCAGCGCACGCCGCAGGAAATGTCGAAGCCGACGCCGCCCGCCGACACCACGCCGCCTTCCTCCGCATCGAAGGCGGCCACGCCGCCGATGGGAAAGCCGTAACCCCAGTGCGCGTCGGGCATGGCGTAGGAGGCCTTGACGATGCCGGGCAGGGTGGCGACGTTGCACACCTGCTCATAGACCTTGTGATCCATCGCGCGGATCAGGGCTTCGTCGGCGTAGATTACCGCCGGCACGCGCATGGCACCGTGGGGAGCGATCTCCCATTCGTAGTCGGTGTGGCGGGCAAAGAGCGCGATATCCATGGCGGCATCACTCCCGGCTAAACGTCAACGACACACTGGGCAACCCATTCACCGTTGCTCTCTTGCGCGACCCGCAGTGCGGTATAGGTCGCTCCCTTGATCTCGACCGCCGGTTGATGTTTGCCGGTATCCATCGGTTCGCCCCAGGCGCGTGCTGTGAGCGCATGATCCTTAATATGAACTTCGAAGCGGCTGAAAAGCCATTTGCGCGTGGCCATCTCGTATATGAGCGCATTGAGCCAGTCCACCAGCAGCAGTTCATCGTCCGGCGCCGCACAGGAAATTTCCACTCTTTCGACATCGGATATTTTTGTGGGATCGGTAATCACGGCGGACATGGCGATAGCCGCCTGCTCGAAAGCCTCTTCCTTGGAATTACCAATCCCGCGCACACCCATGTCGGCTTCATGCGGAAAATGTTCCCAGTGTTTTCCGGTCATGGTCGTATGTGAGGCAACGTGACGGTAGCCGATGCAATCCGGGATTGTATGCCGCTTGCCCGGTCTTGTCCGGAGCAAGCCCGGGCGATTACCTGGACGCGTTTAGGCGGAGAAATTCGCGAGACGCACCGGCAGTCGTCGTGCGCCCCATGTGCCGGGCTTGGTGTCGAATACTCCTGCGCAGGCAGCGCCGCAGGTCATGCATTTGCCGTCTTTATCGAGATTCCAAGCGGTGAGATTGTACCAGTCGCGCCCGATAACCTTGGCACCGCAATGATGGCAATAGGTTGAATCGCCCGCTTCGTTGTGCACATTGCCGGTATAGGCATAGCGCACGCCGTTTTTCATCGCGATCCGGCGCGCGTTGATGAGCGTGGCCGGCGGCGTCGGCGGGATATCGCGCATCTTCCAGTCCGGGTGAAATGCGGTGAAGTGCATCGGCACGTCGGACCCGAGATTCTCCGCCACCCATTGCGTCATTTCCTCGAGCTCCTTCTCCGAGTCATTAAGGCCGGGAATGAGCAGCGTGGTGATCTCGAACCATACTTTGGTTTCGTGCTTGAGGTACTTGAGCGTGTCGAGCACGGGCTGCAGATGCGAGCCGGTCACCTTCCAGTAGAAATCCTCGGTGAAGGCCTTGAGGTCCACGTTGGCCGCGTCCATGTATTGGTAAAACTCGCGCCGCGGCTCGTCGCACATGTATCCTGCCGTGACCGCGACTGATTTAATGCCGAGTTCGCGGCAGGCCTTGGCGACGTCGATGGCGTACTCCATGAAGATGACCGGATCGTTATAGGTATAAGCCACGCTGCGGCAATCGAGTTTTTGGGCCGCGTGCGCAATGGTCTCGGGCGAAGCTTGGTCCATCAGCGTGTCGAGTTCGCGCGATTTGCTGATGTCCCAGTTCTGGCAGAACTTGCAGGCCAGGTTGCACCCGGCGGTGCCGAAGGAAAGAATCGGCGTGCCGGGCAGGAAATGATTCAGCGGTTTTTTCTCGATCGGGTCCACGCAATAGCCGCTCGATCGGCCATAGGTGGTCAGCACAACCTGACCGTTATGGTTGCCGCGCACGAAGCACAGGCCACGCTGGCCTTCGTGGAGTTTGCAGTAACGCGGGCATACATCGCACTGCACCCGCCCGTCGTCGAGCTTGTGCCAGTAATGGGTCGGGACCACCGACGCTGAATCGAGGATTTCCGTTTCCATGGATAGTTAATGCGGCTTGGGGAGGGCCGAAACAACATTCATACTACGCCTGCGCTGTTTTACTTGAAAATAGCCCCAAGTGGGCACATTGTAGTAGGAAGTTTTCTGTGGGAATAATCATGTCCAGTGTGCGAAATCCGGCGGTTGCCGGTCTGTTTTACCCCGATGATCCGCGTGAATTGCGCGCGATGGTCACGGGTTTTCTCGGCGCGGTGCCCGCGGCCGGAACCGTACCCAAGGCCATCATTGTGCCGCATGCAGGCTATGTTTATTCCGGCTCGATCGCGGCATCGGCTTATGCGCGTCTCAAATCCGCGCGCGGCCGCATCACGCGCGTGGTATTGCTCGGTCCCGCGCACCGAGTCAGTTTTCACGGGCTGGCGCTTCCAAGCGACGATCATTTCATGACGCCCCTGGGACGCATTGCGGTGGACCAGGAGGCGGTCAAAAAAATATCCCGTCTCTCCCAGGTGCGCGTGATGGACGTGGCCCATGCGCAGGAGCACAGTCTTGAAGTGCATCTCCCGTTCCTTCAGGAAGTGCTGGGCGAATTCCGTCTGGTCCCGCTGGTGGTGGGCGATGCGGGTGCTGAGGAAGTGGCCGAAGTACTCGATCTTCTCTGGGGCGGGCCGGAAACCCTGATCGTCGTCAGCTCGGATCTGAGCCATTACCACGATTACCAGACCGCGCAACAGATGGATCGCGCGACATCGCAGGCAATCGAACAGTTGCGGCCCGAGGATATCGATTTCGATCACGCCTGCGGGCGCAACCCGGTGAACGGGCTGTTGCACGCGGCACGCCGGCTGGGCCTCAAGGCAAAAACCATTGATCTGCGCAATTCCGGGGACACCGCCGGTTCGCATGACCGGGTGGTGGGCTATGGCGCCTATATCTTTGAATAACCTTCCATCCGTCCTCACGCCATCGCACAAACAGCAGCTTCTGCAATTGGCGGGGGATTCGATCAAGAAAGGTTTGTGCGGCGAAACGCTCACGGTTCGCCCGACCGATTATCCGGAATCGTTACGTCCCTTGCGCGCCACGTTTGTGACCTTGCATGTCGATGAAAAACTGCGCGGTTGCATTGGCACGCTCGAGGCGCGCCGGACACTGGTCGAGGACGTGGTGAGCAACGCCTACGGCGCGGCGTTCCGCGACACGCGTTTCCCGACGCTGACCTGGCCGGAATTTGAATGCCTCGATATCCACATATCCATATTAAGCCTGCCCGAACCGGTGCAGTTTTCTTCCGAAGCGGATCTGCTGGCGCAGTTGCGTCCGCAGGTGGACGGCCTGATCATCGAAGAGGGCGCTTATCACGGCACGTTTCTACCCTCCGTGTGGGAACAGCTGCCCGAGCCGCGCGAATTCCTGCGCCACCTCAAGCACAAGGCCGGCCTGTCTCCGGACTACTGGTCAAGCCGCATTCGTGTGCAGCGTTACACCACTGAATCAATCCCTTAACGCGTAACGGCCTTATTACATAAATCAACCAACGGGCTGGAATTATTTCCGAGATTTTTGAAATCATTTTTTCTCGCATGCGCTCAGACTGATTCCAAATTGACGTGGCTCGTTGCTCGTCACTTGCGTCGCCGATAAAAATTTCTGAATGAGAAGCAGGCACACCGGATGTATTGCCATTAAATTGACAGGCGTCAAAGACCTCGCTGTCTGAATGTCAATAAATTGCATGTATATTAAGGCATCAGTGGAAAGAGGAGGTACGCCATGCCCACAGCACTCAAACCCGTGATCTCACAATGGTACCGGCATCGGGACAAGGGTCAGCAGTTTTATGTGACCGCCTTGGACGAAGTGGAGGGCACGGTTGAAACCCAGCATTTCGACGGCGATCTCGAAGAGATGGATTTCGATGACTGGCGTCAGCTTAGTATCGAAACCATAGAGCCGCCGGAGGACTGGACGGGACCGGTGGATAACATCGGGCGCGACGATCTCGGCTACTCGGAAACGGACATGACGTCGGAAGACTGGGCCGAACCTTTGGCGGAAATGGGAATCCCGATAGCGGAAGAGGAGCGCGAAGAAAGCAGCGAAGAATGAAAAAAGTCAGTGGCCGCGAGCTTGTTTCGAAACGGTCTAGGTCGCGGCGCCGGTCATTCGCCTTTTCCCTGCCGCTTGAGAAAAATTCTGCGTAATAAAATAAAGCCCCACTAATCGACACCGACTATGGCGCGGGAGATGACGGCATGAATGAGATGGATTCGAAATACCAACTTGTCGAAGCCGTGCGCGACGCTTGCCTGAAGGCGGCGCGCGAAGCTTACGAAAACGCCGGTATCAGCGGCCTGTGCGAGGAAGGGCGGTGGGAATGCGCGTTAACCGCCATAGGCTCACTGGATATAGGAGCTGTTATCGCCGCATTACCGAAAAGTTAAATGTAGGGTGGGCATTGCCCGCCCTACATTTTTTTATTCTCCGCGTCCTCCGCGGTGAAATAATATTTATGGAATCTGAACCGCCCGCAGCTTTTCCGCCGCCGCTTCCGGCGCCACGGTGTTGACGAACAGTCCCGAGCCGAGCTCGAAGCCGGACGGGATACTGGTGCGCGGGGTGATCTCGATGTGCCAGTGATAACTCGCCGCGCAATCTTCGAAATCCGCGTCATGCGGTAGCGAATGCAGGAAGTAATTGTACTGTGTGCCGCCGAGCACGGCGTCGAGCCGCGCCATGGTGCGGCGCATCACGCGCGCAAGGTCAGCCAGGTCCTGCTTCGAGATGCGCAGGAAATCGCTCTGATGCTCGAGCGGCAGTATATGCACCTCCCACTCGTAACGGCTGGCGAACGGTTTGATCGCGATGAACTTGCCCACGCGTTCGATCACGTACTGGCCAACGCTGATTTTTCGCCGGATTTCGCCCGATTCTCGATCGTAGATGGTCGCTTCGAAGGTCAGCGCCTCGTCAATCAGCGAGCAGAAGATACAGTGATGATTCTTGCGGTAGAACGCGCGGCTGTTCGTGACCTCCGCCTGCACGTTGTCGGGAATGACCGGCATGGCGATCACCTGGCTGTGGGTGTGCGCGATGGAGGCACCGGCGGCCGGGCCGAAATTCTTGAACACCAGCACGTAACGCAGGCGTGAATTGGAGCGATAAAGTTGCTCCATGCGGTCGCGGTAGACGGAAAACAACAGCGCCAGATGCGGCTCGCTCATTTCGTGAATCGCAATGCCATGCCGGTTATGGTCGATCATCACCTCGTGCCGGCCGTAACCGTCGATGGTTTGCTGCAGCCCGAAGCTCAGGTTGGGGTTCGAACGATCGTCGCCCAGCACCGGGTAAAGATTCTCGACGATGCGGATTTCCCAGTTCTTCTCGGCGGGGTAAGCCGCAATCACCGGCGGCGTCATGTGCTCGTTGCCGGTGCAGAACGGGCAGGTCTCGACGTGGGCGCGCGTGTCGCGGGGCGCGGGCTCCTCGGCTTTTTTCGGGCGCATGCTGCGTGCAGTCGCGACCAGCACTGATTCGCTCGGGACGATGGGATTGATGCGGATTTCGCGGACGACTTTCTCGATGGGTGTTGTCATGGGCAAGCAGCTTAAAACAGGGCGCGTCGCAGGGCCATAAAAATGCGCTGATTTGCCTATATACGCTTTCTCCCGCGAGCATCGACGCAACTTGTCATCGGCGGGAGGCGCAAGTACCATGCGCCTTTCCCAGAAGCATTTTCAGGTCTGTTTCTTATGTTCCAAGGCAGCATGGTGGCCCTGGTCACGCCCATGAACGAGGACGGGTCGCTCGACCGGCCGGCCCTGCGTCGCCTGGTGGATTTCCATATCGAGAACGGCACCGATGCCATCGTCGCGGTTGGCACCACGGGTGAGTCGCCGACGCTCGACCTGGACGAGCATTGCGAGGTGATCCGTCTCACCGTGGAGTACGCCAAGGGACGGGTGCCGGTGATTGCGGGCACGGGCGCGAATTCGACCAACGAGGCCATTGAACTCACGCGCTGCGCCGAGCATGCCAGGGCGGATGCCTGCCTGCTGGTCACGCCTTACTACAACAAGCCGACCCAGGAAGGCCTTTACCTGCATCACCGGGCCATCGCCGAGGCCGTGCCGATCCCGCAGATACTATATAATGTGCCCGGACGCACCGCCTGTGACATGCTGCCCGAAACCGTCGAACGACTCGCCGACATACCTAATATAGTTGGCATCAAGGAAGCGACCGGCAACCTGGACCGCGCGCGCGACATCCTGCGCCGCTGCGGGAAGAAGCTGGATCTTTATTCGGGCGATGATGCGACAGCGCTTGATTGCATGCTGAGCGGCGCCAAGGGTGACATCTCGGTCACGGCCAATGTCGCTCCCAGGCTGATGCACGAGATGTGCAAGCTCGCGCGCGCCGGCAAGGAAAAGGAGGCGCGCGCCATCAACGACCGGCTCATGGGCCTGCACAAGGAGCTTTTCATCGAGGCCAATCCAATTCCGGTGAAGTGGGCACTAAACGAGATGGGGCTGATCAAAGGGGGTATCCGCCTGCCGCTGACGCCGCTGTCGTCGAAGTATCACGAGACCGTGCGCTCGGCCATGCGCGCGGCGGGCGTTATCACCTGATCCATGACCGATTTCATAGCCGAGGCCCCATGACGAAACGATTCGCCACCATACTGCTTTGCCTGCTGGCCGCGCTGGCCGTCAGCGCCTGTCAGACCATCGCCGAGAAGCGCAAGATTGATTACAAATCCACACGCACGCTACCGTCGCTCGATATCCCGCCGGACCTGTCGGCACCGGAGGGCGGCAAGGCAGCGACCGAAGCGGCACCGGGCACGGCAACCTATTCGGGATTGGCGACCGAAAAGGGAGCCTCAAGCAAGGCGTCCGCAGGCGGGGACGTGCTGCCGGATATTGACGGCATCCGTGTGCAGCGCGATGGCCAGACCCGCTGGCTGGTGGTCAAGCTGCCGGCCGATCAGGTCTGGCCCAAACTGCGCGAATTCATCCTGAATAACGGGCTGCTGATCGACAAGGAAAATCCGCAGACCGGAGTCATCGAAACCGACTGGGCGGAGAACCGCGCGAAAGTCGGCACCAGTCTCCAGAAGGTGCTCGCCAAGTCCCTGGGCACGCTGTACTCGACCGGCACGCGCGACAAGTTCCGGTTCCGCCTCGAAAAGGGCGCCGCCGCCGGCACGACCGAAATCTACATCAGTCATCGCGGCATGGAAGAAGTTATTGTTGAAAAAACCGGCGCGGGAGACATCGGCGAAACCCGCTGGGGCCCGCGTCCATCCGATTCCGGGCTGGAGGCGGAAATGCAGCGTCTGCTGATGGTGAGCCTGGGCGTGAAAGAGGATAAGGCGAAGAGCCTGATCGCCGCCGCCGAGGCGACGCCGCCGGCCGAGCACGCCAAGCTGACGCGTGAAGGCGAGCGTACCTCGCTCAGCCTGCCGGAGGATTTCGAACGTGCCTGGCGGCGCGTCGGGCTGGCGCTGGATCGCACCAGCTTCACCGTGGAAGACCGCGATCGTTCGAAGGGCATCTACTACGTGCGTTACATCGATCCGGACAAGCCGCAGAAGAAAAAAGGCTTTTTCTCGCGCATGCTCAGCGGCAGTGACAAAGAGCCGACGAACGATTACCAGATTCTCGTCAAGGGCAACGCGACGGCATCCGGGGTGGATGTGCTGAGCAAGGACGGCGCACCGGAGCTATCCAAAACGAGTGAGCGAATCCTGACCCTGCTTTACGATCAATTGAAATAGGCGGGTGGCGACTGCGGAAATCGGGCAAACGGACACAGGTTGAGCGCGCCGGACTGCGGTTCGGCATTCTCGGCAGCGGCAGCCGCGGCAATACCGCGCTGATCGAGTGCGGTCGCACCCTGTTGATGCTCGACAGCGGATTCTCGGCGCGCGAAACCGCGCTGCGCTTCGAACGCCATGACCGCAGCCCCGACAAGCTCAGCGCCATCCTCATCACCCACGAACACGGCGATCATTGCCGCGGCGTCGCCAGTTGCGCGCGCCGCTTTGGCGTGCCGGTGTGGATGACCGCCGGGACCTTCTCCGCCCTCAAGGGCCAGTTCGACGCGGACGCCGACATCCGCCTGATCAATCCGCACGAGCGCTTTGCCATCGGTGATATCGAGGTGCATCCGTTCCCGGTGCCGCATGACGCGCGCGAACCGTGCCAGTTCGTTTTTACGGATGGCGATACGCGCTTCGGTTTTCTCACCGACATCGGTTCCATCACCTCGCATGTCGTGGAAATGCTGAGCGAGTGCGACGCGCTCGTGCTCGAATGCAACCACGACGCGCGCATGCTGCGCGACGGTCCGTATACGCCGTCGCTCAAGGCGCGCATTGCCGGCGAGCACGGCCATCTGGAAAACGGCGTGGCGGCGCGCTTGTTGTCACAGATTGCCTCGCCGCGCCTGCGCTACGTGGCTGCGGCGCACCTGAGCGAGACCAACAACACCCCGGCGCTGGCGCGCGCGGCGCTGGCGAAAGCCATGGACTGCGAGCCGGAGTGGATCGACGTCGCCGAGCAGGACGAGGGACTGGCGTTTTACAACGTGTCCCAGGTCTGGGTGTAGCCGAGCGTATGACGAACAGAATGACTGAAGCCTCGAAGGCCCCGCCGATTTTGTCGCTGCGCGGCGCGCCGGCGCTGTCGCCGTTCCGGCGCGACAAGCTGCTGGCGGAAATGCGCGCACGCGTGCCGGCCATCGCCAGCGTCACGGCGCTCCATTGGCATTTCGTGGCGCTCGACGGCGAACTGAAGACGAACGAACAGGCGGTGCTGGCGCGCCTGCTGACTTACGGACCCAAGGCCGATGCACAGGCGAAGCCGGATGGCGAACTGCTGCTGGTGGTGCCGCGCCTCGGCACGATCTCGCCGTGGTCCACCAAGGCCACCGATATCGCGCATTGTTGCGGCCTCAAGCAGATCCGGCGTATCGAGCGCGGCGTTGCCTGGTATTTCACCAAAACCGACGCCAGTCCGCTGACGGCTCCGGAGCGTGAAGACCTGGTGCCGCTGATCCACGATCGCATGGTGGAAAACGTACTACCCGATCTTACGCAGGCGTCACAGCTGTTCCGCGAAGATGCACCGGCACCGCTGCGCGTGGTGGACGTGATCGCCGGCGGGCGGCAGGCGCTGGTGGAAGCCAACCGCGAGTGGGGACTGGCGCTGTCGGAAGATGAGATCGATTACCTGGTCGAGAATTTCAAACGCATCGGACGCAATCCCACCGACGTCGAGCTCATGATGTTCGCGCAGGCCAACTCCGAGCACTGCCGGCACAAGATTTTCAACGCCGACTGGATCGTCGACGGCCAGCCGCAGGAGCATTCGCTGTTCGGCATGATCCGTACCACCCACGCCGCCAATCCCAAGGGCACGCTCAGCGCCTACGAGGACAACGCCGCGGTGATCGAGGGCGGGCGCACCGGGCGGTTTTTCCCCGAGCCGGGCAGTGGCGTTTATGCCTTTCACGAAGACGATACGCACATCCTCATGAAGGTCGAGACCCACAACCACCCGACCGCGATCTCGCCGTTTCCCGGCGCGGCCACAGGTAGTGGCGGCGAAATCCGTGATGAGGGCGCGACCGGTTGCGGCGCCAAGCCCAAGGCCGGTATCACCGGATTTTCCGTGTCCAATCTGCGCATCCCCGGCGCGGAACAGCCGTGGGAAAAGGATCATGGCAAGCCCGGGCGCATCGTCAGCGCACTCGCAATCATGCTGGAAGGTCCGATCGGCGGTGCAGCCTTCAACAATGAATTCGGCCGCCCCAACATCGGCGGTTATTTCCGCACTTTCGAGATGGAAGTGGACGGCGAGGTGCGCGGCTATCACAAGCCGATCATGCTTGCCGGCGGCCTCGGCAACATCCGCGCACAGCATGTACACAAACACGACATCCCGGCGGGCGCGAAGATCATCGTCATCGGCGGACCGGCGATGCTGATCGGTCTCGGCGGCGGCGCGGCCTCGAGCATGGCCACTGGTACCAGCCACGAGGAACTCGATTTCGCCTCGGTGCAGCGCTCCAACGCCGAGATGCAGCGGCGCTGCCAGGAAGTCATCGACCAGTGCTGGGCGCTGGGCGAGGAGAATCCGATTTTTTCGATCCACGACGTCGGCGCCGGCGGGCTGTCGAACGCGCTGCCGGAACTGGTGAATGGCGCTGGCCGCGGCGGCAAGTTCGATCTGCGCGCGGTGCCGAACGACCAGCCCGGCATGTCGCCGATGGAAATCTGGTGCAACGAAGCGCAGGAGCGCTACGTGCTGGCGGTGGACGGGAAACAGTTCGAAACCTTCCGTGCTCTATGCGAGCGCGAGCGCTGTCCCTATGCCATGGTCGGCGAAGCCACCGAAGAACGGCACTTGGTGCTGGAAGACGGCTACTTCAGATCCAACCGGAACCTGACGGCGGACGCCGCGCTCGCCGAACGCATGGCGACACCGATCGACATGGACCTCGCAGTGCTGCTCGGCAAGCCGCCGAAGATGCAACGCGACGTCAGCCATCTCAAGCGCAAGCTCGAACGCTTCAAGACCAAAGAGCTCAATCTTAAGGAAGCGGCCTATCGCGTGTTGCGGCTACCGACCGTCGCCAATAAAACCTTTCTCATCACCATCGGTGATCGTACCGTGTCCGGCCTGGTGTGCCGCGACCAGATGGTTGGCCCATGGCAGGTGCCGGTGGCCGACGTGGCGGTCACAGCCAGCGGCTACGAGGGTTACACCGGCGAAGCGATGGCTCTGGGCGAGCGCACGCCGCTCGCGCTCATCAATGCCGTCGCCAGCGGGCGCATGGCGATCGGCGAGGCGCTTACGAATCTCGCCGCGGCGCGCATCCAAAAACTCCCGGACGTGAAGCTCTCCGCCAACTGGATGGCGCCCGCCGGTCATCCGGGGGAAGACGCGGCGCTATACGACACCGTGCGCGCGGTGGCTCTCGAGCTGTGCCCGGCGCTCGGCATTTCGATTCCGGTCGGCAAGGATTCGATGTCGATGAAAACCGTTTGGCAGGACCCTGACGGCGAGCAGCGCGCCGTGACCGCGCCGCTGTCGCTGATCGTCACGGCGTTTGCGCCGGTCATGGACGTGCGCAAGACGCTCACCCCGCAGCTGCATACCGACAAGGGCGAGACCGACCTGATTCTGGTCGACCTCGGCAAGGGCGCCAATCGCCTCGGCGGCTCGGCGCTGGCGCAGGTGTATGGGCAGATCGGCGACGAGGCCCCGGACGTGGACGACCCGCGGGTGCTGCGGCTGTTTTTCCATGTCATCCAGGCCCTGAACGAACTCGGTTTCGCCTACGCCTATCACGACCGTTCCGACGGCGGCCTGTTCGCCACGATCTGCGAGATGGCCTTCGCCGGGCACACCGGCGTGCGCATCGATCTCTCCGATCTCGGCATCGACCCCGCGGCCGCGTTGTTCAACGAGGAACTGGGCGCGGTGCTGCAAGTCCCGCGCGCGCGGCGCGACGGCATCATCGGCGCGCTCAAGGAAGCCGGCCTCGCGCGCCACACGCACATCATCGGCACGCTCACCGATGACGACATCGTCAGCTTCAACCATCTCGGCAAGGAATTTTTCTACGACTCGCGCGTGAACCTGCAGCGCGCCTGGTCCGAGACCAGCTACCACATGCAGCGGCTGCGCGACAATCCGCAGTGCGCGCAGGAGGAATACGACCGCCTTCTGGATATGACCGATCCCGGTCTGAGCGCGCAACTCACCTTCGACCCCGAGGATAAAATCGCCGCGCCCTTCATCGCGCGCGGGATCAAGCCGCGCATCGCGATCCTGCGCGAGCAGGGCGTCAACGGCCAGGTGGAAATGGCCGCGGCTTTTACCCGCGCCGGCTTCACCGCCGTGGACGTGACCATGAGCGACATCATCGACGGGCGCCTGGGGCTCAAGGACTTCAAGGGTTTCGCCGCCTGCGGCGGGTTTTCCTTCGGCGACGTGCTCGGCGCCGGCGAGGGCTGGGCCAAGTCGATTCTTTTCAACACACGGGCGCGCGACGAGTTCGCGGCGTTCTTCACGCGCAGCGACAGCTTCGCGCTCGGCATCTGCAACGGCTGCCAGATGATGTCGAACCTGCACGACATCATTCCCGGCGCGGAGCGCTGGCCGCATTTCGTGCGCAACGCCTCCGAGCAGTTCGAGGCGCGCGTGGCCATGGTGCAGATTCCGCAGAATCCCTCGATCTTCCTGCAGGGCATGCAGGGTTCGATGCTGCCCATCGCCGTCGCCCACGGCGAAGGACTGGCCGAGTTCCGCGATCCCACTCACATCGAGCAGGTGATTCTGGACAAGCAGGTGGCGCTGTGTTTCGTGGACAACCGCGGCAATCTGACGCCGACCTATCCGTACAACCCCAACGGCTCGCCGCACGGCATCACCGGCCTCACCACGCCCGACGGACGCTTCACCATCATGATGCCGCACCCCGAGCGCGTGTTCCGTGCCGTCGCCAATTCCTGGCGCCCGGATGACTGGAACGAAGACGGCCCGTGGATGAGGATGTTCCGGAATGCGAGGGTGTGGGTAGGCTAGCCATTACTTCTCCCTCCGGGAGAAGTAGGGTGTGCTGAGCGATAGCGAAGCGCACCACACAACTGTTGTCATCTCCGCGAAGGCGGAGATCCAGGCCTTGAATGAACAAAAGCCGCCTTCAAGGCGGCTTTTGACTTTGAAAATCTACTTGTGGGTGGCTGACCCACGGCAGGTGACTTTTCTTTGCTTGTCCAAAGAAAAGTCACCAAAAGAAATGACACCCCGGAGCGCGCGACTGCTCCTTCCGTTCCTCGCCCCACCGGGCGCTCGCCAACTCGCCGGGCGCACACTACGCGCCTCGGGCTCAAACACGGTCTCGCTTAACTACTCCCGGTGGGGCTGCGGTACTCGGCGCGCGCTACGGGGTGAGTTAGCAAAATATTCTCAAGGCTTGACTCAGGGGACAGGAAGCACAACCATGCCATGGTTGGACATCAGCACATGGAGTCACGCATGTCTTATTTCATTTACGAGAATTGGCAGGCGGGGCCACATAAGGCTGTTCTACATTCCGGCTCCTGTGGCTTTTGCAACAATGGTTGCGGCCTAGCTGGAGGGTCTGACCCTAAGCACGGGGAGTGGCATGGTCCGATTGCCTCGTTAACTGAGGCTCGCGCGAAGCAGAAAGCTATGCGCGTCGAGACTAGAAAAGAGTGTCGCTGCATTTCACCACAGAGGAAATAAGAGGTCAGGCTGAGTTCGCTTGGGTTAGCTGACCCCATTTATATATGCAGAGGAGAATAAAATGGCTGAAATAGTAAATCTTGATGCACTAATCCCTCGCGAAGATTTCGAGATTGCTGAGGCGCAGGATCAAGCGCAAGCCATGCAAACGATTCAAATACGCGATCTAGAAAAAGATAGCTTCTTCTACAGTGTTATTCGCAAGCCTGATTTCCAGCGAGAAACAAATGAATGGGGGATAGGCAAGATTACAGATTTTGTCCAAAGTTTCCTGGATGGCGATCTTATTCCTGCCATAATCTTGTGGAGAGGTGGAGCGAATATCTTTGTAATCGATGGCGCTCATCGTCTCAGCGCGTTGATTGCGTGGGTACAAGATGACTGTGGTGACGGTCTTGTATCTAAACTGTTTTACAGCGGAGCCCTTCCGGAGGAGCAGGTGCGTGCGGCGGAAAGGACCCGCAAGTTTCTCAAGAAAGCGATTGGCTCATACCAAGACCACAAAAATGCTATACAACACCCAGACCAATTTGCTCCAGAAACCGTTGCGCGTGCGCGCCGTTTGGCTTCCTTGGCACTCCAGCTTCAATGGGTGACGGGTGATGCCACAAAAGCCGAAGCATCATTCTTTAAAATCAACCAGCAGGCAGCACCCATCGACAAGACAGAATTACGGTTACTTCAATCGAGAAACAAGCCGAACGCCCTAGCAGCACGCGCCATCATTCGTGCCGGTACTGGCCATAAGTATTGGTCGCGCTTTACGGAAAACGTCAAGGCCGAAATCGAACAGCAGGCTAAAGAGATAAACGAGCTGCTATTCACACCTGCGCTGAAGACGCCGATCAAGACGCTTGATCTTCCTGTCGCAGGTAGGGGATACAGCTCCCAAACGTTACCTCTTGTATTCGAGCTGGTGAACATCACAAACCACGCGCCGAGCGAGAATCCTCCAGATGATAAAGACGATAAAGATGGCAAGACCACGATAGAACACTTAAAGAACTGTCACCGGATCCTGAATAGGATATCTGGCACTCACCCTTCTTCTCTTGGCATGCACCCTGCTGTGTACTTCTACAGTAATACAGGAAGATACCAGCCAACAACTTTTTTCGGTATTGTGGAATTCATTAAAGAGTTGGAAAAAAAGAATGCCTTTAAATCTTTTATATCAGTGCGAAAAGAATTTGAAGCGTTCCTTCTGAAATATAAAATGCTGCCTAACCAAGTAACGCTAAAGTATGGAAGTGGGCTCAAGGGCTATCAGCCGATGGCAGAATTCTTTTCTACGATCTTGAGATCATGCCTTGATGGTAAGTCCCAAGAAGAGACGATCGCGGCTCTAATTTCACAACCAAGGTTTAGCTATCTTCAGGCACAGGAAATGGACGAAAATGGCGATGTGTCGGCAGCTTTCAATACTGCGGCTAAGTCGGCAGCGTTTCTTCGGGATGCTCTAAAGGAGCCATTGCGGTGTGGTATATGTGGAGGGCTCATTCATTTTAACTCCATATCGATAGATCATATTAAACGGCGAGAAGATGGCGGGTTGGGCGCGGTCGATAATGCGCAACTATCGCATCCATTCTGCAATACGACTGTGAAAAACTGAAGCACAGTAGGTTGGGGTGAATAAAATGAACCCCAACGATAGGCAGTCGCTGTAAGCCGTGTCATATTGGGGTTCGCGATGCTCACTCCGCCCTACCGAACTTCTGGCTCGACCAATCAGGAGATTCTGAATGGAACCTCGTCTCAGCTTTGTAACCCTTGGTGTTTCCGATCTTCAGCGAGCGACACGCTTCTACGAAGAGGTGTTGCGTCTTCCCCGGATACAAACCCCGCCCGAGGTTTCCTTTTTCGAACTCGGCAAGACCTGGCTGGCGCTGTACCCGCGCGAGCTGCTGGCGGCGGATGCCGGCGTTCCGGCAGCGGGCTCGGGATTCCCCGGTTTTACGCTGGCGCACAATGTCCGCTCGGCGGGTGAGGTGGACTGGCTTCTGAAGGAGGTCGCTGATGCGGGCGGTCGTATCGTGAAGCCGGGCACGCGCGCGGACTGGGGCGGGTATACGGGTTACTTCGCCGATCCCGACGGATTTCTCTGGGAAGTCGCCTGGAACCCACAGTTTCCGCATACTTGAATTCAGGAAAATGGCCAGGGAAGAAATTTTGCTCGTTTATGACAAGCAATGCCCTGCGTGTGACTATTACTGTCAGGTCGTTCGCATTCGGGAAACGGTCGGCGAGCTCAAGCTCATGGACGCGAGAAAATCGAGCGCGGTCATGGACGAAATAACCTCGCGGGGATTGGATATCGACCAAGGCATGGTGTTGAGAATGGGCGATCGGCTTTATTACGGTTCAGACGCCATTCATGCCCTGGCGCTTATCAGCAGCCGTTCGGGAGTCTTCAATCGTCTCAATTACTGGATGTTCAAATCCAGGACGCTGTCTCACTTTTTTTATCTCATCCTCCGGTTTTTCCGGAATCTCTTGTTGAAGCTGCTGCGCAGGACGAAGATAAACAATCTAAGGCTGGAAAATAACGACAGATTCTGAGTCTTCCGAACGGCGTTTGCCAATCACAAGGAGGAGCGCGATGCGTACAATTATCATCATCGTGAGTGGCTTCGTCCTGCTTGCCGTTTGTATCGGTGTCGCGCGATTACTTGGGAGCAATGGCGCAGCAACAATGAGTATCGCTGTTAAGGTCTTTATCCCGATTTGGCTTGTCGCTGCCGGAATCAATATGTGGATCGGCGTTGCCCGGGCGGGCTACTCGGTCACCGAGGAGTTGCCGATCTTCCTGCTTATATTCTCATTACCCGCAGCAGCAGCGCTGTTCATCCAGTGGAAGTTTTTATAATAAAAATTCATCGCCAGGAGAGCTGACATGGGTAAAAACCGAATGGAGGCATTCAGCGATGGCGTGCTCGCCATCATCATCACCATCATGGTTCTGGAAATGAAGGTGCCGCATGGCGCTGATTTCGCTGCCTTGCGTCCGTTGCTGCCGGTTTTCCTCACTTATGTGTTGAGTTTCATCTATCTCGGCATTTACTGGAACAATCATCATCACATGCTGCATGTGACACAGCACGTGAGCGGCGCGATCCTGTGGGCCAACCTCCATTTGCTGTTCTGGTTGTCGCTGTTTCCCTTCGTGACCGGATGGATGGGTGAGAATCACTTCGCGGTCATGCCAACGGTCCTGTATGGAGTGATTTTGTTGATGGCGGCCGTGGCTTATTGGATTTTGCAGCAGGCCATCATCGCCAGGCATGGCGGGGAGTCCCTGCTCGCTAAAGCGGTGGGCAGAGACCTCAAGGGCAAATTATCCCCCATGCTTTATGTCATCGCGATAATTGCCGCATTTTTTGTACCGTGGGTCGCTGGGACACTGTATGTTCTGGTGGCGGCGCTATGGTTGGTGCCTGACCGCCGCATTGAACGCGCGCTGGCCGGTGGGAAGGGGCAGACGCCGTAATGCATATAAAACATGACAATTGCCGTTAGGTTTTGTGATCGCGCGCAAGACGCGCGATACCATTCAAACCCTGGATCCCCGCTTTCGCGGGGATGACAGCGTAGATCGGGACCGTATTCGCGGGCATGACAAAAGTTTTTGTTCCCAGCGCACGCTACTTTGCCATCGGCGGTTCGGTTAATATAACCGAATGAACAAAAGCCGCTACGCCAGCGTCAAACCCTTCACTACCAAAGACGGCTCGATCATCCGCGAGCTGATGCACCCATCGGTGCATGGCAATGCGAACCAGAGCTTGGCGGAGGCGATCGTGGCGGTGGGGAAGGGGACGCATTTGCACAAGCATCATCGCAGCGAGGAGATTTATCACGTCACCGCCGGCGAAGGCAGGATGGTGCGGGGCGATGAGATCTTTGCCATCAATCCGGGCGACACGATCTGCATTTTGCCCGGGACGCCGCACCGGGTGGATAATACCGGCGCGACCGAATTGAAGATTCTGTGCTGCTGTTCCCCGCCGTACTCGCACGACGACACCGAACTCCTGGATATATAGCTCCCGGTTTCTGGGCGTTCTGCGGCAAGTTTCTGCCGTATTCCGCCTCTTGGCCCTGTTTTGTGACGTTCACGCGCGATGGCGACGTAAAAATCCCCTAAGGGGCAAGCAGTTAGCTAACCCCTCAAAAACCCGCATCAGGCACGGGAGTTGCACGTTATCTCCCCAGATTTAAACGGAAAATTCTGAAGGATGCGGAACATCAGACTGCCATCAGTTCGCCAGAGCGTGGCAGCCCTCGGGCTGTTCATGCTGTTTGTCGTTTTCGGCGCGGCGCAGGCGGAGGTGTACGTCTACGAGATGCCGGACGGCACGCGCGTGATCACCGATCATCCGATCAATTCCAAACATTCGCGCGTGGTGCGCGTGGCGCCGGATGTGAAGGGCGCCGGCAAGCTCGCGGCGCAAAAGAACAGCCCGGTGTTCCGCGAAGAGGCATCCACCTACGACCGTCTCATCCGGCGTTATGCCGATGAATACGGCGTGGAGTTCGCGCTCGTCAAGGCGATCATGACGGTGGAGTCTGCGTTCAACCCCTACGCCGTGTCGAACAAGGGCGCGCGCGGGTTGATGCAGATGATGCCGTCCACCGCTGCCCGTTATGGCGTGACCGATATTTACAATCCGGTGGAGAATGTCCGTGCCGCGGCGCAGCATTTGAAATTCCTCTTTGATACCTTTGGCAACAAACCGATTCTCGTGATCGCGGCCTACAACGCCGGCGAGAACACGGTGAAACAGCATCGCGGTATTCCGCCTTACGAGGAAACGCAGAACTACGTCAAAAAGGTGCTGAGCTATCAGCGCCAGTACCAGCCCAAATATCGCTACATCACCATCGCCACGAACCCGTCTGACGGCGGCTGATTTGCCAAGCCGCGCCATTCCTTGTAACCTGCCGGCGCATATTCAATCCAGGTGTAACAGGACCATCCAAGCGATGGCCTGTCGTCTGCATACCGCGCTGGCAGGGCAAGGACATGAGCGACGATCCAACCAATCCCCTCGAGAGCAAGGAATTCCAGATTCTGAAAGTCATGAAGCTGGTGCTGACCGATGTCGTGAAGGACACCGCCACTCAGCCGGGCCTGAAGCACCCCTTGTCCGACCGGACCATCGAAGGCATACGCCAGTGCCTCAAACTGGTTTCCGCGCGCGAGCGTGAGCTGATCGAGGATGCCGGCAAAAGCATGGACATGCGTCCCCACTACGTGGATGAGCCGAAGAAGAATGTCGTGGTGCCGATTACCAAAATCGGCCGCAATACCAAGACAGATCCGGACAAGAAGTAACCCGTCCCAATTGCCTTCCGGAAATATAGGTAGGGTGTGCTGAGCGGAAGCGAAGCGCACCGAACAGCAGCTGATGATTAAATCCGTTCGTGGTGAGCTTGTCGAACCATGAACGGATGACGTTCGCCCATCGACAGGCCTGTCCTGAGGCCGTTCGTACTTCGACAAGCTCAGTACGAACGGGTCGAAGAACTCAGTAATGTAGGTTGGGTTTCGTTCTGCTGGGCAGGAAGCCCTAATGCCGCGAGCGCATGGATGCGCAGGAGCGGCCTCAACCCAACCTACATCTTTGTAGTTTTGTTCCTAACTTTCCGATACTTGTCGTGGCGACCGGCCGCCGGACGGCGCGTGCAAGGTTTTGCGCAGCACCGCGTACTGCTGCAGCACGGGACCGACCACCGGTTCGAGTTTGCGGCGCAGCAACGTCCCGCTTGCGGTGGTGACGGCGATGATGGGCGTGACCAGCCGTTCGTCTGCATGCGCCAGCGTGAGCATGGCGCTGATTTCGCTCCTCAGCTCTGGTACGCCTTCCAGCAAGGTCTCGAGTTCATCGCGCGCAGAGGCCATCAGCGTTTCCGTGCATTTCAACGCTGCGTCAATTTCCCCGGCCGGCTCCGTGGCGCAGCGCGCAGGTCTGAAGTAATTCCCGATGATGTCCATCAGCGCCGCGACGGTGTATTTGTCCACCGGGTGCTGCAACTGCGTTTCGGAGACGGCGAGAAAGGTCTGGCCCGGCGCATCGAGCAGTTTCGCCAGAAACGCGGCGAGCACATTGCCGTGTTCGACGAGCACGGTCAGCCGGTCGCGGTAACCGGCGTAGTCATCGCGCGCCGGCAGCGGATGGGGCAGCTCATCCGGCACGGCTGCGAGAAACCCGATGTGGTAAGCGTTGCGGTGCGTGCCGAGACGGAAGATGCGCACGCGGGCTTCGGTGTCGATCAGACCGGTCTGAAGGATCAGCCGCACGGTGGCGATGACCGTGAGCGGTTCGGTTTCAAATGGCAGGTATTCCACCAGATAGGCGGCGAGCTCCTGGCCCATCCTGCCTTTGACCACGACATCCTTTTCGAGCAACCGGCGCGCGATGTCGGCGGTCGGCATGGCCCACCAGGCGCGACGCGCAAGATCGTCGCTCAACCCCGCCGCGCCGGCGACGGCGACCACGGCTTCGGGCTCGCCGAGCAGCAACAACTTGTCGAGCTGCGCCTCGCGCGCCTGACCCATGCGCGTCCAGCGTTGCAGGAACACCGGATAGCCGCCGGGCGAACCGAGCACGTGGCTCGATAGCATCTCGCGCACCAGCCGCAGGTATTTCTCCGGACGGCAGTTGGGGACGAGCGGTATGCGCGCCTCGTTGCCGCGCGCAAGGCCGTAGACCGTCATATGCTGCTCGTCGATGCGGATCGCCTCGATGTCGTTGGCGAGGAGGACGTTCAAGCGCAGCAGGTCTTCGCTGGAGAGTTCCATGGATGAATACGAACGCGGGATGAAACGGACGAAATGCTAGTTTAACTGAATCCGCTGGCCCCAGGGCACCTTCTCCTTGCCCTTGACCAGCCACAGCACGGGATAGGACGGCTCGCTCTTGGGGAATTCGCCTTTGGCGTCGGTAAAGTAAACCAGCAAATCCGGCGCGCGATCCTGCCACTCGGCCCATTCGAAGACCGGCGTGAAGCGCGTCCCGCCACCGCCCGGTAATTTTCCGGGCAATTCTACGTCTTCCCAGGGATCGAAGATCCAGGGACCTTCCGGCGCCAGTTTTTCATCGCAGGCGTGGAGCGTGATGCGCGCGCCTACCTGGCCCTTGATGGCGTTGACCTCGCTCAGGAATTCCTGCATCTCGTCGTCCGAAATCGAGCCGCTGGTGTCGAGCACCACGAGCAGATCGATATGCTGGCTGCGCAGGCCGGGCAGGATCGCCGTGCCCTCGCGCCGCGACGGATGCGCGAAGCTGTAATCGTTGCGCGAGGCGCGTGTCATGTAGTGTGCGAGCAGCATGCGCCACGGCAGCTGCGGCTGCAGCAAATGATCCACCATGCGCGCCATCGAGCCGCCGAGCTTGCCGGCCTGGATGGCCTGCTGCGCGGCCGAGGCCAGGCGCTGCTGCCACTGCTTGTCGAGCGAATCGCGCTCGGGGGTGGAAAGCGGCGGCGGCTGCGGCGCGCCACCGGCCTGCGCATCCGGTTCGCCATGGCTGCCGCCATTGTCTTCGGTCTGCTCCTCGCCGCGACCGCCTTCGCCACCTTCGTGATCGCCTGAACCGTGCGGCCTGTCGTCCTGATCGTAGAGGTGCTGGTCCATCGGTTCTTCGTCGGTGTTTTCCTGGATGCAGGGATAAATCTCCTCCGCGGTCATGTCCTTGTACGCGTCCAGGAACAGCGCGTCCGGCGCGGGGAAGAGCCCGTCGGCCATCAGCAGCGGATTAACCGCGAAGTCGCATGCCAGGTCCCAGCGACGCTTGTGGCGGTGCTCGCGGCGCGCGAAATGCGACAGCGCGCAGTGCAGCGCCTCGTGCGCGAGGATGAATTTTGTCTGCTCGAAGGACAGCGCCTTGATGTAGTCGCGGTTGTAGTAGAACGAACGCGCGTCGGTGGCGGTGGTATGGCACCACTTGGGATTGGCCTCGACCAGCGGCAGGCGCAGCACCAGCGCGCCGAGGAAGGGCTTGTCGATGATCAGCCAGGTGCGCGCGGCGACGAGCTTGTTCTCGATGTCGTCCTGATCCGCCATGGCGCGCCGGAAAAAATTACGGCGTGCGCGCCGCGGCCGGCGGTTTCTGCCACATGTCGAAGATCATCACGCTGGCGATCTTCTTGGCCCACTGCGCGAATTGCGGCAGCGCGAACAGTTTCTCGCCGACGGCGCGCTGCATGTCCGAGACCAGCATCACGCCCATCTCGCGGCTCGGGAAACGGCCGGCGTAGTCGAGGATGTTACCGAACACCTTGATCTCGTCGCTGCTGCCCTTGGCGCGGATCGCGCGCCCCACGAGCGCCGCGGCCACCGCGTATTGCAGGTCGGTCTCTTTCGGCACGGTGGTGGAGGCGCCGTTCACGATCGCATCGATGTCCGGCAGGTTGTCGAGGTTGTCGATGAAGGCCTTGAGCTCGACGCCGGCCGCGGGGCCGACGCAGGCCTCGAGCCCTCCCAGCAGCAATTCCGGACGGTCGCCGAATTTCGCGAGCGCGCGGTGCGTGAACTCCCACGAGCGCGGTGACGGAAACGCCACGGGATTGTGCGCCGGGTCGAAATCGAACAGCAGCTCCGGGCGGAATCGCAGGAAGGCGATGACGCGCTCATCAATATTGTTTGCGTAGGCCCACGCGACCCAGTCGTCGAGATGGGTTTCGACCGAGAAATGGGAAAAGCGGTTGGCGAGCGGTGCCGGCATGCTGTAGGTGACGCCGCGGTCGCCCTGACGGTTGCCGGCGGCAAAAATCGCCCAGTGCGCCGGCACCTGATAGGCGCCGAGGCGGCGGTCGAGGATCAGCTGATAAGCAGCGGCGGAAACCGTCGGTGCCGCCGACGTAATCTCGTCGAGAAACAGAATGCCTTCGGGACCGTGGCGCTGGACATCCGGCAACATCGCCGGGATCGCCCATTCCACGACGTCGCCGACGCGGAACGGGATGCCACGCAGGTCGGTCGGTTCCATTTGCGACAGGCGGATGTCGATGACCGGAACGCTGTACTTTCTGGCCACCTGCGCCACCATCTGTGATTTGCCCACGCCGGGTGGACCCCACAGCATGACCGGCGTGTGGTGACCCTCGCGGGTGCTCTGAAATTCGCGTTCGAGGACGGCGAGGATAAGCGCTGGGCGCATGGAATCTCCGGTTGATATACTTCAAAGAGGCATTTGCCAGAAGCAGAGTATAATTTTGCCGTCGCCAAGCGTCCATGCACGAATTGATGACAGGCAATGAAAATAAGACCGACATGCCGCGTGGACTTGTCCCGGAATGTCCGTTGCGCCTGAAATGCTCCGCCGTCGAGACGCGTACGGCCAGCCCTGATCTTCAGCCGCCCGATGCCTGAATCGCCCCTGCCACCGAATCCCTCCGCGAACGCCGATAAACGGCCGCTGCTGCGGCGTTGGCGCGACCGGCTGCACCACGTTCTTTTGGGGCCGGCGCGCGATCCCATGGCGCCGGAGACCCATCGCCACATCACGCTGATCGCCTTTTTCGCCTGGGTGGGCCTGGGCGCGGACGGCTTGTCATCCTCGGCCTACGGACCCGAGCAGGCGTTCACGGCACTGGGAGCACACACGGAACTGGCGCTATTCCTCGCCGTGGCCACCGCCATGACCGTGTTCGTCATCGCGGTGTCCTACAACCAGGTGATCGAACTCTTTCCCACCGGCGGCGGCGGTTACAAGGTGGCCACGCGCCTGCTCGGCAGACGCGCGGGGCTGGTCTCCGGCAGCGCGCTGGTGGTGGATTACGTTCTTACCATCGCCATTTCCATCGCCGCCGGCGCGGATGCGTTGTTCAGTTTCCTGCCGGTGTCGTGGAGCGTACTCAAGCCGGAAGTCGCCGCGCTGGCGCTGCTGGCCCTGGTAATTCTGAATCTGCGCGGCGTCAAGGAGTCCATCAAGTTCCTGCTGCCCATCTTTATCGGATTTGTCCTGACGCACGCGTTTCTCATTATTTATGGCATTGCACGCCACGCCGAAGACATCGGCGGCCTGCTCCCGGAAAGCATGGCCGGTGCGCAGTCGCTGTCGCGCGAAATGGGCATCGTGTTCGTGATCGCGCTGTTCGTGCGCGCCTACGGCATGGGCGGCGGCACCTACACCGGCATCGAGGCGGTCTCGAACAGCGTTAACCTGCTGAAAGAACCGCGCGTGACCACCGGCAAATGGACCATGTTCTACATGGCGCTGTCGCTGTCGTTTACTGCCGGCGGCATCATCCTGCTGTACCTGCTGTGGCGCGTGCAGCCGGTCGCGGGACAAACTCTGAATGCCGTGGCCTTCGGCGCCATTCTCGCCGACTGGCCGACCTGGAGCGGCTGGCGCCTGGGGCAGATCATGCTCGTGGCCACGCTCGTGTTCGAGGCCGGTCTGCTGTTCGTCGCGGCCAACACCGGATTTCTCGGCGGCCCCGCGACGCTGGCCAACATGGCAGCGGATCACTGGGTGCCGCACCGCTTCGCGCAGCTTTCCGATCGGCTGGTGACCAAGAACGGGATTCTGTTGATGGGCGGCGCCGCGTACGCCGTGCTGTTGTGGAGCGGCGGCCGGGTGGATCTGCTGGTGGTGCTGTACAGCATCAACGTGTTTCTGACGTTTTCGCTGACCCTGCTGGGCATGTGCGTCTACTGGTGGAAAAACCGCGACACCCTGACCGGATGGCTGCCGCGGCTCGGTCTGACGCTATGGGGCCTCGTCGCCACTTCCGGGATACTCGCGGTGATGCTGGTGGAAAAATTCCACGAAGGCGGCTGGATCGCGGCGTTCGTCACCGGTTCGCTCATCGGTCTGTGCGCCATGGTGTACAGTCACTACCGCACGGTGGGCAAGCGTCTGACCGCCCTCGACGACATCCTGACCCGGATTCCGGTTGCTACTCCCACTCGACAACCCCCGCCGGTCCGCGAAGGCGAACCTGCGGCGGTATTTTTCGTATCGAGCTACCGGGGAGTGGGCATCCATACCTTGCTCAATTCCCAGCGCCTGTTCCCGGGGCGGTTTCACAATTTCATCTTCCTGAGCGTCGGCGAGGTGGATACCACGCGCATGAAAGGCGACCAGACCCTGGCGGACCTCAAGCATCACGTCGACGAGTCGTTGCACAAGTACGTCCAGTTCTGTCACGCCCACAACATGGCGGCGGCCGGTTATTCCGCTTATGGCACCGATCCGGTCGAGGCGGCCGTCAAACTGGCCGACGATGTCCTGCAGCGTTTCCCCGGCAGCGTCTTTTTCGCGGGCACGCTGGTGTTCCGCGAGGAAAACTGGATGACGCGCCTGTTGCACAACCACACGGCATTGGCGATTCAGCGCCAGCTGCATATCAAGGGCATGCCTCTTGTGATTATGCCGATGCAGGTGGATACTCATTAGACGCCTGTTCAAGGCGTGACCGTTGACCGGCAAGCATGGAGGTGCAACATGCCTGACATCATGAAGTTTATCGTTGGCGAGGGTTCGCTGGAGCAGGACCCGGCGGGCAATATGCTCGGGTTGGGCGAGTGGTCGGAAGACATCGCCAGGAAAACGGCGGCGGGTCTCGGCATCACGCTCACGCCCAAACACTGGGAAGTGATCAATTTTCTGCGCGATCATTACCGCCTGCATGGCCCGGCAAAGCATGCCCGTTACCTCCTCCAGCCTCTGGAGGATAAATTTTCCGGAAAAGGCGACCGGAAATATCTTTATCTCCTGTTCCCGGGTGGCGTCATCACCCAGGCGAGCAAGATCGCGGGACTGCCGGCACCTCCGGACAGCGTGGACTCTTCCTTCGGGACGGCGTTATAACGGCAGGATTCCTGTTGTCCCTTCCCGCGCGCGGGAAGGGACAGGGACGAATGCCCGATTTAGCCCGTGATTCGATGCGTCAGTTGCTCGCCGCTTCGAGCCGCTCGACTTCCTCTTCCTGCTGCTGCAGCGCCCACATGTGGGCGTAGGCGCCGTCGCGCGCGAGCAGTTCATTGTGCGTGCCGCGCTCGATGATGCGGCCGTGTTCCATCACCAGGATCTGGTCGGCGTCCATGATGGTGGAGAGGCGGTGAGCGATGACCAGGGTAGTGTGGTTGGTGGCGATTTCCAGCAGTTCGGCCTGAATCGCCTTTTCGGTGCGCGAATCGAGCGCCGAGGTGGCCTCGTCGAACACCAGGATCGGCGGGTTTTTCAGCAGTGTGCGCGCGATGGCCACGCGTTGTTTCTCGCCGCCGGAGAGCTTGAGGCCGCGCTCGCCCACCGTCGTGTCGTATTGGTCCGGCAGCGATTCCACGAACTGATCGATGTGTGCCGCCCGCGCTGCCTCGATGATTTCATCGCGCGCCGCGTCCGGCTGCCCGTAAGCGATATTGTAATAAATGCTGTCGTTGAACAGCACCGTGTCCTGCGGCACGATGCCGATCGCCCGGCGCAGGCTTAGCTGCGTTACCGCGCGGATGTCCTGGCCGTCGATCAGAATGCGGCCGGTGGTGGCGTCGTAGAACCGGAACAGCAGCCGTGACAGTGTGGATTTTCCGGCGCCGCTCGCGCCCACCACCGCCACCTTGTGCCCGGCGGGCACGTCGAAGCTGACGTCCTGCAGGATCTGACGCCGGCTGTCGTAGCCGAAGCCGACATGCTCGAAGCGGATTGCGCCGCCGCCGACCTTCAGTTCCCGGGCATCGGGCGCGTCGCTGACTTCAGTGTCGCGTTCCAGCAGTCCGAACATGCGCTCCATGTCCGCCAGCGAGTGGCGGATTTCACGGTAGACGAAGCCGAGGAAATGCAGCGGCATGTAGAGCTGGATGAGGAAGGCGTTGACCAGCACCAGATCGCCGAGGCTCATGGTCCCGCGCACCACGCCCTGGCCGGCCATGAGCATGAGGATCGTGACGCCCACGGCGATGACCGCGCCCTGGCCTATGTTGAGCAGCGACAGCGAGGTCTGGTTGCGGACCGCGGCCTTTTCCCAGGATTGCAGGGTTTCGTCGTAGCGGTGCGCCTCAAAGCCCTCGTTGCCGAAGTACTTGACGGTCTCGTAGTTGAGCAGGCTGTCGATCGCGCGGGTGTTGGCCTTGGAATCCATCTCGTTCATGTTGCGCCGGAAGATCATGCGCCACTCGGTGACCACGAGCGTGAACGCGATGTACACCACCAGCGTGGCCAGCGTCACCACGCAGAACCACGGGTCGTACTTGACGAGCAGGATGATCGCCACGAAACCGATTTCGAGAATCGTCGGCAGGATGTTGAACAGCATGAAGTTGAGCAGGAAGCGGATGCCCGCGGTGCCGCGCTCGATGTCGCGCGACATGCCGCCGGTCTGGCGCTCGAGGTGGAAGCGCAGTGAAAGATTGTGCAGGTGCTCGAAGACCCTGAGCGCCACGCGCCGGATCGAGCGTTGCGTGACCTTGGCGAACACCATGTCGCGCAGTTCGCCGAACGTCGAGTTGGCCAGCCGCAGCGCGCCGTAGGCGACGAGCAGGAAAACCGGCAGCGCGAGCGTGGCTTGGGACGGGGGGAGCGCATCCACGATTTCCTTGAGCACCAGCGGGACGGAAACGGTCGCGACCTTGGCGAGCGCCAGAAACGCGAGTGCCAGCACTACCCGCCCGCGGAATTCCCACAGATAGGGCAAAAGCGATTTGATCGCTTTCCAGTCGCTCTGGCGGGCGGGCGGTTTTCCGTAATGTTTTGGGCGCATCGGCTTGGTGACGTCAAATCGTGGACGGAACGAATTCTACCCGATTTGCGTCATATCCTTGTAACGATTGTCCGTGAATCGACTGCCGGCATGGCCGGGGACGATGAGTGAGCCTGAACCATCGGCTCTGCCGCGGGGAGACGCGGTGTCTGTGTTTGTCCGTTCGCGGGAAGCCATGCACAATCAGCCGGAGGGCGAAGATATGAAGCGGGCGCATGCGGCATTCATGACAGTACTGGGCTTGGGGGCATTCCTGGGACTGATGAGTTCAGGCATGGCCGCGGAGAAGAAGGCAGAATTTCGCGGTGCCGGTCAGTTCGAAGTTCCCGGCTGGTTCAAGCACTCGTTTCTCGATATGCCGGAGGACGCCGCCGAAGCGTCGCGGGGCGGCAAGCGCTTGCTGCTCTACTTCGGCCAGGACGGCTGCCCTTACTGCGCCGCGCTGTTCAACACCAATTTCAGCCAGCCGCACATCGTGGATTATACCCGGAAGCATTTTGACGCCATCGAGCTCAACATCTGGGGCGATCGCGAGGTGACCGACTTTTCCGGCCACAAGCTGCCGGAAAAGGAGTTCGCTGCGAACCTCAAGGTGTTGTTCACGCCCACGATCCTGCTGATCGGCGAAAACGGCGAAACGGTGTTGCGCATCAACGGATATTACCCGCCGCACCAGTTTCTGGCGGCGCTGCAATACGTGGTGGAAAAACAGGAAGGAAAAATCACGTTCCGTGAATACCTCGCCAGGCTTGCCCCGCCAGCGGCGAAAGGCAGGCTGCATCCGGAACCGTTTTTTGCCAAGCCACCCCACGACCTGAGCAAGTTCGCGCCGGGGAAACCGCTTGCTGTGTTTTTTGAGCAGAAGGATTGCGCCGGCTGCGACCGGATGCACAGCGAGATGCTGGGCGACCCCGAGACACTGAAGTTGATCGGACGCTTTCACACGATCCAGCTGGACCGCTGGAGCGATACGCCGGTGGTGACGCCGGCGGGCCGCCGGACCACGGCGCGCCAATGGGCGAACGAACTCAATATCGACTACGTGCCGAACGTGGTGATGTTCGATGCCAGGAAAGAGGTGATCCGGATCGAGGCCTTCATGAAAGGCTTTCATGTCCAGTCGGTGCTGGACTATGTCGCCTCGGGGGCTTACAAAAATCAGCCCAGCCTGCAGCGCTTTATCCGCGAGCGTGCCGACAGCATGCGCGAACGCGGTGTGGTGGTGGATATCTGGAGATGACTTAAGGTGCCCCTGATTAATTCAAAAATGTAGGGTGCGCCCTGCGCACCGATCGACAAAATGGTGCGTGGGACTTGCAGCCCGGGGTGCAACAAAACCCGTTGCACCCGTTCAGCGGCGCCAATGTCCACTGGACATTGGCGAAAACTCCGCCTCACCCTACATCGGATTATTCAGAGCTTCCTTAACAACCGTTAAACGGTGTCAGCGCCTGCCGAGGGAAGTAAAGACCAGCGTCAGTCCCAGTATCACGAAGCCGACGAAGAAGATGAGCGTCCAGACCGGCATGCTGAGATCGAGAAAGGTCCAGGTCACCTTGGCGCAATCGCCGGTGCCTTCCAGCACCAGCTTCAGCGTTTTAGCCAGGGGGAAGGTATCCAGCATGTAGGCGAAGTTGTAGCTGCACCCGGGCTGCTGATCGAACGGCAGATGCTGTATCCACACGTGACGGCCGGCGACTCCGGCTCCGGCCGCGGCGGCGAATACGGTGAGCACGCCATAGAGGCGCCGTCCCCACTTGCCGGGATTGTGCAGTCCGCCGGCCAGCAGAATCAGTCCCACGCCGATGACGGCCAGCCGCTGCAGGATGCACAACGGGCAGGGCTCAAGGTGTTCGACGTATTGAAAATAAAGCGCTGCTGCCATCAGGCCGGTGCAGACCGCGAAACCGCCCAGAAAAATTACGCGTTGCGACATGCCGTTATATCCGTGTTACGGGTTGCCCGGAGCAATATTAACGATCATGCCGTCGATCATCCACCGTTTCAACAGCCCCGCTGCATGCAACGCGACGTTCTGGGCGTCGATCCATTCGACTAAACCTTCGCATATCGACGCGAAGGGTTCGCATGCGCGCGCGGCATCCATTGCCCAAGCCTCGTCCACGGACAGCGAGCGGAAAAAAATCTTGAGATCCTGGCGCCAGACCAGCCACGGCTGCGGCGATTCACCGGCTCTGGGTTCCTCGGGCGTCTGATCTTCCTTGATCGCCTTCCAGATGGCCGGAACATTCCAGCGCAGGTCCAGGCGGTGCACGGAAGCATGTAGCACCAGTCGCATCTCCGGCCAGGCCTCCGGAGGGATGGACGCCATGGCATCGAGGCCCACGCCAGGACTGTCCGGGGCGTCGAAGGCCTCCGACATGGCCCATTCCAGTGACGCCATTTCACCCAGATAGGGTTTGTCGCGGTATGTCTCGGCCGATGCCAGGTATTCAGACAAATGATCGCCGAAGTAGCGGATGGAAAAGTGTGTGGAGGGATGGATTTCGAGGTATGCCAGCCCGAGCTTTTCAAATTCGTCGTCTCCCATCCAGGCGTGCAGGATCGGATAATTGCTGTCGAGCGCCTCGAGCAACCGCAGCCGGTAGGCATCGTAATAGATGGCGAGACGCCGGGGCGTGCTGACCTTCGCGCTGCCAACCACGCGGTCCAGCATACGCTCGTCGCCGCGCAGCAAAAACGACTGGAAATCGGCCTGCAGGCCGTGAAGCGGGCTCATGCGGAGGCAGCCGAAGCCGCGAGTTTGCGCGCGGGGGAGCTCGCGATCCGGCGGGCGTGGTCAAGCTCGGCGATCAGTTCGGCCAGCGGCGGAATGTTATCGTCGCGCTCGATCATGGTCGAGACGCGCCCGAAACGGCGCAGCGCCTGGGCGTATAGCTCCCACACCGGATCGATTACCGGCTCGTCATGGGTGTCGATAATGTAATCGCCGTGATTGCGGTGTCCGGCGAGATGAAACTGCCACACCCGATCGACCGGGATGGCTTCGAGGTAGGTGCTTGGATTGAATTCGTGATTGAAACTGCTGACGTAGATATTGTTGATATCGAGCAGGATCCGGCAGTCGGTACGTTCGACGATCTCGCGCAGGAATTCCCATTCCGTCATCTCCGATTCCGGGTAGGTGACGTAGCTCGACACGTTTTCGATCAGTATCCGGCGTCCCAGAAAATCCTGCACCTCGCTGAGTCGCGCGACCACATGGCTTACCGCCTCTTCGGTGTAGGGCAGAGGCAACAGGTCATGGGCGTTAACGCCGCCCACGCCCGTCCAGCACAGGTGATCGGACAGCCATGCGGGTTCGATCCGGTCGGCCAGCGCCTTCAGCTGACGGAGATATTCCCGGTCGAGGGGATCGTGCGACCCGATGGAGAGCGACACGCCGTGCATCACCAGCGGGTAACGCGCGCGGATGCGTTCGAGGTAGTGAATCGGTTTGCCGCCGGGAACCAGATAATTTTCAGAAATGATTTCGAACCAGTCCACCGCCGGGGATTCGTTCAAAATCGTTTCATAATGTGCAGGACGCAACCCCAGGCCGAAACCGAGGTAAGGGCGTTCAGTGTGTGGAGCTTTGTTCGGCATTGGCGGGAAGAAAAAGCCGGGCACCATGTTGGCGCCCGGCTGAGTTGATACAACGATTACTTCTTCATCCCTTCATTCATCTTGGCCTTGGCCGCGTCGCATTCAGCCTTGGACATGTATGTCCAACCCTTTCCCTTGCAGCTGTTCTGGCCCTTGCAGGCGCTGTTGGCGGTCTGGCAGGCCGAAGTGCCTTTGCAGGAATTCACGCCGTCGCAGTGGACCTTGGCTTCACCCATGTGCTTCTCGGCCATGACCGGGGCGATGCCCGCCGTGGCGAACAGTCCGGCGGCGGCGGTGGCCAGGGCAAGGCCGGTGAGTTTCTTGGCAGTTATCATGATCATTGTCTCCGTTGTCTCGTTTGATGGTTTAGTTTAGTTACGTCCGGATGATCCCAATAAAGGGCCTCAGTAGGGGAATACAGACCAAACTCCCGACCCTGAATCAACCGAACGTGTAAGACACACTATCCCTGTGCAAGTTCCAGACATATTCAGGGCCGGAACAATTTAACAGATATCTTTGGCGCCTGACCAGCCGCCGGTCAGGCCAATCGGCGCATTCAGGCGCTGATTTCTAGCCACTATGGGACAGGCAAAGGCTTTTTTATCAATGGACGAGTTTTTTGTACTTGATGCGGTGCGGCTGTACCGCCTCGGTTCCCAGGCGGCGCTCCTTGTCCACCATGTAGTCGGCGTAGTTGCCTTCGAACCACACCACGTGGCTGTCGCCCTCGAAGGCGAGCATGTGGGTGGCGATGCGGTCCAGAAACCAGCGGTCGTGCGAGATGATCACCGCGCAGCCGGCGAAATCGAGCAGCGCTTCCTCGAGCGCGCGCAGCGTGTCCACGTCGAGATCGTTGGTCGGTTCGTCGAGCAGCAACAGGTTGCCGCCGCTTTTGAGCAGCTTTGCCAGATGCACGCGGTTGCGCTCGCCGCCGGAAAGATCCCGCACCAGTTTCTGCTGGTCGGATCCGCGGAAATTGAAGCGACCGCAATAGGCGCGCGATTGAACTTCGGTCTTGCCGATGAGCATGATGTCGTGGCCGCCGGAGATTTCCTCCCACACGGTTTTTCCGCCGTCGAGCGTGTCACGGCTCTGGTCGACATAGGCGAGCTGCACGGTTTCGCCGATGCGCAGTTTCCCGCCGTCGGGTTTTTCCTGGCCGGTGACCATGCGGAACAAGGTTGTCTTGCCGGCGCCGTTCGCGCCGATCACGCCGACGATGCCGCCGCGCGGAAGATTGAAGCTGATGCCATCGATGAGCAGCCGGTCGCCGTAACCCTTGGTCAGGTTATCCGCCTGCACCACCACGTCGCCGAGACGCGGGCCCGGCGGGATGAAGATCTCCTTGGTTTCGTTGCGCTGCTGGAATTCCTGCGACGCGAGTTCTTCATAGGCCGCCAGGCGCGCCTTGCTCTTCGCGTGCCGGCCTTTCGGGTTGGTGCGCACCCATTCGAGCTCGTGTTTCAGCGTGCGCTGGCGCGCGGACTCCTGCTTTTCCTCGACGGCGAGCCGTTTCTGTTTCTGATCGAGCCACGAGGAATAATTGCCTTTCCAGGGGATGCCTTCACCGCGGTCGAGCTCGAGAATCCAGCCGGCGGCGTTGTCGAGGAAATAACGGTCGTGGGTCACGGCCACGACGGTGCCGGGGTAATCGTGCAGAAAGCGCTCGAGCCAGGCGACCGATTCGGCGTCGAGATGGTTGGTCGGCTCGTCGAGCAGCAGCATGTCAGGTTGCGACAGCAGCAGTTTGCACAATGCCACGCGCCGGCGCTCGCCGCCGGAAAGCTTGGTGACATCGGCCTCCCACGGCGGCAGGCGCAGCGCGTCGGCGGCGATCTCGAGCTTGCGGTCGAGGTCCCAGGCGCCGGCGGCGTCGATTTTTTCCTGCCATTTCCCTTGTTGTTCGATGAGTTTGTTCATTTCTTCATCGCTCATCGGTTCGCCGAACTTCATGCTGATTTCGTTGAATTTGTCGAGCAGCGCCTTGGTCTCCGCCACCGCTTCCTCGACATTGCCGCGCACGTCTTTCTTGGGATCGAGTTGCGGTTCCTGCGAGAGAAAACCGATGCGAATATTCGGCTGCGGACGCGCCTCACCGTTGTACTCCTGTTCCACGCCGGCCATGATGCGCAGCAGCGTGGATTTTCCCGAGCCGTTCAGACCGAGCACGCCGATCTTGGCGCCGGGAAAGAAGGACAGCGAGATGTCCTTCAGGATCGTGCGGTTCGGCGGCACGATCTTGCTGACGCGATGCATGGTAAAAATGAATTGGCCGGACATGGAATAACCTTGCGTGGGTCAAAGGCGGCTTATTATAAATGGCGCACGGGTGGAGGCAACGATTTCCCGCCTGCGGGAGCAGGGATACCCGGGGCGCGGGCGCGGATTCAGCGGCGGGAAGTGGCCGCCCAGGTGGGCGAGCTGGTGTCGGAGGAAAGCGTCGTTTCGTCGGCGAATTCGTAATCGAGCTGGGCATCGGCCTGCTGGAAATAATTCCCCTGCACGTAATCGAATCCGAGGTTCCAGAGAATCCCGAGATCGTCGGCCTTCTCGACGAATTTGGCGATGGTCTGTTTTTCCATCGCCTTGGCGAGGTCGACGATGGCCTTGAGCGATGTGCGCGTAAGTTCGTCGGTCGACAAGTTGCGAATCAGCGAACCCGAGATCTTGAGAAAATCAATGGGCATTTCGCGCAGGCTGTTGAGCGTGGCGAGATTGTTGCCGAAGTTGTCGACCGAGAATCGGCAGCCGATGCGTCGCGCCGCCTGCATGAACATGGCGGCATCCCCCGGGCTCGCCATGACGGCCGATTCATCGGCCTCGAGTACCATGAATCCCGGTTTGACCCGCGCAACCGACAGCTGCTTCTGAAGCAGAGAGAGGAGTTCCGGATCCTTGAGCGCCGCCGGACACAGGTTGACGAAAAAGCTGGCCTGTCTTCCCTCGGCGTGCAAGGCGGCGAGGGAATGGATCGACTGGCGTATGACCCAGCGGTCGATGGCGGCCAACAGTCCCAGCTTTTCGGCCGCCGCCATGAATTCACCGGCGTGGATCAGCTCGCCGTGGCGGCCGACCAGGCGTAACAGGACCTCGAAATATTCCGCCGGATCGCCGTGCAGATTGACGATGGGTTGATAGGCGAGCTGAAAGCCGTCTTTCTCTAGAGCGGTTTTGAGGCGAATCTCCCAGTCCACGGCCGTGGCCGGCATAACCGGCGTTTCCCGGTGCATGTCCGCCGCCGGTATTTCCGCTACGCCGACGTGGGGTGGCGCTGACGCGGCATCCTGTGGCGTCGGTGCTGCAACCGGTGCGAGTGTCGTTTTCTGCGGACGGTTGTGCTGGCAGTTCTGGTAGGCCTTGTTCAAAACCGCCTGCGCGTTTTCGCTGCTCTTGTCTATCACCGCCACGCTGATCGTGCCGTCGCACCGGAACACCTTGCCCCCTTCCAAGAACGTGGTTTCCTTCAATGTCGAGAGCAGCTCTGTTACCGACGTCTTGATCTGTTCCTCGGACATGTCATGCAACAGCGCGGTGAATTCGTCGCCGCTGAAGCGGGCCAGAATCGTGGACTCGCCGAGTTTGTCGCGGAACAGCCGTGCGATCTTGAGCAGCAGCCGGTCGCCGGCGGCGTGACCGAGGACATCATTGATTTCCTTGATCTCATTGAGATCGAGATAGAGTAGGGCACTGCGGCTTCCCGCGGTCTTGACCCGCTCGATTGCCTTGGTCAGCTCCTGTGTGAAGTAGTGACGGTTGAAAAGACCGGTGAGCGGATCGTGCTGATTGAG
>JGI1358J11329_10000296_pt1 | contig 45386 bp, 44 predicted proteins | sample Subgroupgradi54m_FD_11329 | JGI IMG/M metagenome (IMG submission 11329)
CCCTGCCCCACCCATCCATGCTGGCGGGCCTCCTCCACCGCGCGGCTGAATCGCCGGTAGGCCTCGACATATTCTCCGCGGATATAGATGTAGGCCTTGTGCGAGCCGACGGCGTAGGCGGCGATCAGCATTCCCTCGATCACGGCGTGCGGATCGTGCTCGAGGAGGTAGCGATCTTTGAAGGTCCCCGGCTCCCCCTCATCAGCGTTGACGACGAGATATTTCGGCTTGGGTGAATCCTTCGGGATGAACGACCACTTCTTGCCGGTGGGGAATCCGGCGCCGCCCAGCCCACGGAGGTTCGCCTTCGTCACCTCCTCGATCACCTGGGCCGGGGCCATCTCCGTCAGCGCTTTCTTGGCGGCCTGGTAGCCGCCGGAGGCGACATAGGCGTCGTACCAGGTGCCGGCGGCGTTGCCGAAGTGGCGCGAGAGGACCGGCTCGGAGGGCATCAGTGGGCCTCCTCAAGCAAGCGGTCAATCACGGCCCGGTCGAGCGGGCCGACGTAGCGGTCGTTCACCTGGCACATCGGGGCGATCTCGCAGGCGCAGAGACATTCCACCGACGAGAGGGTGAATTTGTCATCGGGAGTCGTCTGCCCGACATCCACGCCGAGCCGTTCCTTCAGATAGGCGAGCGCCTGTTCCGCGCCCCGGAGCACGCAGGGGAGATTCGTGCACACTTGAATGTGGCATTTGCCGATCGGCTGGGTGCGGAACATCGTGTAGAAGCTGACCACCTCCCGCACGTGCGAGATCGCCACCTCGAGCTTGTCGCTCACCCACTGCTCCCCTTCCGGCGGGATGTAGCCGAATCGTTCCTGGAGCAGGTGGAGCAACGGCAGCATCGCCGCCTTCTTCTGGTCATAGCGGGCGATGATCTGGGACGCCGGCTGCTCGAGGGTCTGCAATTCGGACGGCATCATCGGTCCAACTCCCCGCCGATCATGTTCACCGAGCCAAAGGTGGGGACAATATCGGCGAGCATGTCGTCGGTCAGAATGATCGGGAGTGTCGCCATGATCGGCAGACAGGGCGGCCGCACGCGCACCCGGTACGGCTTATCCGTCCCGTCGCTGACGACGTAGAAGCCAAGCTCGCCGTTGGCTCCCTCGACCGCCTGGTACACCTCCCCCTTCGGCGGCCGGATCCCGTGTCCGTACATGATGAGCTTGAAGTGTTGCATGAGCCCTTCAATATTCCCGTAAGTGTCATCTTTCGGGGGGAGGACGGCCCGCTTCGCCGGCGCATTCACCCGCTGGCTGAACGATTTGTTGGTCCCCTCGAGGGTGGGGTCGGTCACGGGGGCCGCGCCGGCAATCGCCTGGATGCGCCCCATCTTCGCCTCGTCCACCATCTCGGCGGCCGCCATCGGGCGCCCCTCGTCATCCACCTGGATCGGGCCGCCCGGCAGCTGCGTCAGACACTGCTCGACGATCCGTAAGCTCTGCTCCATCTCCTCCATCCGGCAGAAATAGCGGTCGAGATTGTCACCGTGCTGGCCCAGCGGCACCTCGAACTGCAGGCGGTCGTAGACAAGGTACGGCTGGGCCTTGCGCACATCGTAGTTCACGCCGGTGGAGCGGAGGAACGGGCCGGTCACGCTGTAGGCGAGCGCATCGGCCCGCGACAGCACCCCGATCCCCTTCATCCGATCCACGAAGATCCGGTTGCGGGTCAACAGCTTGTCGCATTCCTTCAGCACCTCGCGCACCTGCCGGATCGCCCCTCGCGTCCGCTCCTCGAATCCCTCGGGCAAATCGGCCTTGACCCCGCCGACACGGCAGTAGCTGATGGTGAGCCGCGCCCCCGTCACCATCTCGATCAGTTCCCAGAGGTACTCGCGGGCTTTGATCATATAGAGGAAGACGGTGAAGGCCCCCAGCTCCATCGCCGAGGCCCCGATGCAGGTGAGGTGATCGGTGATGCGGGAGATTTCCGACATGATCACGCGGATATACTGGCCGCGCTCCGGGACAGTGAGCCCCATCAATTTCTCGATCGCCATGCAGTAGCCGACGTTGTTGATCAGTGGGGAGACGTAATTCAGGCGGTCGGTGTAGGGGATCGCGTGGTTGTAGCCCCCCTGCTCGCACATCTTCTCGAAGCCGCGGTGGAGGTAGCCGATCTCGACGTCCACCCCCTTCACGGTCTCGCCATCGAGCCGCACGACGATGCGGATGATGCCGTGCATCGCCGGGTGCTGCGGCCCGACGTTGAGGAGCATATCCCGCGTCTCGTAGGCGACGGGCGCGGTGTCGGCAGGGGAACTGCTGGGGTTCAGGAGCGTCTCGGCCATCAGGTGGCTGGCCCGATCAGGGGCTGTCGCTTGGTGACCGGGTAATCCTTGCGCAGGGGATGCCCGTCAAATTCCTCGTACATCAGGAGGCGCTTGAGATTCGGGTGGCCGGCGAACCGGATACCGAACATGTCCCAGATCTCCCGCTCGAACCAATTGGCCGCCGGCCAAACCGGGGTGAGCGACTCCACTTGGGGCGCTGCCGCCTCGACAGGCACCTTCACCCGCACCCGCTGATTGTGCTCGAGGGAGTAGAGGTGGTAGACCACCTCGAAGCGCGTCGTAGGGACTGTCCCCGAAGGGGACTGTTCCTGTCCCGAAGGATATTTTAGGTAATCCACGGCGGTGGCATCGCTCAGCACCAGGCAAGCGCAGGCCGGATCATCCCGCAGGAATTGCGCCACCTCGCGCAGGGCCTCGGGCCGCACCACGACGGTGTCATCACCGCGGAACTGATGTGTCGCCAGCACCCCAGCGGGAAACTGCGCCTGGATCCGCGCTGAAAAAAGCGCCGGCTCAGGCATGCAACCCCGCAGCGATCGCCTCGCTCGAGGTGCCGAGCGGCGTGCCCGAGTGCTGGGCCTGAATCTTCGCCTGAAGTTTCATGAGACCGTCGAGGACATTCTCCGGCCGCGGCGGACAGCCAGGGATGTAGACGTCCACCGGGATGATCGTGTCAATCCCCATCACCGTCGCGTAGTTGTCGTAGAAGCCGCCCGTGCAGGTGCAAACACCGAACGCCACCACCCACTTCGGGTCCGCCATCTGATCATAGATTTTCTTGAGGACCGGGGCCATCTTGTGGCTGATCGTGCCGACGACGAAGAGGACATCGGCCTGGCGCGGCGAGAAGCGCGGGAACCCGGCCCCGAACCGGTCCACATCGTAGTGGGAGCAGGCGGTGGCCATGTACTCCATCCCGCAGCAGGCGGTCACGAACGGGTACTGGAAAATGGAGAACTTCCGCGCCCAGCCCACCGCGGAGTCCACCTTGGTTGTCAGCCAGTTCGCTTGGCCAAACATCTCAGCGCTCCCACTCCAGGGCCCCTTTTTTCCACGCGTAGACGAACCCGAGCACCACCACCGCGAGGAAGAGGAGCATCTCGACGTACCCGCCCCACCCGAGCGACCGGAAGACGACCGCCCACGGGAAGAGGAACACCAACTCAATGTCGAAGAGGATAAAGAGCATCGCCAGGAGATAGAACTTTACCGGGAACCGCCCGCCGGGCCGCATGATCGGTTCTTCCCCGCACTCGAACGGCTGCTGCTTGGCCAGCGAGGGGTTCTTCGGGCCGAGGAGCGAGGTCAGCAGGATGAAGCCGCCGGCGATGGCCGCGGCGATGGCAAAGACGATGAGGATGCCGAGATATTCGCGCATGAGCAGGGTGAGTGATTGAAGCCAGTAGTATACTGCGCCGGCCGGATCAGATCAAGCGCGCCGGAGGGCGATGCGCTATAATATCCCCCCATGCAACCGTACCTCCACCTGATGCGCGACATCTTGGAGCGTGGCGTCGAGAAGGCGGACCGCACCGGCACCGGCACGCGGAGTCTCTTCGGCGCCCAGATGCGGTTTGATCTGGCCGATGGCTTCCCGCTCGTGACGACGAAGACCCTCCATCTGAAATCCATCATTTACGAACTGCTCTGGTTCCTGCGGGGCGACACGAACATCGCCTATCTGAAGGAGCATGGCGTCACGATCTGGGATGAGTGGGCCGACGCGCAAGGGAATCTTGGCCCCATCTACGGCCATCAATGGCGGAGCTGGCCCACGCCCGACCACGGCTCGATTGACCAGATCACGCGCGTGGTGGAGGAGATCCGGCGCAATCCCGATTCCCGGCGGCTGATCGTCTCCGCCTGGAATGTGGCGGATCTCGAGAAGATGCGGCTGGCCCCCTGCCACGTCCTGTTCCAATTCTACGTGGCCCAGGGGCGGCTCTCATGCCAGCTCTATCAGCGGAGCGCGGACGTCTTTCTGGGCGTACCGTTCAACATCGCCTCCTACGCGCTCCTGACGATGATGGTGGCACAGGTGTGTGGGCTCCAGCCGGGCGAGTTCATTCACACGCTCGGGGATGCCCATCTCTACTCGACGCACCTGGAACAAGCGAAGCTGCAGCTGACACGCGCGCCCTACCCGCTGCCGCGGATGCGGCTGACCCCGACGGTGCGGTCGCTCATCAACTTCCGGTACGAGGATTTCACGCTCGAGGGATACCAGGCGCATCCCCCGATCCGCGCGGCCGTCGCGGTCTGATGCGGGTGTCGCTCATCGTCGCGGTCGCGCGCAATGGCGTCATCGGGAACAAGAACCGGCTGCCCTGGAAACTGCCGGCCGACCTGAAGCGGTTTAAAACATTGACGATGGGCCACCCGGTCATCATGGGCCGCAAAACCTACGAGTCGATCGGCAAGGCGCTGCCAGGCAGGACCAATATCGTGGTGACGCGCCAGGCGGGCTATCGTGCGGAGGGATGCTTGGTCGCCGATTCACTCGAGCACGGCCTGGCACTGGCCCGGAGCGACGAGGAGGTGTTCGTGATCGGCGGGGCGGAGATCTTCCAGCAAGCGATCCCGCGAGCCGACCGGATTTATCTCACGCAGATTAACCAGGAGTTCGAGGGGGACACGCGGCTGCCGGCGTTGGATCGCGCCATCTGGCACGAGGCGGCGCGGGAAGATCATCCGTCGGGCCCGGGGACTCCCCTGGCCTACAGCTTTCTCACCTTGGAACGACGATAACGACCATGGGACAAACGCTGTTCGAGAAAATCTGGGCGCGGCACGTGGTCCAAGAACTGCCGAACGGAACCACCCTGCTCTACATTGATCGGCACCTGGTGCACGAGGTGACGAGCCCGCAGGCGTTCGAGGGGCTGCGACTCGCCGGGCGGCGCGTCCGACGACCGGAGCTCACCATCGCCACGATGGACCACAACGTGCCGACGGACGACCGGACGGTGATCCGCGATCCGATCTCAAAGGCGCAGATTGATGCCCTCTCGAAGAATTGCGCCGAGTTCGAGATCCGGCTCTACGATCTCACCAGCGACCACCAAGGGATCGTCCATATCATCGGGCCGGAGCTGGGGCTGACGTTGCCCGGCACCACGATCGTCTGCGGGGATTCCCATACCTCGACGCACGGGGCGTTCGGGACGCTCGCCTTCGGGATCGGCACCTCCGAGGTGGAGCATGTGCTGGCGACCCAGTGTCTGACTCAAAAGAAGCCGAAGACCTTCCAGGTAGAGTTCACCGGGCGGCCCGGACCGGGCGTGACCGCGAAAGATCTGATCCTCAAGCTGATTGGGATGATCGGCACGGGCGGCGGCACCGGGTTTTGTCTCGAGTATACGGGCGAGGCGGTGCGGCAGTTGTCCATGGAAGCCCGCATGACAATGTGTAATATGTCCATCGAGGCGGGAGCGCGAGCCGGGATGATCGCGCCGGACGAGACGACTTTTCAATACATTGGGGCGGCCCCTCGGCCGTTTGCCCCAACGGGCGCGGCCTTTGACCAGGCGGTGGCCCGCTGGCGCACCCTCCCCAGCGATCCCGACGCCACCTTTGATCGGACGCTCACGCTGAACGCGACGCAGATCGCCCCGCAGGTGACCTGGGGCACGAACCCCGGGATGGTGGTGGATGTGACCGGCCGCGTGCCGGCGCCCGACCAGGTGCCGGGGGCCAGCCGCCGCGACGTGGAGCAGGCCCTGGCCTACATGGGGCTTACCCCTGGGACGCCAATGACCGAGGTGAAGGTAGATACCGTCTTTATCGGGAGCTGCACGAACGCACGCATCGAGGATCTCCGGGCCTCCGCCAAGATTCTGAAAGGGCGTAAAAAGGCCCCGACGGTCCGCGTCCTGGTGGTCCCCGGCTCGCAGCAGGTGCGAGCGCAAGCAGAGGCGGAGGGACTGCATACGATCTTTCAGGCCGCCGGGTGCGAGTGGCGACAATCAGGCTGCAGCATGTGCCTGGGAATGAATCCCGATCAACTCAAGCCCGGCGAGCGGTGCGCCTCCACCTCCAACCGGAATTTCGAGGGACGTCAGGGCAAAGGGGGCCGCACGCATCTGGTCAGTCCCGAGATGGCCGCGGCCGCCGCAATCGCCGGCCACTTCGTCGACATCAGGAGCTGGTCATGACGCCGTTCAAAACGCATCGCGGGATTGTCGCGACACTGGATCGGGCGAACGTGGACACCGACCAAATCATCCCGAAACAATTCCTGAAGTCCATCGCCCGGACCGGATTCGGCGAGAGCTTGTTCTACGACTGGCGGTATCGGCCGGACAGGGCCGCGAATCCTGACTTCGAGCTGAACGCGCCGCGGTTCCGCGGGGCCTCAATTCTCGTCACGCGGAAGAATTTCGGCTGTGGCTCCAGCCGCGAGCATGCCGTCTGGGCAATTCAGCAATACGGGGTCAAGGCCGTGATCGCCCCCTCGTTCGCCGACATCTTCCGGAACAACAGCATGAAGAACGGGCTGCTCACGATTGAACTGCAGGAGGCGGAGGTCGAGGAGATTTTTCAGATGGTGGGACGGTACTCAGGGCTGGAGGCGACGGCGGATCTGGACGAGCAACGAGTAACGCTGCACCTGCCGGAAGAGATATCGTTCCACTTCACCATCGACCCAGGGGTCAAGGAGCACCTGGTTCATGGCCTCGATGCGATCGGCCTGACGCTGAAACATGAGACCGCGATCACCACATTTGAAGCCCGGCACGATCCGCAGTGGGTCGCGGGCCGCCACTAGGCTTGAACCCCTAACACGGTTTTCCGCGGCTGCTCCAGCCCGGCGCGCGGCGCCTCCAGCAGGCGGAACAATCCGATCATCGTCCCGATCGTCTCGACGTAGTCGGTGCCGATCCCGAATCCTTCCCTCGTCAGCAAGGTTCTGTGCGGGTTCCCCTCGCCATCATGCCAGATCACGGGTCGGTCAACGTAACGCTGCTTCAACCGATCGCGGACATGGTCGTAGGTCGGCTCCTGGCCGTCATCGATCACCTCCCGGAGCACGCCCGGGAAATCCCCGACCCCGAGCACCAGCGCATCGCCCCGGTTGTAGATGTATAATGCCAATTTCATGCGCTCGTGGGCGTCATGTACTCCTGCCCGTTCAAGCCGCTCAAGAAGTTCCTGGACGTACAGGACTCCGAGCTGGATGTTACGGGTTGAATTGAACAGGAGCCGGCTAAGATGTTCTGGAGTGGTCCGGAGAATGTCTCCCTGCACGAGCCCATGGTCGAGCGCGCGCGCCCACAGATGCCTCAGCGTGGTCCGATTGATCTGCAACAATCCGTGACCATCGTTGGCCAAATGCGCTCGCACCTGGAAATCGGCGGTTTCTTTCAAGAGTTGGCCGACCACCGGCTCCCACGGCACCCCGGTCTCATCCAACAACTTGAGGATGGGTTCGACTCGAAGACCGGAGACTCGCTCGGCGATCGCCTGGAATGCGGCGGCGCGATCCAGCCGCCGACCCGCCAGCGCCTGTGCCAGTCGCTCACGGCCCGCCACATCCACGGACGCCCATCGCTGATCTGAGGACCAATCATCCGCAATCAATCGCAACATGCGGTCGGGAGCATCGGGATTACTAGCGTTTTCGAGACGCGTGAGCCCTGCCAGAACCTCTTGCCAAGGTACCGGCGGGGCGGCAGGTGCCTGCCGCCCCGGCTGAACCATGGTCTGCTGAAGAGGCGTCGAAACCGCCGGCCACCTGATCACGCGTGGCAACATCACGGCGGTCGCGGTGCCAAGCGTCGCATACAATCCAGTCCTCAAGAACGCTCGGCGCGATTGATCGGAAGAAGAGAGCCCCAACGCCTGCAATCCCCGCTCGAGATCCTCAGAACTGTAACTGGCCTTTAGTGCTGGGCGCACAACCGTCATGGCCTGCTCCCAATTCCATAACCGGCTGGTCGGGCCACCCTGCTGGGTCAACACCTCTCCGATCACCCGGACAATCTCCTGGACCGACGCGTGCGGAGTCCGCCCCTCCTCCAACCCGGTCTCTGGCGCAGGATCAGCCGGAGCGGCCCCACGTCCTAAGCGCATTTCAGCACTCAGTGCCTCTAATGCCTGGCGGATATCCGCTTGATCCGGCGCCAACTTTGTCATCATCTTCATGGTTCTGTTGAACTCACCCTGCAATCGCGGATAGGCATTCTTGAGACGGGCCAATCCTTTGGCCGCCCACGCACGGGTCGCGTCATCCTCTTCTGGGGCCATCGCGACGTCCCGCAACAGCTCAAAAGCTTTCAACGATGTTGGGGCTGCCGTCACGTGCTCAGCGCACCATCGGAGGAGCTCTGCACGCGCCTCGTGCGACTCATCCTGCCACTGCGGCACGCGATGCCAAGCCATGGCACGGAACCACGAGAGTTCGTGTCCGTTGATCAATTCCACGGGCGGCGGGAGATCAAGCACAAAGCTCACGGGGTACTCCGAATCGGGTTTCCCATTTGTGGAGTCCACCATTGCACGCATCATCTGGTCACGGTGACTCTCGATCCATGCTTGTTTCGCTTCTATCGAGACGGTGCGCTCGGGATCACGGAACACCCGCGGCAACGGGATAAACCCTCCGATATCTCCCGCGGGGCTACGATAACGCACATGGGCCCCCGCCACCGTTGTTCGATCCCGCATCGCCACCCGTTCGATCACGACCTCAGCGGGTTCGTTGGCCACCCTCTTGGCCTCCAGCTCTGCCAAGACGGCCTGTCGGGCACGGGAGCGTTCAGCGATAAAGGCCTCGATGTTGCCCACCATGACGTTTTCCATGGCCACCCGCACGCTGTGGCCTTGCGGGTCCCCGGCATCGCTGGCTTGGTGTGGAGTCACCAGGATCGGCAAACCCTCTTCCATGGCCAAAATGAGCGGCTGCTCGGTCTTCGGCAACGCCTCGTTCGGGAGAACGTCCGTCGCCAGGAGAATCCCTGGATGTTGGCGCAAAGCCTCGATCAATGCCTTCTCATCATGAAGCCGCTCTTCCCCTGGCCGCGCTAAAAAGGTCCCACGCCCGACCACAGCGACCACTTTCTGGTGGGGAGTCTCATGATTCGCATCGGGCACCATCAATCGGATCTGCTCCGGCCCGAACATCCTCCGGGTCTCCGGCGCATCGGGGAGCGCCGAGATGACAAGATCGGCCTGCGCCCACAGGGTCTCCTCCGCGTCCACATACCGGATGGGCAACTGCTCAGCCAGTTGCACATAGCGGGCCTCGCTGGCTTCATCGCGCGTCACCCCACTCCGCTTATACGCCACCATATCGGCAAATCCGAATGCTTTCAGATAGGAGGCGGCCGTGGACCCGATATCTCCCAACCCGAAGAATCCGATGGTCAACCGAGAGAGGGGGATACTGAGGAGATCCGTCAATGCCTGCACATCTGCATCGGATCGTACGGCAAGACCACGGGGATCAACCAACCACGCATAGGGCCGCGTGACACTGGGAACTTCGGGGCTGTCCTCCCCAGGCCCCCGGAGTACGTAGTCCACATCGGTCACCAATTCTCCAGCGGTCTTCACGTGCGTGAGACTATATTGGAGCTCGACCTCCCTCGTGAGCGGATCACCAGTGTAAAAAATCTCAAAGACATCATGAGCATGGGCCAACGCAGCCCATCGTAAGATCATCTGTCGCGATCCAACGAAACCGATCTTCGTCCGCACATCAACGCCTGTTGGACCATTGCTCAGCTGGTGATGACGATTGGCTCGCGCAGAACCGTTGCCGGCGCCACGGAATTGATCCTTCAACACCATCGCCCGGCCGTCATCCAAACGCTTCATCTGTCGGAGCAACTGCGCCCACAGGAAATCGGCGATGGTCTGTTGCTGTTGGATGGTTTCTGTCAACTCTCTCCGAGACAAAATGTTCTCAAGGGTACGCCCTGCCGGGGTCTCATCACGCCGTGACTCAATCCATTCCTGCAAGTGAAACCACCGCTCCAACGCCAGGGCCTCGGCCATCTCGGCCGTAGCTTGCCGAAGAAGATTATCTTCCGGCTGCCCGCCTAAAGAAGTAATGTGGATGCCGAGACCGGCCGCGGCCTGTTTGGCCGCCTGATCCATCGGCACTCCGCGTCCCATGAAGGCGATCAGCTTGAGGCCCGGGGCGAGCGCCCGCAAGGTTTCAGCGCTGAACCGCTCGTTCACAAACGCTCCGATAATGTTCGGCTTCACCGTGATCAGCAGCCGGCGCAGGCCCTCCTCGCCCAGCGAGGCGAGAGGCTCTTTCTCTGATTTTAGCGCGTAGACGGTCATGCCCTGTTGTCGCAACCGCTCGACTGTGTCGGCATCCACCGGAACGGTCAACACTACGCGGGGCTTTCCTACCTCTCTCTGGTAGATCGTGAAATAGTCTTCGGGACGCTCCGAAGGAGCCTCTTCCAACCCGGTCGCGACCCTGCGCCAGCCGCGCCCTAACTCAAACAGGGCTTCCTCGCGCGAACCGTTCACCAACACGAGGGTTTGCACCAGGTACTGACCAAAATCCCCCTCCTCGCCCTGGTAGCCCCTGGAAACCTCTTCGAGGCTTCGAACTTGCGCTGGGGTCGGTTCCTTCTCCGCCCGCGCAATCTTCAAATTAAGGTGCACTGATTGCTGCCTGCCACCATCATCAGTCACCAGGGGCAATGCCGAGGGAACACGCGTGACGGCCTCCCGTTGAATCTGATAGAGGGTCGGCGTGGCAACGAAGCCACGGACCACCACTTCTCTCTTAAACGTCATCCCCACATCGCGAAGGTGGATCGGGAATGCCCCGTAGTGTTTCGTAATCTCATCGAGAGCTTCGAGAAGGGGCTTCTGAGAATCACCCGGGTGATTTCGAAACCGCGCAATCACGATACCGTAGGAATTGGGGCGATTTCTGATGAGAACGTCCTTGGGAATCGTTTGACTTAAATCACCATAGAGATCGAGTAACTTATGATTCCCTTCAAAACGATCGGGCAGTTTCGCGACCAATTCCAGGTACGGTGATTCGGAAAACGATCCATCCTCATGATGAGGATAGGGCGCAACGTTGCCGAGGAGTTGCAACGGGGCGAACGCCGCCATCCGATGAACGAGCGTCCAATCGGCCCGATAAAGCTCTTCCAAATAGGGCTGCGGGTTCTCAGGAATGGTCCCGCGTTGAAGCTGTCGACGGAATCGTCCCTCGGGCCCCAACGCGTCACGGATTCGCAGTTGGTCATAGTCCACATCCTCGATTACCTCGCCGTATGTCATATGAGCCCCGCTGAGATAGGCGTCAGGCGCCCGCTGGCCTCGTGTCGCCATCCAGGTGAAGAGGCCTCCATTGATCCTCTGCTGATGGGTCACTGGCCAAATGCGGAGGTCCTTCATAGACCGTTCCGCCAGCCCTTTCCGAGGAATGCCGAGCACATCCAAAACGGATCGGCCATCATTTGTCCGCCACCCCTGAAGCACCTCAAGCGCCGGACGACCGAACAACGTGGCCTTCCCGACCGGTTCCGTTAACCGATCATCGCGGCCCGTATAAATGGTGGCCCGCCCTTTACCCTCAACGGGAATTTGCACGACGAGTTGCTGATCTCCGATAGTCAATGTTGTGCCCCACGTGCTATACACGACAGACTCCTTCCCCACGACCGTCCCTGGCAACAGCTCCGATTCATAGATGACCGAGGAGGCGCCCACCGTGGCTGAGAGATCCGCGGTGCTGTTATAAACTATGGCAGAGTCATCGATGACGGCGCCAGGCATCTCCACGCTATTCACCCGCAGCCGTCGTCCAAAAATTCGGCTGAGGACATGCCCGCCCGTGATGAAGCGATACCACGTCGCGTTATCCCCAAGATCCAGATACATCGTACGATCCGGATGTTGTTTCGGCGCGTACAACGGCAGGAAGTGGTCCCGGACGAGCCGATAAAGGTCGCGATAGAAGCGCAATCGATCCTGATACTCTTTGGCCGTCAGATTCAGGGACGACGTTGCGCGGCCGCGAACAGCCACTCCAATTAAATCATCACCCGCCATCAACGCATTGAGTTGATGCTGGGGCAACGGTTGCGTCAAACCCAGCTTGCCGAAGACCCGCTGATTGAGATAGGTCGGCTCATCGATCGTCAAAGGAATAAAGAAATCCTGAGCGATATCAATGCCATACACGGGGTGCGCAGGATCATCATGCTGAATCCGCTCCCACATGACATCGGCCGTTTCCAACAACGCCCGGAAGAACCGCTGATAGGTCTGGGGATCGCTATGGGTCCCTACCCAACTGCCGGTGCTCGTATCGAGTTGCCGCAACGTCTCATCGTCTGGGTCAAGATGAGACCTCAGGGGATTCTTGGCCTTATGCCCTTCCCGGATCTTCTCTTTGATCTGTTGTTTTGACGGTTTCTCATCAAAAGCCTTAATGACCCGTGTCACAGGATCCGCCACCACAATCCCATACTTCTTGTCGGCCTCATCAATGGATGCCGGATTGGTAAACACCGAAATCCCATCCATAATGTTGGGTTCTGTCACCAGCAATCCGTCGCCGTTCAACACCACCAGGCCGGCCTGCCCACGCTGCTGCAGGACCTGTGTCAACTGATACGCCCCCATCAAAGCCGCATCCATCGGGGTCAGCAATTGATCGATCATCACAGGCCGGCTGACCTCTTGAGAAGGAATGACCGCTCCGATCGGCATCAGGGTTTTGGTGCCCCGCGCCATGGCAGAGGTGAACCGCGTGCCAAATCCGCCCGCCTGAATGACCACGATGCGGAGCTGATCCAACTGATGGCCGTTGAGCCATTCATATCGGGGATCTCGCAACACCTTTTTCCAGAGACGCTTCGCCTCACGGAGCCCATGCCCCACGGCACCACCGGGTTCCACGCGCGTGCCATCAGGATCCGCGATGCATAAAATAGGGACGTCGTCGCGGAACAACACTCCCCGCAACATCTCATAATGGTCCGAATAGTACTGAGCCATCTCGCGCGTCCCGGCAGAGATAAGGATGAGATCAGCCGTTCCCTCTGGATACTCAAATAATTCACGATGGAACGCGTCAAGTATTTGCTTCTGCACCTCCGCTAAGCCCACCTCGAGATCGCTGAGAGTACCGCCGATGGCTTGCTCCAAACCAACAAGACGTTGTGGGGTATTACGGAGTTGTTCATTGCGCAGGGCCCAGGCAGAAGTGGGCGCGGTCAGGGCCAAGATCAGTACGGCCCCGACGACTTTTCTCAATGCGTTAGAGAGTGGCGACAGCGTTGGCATCATCAGCATTATGGAATCAGGATAAGTATGCCTGATCAGGCGGGAAAATACAAGGGATAATAACTAATATTATTTCGTCTAACTCAGCCACTAGTCCAGCTGGAGCAGCTTCGGGAAGGTCGTCAGGTTCCGGCAACCGGTCTCGGTGATCACCACCATATCCTCGAGACGGATCCCGCCGTGGCCGGGGTAGTAGAGGCCGGGCTCCACGGTGACCACCTGCCCCGTCTGGAGTGTGTCGGGGGCCGCGCTGATCCGGGGCGGCTCATGGATCTCGAGGCCCACCCCATGGCCGGTGCCATGGAAGAAGCCTTGTATGCGGCCGTTGACTTCCCCCGTGGAAAATCCCTGGGCGTCGAACGACTTCAGAATGGCGTTGTGCACGGTCTGGCCATTCACGCCGGCCTTCAGCATGCGAAAGGCGATCTCCTGCCCCTCCTGCACCGCCGCGTACATCTTGACCACCTGCGGGCTCGGCGTCCCTTTCAGCACGGTGCGGCTCATGTCGGCAAAATAACGGGTAGTGGCCGACTGCGGGAAGATATCGAGGACGATCGGCCGGTGGGCCTTGAGCACCCCGGTGCCGATCTGATGCGGGTCACAGGCCTGATCCCCACCGGCGATGATCGAGTGCTGGCCGATGCAGTCCATGCCGAGCAGGGTGACGTGGAGCAGTTTGCGCAACACCTCCGAGGTGAGCGGCTTGTTTCGCAACCAGAGCTCCTCCCCCTGAATCTCCGACTGGCGGATCATGTTCACGAGCACTGCGGTCGCCTCCTCCGTCGCCCGCTGCGTCGCGGTGATCGCCGCGATCTCCTCCGCCGACTTGATCATCCGTGACTCAAAGAACGGGTCGCGCTTCGGCGTCACCTCGTACCCGTGCTGGCGAAGCTCATCGGCGATCGCCACCGGGAAACTGCTTGGCACCACGAGGCGCTTCACCTGCTGCGGCCGCAGCACCTCATCGAGGGCATCCAGCAATCCGGGACTCGTTACGCCGCGGCGGCGGGCAGCTTTCAGCAGATGGCTGAGCGAGAGGACGTCGTCCACCTTCGCCTGGGATTTTGCCCGATCCACCTCAAGATCACTCATCAAGAGCAGCTTGCGCCCGTTGAGCTGAACGAAGACGAAAGAATCCGGGGCGATAAACCGTGTCGCGTAGTAGAGGTTGGCATCCGTCTCGCTCGTGGCGATGATCAGGATGGCTGAAGCGGGGGTCGTCATGAGCGGCTCATTCTACCGCTGGAGGCGCGGGCTTTCCACCACCAGGCGGCGAGCAAGAGGGTGCAGATCCCGATCGCCCACGGATTCATCGGCTTCCAAGGTTTCGGCAGCGCGCCCCACTTCATCAAGATCTCGACGAGCGTCCAAAGCAGACTCGCCACCAGCACGCCCGCCCGAATCCCGTGGGCCAGATCAGGAATCTGCCCGATGCTGCGCAGCAGCACCGGGGTCACGAGGAGCGTCGCGCCAAAGATCAGATACGTCAGCCACGAATGGACTCCGAACGACGAATGGTAGTAGGCGGTGAGCAAGAGCACGTGCAGCGCCCAGACCACGACAAAGAACTCGAACGCGATCTGAAGTCCTTGGCGTGACGGATGGACACGGCGGGCCTCATCGGGCGCCCCCCGCAGGAGACTCGTCAGAAAAGGCCGCCCGGGGCTCGTGTGGCTCAGGAGATAGTACGTGCCGATCACCAGGAGCATCCCCCAGTTGTCCGGGCCGACGTGCATCCCGTGCCCGGTGTGATGGGGCACCTCCCCGACCGCCGCCCAGAGAAAAAACCCGGCAAGAAGTCCCATCGTCGCCTGCGTGACGCTCCCTCGCACGCGGAGCGACCCAGCCACCAACGCGAATCCAAGCACCAACCAGACGAGGCCGGCCGGCTCCGCCCACCCCTGATCGAAACAGGCCTCGACGACGGCGTGCGCCACTGGGAAGAGGAGAAAAACCAGGCCGCACCCGAAAAGCCCGCCGGTCAAGCGCGGGCGTCTCATGCCACCACCCCGCCGGCCCGAGGGAATTCCCGCTGGACGACGGCGAGCGCCTCCCCCTGCGTGGTAATAGTCCCCTCCAGTTGCTGTTCCTCAACGAGCCGGAGGATCTGGCCGATCACCGGCCCCTCCGGGTAGCCCAGCGCCAGCAGGTCGCGGCCGGTCACAAGCGGCACGGGTTTGAGCGCCTGCGGGGCGGAGAACTCCTTCAATTTCCGTCGGAGAAACTTCCAATTATCCAGTTGCCCGTGGCTGGCGAGGCAATCCGCCCGGTGCAACGCCAGCTCCTCGGAGAAATTCGGCTGGCGCAGCATCCGCTTGAGCGTGCTCACCCGCATCCGCTGCACATCCTTAAACCGCATGTGGTTCCCCACCGCCGAGACGATCTGCTCGGTCTGTTCATTCGAGAACCGCAGCCGCAGGCAGATCGCCTGCGCCATCTGCGCCCCCACCCGATCATGCCCATCAAAGCGGATCCGTTCCCGGATCTGAAAGGTGGGCGGCTTCCCCACATCGTGCAGGAGCGCGGCGATCGCCAGCGTCGGCGTCGGGGCCTTCAACAGATCCAGGAGCATCCGTGTGTGGACGTAGACATCGCCCTCGGGGTGGAACTCCGGCGGCTGTTGGACACCCTTGGTGGCCGCCACCTCCGGCAGGAGGATCGCGAGGAGCCCGCTCTCGTCGAGGAGATCCAGGCCCCGGCTCCGGGACAGCCCAGTGAACAACTTCACCAGCTCATCCCGAATTCGCTCGTGGCTCACCACCTCGATGGCGCGCGCATGCGCCCGCACCGCCGCCCAGGTCTGCGGCTCGATCTCGAATCCAAGCGTGGCGGCGAAGCGCACCGCCCGCAGGATCCGCAGCTTATCCTCCTCGAAACGCCGGGCCGGATCGCCGATCGCGCGCAGGCACCGGCGCGTGAGGTCCGCCTGCCCCTCGACGAAATCGAGCACCGTGCGCTTCACCGGATCCCAGAACAGGCCGTTGATCGTAAAATCGCGCCGGCGCGCATCCTCCTGCGCGGTGCTGAACACCACCCGATCTGGATGCCGCCCATCTGCGTAGCCCTCGTCGGTGCGGAACGTGGCCACCTCATACTGGGCCTCTCCGAGGAGCACGAGGATGACACCGAACTGTGCCCCCACGGGGACGGTCTTCGGGAACAACCGCTGGACCTGGTCGGGCGTCGCGCTCGTCGCCACGTCGTAATCTTTCGGCGGGACGCCGCGCAGGAGATCGCGCACACAGCCGCCGACGAGGTAGGCCTCATGGCCGGCACCGCGGAGTGTCCGGACGATGCTGACGGCCCCACGATAGAGGGGAGTGCGAGGAATGCGCAGAGGCATCAGACGGCGCAAACGGCCAAGAGATCCATCGACCGAAGCACTTGACGACGCGTGACCACGAAATCCGCCGTGGTGGCATGGGCGTAAAAGCGGGCGACCTTGATCCCCCACCGCTTCAGCCGCCGGTAACAACGATGCCGGAGGGTGGGATGGACCCCGTACATGGTGACACGCGAGAACACCTGTGCGAGCAGTTGCTCTAGCTCCGGCGCAGTGAATTCTTTTTCGTGGTAGGGGAGCTTCTCGTACGGCCGGCCCGGCTTGCGGTTGTGCGCCAGATTCAACGTGGAGACAAAGAGGCGGCCGCCAGGGGCGAGGACGCGCCGGATCTCCGTCAACCACGCCACCAACTGCGGCTCCGGAATATGCTCGATCACCTGACAGGTACAAGCCGCATCAAACGCCCCATCGGGGAACGGGAGATGCATCCCGTCGAATTGCCGATACTCCACGTTGGGGCGCGGGTACTTGACCTGGGCGCGCGGGATATTGCCGGGGGCGATGTCCACGCCAACCACTCGAGCGGCCGCTTCGGCCAGATAGACCGTGCCGTAGCCCGACCCGAACCCTACCTCCAGTACCTGCTGCCCGGCCACCTGCGGCCGCACAAAGGCGTACGCGGCCATGTGCTGGGCGACAAAGAGGGGATCGTGATCCTCGGGAACCACCCCACAGACATAGGCATCCGCCTGGGCTTGGGTCATGCGGCCAACAGCCGCTCGCGAACCAGATAGGCCTTCAATTGCTGCAGGTGCTGCTCAAAGATCGGAGTCTTCCGGGGATCGCGCAAAATGTAGGCCGGATGATAGAGGATGAGACAGGTGATCCCCGGGTAGTCGGGGCTCGTGAAAAATTGGCCGACGATCGACTCCATCGACTCGATCTCCTTCCGGCCGAGCGCATGCTTGACCGCCGTCGCCCCGAGGAGCACGAGGAGCTTCGGCTTCACGAGCTCGAGCTGTTTCTTTAAATACGGCAGGCAGGTCTCCGCCTCATCCGCCATCGGCTGGCGATTCTCCGGCGGGCGGCACTTGACCACGTTGATGATCAAAAAGTGGCGATTCGTGTCCAGGTCTACCTTCCGGAACAGGGTGTCCATCAACTGCCCCGCCCGACCAACGAATGCCTTCCCCTGGGCATCTTCGTCGGCCCCCGGCCCCTCGCCGATCAACACCACCTTCGCCTGCGGATTCCCGCGATCGAGGACGAGGTGGGTGCGGGATTTCGAGAGACGACACTTCGTGCAGCCGGCCTCGAGGAAGGCGGCGCGGAACTCCTCGTAGGTTTTGGCCCCGAAGATCTTGTTGCTCGTCTGGTCAAAAAAGTCGAGCTGCATGACGTTATCCCCGGTCGAGGGCGGAGAGGAGTTCGATGGTGCGATCCATTTCATCGGTCCTCAAGATGAGGCAGCCGGAGCCCTGGCGGTCGGTGGCGGTGCAATAGGCATACTGAATGTTGATATCCGCGTGCGCGAGTTTTTGCGCGGCCTCGGCCAGCGCTCCGGGACGATTGTCGAGCTCCATGACGATCACATCACTCTCGAGGATGTAGAGCCCATGCTGCTCTAGGAGGAGCAGGGCCTTCACGGGCCGGTCGGCGAGCAATCGCACGATGGCGTGATCCACCGTGTCGTGGATCGAGAGGGCAAGGATGTTGACTCCGGCCTCCGCCAAGGTTCCGCAAATGCGAGCCAGCCCGCCGGGGCGATTCTCGAGAAAGATCGAGAGTTGCTTCTCTTTTCTCACCATAGGTTACTCCTCCGCCCCGAACCGGGCGTGCTCCGCCAGATAGGCCAACGACGATAATCCCCGCATGCGATCCACGTAGACGTGCCCTTGCAAATGATCCCACTCGTGCTGCACCACGCGGGCGAAGAAGCCGCGAGCCCGCAGCCGCACCGGGCGGCCCCGCCGGTCGAACCCTTCAACGATCACCGCTTCCCACCGCGGCACCTCTCCACGCAGACCCGGGAGACTGAGACATCCTTCCCATCCCCTCACCTGCCGGCGACCCACCGGCCGCACGCGCGGATTGATCAGGAACGTCAACGGCACCCGCGGCGCGCGGGGGTAGCGCGGATTCCCTGCCACCTCGATGACCGCCACCTGGAGCGAGACGTGGACCTGCGGCGCGGCGATCCCCACCCCGTCATACTCATGCATCGTCTCGACGAGATCGTCAAAAAATCGCTGAAACTCCGGGCGCCCAATCACCGCCGCCGGTACCGCCTTCGCCCGCTGCCGCAGGAGCGGGTGCCCCAACCGCGCCACCTTAAGGATCATCGGGTGTCCAGAAAACTGCTGTCGCTCGTCCAGGTGGTCACCACCGTCACCTCCGCCCCCGCCCACCAGATCCAGCGAGCCAACCCCGGTGCCACCCACCAAACCGGGCCCAGCGAGGGGCCGCCCTGAGCTCGAAACTTCGTGTTGCACTGAATACAGTGGCAGCTGACTCCCAACCGGCCCATCAGGCCCGACGCCTCCCGTGCCTGAAGCGTCCCAATCATCACCAGGCGCACCCGGCAGGTCGGGCAGAGCCGCGGCGTCGGCGTGAACTGGAACGGGGCCTGAGGCGCCTGTGCCACGGTCATTCTGCCAGCGTACCAGGTCGCCCACGGCGTTGCAAGTCTTTGCCGCCGTGCTCACCACCGATAGTTGACAAAAAAGTCGTATTAAGGTATCTTAGTCAATGAGAGGCAGGTGATTTGGTGAAAATTACCGCTCAGGAAGAATACGGGCTCCGCTGCCTGTTGCAGCTCGCCCATGAAGATCCCGCCGGCATGCTGACGGTCAAAGAGATCGCCCGCCGGGAGGGGATCTCCGGCGCCTACGCGGAAAAGCTCCTGCGCCTCCTCAGTAAGGCGGGGCTGACGCACAGCGTCCGGGGGACCCGCGGCGGCTACACGATCGGCCGGCCGCTGAGCGAGATCACCCTGGGGGATGTGGTCCGGGCATTGGGAACGATCCCCTCGACCGAGGAGATCTGCGAGCGATTCACCGGCAACCGGGTGGCCTGTGTGCATATGAAAGATTGCGGGATCCGGTCCGCTTGGGCAGGGCTGGCGAGGCACATCCAGCACTTTTTGGATGAGACGCCGTTGTCGCTGCTGACCCACAGCGAACGAGACGTGCGGCAGGTCGTGTTCCACAAGTAACATAACCGAGATAGGAACTTGATGGCCACCATACCGTTGCTCACCATTGACAATCTCCACGTCAGCGTGGAGGGGAAACCGATCCTGCAGGGGCTAACCCTGTCCGTGGATCGGGGTCAGGTCCATGCGATCATGGGGCCGAACGGCTCCGGCAAGAGCACCCTGTCCTACACGATCATGGGGCATCCTCGTTACCAGGTGACCCAGGGGCGGATCCTGTTCAACGGCCAGGAGCTCGTGGGAATGACCGCCGATGCGCGGGCGCGGGCCGGCGTCTTTCTGGCCTTCCAGTACCCGACGGCGATCCCCGGGGTCTCCGTCGTTAACTTCCTCCGCGAGGCGCTCAAGGCCCGGTTCGGCGGCGACGTCCCGGTGAAAGAATTCCGCAAGCTCATTAAGGAACAGATGGTGCTCCTCGGGGTGGAAGAGTCCTTCGCCAGCCGGGCGGTCAATGATGGCTTCTCCGGCGGCGAGAAGAAGCGGCTGGAGATCCTGCAGATGGCGCTGCTCAAGCCGGCGCTGGCGGTGCTCGACGAGACCGACTCGGGACTCGACATTGATGCGCTCAAGGTGGTGGCCGAGGGAATCAACCGACTGCGGGCTCCGGAGCGCGGGATGCTGCTCATCACCCATTATCAACGGATCTTGAACTACGTACAGCCGGACGTCGTCCACGTGATGATCGGGGGCCAAGTGGTCCGCTCCGGCGGCAAAGAACTGGCGCACGAACTGGAAGCGAAGGGATACGAGGGCTTTCGCCCTGTGGAGGTTACGTCATGACGCCGGAGAAACAACAGCCGCCGATCAACGTCGGGCAGGATTACGAGCAGAAGTACGGCTTCCACGACCCGGAGCAGTTCATCTTCAAATCGGAACGGGGGCTGACGCGCGACATCGTGGAGCGCATCTCCGAGATGAAGCACGAGCCGGCCTGGATGCGGGAGTTCCGGCTGGGGGCGCTCGACCGGTTCATCAAGAAACCGATGCCGACCTGGGCGAACACGGAGCTGCTGAACCAGATCCGGTTCGACAACATCCACTACTACTTGAAAGCCACCGATAAATCGAGCCAGAACTGGGCCGATGTCCCCGAGGATATTCGCAAGACCTACGAGAGATTGGGGATCCCCGAGGCGGAACGCAAGTTCCTCGCCGGAGTCACCGCGCAGTATGAAAGTGAGACGGTGTACCATTCCCTCCGGGAGGATCTGACGAAGCAAGGGGTGCTCTTCACCGACATGGACACGGCGGTGCGGGAACATCCGGAGATCGTGCAGAAATATTTTGCCACGGTGATCCCGCCGGGGGACAACAAATTCGCGGCGCTCAACTCCGCGGTCTGGTCGGGCGGCTCGTTCATCTACGTGCCGAAGGGGGTCAAGGTCGAGATCCCGCTGCAGGCCTACTTCCGGATCAACGCGGAGAACATGGGCCAGTTTGAGCGGACGCTGATCATCGCCGATGAGGGGGCCTCGGTCCACTACATCGAGGGCTGCACCGCCCCAGTCTACTCGACCGATAGTTTGCACTCGGCCGTCGTCGAGCTGATCGCCATGCCCCACGCGAAGATCCGGTACACGACGATCCAGAACTGGTCGAAGAACGTCTACAACCTGGTGACCAAGCGAGCGGTCGCGTACGAGGGGGCCACCGTCGAATGGATTGACGGGAATCTGGGCTCGAAACTGACGATGAAGTACCCGGCGATCTACCTGCTCGGGGAGCGCGCCCACGGCGAGGTGTTGTCGGTCGCCTTCTCCGGCAAAGACCAGCATCAAGACGCCGGGGCCAAGATCATCCATGCCGCGCCGAACACCACCTCCACCATCGTCTCGAAATCCATCTCGAAAGATGGCGGACGCACCACCTACCGGGGATTGATCAAAGTGTACAAAGGGGCGACGGGGGTCAAGTCGCACGTCCGCTGCGATGCCCTGCTCCTCGATGAGCGCTCCCGCTCGGACACCTATCCCACGATGCAGATTGACGAAGAACAGGTGGAGATCGGCCACGAGGCCTCCGTCAGCAAAATTGGGGAGGAACAGCTGTTCTACCTCATGAGCCGGGGTCTCAAGGAAACCGATGCCACCACGATGATCGTCAACGGCTTCTTCGAGCCGTTCGTCAAGGAGCTGCCGCTGGAGTATGCCGTGGAGTTGAACCGGCTGATCCAGCTGGAGATGGAAGGATCGGTGGGGTGAGATGGTCCTGGCGGCCGAGGTCGTCATGGAGGAGGGGATCGTCACGATCCCGCGCGGCCGGCAGGTGGCGGAGCCGCTGCGGATCATGCGGCGGGCGGAGGCCGGGTCCGGGCCGCTGACGTTTCAGACGAGGATCGTGGCGGAGCCGGAGAGCGACGTCACGATCATTGAGGAAGCGATCAGCGAGTCGGCTTCGACGGCCCCGGTCGCCAGCACGGTCGAGCTGACGGTGGGCGCGGGGGCGCGCGTCCGGTACTACCATCTTCAGAACTGGTCCTGCGGCACCGAGCATACCTTCACCCAGCAAGCCACCGTGGAACGGGACGGTCAGCTCCTCTCGCTCCTGGTCACGCTGGGCAGCCGCACCACCAAGGCCTCGGTCGAGACGCGGCTGGTCGGGCCGGGCGCGCGCAGTGATTTGTACGGGATCGCGTTCGGCGACCAAAGCCAACGATTCGAATTTCAGACGCTGCAGGATCACCTGGTCCCGAACACCGCGAGCGACCTCCTCTACAAGACGGCGCTGGCCGATCACGCCACCTCGATCTACACGGGGCTGATCCGGATCGCCAAAGATGCGCAGAAGACGGATGCCTACCAGGCCAACCGGAATCTCCTGTTGAGCGAGCATGCGAAGGCCGACTCGATTCCGATGCTGGAGATTCTCGCGGATGACGTTCGCTGCACGCACGGGGCGACGGTCGGGCCGGTGGACGCGGAGCAGGCGTTCTATCTGACGAGCCGCGGGATCCCCTTCCCCGTCGCCGAGCGGATGATCGTCGAGGGCTTCTTTGATCAGGTGATCGGCAAGCTGCCGTTGGAGGAGCTCCGCGAGCGGCTGCACGCGCACATTGAACGCAAGTGGCACAGGCCCTGACCATGGCCCTCGTGCGGGTCGCCCAGGTCACGGAGATCGCGCCCGGCCAGGTGAAAATCGTGGAGGCCGGCGGGCAGAAGATCGCTCTCTGCAACGTGGGCGGCACCTTCCACGCGATTGAGGACCGCTGCTCGCACGACAACGGGCCGCTGGGCGAAGGCACCCTGCAGGGGAAATTACTGGAATGCCCGCGGCACGGGGCGCAATTCGATGTGACGAGCGGCCGCCCCATCACCCTCCCCGCCGTCGTGCCGGTGACACGGTTCCCGGTCACGGTAAAGGACGGGCAGATCTTCCTCGAGGTGGCGCCATGAATCCGCGCGCGGTGCGCCGAGACTTCCCCATTCTGGATCGTTTCGTCCACGGTAAACCGCTGATCTACCTCGACAACGCGGCCACCTCGCAGAAGCCGGTGCAGGTGATTGACGCGATCGCCGGCTACTATCGCCAGTACAACGCGAACATTCACCGGGGCATTCATACTCTGAGTGAGGAAGCCACCGCCGCGTTCGAGGGGAGCCGGGCCAAGGTGGCGGCCTTCATCGGCGCCCCGACGGCGAACTCGATCGTCTTTACCCGAAACGCGACCGAGGCCATCAACCTCGTCGCGCAGGGTTGGGGCCGCCGGCATCTGAGCACCGGCGATGAGATCCTGCTGACTGAGATGGAGCATCATTCCAATCTCGTCCCCTGGCAGCTGGCCGCTCAGGCCCACGGGGCGCGGCTGCGATTCATTCCCGTGGATGCGCAGGGATATCTCGACCTCGCCACGCTCCCAACTCTTCTGACGCCGCGGACCAAGCTCGTCGCGGTGACAATGATGTCCAACGTCTTTGGCACCATCACGCCCCTCACGACCATCATTCAGGCGGCGCATGCGCAGGGCATCCCCGTCCTCGTAGATGGGGCGCAGGGGGTCCCGCACCTGCCCGTGAACGTCATGGATCTCAACTGCGACTTCCTCGTCTTCTCCTCGCACAAGATGCTGGGGCCGACCGGCGTCGGCGTCCTGTACGGCAAGACGGCCCTGTTGGATGCGATGGACCCGATGCTCGGCGGCGGGGACATGATCCGCGAAGTGTGGCCGGACCACGCCACCTGGAACGACATCCCCTGGAAGTTTGAGGCGGGCACCCCGGACATCGCCGGCGTGATCGGATTCGGCGCCGCCGTGGACTATCTCACACGGCTCGGCATGGAGGCGGTCCGGGCCCACGAGCAGGCGATGGCGGCGCAGGCCCTGGCCGCGCTGTCACAAATCGAGGGGCTCGTGGTCTACGGGCCGACCACGGCGCGGGATCGCGGTGGAGTGATCGCCTTCAATTTTCCTGACATTCATCCGCACGACTTGGGCCAACTGCTCGACGACGAAGGGATCGCGATCCGCGCCGGCCACCACTGCTGCCAACCGCTGATGCGGAAGCTGGGCGTCTCCGGCACTGGCCGCGCTTCGTTTTATGTGTATAATCTTCCGGACGAGGTGGACGCCCTCGCCCGCGCCCTGACCAAAGCCAAGGAGGTTCTCAAAGGTGTCGCTCACCGATGATCTGTATCGCGAGATCATCCTGGAACATTTCCGGGAGCCGAGAAACTTCGGCCGACTAACCCCGGCCGATCTCTCGGCCCAGGGGGTCAATCCGTTCTGCGGGGACGAGCTCGAGGTGACCGCACGCCTGACGGGGCCCTCCGTGGGCCCGACAGGGCCTTCCGTATCGGAACTGATGAGTCACGGCAAGGGCTGCTCGATCAGCCAAGCCTCCGCCTCCCTGATGACCGAGGCCCTCAAGGGGAAATCGCTCGAGGAGGCCGCGCAGTTGGCGCGGGCATTCAAGACATTCATGCTCACCGGGCCTGAGACAACCGGGACCCTGCCCCCGGCCCTCGAAGAACTCGACGTGCTCGCCGGGGTCAAGAAATACCCCGTCCGCATCAAATGCGCGGTCCTGGCCTGGAATACCTGGCTGGAGGCGGTGGACCAATTTCAGAAGAAACAGGTGGCTCAGGCCGCCCCGCCGAGTACCGCCGCGCCCCTGCCGGAGGACCCGGCCGCCCGGGATACCACGCTGCGCGCGGCGCTCAAGACAGTGATTGATCCGGAGATCAACATGAACATCGTCGATCTGGGGCTCGTCTACAACGTCGAACCGAATGATCAAGGAGCCGTCCGAGTCACTTACACATTGACCAGCCCCGGTTGCCCGTTGGGCCCGGTGATTCAATCGCAGATCCAGGGGGCGCTCAAGAAAATCCCCTGGGTGAGCCAAGTCCACTGCAACCTCGTCTGGACGCCGCCGTGGGATCCGAAAACGATGGCCAGCGAGGAGGCCAAGATGGAGCTCGGCCTCTGGTGATCCAGGCCACCGCCGCCCAGCTCGGGGCACACCTTTTGACTCGGATCGGGCACACCCCGCTCCTCGCCCTGCCGACGATCAACCGGGAAGTCCCGCACGTCACCCTGCTGGCGAAGGCCGAGTGGTTTAATCCGGGCGGCTCCGTGAAAGACCGGGCGGCCGCCTCCATCGTGGCCGATGCCGAAGCCCGAGGCGTGCTGACGCGCGACACCATCCTCCTCGATGCCACCTCGGGCAACACCGGCGTCGCCTATGCCATGATTGGGGCGGCCAAGGGCTACCGGGTGACACTCTGCGTCCCGAGCAACGCGAGCCCTGAAATCTTGAGGGCCATGAAGGCGTATGGGGCCACCCTCATTCTGACCAATCCCCTCGAGGGATCCGATGGAGCGATCCGGGAGGCCCGGCGGCTCGCGGCCGACAATCCGACGCGCTACTACTATGCCGATCAGTACAGCAATCCGGCCAACTGGCAAGCTCACGACCGGACCACCGGCGTGGAGATTTGGGAGCAAACTCAAGGAGCGGTTACCCACCTGATCGCCGGCTTGGGGACGAGCGGGACGCTGATGGGGACCGGCCGGCGGCTGAAGACCTTCAATCCGGCTGTCCAGGTGATCGCCGTACAGCCGGATTCCCCGCTCCATGGCCTGGAGGGGCTCAAGCACATGGCCACCTCCATTGTACCGGGGATCTATGATGCGACGTTCCCGGACCGGCAGGTGGAGGTGGCCACGGAGGAGGCGTATAAGATGGTCAAGCGCCTCGCGGCCGACGAGGGGATGCTGGTCGGGATTTCCGCCGGGGCGGCGCTGGCGGCCGGCCTGCGGCTCGCGGCCGAGCTTCGCAGCGGCACGATCGTCATGATCTTCCCCGACAACGGGACGCGCTATCTCGGTGAAGCTTTTTGGGAGGAGTGATTCCGATGTTTACGCACGATGAGATCAAGCGGTACAGCCGGCATCTCATCATGCCGGAGGTCGGCATTCAAGGCCAGGCGAAACTCAAGCAGGCCTCTGTCCTCTGCGTGGGGACCGGCGGATTGGGATCGCCCTTGGCCCTCTATCTGGCGGCTGCCGGGGTGGGGCGCATCGGCTTGGTGGATTTTGACATCGTGGATTTCACGAACCTCCAACGACAGATCCTCTACACCACCCAGGATGTCGGCAAACCCAAGCTCCAGCAGGCCAAGGCGCGGCTGACCGCCATCAATCCCCACATCGCGATCGAGACGCACGAAGCCCGGCTCTCCTCGGAGAACGCGCTGGAGATCCTCAAGGGCTACGACATCGTGGCCGACGGCACGGATAACTTCCCCACCCGCTACCTGGTCAACGACGCCTGCGTCCTGCTCGGGAAACCGAATGTCTACGGCAGCATCTTCCGGTTCGAGGGGCAGGCCTCCGTGTTCGATGCGACGCGCGGCCCCTGCTACCGCTGTCTCTATCCCGAGCCGCCGCCGCCGGGCCTGGTGCCCAGCTGCGCCGAAGGGGGCGTCCTCGGTATCCTCCCCGGAATCATCGGGGTGATTCAAGCCACCGAAACCGTCAAGCTGATCCTCGGCGTCGGCGAGTCGCTCATCGGACGCCTGCTCCTCTTCAATGCGCTCAAGATGCAGTTCCGGGAGCTGAAGCTGCGCAAGAGCCCGCAGTGCCCCATCTGCGGCCCCCAGCGCACAATCACCCAATTGATTGATTACAACGAGTTCTGCGGCATCCGTCCTCAGGTCGCTGAGGCCGCCGCCAGCGAGTGGGAGATCACCCCCGAGGAGCTCAAGCAACGCGTGACCGCTGGCGGCGTGAAGGTGGTAGATGTGCGGGAGCCGCACGAGTACGAGATCTGCCACCTGCCAAATGCGAAGCTCGTGCCCCTCTCGGAGCTGCTCACCCGCGCCACCGAGTTCGACTCGTCAGACGAGATGGTGCTCTACTGCCACCACGGGGTGCGCAGCCGGGACGCGGTCGAGTTTATGAAGGGGGCGGGCTTTCGGAAGATCAAATCCCTGCGCGGAGGGATTGACGCCTGGGCCGCGAAGATTGACACCGCGATGCCGCGGTATTAGCTCGTAACCAGCTTCTCAAATTCTTTGTGCCGCTTGAGGAAACCCCGACTGACGTACGGGCAGCTCGGGATCACGCGATAGCCTTGCTGTTCGGCATACCGGAACCCCGCCAAGACGATCTGCTCGGCCACTCCCTCGGTCCGGAACGCCTCCGGGACGCCGGTGTGGTAAAAATCCAGTACGGACTCCTCCTGCCGGTAACAGAGCTCCGCTTCGGATTGATCCGGCAGGACGGCGTAGAACCGCTGCCGGGCCGGGTCATGCTGGACCGTCACGGTCAGCATCGTGGTACCGAGCCCCCCGCCTCAATCTGCCGAGCCAACGCCATATCCTTCTCCGTCAACCCGCCGGCGCTGTGCGTCGAGAGGGTCAGGATCACGCGGTTGTAGCGGATCGTGATGTCCGGATGATGGTCCGCCTGCTCCGCGAGCCCCGCGACTCGGGTCACAAATGCCATCGCCTCCATGAAATCTTTGAACGCATACTGCTTGCTCATCTGAACGCCCTTCACTGCCCACCCCGCCAGCGTCTTGAGGGCGTCCTGAATTTGCGCCTCTGTGAGTCGCGTCACCGGCATACGAGTCACCTCCTCAGAAAATCGTCGCGAACGGTCATCAGTAATTGCCCCACCGCCTGCCGCCGGTCGCGCCGGCTCAACAACCAGATCATTGTCAAGATCAGGTAGGCCGCTGCGTACCCGTAGCGCACCGTCGGCGACGGCAGGAGGAGCTGGGTCGCGAAGAGACCGAGCAGCAGCACCGCCTCCCACAGCTCGAACCGGAAATTCGCCAGCACCGAGACGGCGAAGAGGGATTGGGCCGAGGTCAACAGGATCTCCTCCAGCTGGCGGGCATCCAACGACATCGCGGCCAGCCGCCCCGCCGAGAGGCAGTAGGCCAGCGGCAGCATGCCGACGAGGAGCGTCCACTGGTTGACCTTCGAGGAAACCAGGGTGCCGAGCGACGCCCCGGCCGATCCCCGCCAGGCGAAGAGGATCGCGACGATGAACTCCGGCGACTCGGAGGCCAGCGGCGCCAGCCACTGGACCAGCACAAATTCTTCGACGCCCCAGGTCCGGCCGATCGTTAAGAGCCCTTCGGCAAATGGCTTGGCCGCGATAAAAATCGTATAGCCCGACAGCAAGAACAGACTGGTCATGGTCAGGCGGCGCCGATCCCGCGGCCAGCGCGCCATGGCAGCCGCGGGACCCGCCAGCTCCGGTTCCACATGCGCGGCCCGGCTGGCGCCCAGTAAATAGACGCTGAAAAGCCCCAGCAGGACCGCCGTATCCAGCAAGGAGAGCGTCCCCTTCCAAGGAATGATGAAGGAATAGAGAGTGGCGGCCAGCAGCGCGGCGATCTCGATCCCCTGCGCCGAGTCCAAGACAATCTGCGAACGTCGCGTCTTCAACCGGTACGCGAGGTAGACAACCGGCCACCCCAATCCGATCAACAGACGGTTGCCGCCCGTCATGTTGGCCGTGGCAAACGAGATGTAGTGGGGGTCCCGCCCGGCCGTCCAGGCAAAGTACATATCCACGGCATACTCCGGGAGCACCGCAATCAACGCGAGGATCGCCAACGCCAGGGCCTGCGGAATCTCCAGCTGCGCCAGCTCCGCGGCCCAAGAGAGCAGGAAGGCGGCGCCGAAAATCCCGAGCCCCGGCAGGAGCGCGTTCCAAGGCGTCGGCAACCCGCCTCCGATTGCGTGGCAAATCACCCACTGCCCGGCGAGAGCGAGCGCCACCACGACTCCCCAGGATTGACGCATTACCCCTCCTCAAACTGCTGCGGCCGGCAGGCCTCGCAGGAACAGAGTTGCCGCAGGTAGTCATACGCATAAATCCCCGTCGCATGGCCATCGCTCCAGGCGATGTGGAGCGCATAGCGCCCCACGGGGGTCACGCTGGTCGCGCGGATGCTTGACGAGACCGTCTGCGGCGGCACGGCCAACGGGGCCCCCATCGCCTCATAGGGCCGGCAGACGGCGCAGGGACAGTGCGCCCGCAAGAGGGGCCACGGGAGGAAACTTTCGTGCCCATCCGCCCAGACGATGCGGAGGGAGGAGTCGCCGATGCGTTCAATCGTCGTGGGGATCTCGCTCATGCGGGTCTCATTATACCGCAAGTGGTATAATAGCCTGCGTGGGAACGCCGCTGCCGCTCCATCAACTGCACCAAGCCCTGCACGCACAGCTCCGCGAGGAGGACGGTTGGGAGGTGGTGGCCGCGTATCACGACGCGCAGGCCGAGCATCGTCACGCCCGTCGGGCGGCCGGGCTCTTCGACCTCTCTCACCGGGGACGCCTCGAAATCCTCGGGCCGGACCGCGTCTCCTGGCTGCACAATCTCCTGACGAATGATATCAAAGCCCTCAAACCCGGCGGTGGGTGCGCCACCGCCCTGCTCACGCCGCAAGGCAAGGTGGTCAGCACGGCCTCGCTCTTTGCCCTGCCGGACTCGCTCCTCCTCGACTGTGAAACGTCACGCGCGCCGCTCATCTCAACGCATCTGAAGAAATATCGCATCACGGAACGGGTCGAGGTCCACGACCGGACGGCCGAGTTCGGCCTCCTTGCCCTCCAAGGCCCACAAGCCGAAACAATTGTGAGCACCTGGGCGGGGGCGGCGGCCTGCCCAAAAAACAATGGGCACCATGTCTCGTATCATATCGACGGGATGACCGTGCTGATCGCCCGGTGCAGCGTCACCGGGGATCCGGGCTTCTACTGTTTCGTCCCCACGGCCCGGTTGCCCGACCTCTGGCAACGACTCCTGGCGGCGGGACGCCCCTTCGGACTGACTCCCTGCGGGATGGACGCGCTGGAAAGTTTGCGGATTGAGGCCGGCCTGCCCAGGGCGGGACGTGACTTCGATGAAACCACCCTGCTGGCCGAAGCCGGGCTCGAGCAAACCGTCAGTCAGACGAAGGGGTGTTACGTCGGGCAGGAATTTGTCGTTAGGATTCGGGATCGCGGACAGGTGACTCGGCGGCTCGTGGCACTCGGGCTGGAGGACGCGGTGGCCGCGGCCCCGGGCGACCGGCTCCTGGCTGAGACGCGAGAGGTCGGAAAGATTACCTCAAGCGCCGTCGTCCCCACACACGCACGAGCGCTGGCACTGGGGTACGTCTCCCGCGAGTACATCACCCCAGGGACGGCGCTCACGGTACAGCGCGCTTCGGACACCTGCCGGGCCACCGTGATCACGCCCACGATTCTTCCCGTCACGGGCCCAGCGTTGGATCCCGGCGACCCTCACCCGCACGATCATCCCCACGAACACTAACGAGGGGGACGCTAGCGGCTGTGCCGCACGCCCCGCTTGGCACACCACCCCTCGACCGGGCACCGGCTACACCACGGGGAGGTGGGGTGGCACACCGTCTGGCCGAAGCTGACTAAGAGCTCGTTGTAGACCGGCCAGTAACGGCGCGGCAGTTTCGCCCGCAGGGCCATTTCCGTCTGCTCCGGGGTCACGGTTCGCACGTAGCCGAGCCGATTGGAAATCCGGTGGACGTGTGTATCGACGCAGATCCCCGGTTGCCGGAACCCCTCCACCCGCACGAGATTCGCCGTCTTGCGGCCCACCCCCGGCAGCAACAATAACTGGGCAAGTTCCGACGGCACGCGGCCGTCAAAACGCGCTGTCAGCATATCGCAAATCTGGTGGATGTGCCGGGCCTTCGTCCGGTAGAACCCGACGGGATAGATCGCACGCTCGATGGTGCGCCGCGGCAGCCGCCGCAGCGTGCGGGGGGTGTGGGCCAAGCGGAACAGGCGCGCCGAGGCCTGCGCGGTGACGGCATCCTGGGTGCGGAGACTGAGCAGACAGGCGATGAGAATCCGGAAGGGATCGCGGGACCGCTGGGCCATCTGGGTGAGCACGGGCGCGCCCCGGCGCCACGGGGTCCGGCGAATCCGCCGGAGCACTTCGTCAATCGGAATGGGGCTCAGCGCAAAACCAATTCCGTATCGGTCGCTCGGATGCCATCGAGCCGACGGATCTGGGCCACGATGACCGCGAGCTCTTCGTACGGCTCGGAGTCCACGAACGCGATCATGTCATGCGCGCCGGTCACCTGGTAGACGAACTGGACCCCGGCCATCCGGCGGATCTGCTCTTGGCAGTCGGCTTCGCGGCCTGGGTGCACCGTAATCATTACGAACGCCTTCGGCATGGTCAACCCTCCACGGGCATTATACCAAAAGCCGTCAGCACTTGCGCATGAGGCCCACGACCCGCCCCAGCACCCGGATCTCGCGGCCAGCGAGATCAGCTTCCCGGAAGACGAGGGGCTTGATCGCCGGGTTCTCCGGCTGCAGTCGAATCAACTGCCGATCACGGAAAAAGCGCTTGACGGTCGCCTCTCCTTCGATGAGGACGGCGACGATCTCGCCGTTTTGGGCGGTCGCCTGCGGGCGCACGATCACGTAATCTGCATGATGGATCCCGGCCCCCACCATGCTCTCGCCGTGCACCCGGACGACGAAACAGCCCGGCGGGGCCAGGCGACGATCGACCACCATCGATTCCTCCGGCATCTCTGCAGCTAAGATCGGCTGGCCGGCCGCGATCCGCCCAACCAACGGCAAGGCGACGACCGATCCGGCCACTGCGCGCCGACCCAATCGGATCCCCCGGGCCCGTCGATCCCGCTGCAACTGCCCTTTGCGCACGAGGGCATCCAAATGCACGGTGACTCCACGGAGCGAGCGAATCCCTAAGGCCCGGCCGATCTCCCGGATCGTCGGTGGGTATCCCTCCGTCCGGTCAAATTGCTGAATGAACTTCAGCACTTCCTGTTGGCGTGACGTCAGCATGGATTCCCTCCGTCTAACCTGAGAGTACCCGACAAATGTCTACTTGTCAAGCCCTGGCGACGATGTGGCATGCTTAATCAAGAGGGTCATATGACCCAGGATCCCGGTTACCAGGAGTTCCTTAACACCCTCCGACTCGGGTCGGTGCTGCGCAGTGGCTTTGCGGCCTTTACGCTGGCCGTCTGCCTCCTGTTGCGCAGCGCCGGGTTGCTCTCCTTCCCCCTTGTGCCGTTCCTCGGCATCGGGCTGGCAGAACTCTGGCTCAACCACTCGTGGCCGCCCATTCTCCGGCGCCTCGAGACTATTGAGCAACTCAAGCACCTCTCCCTGATCCATATCGTGCTGGACATCGCAGCAGCCAGCGCTTGTTTGTACCTCGCCGGCGGCCTGCGCGTGGCGTTCATCAACCTGGCCTACATCTTTCTCATCCTCTGGGCCGGCTTCTTCATCTCCCGACGGGCTTGCTATATCACCGCGTTCGCCAGTGCCCTGGCCTACGCCACCGTCCTCTGGCTCGAGTATCTGGAAGGATTCCAGCCGTTTGCCACCTTAGCGGCCACCCGCGCCCTGCCGGTGGGCCCGTTCTACCTGGCCGTCGGGTTGGGCCATGCCGCGGTGCTGATTCTCGTGGCCTACTTCGGAGCCAAAGCCGCCGAACTGCTCACCGCCACCCAGCAAGCCCAGCAAGCCAGCCAAACCCTGAAGTCCGACCTCGACCGAACCTTCCGCCACCTCGTGCGCTCGGAGAAACTGGCGGCCACCGGCGAGCTGGCGGCCGGGATGGCCCATGAGCTCTACAATCCACTGACGGCGATCGCCGGGCTGGCCGAGTCGGCGCTTTTGAGCCATCGAGGGGCCCCGCCGAAAATCCTGGACAGCCTCGCCATCATCAAAACACAGGCCGAGCGGGCCGGCGCCGTAGTGCGACGGCTCCTGGGGTTCGCCAGACCCGCCGAGCCCCAGCTCGTCCCCTGCCAACTCAATCAGATCGTGACCGAATCACTCGCGATGGTGCGCTACAAAGCCGATCTGCATCGGATTACGGTCGAGCTCGCCTTGGACCAGCACCTGCTTCCCATCGTCGGCGATCCCACGCAACTCCAGGAAGTCTGCGTGAACCTCTTTCTGAATGCAGTCCAGGCCATGCCCAAGGGCGGGCACCTGCGCATTGTCACACGGGCGGCCTCCCCCACGCACGTGGAGTTCCAGATCACGGACACCGGCTGCGGCATCCCGGCCAGTCACCTGGCGAGAATCTTCGACCCATTTTTCACGACCAAGCTTCCTGGAGAAAACACCGGGTTGGGGCTCTCCATCACGCACGGTATCGTCCAGCGCCACTGCGGCACGATTGACGTGCGCAGCCGAACAAACCACGGCACCACCTTCACGATCCGGCTCCCGATTGATCCAACGCACGCCGTCCAGGCCGAAGCGGGCCCCGCAGCCACGGTCATTGATCTGGCCAAGTCCATGGCAAATCCTTCGATTATGGTGGTCGATGACGATACGGCCGTCTGCGGAATGCTGGCCCAGTTCCTGGTAGACAATGGGTATCAAGTGACGATGGCTACCAGCGGCCTCGAAGCGCTCGCGCTGGCCGCCAACGATCCGCCGGACCTGGTGCTGCTTGATCTCCGGATGCCGGGGATGGATGGCGTTGAGTGTTTACGGCAGTTGAAGCAAGGGGATGCGACGCTGCCGGTGGTCATGGTGACCGCGGTGGATGACGAGGCTGTGGCAGCGCGCTGCCTGGAACTGGGGGCGACCGAGTATCTGATGAAGCCGGTCAGCTTGGAATACCTGCGGACTATTCTGACCGTGCGGCTCCGCCGTCATCGACCCCTGCGGAAGGCGCAGGGAGAGTAGCGCTAGGTCAAGCGGTTACGAGGGCCCCCGCCAGCCGGAGGGGGACGCCAGAGGATATTCCCAAAAGGACAACCCGGTTCACACGCCCGGGGATGCAGGCAGTTGGCATGGCTCACCGTAATCTCCCGACGTCCCTCATCCCATGCATACACGTTCCCGGGGCAGAATTTCGTGCAGGGGGCGTCGTAGAGCGCGTGGCACTCCTCACACACCTGGCGATCGGGAATCAGCATGTGCGCCGGCTGATCCTCTTCGTGCTGCGTCTTTGAAAGATAGACGTCCGTTCGCTTGTCGAGAATCAGCGTACCATCGGTGGAGGGGGCTGACGCTAGAGGAGATGCGGACGCCGCCGGCCGGAGCCGCTCGCGCGCCGGGTGGATCGGCAACCGCTCCGCCCAGTCTCGCCCGCCGAATGCCGCCTGTAGCTGCGTGCGGATCATCCCCGGCAGCATCCCATGTTGGAACGCCTGCCGCCAGTTCCGTGTCCGCCAGAGCTCCTGCATGATCGAGCTCCGGGCCACCGCGTCAGCATATCCTGCCAAGTGTCGATCAGCCGCCGCATGATCCGCTAGTGCCTCCACGATTGCCTCGGCCGCCAACATGCCGGAGCGCATCGCCAAGTGGATCCCCTTGAGGCGCGGGACATTGACGAGCCCGATAGCATCTCCGATCAGGAGCGCGCCGGGCGCCGCGGGAGTCGGCACGGCATAGCAGCCCCCCTCAGGAATCATGCGGGCGCCGAACTCGACGACCCGGCCCCCGCGCAGGAGGCGATGTACGACCGGGTGCAGCTTCCACTGCTGCAGCAGGAGTTGGGGATCGGTACGTGGGTCCACCCAGTCCATGCCGACGACAAACCCCACCGACAGGTACGGCCCCTGCATGCCGTAGAGAAACCCGCCGCCAAAGGTGTCGAGCGGCAACGGGTAGCCCAAGGTGTGGAGCACCTGGCCCGCCAACTGATGGTCCGGGAGCTCGATCACCTCCTTCACACCGAGGGAATACATCGGCGGGAGCGCGCGCGCCCGGAGCCCGAACTGCTGAATCACTTGCTCCGCCAAGGTTCCCTTCGGCCCCTCGCCGAATACCGTCACTTTCGCCCGGATATTGATCCCGGGTTGGAAGTTCGGTTTGCGCTGCCCCCGTTTGTCGAGACCCGCGTCGGCCGTCTGGATGCCCACGACGCGATCCTGTTCGACGAGCAGCTCGCTCGCCGCCGTCCCTGGGAGCACCTGCACCCCCGCCGCAGCCGCCTCCTCGCCCAACCAACGGGTGAGCCGGCTGACCGAGACGACAGAGCAGCCACGGTTGCGCATGGGCGGGGGAATGAGGGGGCCCGGCAGGCGGACAGTCCGACGAGCGTCCAGGAACCAGTGGACCTGCTCCGAGGTGACGGGAGATTCGAGGGGAGCCCGGGTGGCGTAGTCAGGGACGAGATCGGCTAAGGCGCTCGGATCGAGCAAGGCCCCTGAGAGGTTGTGGTTCCCGAGCTCACGTCCCTTCTCAAGGACCACGATGGTGGGGGCTGGGGTCAGGCCGCGGGCTCGGACCAGCTGGGCCAGCCGCAGGGCGCCGCTCAGTGAGGCGGGGCCACCGCCCACGAACAGGACATCCACCTCCAGCGTCTCGCGCTCAGGAGGCATGCGGGGTCAGGCGAGGGCGAGCTGATCCAAGGTGAGGGCGCGGCAGACGAGGAGGCGCTCAATCGCGTCGCCGATCACGCGGTTCGGCGTGGAGGCCCCGGCGGTCATCCCGATCGTTAATGGCCCGGTGGGCAACCATCCCTCCGTGATCACCGCATCGTGTTGACCGGCCGGCTTGTGTCGAATCTTCTCCGCGGAGATGAGACAGGCGGCATCATCGATGTGATAGGCGGCCGTGTACTGCGAGGCAATTTCACAGAGGTGATTGGTGTTGCTGGAATTGAACCCCCCAATGATGATAATCAGATCCAGCCCGCTCTTGACCAGCTGCATGATCGCATCCTGCCGGTCCTGCGTGGCGCTGCAGATGGTGTCAAAACTCCGGAAGTGTTGGGGGAGCGCCTCCACGCCGTAGCGCTGCCCGATCGCTACTTTCAACATCTCGGCGATTTCCAATGATTCGCTGGAGAGCATCGTGGTCTGATTCGCCACGCCGACCCGTTGCAAGTCCCGACAGGGGTCGAATCCCGGCGAGGTCTTGCCGGCAAATTGCTGTAGGAACGCGCTCGCTTCGCACCCATTGGTCACCGCTTGGCACACGGTCGCCGCTTCGGCCTTGTCCCACACCACCACGTACCGGCCACCGGGATATTGCGTTGCCCGCGAGACCGTTGCGCGGGTCTCCTCATGGTGGTAATTGCCATGCACCACCGCGGTAAACCCCTCGCGGGCATACTGCTCCACCCGCTTCCACACCTGGATCACGGAGCCGCAGGTCGCATCCACGAGGACACAGCCCTTGCGCTGGAGGAGCGCCATGTCCTGCACCGGCGTGCCAAACGCCGCGATGATCACCACATCCTCCGGCGTCAACTCCTCCACCTGGGTATCCCCTTCCCCGGTGCCATGGAGAAATCGGATCCCCATCTCGCGCAGCTTCGAGTTGACTCGCGGGTTGTGGATCAGCTCATTGGTGAGGAAAATCCGGCGGTCCGGAAATCGCTGTCGCGTCTCGTAGGCATAATCCACCGCTCGCTCGACGCCGTAGCAAAAGCCGAACTCTTTGGCCAGACGGATCGTGAGATCCCCGGCCCGCACCTCATCGGCTCGCTGGCGGATGGCCTCGACCAACTGGCTGCGATAGTCCGCTTCCAAATCGTTTTTGACGAGGTCCTTGAGGCCGAATCCCCGGCGGATAATAGTAGGTTCCATCACGTAACTATCATACCGAGAACTGGTTGCAAAAGCAATGGGGGGGTTGAATCATGCCGGGAGGGCCGCCACGACGGCCTGTACCTGTTCCCCCAAGTGCCGCTGAGCCACGGCCATCTCTCTCAAGAAGAGTCTCAGGCGGCCCCATCCCATAATGGAGATCACCAACCATCCAGCGTGCCAGGCCGACCACACCCCCAGCGGGCGATCGACAGAATCCAGGATCACCCGCGCAACGATCCACGGCACCCCGCGCGCCTGAGCGACGGCGGCTATCGCGGCTGATTCCAGATCGACCGCCGCCGCGCCGGTGCGCTGTCCTAGGCGCGCCTTCTGAGCCGGGGCCCCGACGAGCCCCCCAACGGTGACTAACATGCCGTCGCGCCCCCCTGTGGTCGCCCGCACCGCCTGGAGATCCAGCGGCGGACGGTACCGCAGGCCGTCGACGGCCTCCGGATCCTCGTGGAGATCCACGACCAGGTCAGGAATCACCAGATCCCCGCAGACCAGGCCTGGCTGCGTGGCTCCGGCGAACCCAGTGATCACAAGTGCCGTGCAGCGCGTCCTCTCCAAAAATTTCCCGGTGCCGACCTCGGCCCACCGCCACCCCTGGCCGAGCGCGCCGACCACCACGGGCACACCACCGAGTTGCCCAGACACCAAACCGCAACCTTGACGGCGATGCGTCAGCTTGCGGAGGATCGGCTGAAGCTCCACCGGATGGGCCGCCACAATCCCAATCATCGTGGCGGATTAGTTCGGGACGTACTGATGCTCACGGAACCAGCGGATGGCTTTCGCCAACGCCTCTTCGACCGGCCGTTGCGGGAGCCCGAGCTCCCTGACTGCTTTGCTCGCATCAAAGAACATTCGTTTGCGGGCCATCCGCACTCCTTCGAGCGGTACCGTCGGCGGCCGGTTCGTCACCCAGGCGATGCCCGTGCTGACACAGGCCACCCCGTAGGCCACGGCCCAAGGGACTTTCGTTCTCGGCACCGGCCGACCGCTGAGGGTGGCGAGAATCCCAAAAATCTCGGCGAGCGTCATGTTGCGGTACCCCAAGATATATTTCTCGCCGAGACGGCCTTTCGCCATCGCGAGGAGATGCCCGGCCGCCACATCCTCGACATCAATGAGGTTCAATCCCGTTTCAACATACCCCGGCATGCGCCCGCAAAGGAAATCCACGATCATCTGACCGGTCGGCGTCGGCTTGAGGTCCCACGACCCGACCGGCGTGCTAGGGTTGACGATCACGACCGGACAACCCGCGCGTGCCAGACGCACCGCCTCCTGTTCCGCGAGAAATTTCGATCGCTTGTAGTGTCCGACCATCATCTCCAGGGTGGCCGGCGTCTCCTCGGTGGCAGGATGCCCATTCACCGGGTAGCCGATCGCCCCCACCGTACTGGTGTAGACGATCCGCTCGACCCCCGCGGCCTGGGCGGCGGTCAACACGTGGCGGGTCCCCTCCACATTCGTTTCGTAGAGCGCCTTGGGACGGCGCGCCCAGAGCCGGTAGTCAGCCGCGACGTGGTAGACCCACCGGCAACCCCGCACCACCGCCCGTACGCTCTCTGCGTCGGTGACATCCCCGTAGGCCATCTCCACCGGCAGCCCTTCCAGGGCCGCTAGTACGCTGGTCCGACGAACGAGGATCCGCACGGCGTCACCACGAGCCACCAGTTTGCGCACGACATGACTGCCGACGAACCCGGAGGCACCGGTCACGAGCGTTCGATCGGTCATCGCCCTACCCTCGCCCACACTCGATGAGTCCCAGTCCCACCCAGAGGAGTTCCCGAGCCCGGCGGACGAGACCTAAGGCCAATCCGGCCGCCGTGCTTAACCCAAGTCCCGCGCAGACGACCGAGACGATCGCCTCACTGGCCCCCAACGAGCCAGGGATGAGGAACACCCCTGTTTTCAGCAACAACCATAACGCTTCAATCGACCAGGCGGTGGCGACGCTCACGGGAATCTGCAAGAACCGCAGGATGAGATAGACTTCGACCACCCCGGCCAACCATCCCACCAGGTGGAACATCAACGAGGCCGTCAATTGGCGCGGCGACCGACGGTAGAACGTCACGAGAGCCTGGTCCCACTCGTGGATTTTCTCAGGGATCGTCCGGAGCCACGACGGAGCCCACCGCCCCATCGCGCCGGCGCCCCGGCCAAACGGCCGGACGAATTGGACCAGGATGAAGAGGGCCACCAACAGGCTGAGGACCGGCAGGATCATCCAAACCCATCGCCAGATGGTGATCGGCAACGGCTGGGTGACGATGGTGACCAGAAGCCCAGTCAGGATGAACACCAACATGCTGAGCGTGAAGGTGGTTTTGGCAATCACCACAGAGGCCATCCCGTCCGTCATCGGCACGCCGTATCGCTTGGAGAGCAGATAGGCCTTCACCGGCTCTCCGCCCACCCAGGCCGTGGGCGTGACGTAATTGAGCGCCTCCCCGGCCAGCCGGACTTGGAAGAGCTCGGTCCAGCGAACGCGGCGCTGCGAGTCCGGACCGAGTGCCGCTCGCCAGCCCAGCGTGTCCAATCCAAAAATCACCGCATACCAGAGCAGGATGATGCCGAACCGCCACTGGAGTCTCCGTATATAACTCCAGACCACCGGCAGGTCGGCCTGGCGCAGGATCCAGACAAAGAGGCCGACGCCGATCAACACCCCGATCCACTTCATGCGGTTCATCGGACCCCCATGGTGCCTGGGACCATCTGGAGGCCACCAGCCACCATGGGACTCATCAACGGTACGAGTTTCCCTTCACGGGTGATGCGAAATTTCTGGCCACGCCACACCACGGTCTCCCCCCATAACCCCCATCCCCACATCAGCGCATCCACGAAATCCGTGAGCGGCGTGGCCCAGAGCCAGCGGAGGGCGACACGGTCATGCCGGGCGGCCGCCACCACGGCGGCCATCAGAAACCGCATTCCCCACGTCAAGCCCAGCACGCACCATCCAAACGATGATCCTCCCGTGGCCAGCACCACGCCCAAACTCGCAGGGACTCCATAGGTCCAGAGCAACCCGAGATACCCCCGAGGGCGTGACACCCGTACGCCGCGATTCCACCGCAGCTGGCGCGCGAACACTTCCCCGAGACGGTCGGATGCCACCAGATGATCCACCACATAGGTCGAGAGGAGCACGGTGGATCCCGCCCGGGCCACCTGATGTCCGAGCATGTAATCATCCGCTAAATAGTCGGCGATGGCCGGCAACCCCCCGATCGCGTCAAGCACCGTCCGTCGGACCGCGATCGTCGAGCCCAGCGCAAACGACATGCCCTCCAAGAGTCTCGCGACGAGCACTCCCGCAGAAAACGCCGCCAGGCGCAACATCTCTATCACACCGGCCACGCCGCGGCCTCTCGCGCGACAAAGACAGGTGACGGCCCCGATCGCCGGGTCGTGGAACGGACGCGCGATCCGACGGAGATAGTCGGGCCCCACGCGGATATCCCCGTCCGCGATCACCAGCAGAGCATACTGTGCTTGCTGCTCGAGCGCGATGAGATTGCTGATCTTTGGATTCCCCGAGGTGGGTGGCGGACTGATCACCAATCGGATCGCCGCCGAGGGATGCTCCCGCGCCAACCGCTGGACGATGGGGATGGACGGATCGGAGGGATTCTGCACGCCGCAGAGCACCTCGAACCGTGGGTAGATTTGGCAGCAGACAGAGAGGAGGTTCTCGTACAACTCGTCATCCATCCCGCACAACGGCTTCAAAACCGAGACGGGTGGCAGAACGTCTGACAAAGCCTCGGTGGGCTCCCGAGTCCGAACCCAGTGCCAGGTGGCGTAGAGCACCATCCCATAAAACAGGAGGGAGGTTGCAGAAATCAGGAGGCAGACATCAACAATGACCTGATGGATCACGAGAGGGCCCTCAGGAATAGCGAGCCAACTCAAACCCGTGCAGGGCCAGCGCGGCCCGGCCGGCCATCAGACTGGCACTCGTCAAGATCCCGCGTTCGTGCACCTCGAGAATGGCGCGGTTGACCCCTCGCGAGAAGCCAAAGTCACCGCCCGTGACGATGCGCGAGCGCTTCACGCCGCCTTGGGCTCGGCGCTCCGTTCCTGCGCGATAAACTTCTTGCGCTCGAAGTGCAGCTTGATGAACTGCTTGGCCTCGTGGGAGAGGCGCTGCCGCTCGCGCGAGTCCAGGATGGTCTTGCGCAGGACGCGCCAGAGCACGTGCGGCCGCAGGAAATATTCGACGTAGAACCGGTCCACCGCCTCCATCATCGCCGACCGGGGCAGCCCGGGGTACTCGATGTGCGGCAGCTGATGCCCGGTCGAGGCGGTCATTGCCGCGTCCTGGCGGAAGAAGCCGTTTTTCGTCACGTACTCGTAGAGCTCCGTCCCCGGGAAAGCATGGGCAATCGAGACCTGGATCGTCTCCGGATCCAGTTCCTTCGCAAACTCGATCGTCCGGTTGATCGTCTCGGGCGTCTCACCCGGCAGGCCGATGATGAAGTCCCCATGCACCACCATCCCCACCTTCTTGCAGTTCTTCATGAATTGCCGGTGCTGTTCGATCGTGACGCCCTTCTTAATATTCTTGAGGATCTGGGGATCGCCCGACTCGAACCCGACGATGTAGAGCCGGCAACCCGCCTCCCGCATCACCTTGATCGTCTCATAGTCCACGTGGGTCCGCGTGTTGCAGGACCAGGTGAACTTGAGCTTCTTGAACCGCTCGCAGAGGGCCAGCACACGCTCCTTCTTGATCGTGAAGGTGTCATCGTCGAAGAAAATCTCCCGCACCTGCGGAAAATTCTTGAGCGCCCACTCCACCTCCGCCACCACGTCATCAATCGAGCGCTCGCGCCATGGGTGGAGATCCATCGTCTGGGGCCACAGACAGAAGGTGCAAAGGGCCGGGCAACCGCGGGTGGTGTAGAGCGCAATGTACGGATGGAGGAGAAATGGGATGTTGTATTTGGTCACATCGAGATCCCGCTTGTAGATGGGGGTGACCCATGGGTAGTTGTCCAGCGTCGTCTCGAGCGGCCGTGGGGGATTGTGGACGAACTGTCCGTCCTTCAGGTAGCTCACCCCGGCGATCTGCTCGAGCGGCTTGCCGTTGGCGTAGTCCGTCACCGCGTAATCGAATTCCTTATCGGTGACGAAATCAATGGCGGCGCTCGCGCGCAAGCTCTGCTCCGGCAGCACACTCACCTGCGGCCCGACAATCGCGATCTTCAGCGAGGGCTTGGCCGCCTTCATCAGCTCGGCCAACCGCACGTCGCTCAGAAACCCGGTGGTGCTCGTGAACAGCACCACGAACTCATACTCGGTCGCGATCTGGACCGTCTCCTGCGGTGTCACGCCATGGGGGGCGGCATCGAGCAAGCGGCTGTTCTTGATCATGGCCGCCGGGTAGGCGAGCCACACCGGATACCAGAAGGACCAGACCTCCCGCGTGGAAGGCCATCGGGAGCTGGCGCCAGCATCAAAATTCTCGAACGACGGGGGATTCAGCAACAAGGTTTTCATAACGCCCCCGCGCCAAACGTAATGGGCGCGCTGCCGGCACGGGCCGCCATGGGGACGCCCCGCACGGGCGGGATCGGGGGCACCGCATCAAGATTGGGAGCGCCCCGGCGCCGCGGCCGGAGCAGATCCTTGCGCAACGAATGCCACATGTTCTTCAGATTGCCCGTGGCATCGTTCACCGCCGTCGCCTCGTAGCCGCAGTGGACCATGCAGTCGGCGCAGCGAGGATCCCGGCCGGTCCCATACCGCTCCCAGGGAGTCTCCTCGATCAGCTCGCGGAAGGTCTTCACATAGCCGTCCGACATCAGGTAGCAGGGCTTCTGCCAGCCGAAGATATTCCGCGTCGGATTCCCCCAGGCGGTGCACTGGTAGGTCCGCTTCCCCTGGAGGAACTCCAGGAAAAAGGTGGAGTGATTGAACTCCCACGCCGGATCGGCCTGATCCAGGATTTTCCTGAAGAGGGCCTGCGTCTGCTCCCGGTGGAGGAAATGCTGCTGATCCGGGGCTTTCTCGTAGGGATAGCCCGGCGAGACCATCATCCCATCCACGCCGAGCGTCATCAACCAATCGAAGAAAGTCCGGAACTCCTCCGGATTGGCGTCATTAAAGATCGTGGTGTTCGTCGTCACGCGGAAGCCGGCCCGCTTGGCCGCCCGGATTCCATTGACCGCGAGCTTGAACACCCCCTGCTTGCAGACCGCCTTGTCGTGCGTGGCCTCCAACCCATCGAGGTGCACGCTGAAGGTCAGATAGGGTGAGGGGGTGAACTCCTTCAGTTTCTTCTCCAGGAGGAGGGCGTTGGTGCAAAGGTAGACGAATTTCTTGTGTGCGACGAGCCGGCGAACGATCTCTCCCATCTCGGGATGCAGCAGCGGTTCCCCGCCCGGGATTGAGACCACCGGGGCCCCGCACTCCAGCGCGGCCTGCACGCACTCATCCGGGGTCAGGCGCTTCTTGAGCGTCTCCTCGGGGTATTGAATCTTGCCGCAGCCGGCGCACTCCAAGTTACACCGGAACAACGGTTCCAGCATCAGCACGAGCGGGTATTTCGCATTCCCCCGAAGCCGCTGCTGCATGATGTACCCCGCCACCGCCATGCTCTGCCGAAATGAGATTGCCATACGCCCTCCGAGATTAGCCCCCCCAGGCCTGCCTGACCTCGCTGAGGGCCAGCAGGGGGAAATAGACACTGTAGAGATGATACCGTAGATAGAACACTTTTGGAAAGCCCGTTCCTGTCCACCACCGATCAGTCCAGGCCCCCGCCGTCTCCTGGGTGCCTAAGAGATAGTCCGTCCCTCGCTGGATCGCCGGATGGCGCTCCCGTCCGAGACTGAGGAGCCCCATCAGCGCCCAGGCCGTCTGGGCCGCCGTGCTGGGGCCCTGCCCGGCGAGCGTGGGGTCATCGTAGGTGGCGATGCTCTCCCCCCACCCGCCATCCGCGTTCTGGTAAGCCAGCAGCCACTCCGCTACGCGCTGGTAGCGCGGGGCCGCGAGCGACTCGCCGACCGCTCTAAGGCCGCGAAGGACGAGCCAAGCCCCATAGATGTAGTTGACGCCCCACCGGCCGAACCAGGGGCCGCTCGCCTCCTGGCGCTCCTGCAGGAATGCCACTGCGCGGCGCACCGGCAGATCCCGCCCCGTGTAGCCATGCCGCCCGAGCAGTTCCAGGATCCGCCCGGTGATGTCGCAGGCCGAGGGATCGAGCATCGCATTGTGATCGGCAAAGGGGAAGTAGGTCAGCGGCTGGCAGTTGTTGTTCTTGTCGAAGGAGCTCCACCCGCCGTCCTGATTCTGCATGCTGAGGATCCAGGTGATCCCCCGCTGGATCGCGCGGTCGGTCGCCTCCGGATCGGTCGCGCGCGTCTCCTCCAACGCCAGCGCCGCCATCGCGGTATCGTCCACGTCCGGGTAGAGGACGTTCAGGTACTCGAACGCCCAGCCGCTGGGGGCCACCTGCGGATTCTTGACGGTCCAATCCCCGTAGCGGCGAATCTCCCGCGCCCGCAACCACCGGTTCGCACGGGCCAGCGCCGGGTGGGCCGGCGACAGCCCGGAGCGAGGCAACACGTAGGCCGCAATCGCGGTGTCCCAGACCGGCGAGAAGCAGGGCTGCAGCCGCATCGTGGTATCGTCGGAGAGCTCCAGCCGCGCCACCTCTTCGATCTGCCGCTCCAGGATGGGGTCGCCATCCTGATAGCCGAGGGCCCGCAACGCAAAGACCGCGTTGATCATCGCCGGATAGATCGCTCCCAGCCCATCCGAGTCCACGAGCCGGTCCAGGATCCACCGCTCCGCCTGGTACAGCGCCCGCCGACGCAGCGGGGTCCAGCCGGTCCGCTCCCACCACTTCAAGACGGCATCCGCCGCCAGGAAGAACCGCTGCCACCCCGCCCCCGTTGGCGGCCGATTCGTGACGACGCTCACCTTTCGTGCCGGATCGGGCCAGAGCTCATCCAGTTCGCACCCGGGCGGGACCTGCACCACCGGGCGTTTCGCGTAGAGCACGGTCAGCGGCACCAAAATCGTCCGCGACCAGTAGGAGACTTCGTAAATGTTGAAGGGGAACCAGGGTGGCAGGAGGATGATCTCCGGTGGCAACGCCGGCACCTGATCCCACGGATACTGGCCAAACATCGCCAGATACATCTTCTCAAAGCTGTTCACGCGGCCCAGACCCCCGAGCCGCAGGATCACCTCGCGGGCGTTGGCCAGGACCGGCTCGTCGGCCCGATGCCCGGCCAGCTTC
>JGI1358J11329_10000302_pt1 | contig 44896 bp, 39 predicted proteins | sample Subgroupgradi54m_FD_11329 | JGI IMG/M metagenome (IMG submission 11329)
CCAAAGGTGAATTCTTTGCCTGCCTTGATGCCGATTCTTTTGTCCATTCTACAACGTTACGTAAAATGCTCAATCTGTATGCAACTCAAAACGATCCAAAATTAGCCATCATCACCCCTGCTATGAAAGTACACGACCCCAAAACCATCCTTCAACGGGTCCAATGGTTGGAATATATCATTCTCATCCTTCTTGGTAAAATCGCCAGTAAATTAGATTCATTATACGTCGCTCCCGGTCCTTTTTCTCTCTATCGCACAAGCATCATAACTCAACTTGGCGGCTTCGACGAAAAAAATATCACTGAAGACCAAGAAATTGCCTATCGCGTACAAAAACATCATTATAAAATAAAACAATGTCCCGCAGGCTACGTCTACACCACCGCTCCTGCCACATTAAAACCATTTTATTATCAACGCAAACGCTGGTATCTAGGCAGTATGCTCTGCGTTCACCAATACCGCGAACTTATCGCTAACCGCAAATACGGTGATTTTGGTATGATGCAAATGGTCAAAAACGCCTCAGGTTATTTCCTCGCCATTACAGGTATTAGTATCGCCATAACTTTTTTCATCCAACCCTGGTTTTCACATCTGCGCGAATTCTTTTTAGTTGATTTTAATATCCTCCCCTATATTCTCGATTTTAAACTTCGCTTTAATTTTATCACTTTTCTTTTAACTGATTTTCGCAAAGCATTCATTATTCTCTTTTTGCTGATGATTGGAGTCTACCTCTTTTATATCGCTCATAAAAATGCCCATGAAAAAATAACCAAATTTGGTTGGATTCATTTAATTCCCTATTTTATGTTTTATTATAGTTTAAAAGCCTATATTTTACTTGCAACAGTAGTTAAATTCGCCTGGACCAGAAAAGCAAAGTGGTAGCCAATGCGGTTTATTTAAAAAGAAAACATCCCAAAAATATCACTTTTTGAAGACAAAAAAAGTATAATTTTTATTCTACAAGAATCAAATATATAAATAAAGCCCTAAAATAGAACAACATAAAAAATATGGTAGACACGTCCTCACATCCCCGAACCTTCAGTAAAGACAAATATCTGCTCGCCGCCGTCATTACCTTTCTCATTTTCGCTTTAGGCTTAACGCTCGGCTTCATCATTGATGAAAAACGCTATGGTTTAATCGAAGAAGTCAATATGGAGCAGGAAGCAAAATACTTAAGTTTGCAAGTCCAATATCTGTATCTTGACTCCTTTCGCTCCTATAACAACAGCTGCCCTATACTTTCCGCAACTTTAAAAGAAACCGTGCAAGATCTCTCTGATACCCTCAGCGAAGTAATATCCTATGAAGAAGACCAAAAAGTGACTGATAAACGTAAAGAAATCATCATGCGTCGTTATGCATTAGATAACCTCCGCTACTGGCTTCTTGCCCAAGAAGGAAAAAAAACATGTAAATTAGATTTAGTTACCATTTTATACTTTTACTCCTCCACCTGCCCCTCCTGCCCAAATCAAGGTACAATTTTAACCTTTTTTAAAAAAGAATTTGGTGAAAAAGTCCTTATTTTCCCAATTAATCTTGACTTCCGTTCAAAAGAACCCATGATTGAAATTGCCATGGCCCAATTTAACATCACAAAATATCCAACCATTGTCATTGATGGCAAAAAATATGAGGGCGTTGTCAAAAAAGAAGAATTACAACCTATTATCTGTAAATCATTGAAAAACTCCGAATTTTGTCCAAATGATAAACCGCTTGCAGAAAATAAAGACAAATAAAAACACAAATCATCTCGAATGGAAAAGAATACTCAAAATATAAAGAAATTTGATAAAACTAAATCTTTTTTATTACAACATCCTTTAGGGTTTATATTGTTCTTCTCCGCCGTAATTCGCATCAGCTATCTTCTACTCAACTACCCTTTATGGTGGGATTCCCATGTCTACATTGGCATTGGCAAATATATCTTTTCTCATGGCCAACTCGGCATCTGGGAATCCTTTCGCCCGCTTATCTGGCCTTTCATTCTCGGCTTATTCTGGAAACTACACTTTAATCCATTTATTATTGGGAAATTATTAGATCTTATCTTTTCACTAATCGTTATTTATCTAACCTACCGTATCGCTCACAGTTTATTTTCTGAAACTATTGCTCTCTGGAGCGCAGCGATCTGTAGCCTCACTCCTTTATTCATTTTTTTCACAGGATTAATCTTAACCGAACCCCTTGCCATGGTTTTTGGCTTAATCGGAATTTATTTGTTCATCCAACCCCTCAACCCAGAAAATAACACAACCAATCACTCCTCCACTGATTCATTCAACTTATTTTTCAGCGGCGTATTTCTCGGTCTTTCCTTCCTCACTAAATTTCCTCAAGGTATTTGGTTTGGCTGCACATTTTTAATTATTGTAGTTCAACAAGAACTTGGAAAACAGAAACGAAACAACCTCCTCACCCATTCCTGCGGCTTTTTATTAATAGTTATCCCCTATCTCTTATTAAATTACCATCTCTATGGCAACCCTTTTAAAGCATTTATTGAAGGCAGTAAAATAGTCGAAACGTCAACCTGGTTATATGGATCTGGATTCACATTTTATTTTACCCAATTTTTTTGGAACGTTCCGATTTATCTTTTCACCGGATACGCAATATATGTAGGATACAAAGAAAAAATCTACACCCAACCCCAAAAATTATTGCTTATTCTCATCTCTATATTCACCATTTTATACTTTCTCTATGTCCCTCGTAAAGAAACACGCTATCTTGTAACCATTCTCCCTTTTCTTGCCATTTTGTGCTCCTACGCAATTATCCACATCTATCAAAAATTAAAAAATCAACCAAAACCCCTCATCACTCCCCTGGCATTCATAATCCTTTGCTGCCTTCTCATCTTCCTCTCTCTGCCAGATGTGATCTATATTGAACAACCCCCTAGATTTGATACAGAAATAAAAACTGCAATCCATCAATATAATATTACCGGAACCATCCTCACCTCTGACCCTTCATTCGTATCTTTTTTAGACCATCGTATTGTAACGTTAGACGGCATAAAATACGCCCCTATCATCTACCAGCGCCAAAAAAATCAATACCAATTGTTATTCATGAACGACTGTGATCTCCCCTGTTCACCACATAACAAAACCTGTCTAGCTCTCAAAGAAAAATTCATCACCAAAATCAAAAACGAAAACATCCCTATTTTTAAGAAAACGTTTAAAAACTGCACCTATTCATTAAGTATTCCAAGAGGTGAATAGGGAGTTTGTAATATGCCCAGATATATTCATCACTTAATTCAATCTAGTCGTACGATATTAGATCTTATTCGTATCCGCCAATGGTATAAAAATTTGGTAGTATTTCTTGCTTTGTTTTTCTCCGCTAATTTGTTTAATATTAAATACGTCCAAGAAATAATAATTGCCTTTTTCACTCTTTGTTTTATTTCCTCTGTTGGTTATATCATCAACGACATTGTCGACATCAGAAAAGATCGCCATCACCCCGAAAAAAAATACCGTCCCCTCGCTGCAGAAAAAATTACTATTTCCGAAGCGATCATTATTGCACTAATAATAGCCTCTTTAGGAATACTTCTTGCCTTGCAATTAAACACCATCACTTTACTTTTTATCCTCATCATTTGGATTGTAAACATATGCTACAGTCTTATCCTAAAACACATCATGCTTGCAGATATATTAACCATTTCCACTTTATTTGTACTGCGCGCCATCATTGGGGCTCTCACAATTGGTGTCACCATTTCCCCTTGGTTAATCATGTGCCCCTTCTTCCTCTCCCTCTTTCTCTCCATTGGCAAACGCCATGGCGATTTACTCTTACTCAAAGAAAAAGCCTCTACTACCCGTAACGTTTTACAAGAATATACACCCACTCTCACTCTTTCGCTCATAAACATCTCTACTTCTTTATTAGTAACATCTTATGCATTATACTCTTTTCTCAGTCCATATAATAAATTATTATATACTCTTCCATTTGCCTTGTTTGTCATCTTTCGCTATTATCATTTAGTCCAAAGCGGCTCAATTATTGCTCGCCATCCCGAACAAATTATCAAAGACCTTCCTCTTTGTGTGGGATTAATTTTATGGGGAATAGTAACATTTATACTAATTTACATTCGTTTTACGTCATTTTCCTAAATCAACGAAAAACTAACTGCTCCCGCCATAGCAGCATAAGAGCCAATAACGAGGATTTTAATTAATGTAGTTATATCCAGTGGTAAAGCGGCAAATAACCACAGGGAAAAGAATTCAATAAATAATGAAATAATATAAAGATAGGTGAGTTTTTTCCAGATAATATAATGACCCTTTTTCTCGACATATTGTTTTTCATTTTTATAAATAAGCAAAGAAGAAATAACCAAAATGAAAAGAAGAATGCCAATAATATTCCACCATCCTAATTTATCTGCCAATGACTCCATATTCAAAAGACTTCGACCAAGACCAACTCCTAAAAAAGCCCCTGCCACACCTTTGATGAATTCCAGTAAATGCTTTCGTTTGAATTCAAAGTTACCAATTTTAAAAAGTGTTTTTTCTATTTTTTGTTGTTCAAGCAGAATAGTTTGCTCGTTTGTATCAACCTTTTTTTCTTCTCGTAAAATTCTCTTTTCTGTTTTTTTAAGAACTTGTAAATTATCTTCAATTACATCTAATCGATTCAAAATTGGATTCTTCTTTTTAACAATTGAATGTGACCTCTTTTTAATCATTGTACTAGAAAAGTTATGACAGTTTTTATAGATTTCGAAAAAAAAACTTCTCCCCCCATAATTCTTATAAACCTGTTTAACTTCTTAAACAATATGACCACCTTCGATCTCAATATGAACATTAAAAAAGGCCTCTGGAAAGATGTCACCGCTCTTGGAGGAACATTCTTTTTTTTCATAGTACTTGCATTTCTGATCTCATTAGAGTATACCACAGTATTCTTCCAACTCCTCCTCGGCTTTCTCTTCAGCGGTGTAGTCATCACCCTTGCCCGCCTCATCTACTTCAAACCGCGGCCAAAACCCACAGAATACACTAACTTTATTGAACGTATTGACGCTTCATCATTTCCCAGCTGGCACGCCGCAAGAATTGTCTTTCTCTCACTAACATTACACACCTTCTTTCAAAATAGATTTATCTCTTTGATTCTAACTATCATTACCCTTCTTGTCTGTTATTCTCGCATCCGTCTGCAGAAACATGATTGGATTGATATCGGTGCAGGAGTATTGTTAGGTGTGCTGACGTATTGGTTAACGATAAAATTTATCTGAAAAATAAGTATAACTCAATTTAATAAAAAAAATCTAAAAGATAGCTTACCTTTTCCTTACCTTAACAAAATCCCCCAGCGTCAACTCCTCTTTCTTGCCGGACTTCTCGATTTTCACATCTTCAAAATCTTCTTTCACCACAAGTGAAATGCCTAAAATCTTCTCAAGCCGACGCGCCACATCCACCAGCGGCTTAATCGTCCCATGTTCCCAACTTGCCAGCATACTTTCCTTCTCTTGCAACAGTTTCGCAAACTCCTCCTGCGTCAACTTTCTTTTCTCCCGCTCGCGACGTAATAAAAACGCAAAATCTCCACGCACCGCATGCTCCGCCACTTCTTGTACCGGTGCAGAAAAACGACGTACCTGCTGCCCCAATGCCATCCCCTTGTGTCGTACTTGACCATATTTAGAACAACCACCGCAGACTTGTAAAGGAACTCCTTCCACATCTGCCGTAACTAACTGTCCAAACTTACCGCACATCTCACAAACTGCCATTGATACCACAAAAAATACCCACACTTTTTAAACCCTACGGCAAAAAGTGAGCACCAAAATAAAATACATATTAACTTTCCGAAAAAGACCATAAATCCAAAAACTATTTAAAAAGCATATTCCCTAACACTCTATAAATGGCCCACCGCAAAATCAGTGAATATGATGGCAAACTTCTCCTTGCTAAACAGCTCAACCTAGACTATAAAGCCATTCTTATCACTCCTCAAACCAACCTCAACACCTTACCAAAACATCACCCTTGGCTCGAAACCCAACCACTCGTCGCCAAACCTGACCAATTATTTGGCAAACGCAAACAATACAACCTCATTCTCCTTAACGCTAATTGGCCGCAAACCAAACAATGGCTCACAGAACACCAACAGAAACAAATCACCATCGACAAAGCCACAGACAAACTCACTCACTTCCTCATCGAACCATATATCCCACACACAGAGGAATATTACATCAACATCACCTCCCAGCGCGACTACGACTTGATTCAATTCACAACCCAAGGCGGATTTAATATCGAAGACCGTTGGAAATCAATACAATCAATTCAAATTCCAATATTAGAATCAACCAAACAACTCTCCAAAAATCAAATTCAAACACTCATCAAAAACAGCTCTGTAGAACACTTTACTACATTAACATCTTTCATTCAATCTCTCTACACTATTTATGTCAATCTCCATTTCACCTCTGTAGAAATTAACCCTTTCACCATTATAAACAAAAATAAAATAGTTCTCCTCGACTTAGTCGCTCAAGTCGATGACTACGCACAAGAATGGCACAACTATACCTTCCCCCTTGCCTTTGGCCAACGTATAACCGCTGAAGAACAATACATCAAACAACTCGACGAAAACAGCGGCGCCTCATTAAAACTCACCATCCTCAACCCCCTGGGAAGAATCTGGAACATTCTCTCTGGCGGCGGTGCCAGTGTCATCTGCCTCGACTCATTAGTATCATTAGGAGTAGAAACAGAAATCGCCAACTACGGTGAATACTCCGGCAACCCAACCACCCAAGAAACATATGAATACACCAAAACCATTTTACAATTAATGACCACTCAACCACACCCAAAAGGTAAAATTCTCATCATTGCCGGTGCTATCGCCAACTTCACTGATATTGAAAAAACATTCAAAGGTATTATTCAAGCAATAACCAAATATCAACTCAAGCTTCACCAACAACACATCTCTATCTACGTCCGACGTGGCGGCCCCAACGACCAAGTAGCACTTAAACTTATCAAACAAGCTTGTGACCAACTTAAAATTCCAATTCAAGTCTACGGACCAGAAACTGCTATGACTTCCATGATGCCACTCATTGCCCAAAAGATAAAAGAATAAAAAGTAGACGAAACAAAGTTAAAAAAAACATGACCTCAACACCTACAAAACCATCCTACGAACTGTTTACTAAAGATACTACTGCGTTTTTCTACAATCTCAAAGCCGATGCAATTCAACGCATGCTCGACTTCGATTACCTCTGCCAACGCACAACCCCAAGCATTGCTGCCATAATTCATCCCGGTAAATCCGGATTCCACAAAGTATTCTTTGGTGCCAAAGAGATCACCATCCCAATTTACAAAACAATTCCAGAAGCAACCATACACCATCCAAATACAGATGTCCTCATCAACTTCGCCTCCTTTCGCTCCGCCTATGAATCATCAAAACAAGCCATCCTCGCCCCTACAATTCATACCATCATCATCGTCGCCGAAGGGATTCCCGAACGCCACACCCGTGAACTCATCGCGATTCAAAATCAATACAATCAAACTCATCCAACATCCCTCTCCAAAACAATTCTTGGACCTTCCACAGTAGGCGGCATCACCGCAGGCTCATTTCGCATCGCCAACTGTGGTGGCACAAACGACAATATCATTCGTGCCAAACTCCATCGTCCCGGCAGTATCGGCCTCATAAGCAAATCCGGTGGCATTACCAATGAAATGTTCAATATCCTCGCAAGATCAACTGACGGCATCTACGAAGGCATCGCCATCGGTGGAGACACCTATCCCGCAACCACCCTTCTCGATCACATCCTGCGCTTTGAAGCAAATCCAAACATCAAACTCATCATTGCTCTAGGCGAAATAGGAGGCCAGCAAGAATATGACATCATCAAAGTAAAACAACAACATAAAATCACCAAACCTCTTATCATGCTCATCCCCGGTATTTCCGCAAAAATATTTCCTTGGGAAGTCCAATTCGGTCACGCGGGTGCCAAAGCCGACAAAGCAGAAGAATCCGCTGAAGCTAAAAACCAAGCACTAAAACAAGCCGGCATCATTGTTCCTGATTCATTTGAACAACTTGAACCAACAATAAAAGCAATATACGAAAAACTCCTCAAAGATAAGATAATAACACCTCAACCAGAACCTCTCATTCCCAAACTCCCTCTCGACTACAACGAAGCATTAAAACAAAATCTTATTCGCAAACCAACCAACTTCACAACCACCATCTCCTGCGACACCGGTGACGAACCAACCTATAACAATCAACCAATAAGCAACCTCATAGAAAATAAAGCAAGCATCAGCGACATCATCTCTTTGTTATGGTTCAAAAAACAATTACCCAAACAATTCACAAAATTAATTGAACTCGCCATAATCATCTGCGCTGATCACGGTCCTGCCGTCTCTGGTACCCATAACTCCATCGTCACCGCCCGCGCCGGCAAAGACATCATCTCCTCACTCTGCTCCGGCCTTCTCACCATCGGTCCACGCTTTGGTGGCGCCATCGACGACGCCGCACGCTACTTCAAACAAGCATGCGACAACAACATCCCACCCAAACAATTTGTTGAAGACATGAAAAAACGTGGCATCCTCATCCCCGGCATCGGCCACCGCGTCAAATCCATTCGCAATCCTGACAAACGCGTTGAACTCTTAAAACAATACACGACAACCAACTTCAAAAATACCTCTTACCTCAACTACGCACTCAAAGTCGAACACCTCACCACCCAAAAAGCCGAAAACCTCATCCTCAACGTCGACGGTTGCCTCGCCGTCTGCTTCCTCGATGCCCTAACCTCAAGCAACCAATTCACGACAGCAGAAATCAACGAAATCATCAACATCGGCTACCTCAACGCCATCTTCGCTCTCAGCAGAAGTATAGGTTTGATTGGCCACATTCTCGATCAGAAACGATTGAATGCAGAATTATATAGACATCCAACAGATGATATTTTGTATTTAACAGGTGACGAAAAGTAATATTTTTCAATTTAATCTTTTGACTTAATTTAACCACTATTTGCTTTCATCACAACAAATTTTATAAATAGACCCCCTCCCAAATAAAATTACAGTAAGTAATCAAATAAATATTAAAAATAAAACATAGGCGGTTCATTTTATGACAGATCATACCAAATCTCCGGAACAAAAATCAACAGATGATAAAGTAGTATTCGACTTTTCAAAATTCACCTCCCAAATAAAGAAATTTTTCAGCACAGAATCCAAACCAGACCATCACTCCGCTTCTCAACATCCTCATCTTTCTTCTCATCAAGAACATAAAACACCTAAATCAGAAGAAGATATCTCATTTGACACTGCCTCATTCAAATCATTCTGGCAAACTCATAAAACCTGGCTCATCCCGGTAATTTGTATCCTCATCGCCATCTCATTTTCCGTCTTTCTCAGAACTATGCCTCAACGACTACCAATAGCCAACGATTGGGCGCAAAATACTGTCTACAAATATTACGAAAACCAACTCACAAATCAAATCAACCAACAATATCCTAATCTACCTGCACAAAATAAAAATGTGTTAGTTCAAAAAGAATGGACTAACTTTTATAACACCAACAAACAACAAATAGAACTCCAAGTAACCCAACTAGCCCAACAATATCGAAACCAATTTCATGATGACCAAGGAAATCTCTACCTGTTAGGAATTGACCCTTATTATTACTATCGCCAAACCGATTTAACATTAAAAAACGGCTTCCCTGGAACAGAAAAAAGAGCCGATGGCACTATCTGGGATATGAATCGTGTAGCTCCTCTAGGACGACAACAAGAATGGAACTTACATCCAGTTGCCGGTGCAATTATCCATACCATCATCAATTTCTTCACAACCATGCCTGTTATGGCCACATTTTTTTATGTAGGTACTATTTTTGCCGCTTTAACTGTCATTCCTGCTTTTTTTATCGGACGTATAATAACTGGTAATAATGTAGGCGGCTTCTTTACTGCCCTGCTTATTGCCGTTGCCTCTTTTTTTGTTGCCAGAACAACCGGAGAAAGTTCAGATACAGATGTGTATTCCGTTTTTTTTCCGATGTTAATTTCCTGCTTATTCTTTGCCGCGCTAAACACCAAACAACTTAAACATAAACTGCTTTGGATTTCCGGTGCCGGCCTCGCGACAGGTTTATTTGCCTTCGCCTGGACTGGTTGGTGGTACACCTCAGATTTTATTCTTGCCACGCTTGGAATATACATAATATACCTTGCTATAACCCAATGGCAGAACCTTAAAACTGTACTCATTGCCCCTTTTGCTCTTGTCGGAACATATCTAATCACCTCTGGAATATTTGTCACTCTTTTTACCTCATTTAACATCTTTCGCGGGATATTTTTAGGTTCTATTGGTTTTATCAATCTTAAAGCCGTAGGTGTAACCTCTTACTGGCCAAATATTCGTACAACCGTTGCCGAATTAAATGTCTCCTCATTTGACCATGTTATAGAACAATTAGATGGACGATTATTATTTGCCCTAGCCATCCTCGGAATCCTCTTCACCTTCTGGCGAAAAACTCAAACAGAAACACATGGCATAGAAAAATACGATATTAAGACCCCTTTCTTTTTAGCGATTTGGTTTATTGCATCTTTATTTGCAACAACAAAAGGTGTCCGTTTCATTTTACAAGTCACACCTGTCATGGCAATTTCATTAGGTGCATTCATGGGCTTTTCCTGGCAATACGCAAGTAATTGGATACATAAAGAACTCAAGTTAAATGCCCTCCTCACCAAAACCGTACTCTTCCTCGTGCTCTGTCTTTTACTTATTCAACCAATTAAATCAGGCTATAGTCAAGCATTTAACTCCATTCCCAGTATGAACGATGGCTGGTATAATACCCTTCACAAAATAAACACCGATGCACCACAAAATATCGTAATAACCTCTTGGTGGGACTTTGGTCACTGGTTTAAAGCCATCGCGAATCGCCCCGTAACCTTTGATGGCGGTACACAAATTGGCTATGACGCCTATTGGGTTGGAAAATCTCTCGCCGTAAACGACGAAAAAGCAACTGCCGGTATAATTCGCATGCTTAATTGTGGTCAGAATAATGCTTTTGAAACTATGCATAAAATAACAACACAAGATCCGCAAGGAAACTTAAACAATACCTACCAAGAAATTGATTTATTAAATGAAATAGTTCTCCAATCAAAAACAGATGCCGCAAAAACACTCCAACAAAAATATCAATTTACCACACCACAAACAGAAGAAATTCTCAACTACACCCATTGTGATGCCCCAGTAGATTATTACATCACCTCAGAAGATATGATTGGTAAAGCCGGAGTATGGGGACACTTTGGCACCTGGAATTACAAAAAAGCCGTCATGTATCAAAAAACTCACGATTTGAATCGTGAAGACGCCGTAAAATTACTCACAACCCATTTCAATCTCTCGGCAGAAGAAGCTGAGAAAATACATTCAGAAATTCAGACAACTCCCGCAGACCAATGGATTGCAAGTTGGCCATCCTACTTATCTGGAATCGGAAACTGCCAACCACAGGTAAATAATACTCTTTCCTGTCCAATACAAACACGAGAAGGAAATGCCCAAGTAACCATAGATTTACAAACAATGAATATTTCATTTAAAACCGGTCAAAAAGAAGAAGAAGTTCATCCTGTATCTATCGTGTACGCAGATAAAGAATCAGTCAAAGAAAAGAAATTTGCCGGAAAAACCGTTCCAATCTCCATCATCCTTCTCCCCGACGGAAATAATTTTGTCACACTTGTAGCTGACCCATCCATCGCCGCAAGTACATTTACTAAATTATACTTCTTTGATGGCCATGGTCAAACCTGCTTCAAAAAATTCCATGAAGATAAGAACATTAATGGTGGAAAAATCATCACCTGGATTATCGACTACAACTGCCAGCAGCAAAATAAAGTCTATTTCTTGCCAAAACCAGAAAGTCATGCCGCGCATATCTTAATCAGTACACAAAAAAGAAACGAAACAGAAGCATTTGCTTTAGCAAAAGATCTTCGAAAAAAGATTACAAAAGACAATTTTGCCGAATACGCTAAAAAATACTCCGAAGATCCCGGTTCAAAAGATAACGGTGGCGACTTAGGCTGGTTCAAAAAAGGTGTCATGGTCCCTGAATTTGAAAACGTCGCTTTTGGCTTAGACCCTGGAGAAATCTCAGGGCCAATCAAAACCCAATTTGGCTACCATATTATTTATGTCAAAGAAAAGAGAACCAGTTAAATCACTTTTTTTATTTTCCAATCTATTTTTTTCTAATTTCACAACCCTTATAAAACCATTCTATCTCCTAAAACCATCACATGAATCCCTACATCATCATTCCCGCTCGTAACGAAGAAAAACACATTGCTGCAGTCATCAACAACACGAAACAGTATGGCCAAAACATTATTGTAGTAGATGACGGCTCAACTGATCAAACTTCAATACTCGCCAAACAAGCCGGTGCCATCACTCTAACACATAAAATTAACCTCGGCAAAGGTTCCGCCATGAAAACTGGCTGTGAATATGCTATCCAACAAGGCGCCACTCATCTTATAGTTATGGACGCCGATGGCCAGCACGATCCAAAAGAAATCCCTTCGCTTCTTCAGGCCCTAACCAACCACGACATCGTCTTTGGCACAAGAAACATGCCAAACTCCATGCCTTTTGTCATGCGCTTTGGCAATAAATTTATAAATAAAACCCTCCATTTTTTTCATAACATCAACATTGAAGACAGCCAATGTGGCTACCGTGCGTTTACCACACAAACATATCCAAAAATTCGCTGGGACGCCCAAGATTATTTCGTTGAAACCGAAATGACCATTCGCGCAGGAAAACAAAAATTAAAATATGTCCAACACCCCATTCAAACCATCTACAACGACAAATATAAAGGCACAACCATTTTTGACGGCATCCAAATAGTCGCAAAAATGCTTGGTTCAAAATTAATAAAATAAAGAACAACAAATTCCCATGACTACAACTTTTTGGATCCAATTTAGCGGCGTCATCTTTGGCGCTGCCATGTTATATTTCACATTTGTAAAATATAAACGTAAAGAACTAACCTCTTTAGAATTAGGCATGTGGTTTGGCACTTGGATAATTTTGATTGCCATTGGCATCACACCAGGTATTCTTGATCCCATTATTGCTCCCCTTCATTTTTACCGTCGCTTAGACTTCTTTGTCGTCCTTGGCTTCTTTGTCCTTCTTGGATTAGGCTTCTACAACTACAGCACCGTCAAAAAAATGGAAAAGAAACTAGAACAATATGTAAGACAAGAAACTATAGAACACGCCGACAAAAAACCTGAACAAAAACACCATTAGTTTTATAACCCCTTCTTCTCCTAATTTAGTAGACTATGAAAATCCTCTTTATTTGTGAAAACTATTTACCCCATTACGGTGGTGCTGAAGTGGTGTTTAAAAATCTCGCGGAACGCTACACTCAACAGCAACACATCTCAACTGTTCTTACCCATCAACTCAAAGACACCAAAAAACAAGAAACCATTAATAATGTTCAAATCCACCGCATCCCCTCGCTCCATTCCCGGTATCTTTTCACTTTCACCTCGATATTCAAAGCCATTCAACTCGCCAAATCACATGACATCATCCAAACAACAACATTTAATGGCGCCTTCCCTGCCTGGCTTGCCGCAAAAATAACCGGCAAACCCGTCACGTTAACCGTTCATGAAGTCTGGATCAATCGCTGGCAAGACATCACCGGCTTCGGTAAACTCAAATCCTCCCTCCACGACCTCTTAGAACAATGCATCTATCTTCTTCCCTTCGACCACTACATCTGCGTCTCCAACGCCACCAAATCTGACTTGCTCAAACACAAACCAAATATAAATCAAAAAAAAGTAACCACCATCTATAACGGCATGGATTACGAATATTGGGATCCCAAAACCATCTCAGAAAAAGAAGTAACCAAACTCAAAGAAAAACATAACCTCAAAGATAAATATAATATCCTTGCCTACGGTCGTCCCGGCGTATCCAAAGGCTTCGAATACTTCATCCAAGCCTTCCCCGAAATTAAAAAACAAATCCCCAACGCCCATCTTATGCTCCTCCTCGGTTCTGTGGATAAATATCAAAAAAAATACCAAGAACTTCTCACTCTTATCAACCAACATTCGCTGCAAGGACACAGCACCATCCTCACCTCCGTACCACATCAAGAATTAAAATCATATCTCAAAACCGCCAATTGTATTGTTGTACCATCAACAGCCGAAGGCTTTGGCTACGCTGCTGTTGAAGCAAACACGTTAGACATACCCACCCTCATCAGCAACGCCGGCTCGCTTCCCGAAGTCATCTCCGGAAAGTACCACATATTTGAAAGCAAAAATATCACCGACCTCGCCGAAAAAGCCATTCTTATATCCAAAAACAAACACTGGCAGAAACCAATAAAACAATTTAATTGGGATGACAGTGTGGACAAATATTTAGGGATATATGACAATCTCAAAAAGAAAGACAAAACCCCTACCTCTCTATCACAACCCTTATAAACCAACTTTTAAGTCAGTAAACATCATGCACATCCTCTTCATATCCGAATATTACCCCCCAATTATCATGGGCGGCGGCGAAATCAATCTCTCAACCCTCGCCAACTCTCTCGCCCAAACAAAAGACATCAAAGTATCCATCCTCACCTCATCTTCACCAAATTTGCCCGAAATCGAAATCCACCCCAATCTCACCATCTACCGCCGCCTCCATACCGGCTCCTCTCCTTCCTCACTTCTAGGCAACCTCTCCCGCCTCCTCTTCCTCAAACACTCCATCAACAAACAAACAAAAAAAATAATCCAACAGCAAAACCATCCTATAAACATCATCCATTTCATCGGTGGCACCATTATCGCTGCCAAACAACTCAACCAACATCTTAAAAACACAAAGTCAAACATTCTTTTATTCGCAACCATTGAAAGCTATCCAACACTTTGCCCAAAAGGCGATCGTTGGTATAAACAACAAAAACCCTGCACGATTAAATGCACACCTCCAAAATTTCTTTCCTGCCAATCTCACTGCACCGAAATCGGCAAAATGAAAAACCCTTGGTACTTTAAATACAACCCCCTCTTCCTCCTCACAACCTACTATTACTATCATCAACGCAACCAATCTTTAAAATATTGCCATCTCATCGCCATCAGTAAATACGTCCAAAATCTCTTACACCAACAAAATCACCAAAGTACAATCATCCCAAATATACTAGACACGAAACCATTTGAGATCTCAACAAAAAATCACATCAGTACCACAACACCCAACACCCAACCTCTCCGTCTCCTCTACCTCGGTTCTCTAATTGAATCAAAAGGCCCCCACATCATCCTTCAAGCCCTCAAAGACATCAATCCCACCCTCTACCATCTTAACCTCTACGGCAACGGTATCATGAAACCACAACTTCAAACCTACATCACCACACATCGCCTCAACGCCGCAATTCACCCGCATGCATCATACGAACAAATTCCCACCCTCTACTCAAACACTGATATCATCATCTTCCCTTCCCTCTGGCCCGAACCATTCGGCAGAATCCCAATCGAAGCCCACGCCGCAAATAAAATCGTCATTGCATCTAACATCGGAGCTATACCTGAACTCACCACATCCTCAGACATCCTCTTTACGCCAGGAAACAGTACAGAACTACATCAAATCATAACACAACAAATCAATCTCAAAAAAAAGAACATACCAAAATATGTACTAGAACAATGGCTTCCCCACACTATAACCAGCAGTTTACTTGAGCAATATAAAAAATCAACAATTCAAAAAGTTTAAAAAGGATTTAATAGAAAATTAGAAAAAAAGAATTAAAAAAATAATAGTATGAAAACAGTCGGAATTATTTTAGGAAGTGGACGTGGCCAGCGCTTCAAAGCAACTATCCCCAAGCAATTTGTACTGCTCAATCATAAAATGATAATTCAATATCCCATTGATGCACTACGAAAAGCTGATGTTGATTATGTTATCTGTACACTTCCCCCTGATTATTCCAATATAAAACATTTAGAAAAAATCACAGACCAAATTCAAGACGTTGATAAATTTGTCATGGGAGCAGATGAACGTAATCAGACTGTAATGAATGCTCTTGACGCGTGTCCGCCAGATACAACCTACGTTGTTTTCATCGATGCTGTTCGTCCTTTTGTAAAACATACCCAGATTAAAGAAAGCCTTGGGCTAATACAAAGTGATCCTGAACTGAAGTATGTTCTGACTGGCCAGCTCATTACTGACTCATTATTTTCTATTGATCCTCAACTAAAAGATAATAATGTTATTCGCGGAGAAGATCGCGACAAATATAGACTTTCCGTAAGTCCAGAAGTCATGGATTACCAGACCATTTATTCAATCTATAAAAATAAAGAATTTATTAAAATAGTTAATCCCGAATTCACTGCAAAAGTATTTAATTTTTATCCAAAATGTAAAGGCAAATTCATTAATTATAAAGGAACAAGCCTAAAAATTACCTATGAAGATGATTTAAAAATAGCAGAACAGATAATAAAACAAACCAGCCCAGATGAGATATAATATTAATATTATGTTTTAACAACAAAGGTACGATATAGTTAAAAGGTGAAATATTCAAATATTATTATGCCCATCTGCTTATTATAGTAAATCACAAAAGTAATGGAATATTACGCCATGTGATTTACTATTCTAGTAGGGCTCACAAATGTTCGAAAATAATTCACATATATTATATCTTCTCGAAAAAAAAGTCATTGTAGGTATACAAAAAAATCTTAATTAGATAACATTTATAAAGCAAGATTATCATAAATAAAATAATCCACAGATATAAAAAAAAGGTAAAAAATGACGGAAAACAGTATTATTTTAACCGAATCGATAGCTGTCAAAAAATTCTATTTTGAAAAACCAGAACATCCTAACCACTACTGTGAAATTAAAGAAATGGCTGGAAAAATTACTGAAATTCCTCCTAATCATTATGTCATCAAAATGGATGCCATAAGTTTATGTCATATGGAAAGTAAATATCATAAAGCCATGGTTCCACCTGAAAAAATGAACCGATATCCTATAATTCCCGGACATGAAGGAAGTGGTACAATATATAAATCAAACGGAACGCTTCAACCAGGTACACGTGTCTCTATAATCTCATTCCAACATTGCTCCACCTGTACAAACTGCCAAGAAGAACGTACTAATTATTGTTTAGAAGGTAAATTAGTTGGGAGCAGAGCCCCAGGTTTACTTCAAACTCACCTTGTCTACCCTGAATCATTTGTTGTCCCTATAGCAGAAACGGTTTCTTCATACCTTGCTGCTTTAGCAGAACCCTCAACAGCCGCATATCGAGCGATTCAATCAACTAAACCAACTGGTAAAGTAGCGGTGTATGGCAGTAGCTCTTTAGGTTATCTTCTCGTGGCAAATCTATCCTATTTTGGAAATATTTCTAAAGAACAACTCTGTTATCTCGGCCGTTCACCCTCCAAACTAGAATTAGCTCAGGAAATAGCGCAAACAATCCATTTAAATCAAGAAAACATTGAAAAATATGCTAATAGCTTTGATTATGTTTTTGAAGCCGTGGGAGCCCCAGAATCCATCCAAAATTCATTAGACCTAACCAAAATCGGAGGAAGATTAACCATCCTTGGAACAAAAGATAATCCCGTTACATTATATGTAGGTTCCGAAAAAAAAGAAATTCCCAACGTAACCAATTTTGTGAATAATGGTCATTCTTTAGAGATTGGAGGAAAATATGTTGGAAGTTCATCCGTCAGTTTACCCGAAGATTACATCCAAGTAACCACTGCCATGACAAATAGAGACTACGAAAAATTAATTCAAAAAATGATCAGTCCTGAACGCCTTTTTAGAATTAAAAAAGCAGACGATGTAAAATCTGCTTTTGAGTATCGTGAAGAAAATCCCCACGTTAAAAAAGTATTTTTAACATTCAATTAAAAGTATAATACAAATTAGCATTTAAACTCCTAATATTATAGCAATCCAACTGGATAATTCAGTATCGAAAGGTTGGATTGCTTATTAGAAGTCCAACTGTAACCCTAATGGTCTAGTTGGACTTCTATAAACTGAGGTGTTAACATGACAATTGAAAACAATAAAATCAGACAAGCTGCCGTAGACAAAAAAATTGGATTATGTAGTTTTTTGCTTGAATACATCAAAGAAAATAATCTACCAACAACTCTCTTGGCAGTATGCCCTAATTCTGAAGCCGTTTTAGAAGGAGCAATCGTAGCGTCCAAAAAAGCCAATGCGCCTCTTCTCTATGCAGTTACCCTCAACCAAGTTGATGTAGACCGTGGCTACACNGGATGGACACAAGCCGACGTAGTACAAAAAACAAAATATTTTCTTGAAAAACACGAATCAACTCAACCAACCGCAATCTGCCTTGATCACGGCGGCCCTTGGCTAAAAGACAACCAAAAACAATGGGATACACAACAGACCATGGCCTCAATTCGAAAATCTATTGAAGCATGTCTTGATGCCAAATATGACCTTCTCCACATTGACACCACGCTTGATCCAAACTATGGAGATCAACCAGTACCACTCCATCTCGTAGTAGATCGAGCTGTTGAATTGATAAAATACGCCGAAAAGTATCGCTGTGAAAAAGGATATCCTCCTGTTGATTACGAAGTCGGCAGCGAAGAAGTCAACGGAGGATTAACTCAAATCAACATATTTCAAGAATATCTCAGCTCCCTAAACCAACAACTCGGGAATCTTAACATCTGGCCCTGCTTTATTGTTGGTCAAGTTGGAACAGACCTTCATACAACCACCTTTGATCGAGAAATCACAGGGAAGTTAGTAGATGCTCTCAAACCATACAATTCCGTTTTAAAAGGCCATTACACAGATTTTGTAAATAATCCAGAACTCTACCCTAAATCTGGAGTTGGCGCCGCAAATATAGGTCCCGAATTTACCGCCGTAGAATACCAAGCGTTACGTGACCTTGAAAAAACCGAGCAGCAACTTCACCAGCAAGGAACAATTAAAACACTAAGCCAAATTGGTGTAGCTCTAGAAAATGCCGTAGTTGACAGTGGACGATGGAAAAAATGGGTACAAAAAGATGAACAAGAAAAATCTTTCAATCAGCTGACAGAAGAAAGACAAACCTGGTTAATTCAGACAGGTTCTCGCTACATCTGGACCCAAGACAAAGTCAAGCTCGCACGAGTGCAGCTCTATGCCAATCTCAAAGAACAAAATATTGACGGCCATCAAATAGTAATAGAAAAAATCAGCAATTCGATTTTTAACTACTACCAAGCATTCAACCTCATCGGCTTGACATCTAAGATAGAAAGCAAGTTATAACATTAACACAATAAACAAATCACTTTCCAAAAATTTAATTATGCAAACTTCTCTATAATTTTTTTTCACGTCGAAGAATAAGATATTGTACAACTATTGTTCCCATCCAAAACATCGTACCAAATACTGCAAAAAATAACAGCACATAAATCATTTTATGAAATAACGCTCCAAAAAGTAACAGATAATAATAAAGCGCAACACCATAGATATACTTCACGAACTCCAGTTTTCCTGAAGCCGAAATTTGTAAACTCTCCGTACGTTGAACAATTTCCGATTTAAAATAATGAATTAACACAAATTGAATTGGAAAACATAAAGAAGCGATAGCACCAATCAGTAAAGAGTTATAACCCCCTAATCCGATTCCCGTAGCTAAAAACGTCAAAGGCACCAAGACAAAACCAATAATACCATCAAGCCATTGTCCTTGTTTACTATACCTTTCTGTTGCTCGAGCGACAATCCCATCTACTCCATCAAGAACCCCATACAGAAAAAATAAAAATGCACCCAGAAGCGTATATTTTCCTCCCAAAGCCAAAAAAACAAGTGACGCCACCCCCGGAAATATACTCAAAACAGTAATCTGATTTGGCGTGATAGATGTATACTTCACCACCAAAAAAGCCAGTGGTTTAGTCATAACTGCTCTTGCTACCCTAGACACATAATCATCATTCTGTTTTTTTGTTTTAGCGTAAAATTCTTTAAGTTTCATGGTGTAAATAACGACAAAATAATTAAGAGGACATTGACCTTTTAAAGATATAAACAACAAGTGATACGACATATTTAAAACTTATGAAAATATAGTTAACGACACAATTAAAGCAGATTAAATTTGTCGTTTACTATTCTAGTGAGCGGCACATTTTTATGCATCATTAATGTCGCTCACAAATAAACTTTTCACACCCCTTATTTTCACTAACCTTTTAAATAGAAACGCCCAAATTTTCATAAAATAATGAAGAAACTGCTATATCTCACCCAAAGGTACCGTCCACCCCTAGAAGCCACATCCAAAGAAATAGCTCTGTTATCACAAACATTTCACGGAGCAATCTTCAATATTCATTTAGACGGCCTATTGAGATTCATTTGGAAAAAAGATATGACCTCACATCATCTTTTCTATTACCCTTTCACTCTCCCTTTACTTTACTGCTCAAGCAATAATAAAATAATTCACATCTATTCCAACCTCTGCGATCGCCCCTACTTGCCATTTTTTAAAACAAAAAACACAATACTCAGTTCCACTAATTTTATCTCTAAAGAAAAAATAATACGAAGACGAAAAGACATCACCTCCGTTAAAAAGATTATCATCCAATCTGAAATTCAGAAAAAAGAACTAATTGATGCGGGCATCCCTTCAGAAAAAATATCCCTTATCTACCCTCCCGTCGATTTAGATTCATTTTCGTATCAACAACCTTCCACAGATTTCACTATACTTTGCGCAAGCACCCCTGCAAAAGTAAAAGATCTAGAAAAAAGAGGAATATATTTTATATTGAATGCTGATAACCTCATGCAAAACATCAAGATTAAATTTCTCTTGAGAAACTCACCATTAGTTGAAAACATCATAAAACAAAGACAATTACAGAACATAGAAACGGATAATAATATCTATCAAAATATGGATGAGCAATACGCCAAAGTCCATGCCACTCTTATATCTTATTTAAGATTAGATGGATATTTAAAATTAATTCCCACCTCCGCTGCCGAAAGTTTAGCCGCAGGAAAACCCCTTATTGTCTCTTCACAAACAGGTATTGCCGAAATCGTTGAAAAAGAAAAATGTGGTGTTATTTTTGAACCAAATCAAGAAAGTTTTCTTCAAGCCATTAATAGATTAAAAAAAGAATACAAATACTACCAACAAAATTGTAGAAAAACTGCCGAAAAATATTTTTCTAAAAATGTGTTTATTAAAAAACATGAAGAGATATATCAAGGAGTAAGTGGAGAAATAAACTAAACATGAACCAACAATATCTTCAAACACCGCCGGGGATCATGTATGTATTAGATTTATTTCAGGAACAAAAATTAAGTTATATCCTCTTCAAATGCGAGCACATCTTTGCCGGACAGAATAAAAACCTCGATATTCTTTTTGAAACAGATAAAGATTATAACGCTGCAGGAGAAATATTAATAAAAAATGGTTTTAAATTACGCTTCTCTGAAAAGACAGAGATATATAAACAAATGTACTGCTCAATTATTGATCAAGATATTTGTTCTATCCATCTGCATCGTGAAGTCGCCTGGCATGGCATAAAAGCACTAGATAAAGCCCCCCTCTTTAAACACAAACAAATCATCAATCCCGTAATAATCATTCCCTGCCTTGAAGATAGCATACTTATCCATACCGGCCATGTTCTCTTTGAAAATTTTAAAATAACACCAAAAGAAAAAAAGTATTTTGACCAATACAACCAATGTAATCAAGAATATATCCAAACACAAATCCGCACTAATTTATGGGAATCAGGATTCAAAAAAGTAATTACCCTTCCTTTAGGACCTATCACACAAACTCTCATCCTAAAAACATGGATCAGAAAAATAAAGTACAACCCTAAATTAACAATATACCTTCTAACAAAAGGCATCAAGAAAATAGCTAGAACATTCTCCTACAAACGAAAAGGAATATTGATCGCCGTAATTGGCCCAAACGGCAGCGGAAAAACAACACTAACCAAAGAGATATATGATACATTTCAACCCATTACCGCCCAATTCCATGGCCAGAAAGGCTATTACTTTGGGTGGGACCCCATTCTGCCTACTACCAAAATTGCCCAAAAAGTACAAGGAAAAAAAGGATCATATAACTATCTAAATGAAAAATCATCATTTAATATATATAAAGAACTGATCATAGGATACACATTTTTAGATTATATCACGCGATATTTCTTCCATATCTATCCCCTACTAAGAACAGGGAAACTCGTAATTACAGATAGATACTATTATGATACCTATGCCCAGCATACCTACGCTGAAAAAAGTATACTCCAACCACTTCTAATTAAAGTATTTCCTAAACCAGATATAACATATATCCTCACTGCCCCCATTGAAACATTAACAACCAGAGATAAAAATAGTACCATTTTTTCTGAAACTATTGAACGCTCAAACATTCGAAAAGTACATAGCACTGAAGATTTGAAAGAACAAACAAGAAGATACAATATAATCAAAAAAAAGATAAATGCAACTATTTTAAACACTGCAGAAAAAAGAGAAAATGATGTTAAAAAGATACTCGCACTCATAATTGAAGAAGTATGGGGAAAAATGGTACAGACATGAACGAAAATACTCAACTACCACAGGGATGGTCCTCTCTAAAAGTATTCGAAGGAAACAGTTTTAACGATCTATTCAATCTTGATGGAATCCCTCTAATGTGGTTTTACGACAGATTATTCGTACCCCATGTTGTTCCAAAGCAGATTAATACCATTGAAGAACTAAAAAATAATCAAAAGATAAGTTACATAAAAAGAAAAAGATTAATCCTAACCGCTAAAATAGTAGCAAAATATATCAGATACAATGAATCAAAAAAATACATTGCATTCATAAAAAATGAGAAAAAGAACAGTAAGAACACCACAGATAATATAAATAATAAAGAGAATAAGAAAGCGCTATTCCTATCATATTTGAACCATTACGAAAAAGATAAGATCTATCGCATCCAAGGGATTATTGACAATCTAGATAAAACTAAAATGGAGCCATATATTATATTTGCCGACAAACTTTCTTCAAAAACAAGAGACAATCTCCATAACCTAAACACCCTGTATCAACATATTGATCAAAATAGTTCACAACAAGCACAAAAAACAGCCAAAGAGATGTATATCCAATGGAATAAAATGAATAAAAAAGAGCTAGCAAAAATTATTTCCACGAATAATCAATCGATGTGGCCATACCTTGAACCAATTTTTTCATTATATATGTCAGAAGAATTCTTATATCTCACTACATTATATTATAACACATTCAAAAAAATAATCCGGGAAGAAAATATCTCAATTGCCATAACCACCGCCCAAAATGGCCTTTTTGAACGCTGTTGTTTGGCTGCTGCAAAAACAGAAAAAATACCTGCAATCTTCATCCAACATGGCATTGGAACAATCTCCACAAATCCAAACCAGTTTCTCAATAACACATATCTTGCTGTATTCGGCCCATATATCAAACATAAATTAATCCAAGCAGGAATGCAATCAAAAAAAATTATCACCACCGGCCCAATTGTCTATGATGAGATTATCAACCATATCAAAAAAGAGAAAAATAATAGAGCGAGTAATACAATTTTAATTGTAACACAACCTTTAGTTGAAGACCTATTAATTGAAAAAGAATATTATTTTAAAGCTATACAAAAAGTAATTGAAATCTGTTTGTCATTAAATTTTCAAATAGATCTAAAATTACATCCCCGAGAAATACACCTCCCAGAATACAACAAAATAACATCATTAAATAAAGAGAAGATAAAAATACATCAACACAAAAATACTGACCAATTATACGAATTATTAAGCCAATCAAGAGTGATGATCAATTTTCGTTCTTCTACTGCTATTTTAGAGGCATCTATTTTAAATGTTCCATCCATAACTATACCTCTTGTAAAAAATATGCCAACATATTTCAAAGATCTAGACCCATCTATCCATCTGCAATTCACTGATAATCTTAAGAATGAACTTCAAAAAGTCTTAGAACACCCAGAAACAAATCTAAAATTAAGAAATAAAATAATAACCGAATTTTTTGGAAAAATTGATGGCAAATCATCTAAAAGAGCAGCTCAATTGATCCTGCAATTAACAAACTCATAATTCTCTTTCATCATCTCTACATAATCATAATCCAAACGAAGATGTAATTCCAACGTAATAAGTTTGCAAGTAGTAAGTCGCGACAACCAAACGGCATGATCAATCCTATCCTCAACCCCCACATTTTGAATCATCCCTTTAAATGTCAAAGGCAACGCCTCCCCTCGTAATGGAAGTTTACCATCAACCAACTCATACTGACAAAAATCAGAACCGACCGCATGCACCGTATCCGGCTGCATTCTTTCTAAAAAATCAATAAGACGTTGCTCAACCATCTGTTTGAATAACATAGGAGAAGACCTAGTCTTCGTCATCATCTCCTCCTGCATCTTCAACCGAAAAATTTCTTTATCCGATTCAGAACTATAGCGCTCTCTAAAACCCAGCTCAAAATGACCAAAAACCGTATCAATCGCTAAATGATCTACATCTAAAGTAACCCCAATAGTTGGACACATCTTCTGAAACATAATCAAATGGTCAACATCACTCAGCAACGGCTCATGTTCAAAACAAATATTAGTCCATCGCGGCACATTTTCCACACATAATTTCACATTCAAATCGCCTAAAGTATCAAATAACATATTAAATCGTTCTGCCACTCGTGCTAAGACATCTTCCCTCTTCTCAATTAAACTATTAAAAAAACCAAGATGAATAATGATATAGGGGACATTATGAGCCAACGCAAATAAAATAAGTTCTTTTAATTTCGTAAAACAAGCATCCGCAACTTCTCCTTCCTCTGCAAAATCAACACCCACCTTCCCATTCAAAGTCATAACTGTACTAGGCATATGCAACGCCACAAGCTTCATGTTAGTTTTCAAAAGAGCCGTAAGATCCTCATCAGAACGAAGATACGCCTCATAACAAGGAAATGATTCCTGTCCAAATAAGCCTAACTGTTCCACTCCAGATTTAACCGCAATATCCATAAGCATTTTAAGTACAAATACATTTAAAATTTAAATATTCAAATACGTAATCAACCGTTTAATATTAAAATAATTCAAATCACGAAAATCTTTCACCCGACCATCAACAAACATCTGTTTGACACCTGATATCCCTTCATCAATTGTTTTTGTTGCTCTCCAACCTAAATTATTAATCTTATCAAAACTTACATGATAACTCCGCGTATCAGAAGAATCACTTTTTTCAACTCTAGCCTCCGGAACCAAACGACTCACCGCCTGCGCCAAATCTACAATACGTAAATTTTGTTCATTACTCCCCACATTAAAAATTTGCTTATTGACTTTTTCAAGCGGTGCTTCCAACATAAAAATATATGCATCTGCCGCATCTTCTACATGCAAAAACGGCCTCCATTGCTCGCCGCCATTAATTGTAATTTTTTTCTCACTCATCGCCATCCCTGTCATGGTATTAATCACAAGATCAAACCTCATTCGTGAAGAAGGCCCATAAATTGTTGCCTTTCGTAAACAAATTACTCCAAAATTATCAGAAGCATACGGTAAAATAAGCTCTTCACAATCTACTTTTGATTTCGCATACGCCGTTAACGGATTCAAAGCACTCTTTTCCGTAACCACTACATTATCTCCGGTAAAACCATACACACTACAGGATGACGCATACACAAAACGTCGAACTCCTTTTTCTTTCGCCAATGCCAGCAGCACCTTCGTTGCCTCCACATTTTCCTTGCGCGTCAATTCCGGATTGATTTCACAAGAAGGATCATTAGATAAACCTGAAAGATGAATAACCGCATCAACCCCTTCTAAACATTTTGCTACCGTATACTTATCTTCCACTGCCCCGATACATAAATCCAGATGTGGATTATCACCCATCTCCTGCAGTGACTCTTTCCCAAAAATAAGTTTATCTAACACCCGAACTTGATACCCTTTATTCAATAATTTTTTGACTAACACTGAACCAACATACCCTGCCCCCCCTGTAACTAATACTCGTTTAATAATTCCATTTGCCAACTTATTACCTAAAAAAAATCCATTCCCATTTTCCACGCTTCGTCCAAAATCCTTTGTAAGAACAATCTCAGAAACTCTAGACTCATGCGCTTTTGCAATAACAGCGGTTATATAATGTATATCATCAAACGTTAAACCCACATGCGTAGGTAAACACAAAATATGTTCCGCAACATATTCTGTGTGGAATAAACTATTTTTATTGTAAGATTCACCCATATATTTTTTATACGCAGTATGTTGATGTACCGGTAAATAGAAATATTTCCTTGTTTGCACTCCCGCTTCAGCTAAAAATTTTGCAAGTTCATCACGATTCATCCCAAACTGCTCAGAATCAACAACAATACTAAAAAAGAAATAACTACTCTCTGCTCCCTCTTGAATTTTTTGAAAACGTAAACCTGTAATCCCATTTAATTTTTCTTTATATTTTCGTACTAATTCCTTCCTTTTCTCCAAATTTGCGGGAAAGTAACTCAAACTATCTAACCCCACAATCGCATGTAACTCACTTAACTTCGCATTTGTTCCAATAATCGAAGTATCAACAACATTTTCAATCCCAAACGCTCGTACTCGTTGAATATAATCTAACAACGCTGCATCATGAGTAGTAATCAACCCTCCTTCTGCAGACATAAAAGTTTTTGTTGCATGTGTACTAAACACTTCTGCACAACCAAACCCGCCAATTTTTTTTCCATTGTAAGTAGCCCCAAACGCATGTGCCGAATCAAACATCAACGTAAGATTATACTCTTGAGCAATGCGTGTCAATTCATCAATAGCGCAAGGATTACCAAACACATGAACACCCAAAATAACCGAAGTATCCGGTGTAATCGCCTCTCGAACTTTAGCTGGATCCAACGTAAACGTTTCCGGATCAATATCAACAAAAATTGGTTCTAACCCTGCCCATACTAAAGCATGTACCGTAGCACAATACGTAAAACTAGGAACAATCGCTTTCCCGCTCAGTCCTTTCGCTTTCAACGCCATAATCAAACCTATCGTACCATTTGCCACCGCTGCCGTTGGTACATCTACATATTTTTTCACACCCTGCTCAAATTGCTGCAAAAAAGGCCCATTATTTGTTAAACACCCATTCTCAAACGCTACTTTCGCCCGTTGACAAAAAAGATCAAAATCATGCACCGTCGGTTTTACTAATGAAATCTCTCGTTTGATATCTGAATTCATAACTTCACCTCTGTTTTTAATATTGTAGGAGAACCACCAATCGCTCGTGCCGGAACACCCACAACTGTAGTATTTTGTTCAACATTTTGTATCACAACAGCTCCTGCTCCAATAATTGCCTTCTCCCCAACAACAATATCAGGTAGTATCGTAACACCTGTTCCTAAAAGCACACTTTTACCAATCCTAACTCTTCCTGAAGTATGACACCCCGGACTAATATTCACAAAATCTCCAATAATATTATCATGATCAACAGAACACGAAGTATTAAGAATAACCCCATCTCCAACTACTACATTATTTGTCGTCACCACATTCGCGCCTACAAAAACTCCTTTTCCCATTTTTGTAGTAGAAGAAATAGAAGCACTAGGATGAATAACATTAACCAGACCAAAATTATGTTTCCCCAGAAACAAAAAACATTTTTCTCTAAATTCATTGCTTCCACTTGCCACAAAAAAACCAACCATCCCAGAAGGGATTTTTAACAACAATTCATCAATACTCCCAAGCACCGGAATACCTTGAATCATTGTATTATGCAGCTTCACATCATCATCCACAAACCCCACCACATTATATAACGCAAATTGCTCAATAACTTGTAATACCACTCCCGCATGTCCATCCATTCTCGCTCCGCAAATCACAATCTTTGGTTTATCCTCTACTGGATCTCCTTTCATTAAAATCTTAGGTAACGCCCTCTCCGGAACTTTCTTATTCAATAATAACAGCTCTGGTTTCTCTTCAGTAAGCAACTTAATCACAGAACGTAATGAAAATATTTCTCCCGGCTTTGTATAAAACCGCCCATAAATCTCTTCCATCAATTGAATATCCTCTGCCACATCAACCGTAAGACGAATTTCAGGATGTTTAAGATACGGTTCAACCTCAAGCAAATTAATCTTAAAATATTTTGGCTGTTTAAGATACGCCGTCATATACTCACTTAAATTAGGATCAGCCGCCAATTCATGCGCTCTTTTCAACGTAGACAAAGAAATAACTTCACAGTTAGCACCTAAAGGAAGCTGCTCTACCTTTGAAAAATCCGCTTTCGATTCAATATGACTCTGGATTAAACGATCGATATATTCCGGGTCCGTTAACGGATTATCACCCGTAACACGTACAATCGCATCGAATCCAAACTGCTGCGCCGCTGCAATAAATCTTCCCAGTACATCCTCTTCCGACCCTTTGAAAAAATATACCCCTTGCCGTAACGCCACTTCTTCAAGCACCGCATCTTCTGGATGTGTTGACGTACAAAGCACAATTCCGCTTGGTAATTTTGCATTTTTCACCCGCTCTAATAAATGATCAATCAAAGGCTTACCCACAATAGGCAGCAACGCTTTGCGCGGTAAACGTTGTGATTTCATTCGACACGCCACGAGTATTCCCACATTCATTGTAAATTCCCCTCTCTTTTCGCCTGCAAATCTTTTTGTAAACCTTCCATCACAATTTTTTCATTCGTGTGAAACGCTCGTACCGTTCTCATACCAAGTATTGTCTCTACATCCATTGGCCGCAAGCCCGGACCAGCCCGTTTAAACGCAATCATTTCTCGTGTAAGAATTTCCCCTGCTTGAATATCTCGAACTGCCACAATCGCTTTCTTCATCAGATCCCTATATTTTTGTTCTTCTTTGTTAAAATTCACAACCGGAAATCCGGATCCCCGCGTCATTTCCACTTTTCGCAAATTATCCACAATTTCCCGCAAGGTATCTGGATTAACCGAGGATTCATAGTCTATCCCTTTCAATGACCTATCAAGCACAAAATGCTTCTCAATCACCTGCGCTCCCACAAACGGCGTTAAAAGTGGAATAACTGTACTCATAAATGTCTCTCCCTCTGTATGATCTAAAATTCCAACTGGTAAACTATACGCTGCTTTCAACGTCTTCAAAAAATTAAAATTTAACCCATCTAATTTTGTGGGAAACGCTTGATACCCATGCATAATAACAATATTATTATGATATTTTCGAACTAAAGAAATAGCCGCACTAATCTCATCCATTGTCGTTGACCCCACCCCTAAAAATAAGGGCAGCATCGTTTTTGCTGCTTCCTCAATAGCTTCATGATTCGTAAGATCCGATGAATGAATCTTCAACGCATCTACTTTAATTTCTGCCGCCAAACACGTCGAAGGAACATCATATCCATCCGCGAAAAATAAAATCCCTCGTTGACGTGCGTATGCTCTAAGTTCTCTCCATTGTACTGGCGTAAATTCCACTTTCTCCACAATCGGATAAATGGGATGCGACGGCACCATATACGCTTCTCTATTAATAATTTGAAACTTCACCGCATCCGCGTTTGCCTCAACCGCCGCATCAATCATTTTCAATGCAACATCAAAATTACCTTCGTGTGCGCATGCAACTTCCGCAATAAAAAAAGTAGGATGACCTTCACCGATAAATTTATTTCCTATGCATATTTCAGAAATTGTCATTTGAATTATTCCAAATCATCCTTTTTAATCAAACGGTCCGCTTCAATCGCAACCGTTGCTTTTCTGCCCACAACCCAAGAAAAATCACGAGGATGTATCCCCGTTCCTGGTTTTTTAATCGTAATCATCTCTTCAGAAAGTACCGTCCCCGCCGCAATATCCACTCGAGAAACCAAACTTGGTCGATGTACTTTTTGTATTTCTTTTTCAATTTCCGGAATAATTTTACGCGAAGAACCAAATGCCGCTTCAATATCCCGAATCCCTTGAACTAAATTATACAACTCCGCAGGACTAATCGACGCATCATGATCAACTCCTCTATCCTGAATATTCAACGTAAAATGTTTTTCTACAATACTTGCCCCCAATGCCACAGACGCAAGAGTAATCGTAATCCCCATTGTGTGATCAGAATATCCTACCGGCACATCAAACGCCGAACGTAACGTATTCATTGTTCGCAAATTTGCATCCGCCGCCGTAATCGGATAATGAGAAGTGCAATGTAATAACGCTAATTGAATATTACCAGTCTCATAAATAACTTTCACCGCTTCCTCAATCTCTCCAAGTGTATGTAACCCTGTTGACATAATCATCGGCTTATTTTTCAAAGCAATATACCGCAGCAAAGGATAATTAGTAAGACTAAACGATGCAATCTTATACAAATCCACCCCCAATTCTTCTAAAACATCGACACTTTTTTCATCAAACGGTGTCGAAAAAATCATAATACCTCGCGAACGCGCATACTCAAATAAAACAATATGCTCCTCTTTATTCAGCTCCAACCGCTTTAACAGCTCTTTTAACGTTTCTTTCTCTGATACTGCACCTTTTTTATGATACGTCGCTAACTGCGCATCTTTAGACGCCAGAGTCTCTCCGGTAAACGTCTGAAATTTAACGGCATCTGCTCCTGCTGCCACCGCCACATCAATCATTTTCTTCGCTTTCTCAACATTTCCATCATGATTCACACCCGCTTCCGCAATGATAAATGTTGGATAACCTGAACCAATTAATCGAGAACCAACTGTAATACATTTCATACCAATAACCGCCTCATCCATATACAAATCTTAGTCAATAATTGCTTTATAAAGATTATGGATGAGAGAAATAGATAAAGCAAATCTTTAATTTAAAAAAAGTAAAAATCACCATCAGAGCAGAGCCGCAAGATGAAACCCATTTTCTTTGAATCACATAAATGAAGAAGTATGAACAACTATCTCCCAATCTTTCCGTCGTAACTTTTCTTGTGCTTCTCTAAACCAGTCTTCTCCATGTTTATAATAACCAAATACCAAAAGACACCCTAACCCATTCCCAATAATTCTCTCCTCATCATTCATAAACGCCAGCAATTCTAAAGAAGCAGTAGGAATAGCAAAAAGACGTTGATGTTCCTTTGCTTCAGGAGCCATATTCTCCGCATATTTTTTAACAGAATCAAAAGAGAGATGAGTTTGTGCACAATAAATTAACGTAGGATTATACGCTTCCATCTGATCACGAGCAATACCAATCAAGCTAATCTCGGAATTATAGTCGGAACCCGGCAATAATCCAATTTCTTCCCATGCTTCCCCTTTGATACTTCGAAACAATTCCGGTCGTACGTTCCAATCTCTCGTTTCATAACCACCTGCGGGAGCCGGATGATATTTTCCCGGTATTTCCACCGCTCCTCGTTCTTCCATCACCAATTGTTGATCACTTGTTTCAACCATCATCGTTCCTGCCAGAGGCAATAGAGTATCCATTATTTTCTGTTGATATTCACCTTCGAGGAGAGGAAGCCATCGTCTCAACGAAAATTGAGATCGCATACTCGTATAATTTGTTTCAATATACACTTCACCCTGATGCACAGTCATTTGCCTAAGATTCAACACATACGTATTTTCACGCGGTGCTGGAATATCAGGAAGAGAACTGATTATATCGAAAGAAACACCATAATCCACTCTTGGTAAATCACCAGTATAAAGAACTTTATCTAATGTAACCAATTCATCTCTGTGAGAGATATGAACATTCGCCTCTCCCCGTGGAGGTATAACCATACATTCAAGAGATTTAAGCATTTTATACTAAAACCGAGCTTGACTTTATAAACCTTTTGAGTTACTACTGTATAATAGATTAAATGATATTTCCCATTCACATTTTCTGTTACTATAAATATTTAAATGACATTCAAAAAAAGAAGAATATGAATTTGTGCCCCTCTTGCAATATCCCCTTACAACATCTCATGAAGCGACGTGATAAATATACTCTTCTAAATTGTCCAGAATGTCATCTGATAACTTGTACCCCTCAACCCACTACAGAAGAAATAATAAAATATTACAAAGGATATTTATTTAATCTTCCAAAAGAATCAAAAATAAAAGAAAAAGAACAAGAAATTGAGAAAAATGTTGCAAGAATAATTGAGGATATTAAAAAATATAAGAAAGAAAACTGCAAACTCTTAGATGTAGGAGGTGGCACAGGATTATATGCCCAAGCATTTGCAAAATCAGGATATAATGTTACCCTTATTGATATTGATTCCCAATCTTGTGCGTATGTCCAAAAAAAATATGGGAATATTCTAAAAGTAATTGAAGGAGACGCACTAAAAAATAACTTCCCTGAAAAATATGACATCATATTCTGCAACCAAATCATCGAACATTATCCTGATGTAAATTCCTTCTTAACAAAAATAGAACATCTTCTTGCACAAGATGGCCTGCTTATTCTCACAACCCCTAACCAAGATACCATTGAATATCTTGTCCGCCCAAAATGGGTTTTAAGTTATATTTTTATGGTAACCCGCTTTCATCTTCATCACATCCCAAAAGCACTATGGAAATTTTTAAAAACACCTTGGCTCTGTTGTGACCCGCCACGCCATATCTATGCGTTTAACCCGAAAAATATGAGTAATCTGTGCAATAACAATAAATTAAATATAAAAGAGATATGGACAGAGTATTCTACCTCCCAATATTATTCTCCTGAAAAATACACTTCAAAGAATAACAAAAATCTCTTCACAATCATCCCNAATATAATTGNAAGAATAAGTCTATCTTNTATTCAAAAATGTGACCAAAATAAAATGAGAGGAAGTAATCTGATAATCTTCTGTACTAAAAAGAGCAAAGAAGAAATAGACGAAANATTAAAATGAACATCGCTCTAATATCCATCAGTTCCTTACGCAACCCCAAAGAAGCAACACGTATAACTATCATTGAATTAGCACAAGAATTAATCAAAAAGAACCACACTGTAGTTATAATCTGTAAAAAGGCAAAAGAGTACCCAAGATATGAACAAATAGACCAAACACCGCTGTATCGCACCATCAACCCTTTACTAATACTTTCTATTGGCTCCTCCCTTGCCTTGAATAAAATCCAAAAAAAATTAAACCTCAAATTTGATATAATACACAATTTTAGCGCTACCCCTTTATTTGCTCTCAGCAACAACTTCACACGTATGTTCCACCCAAAAATAAAAATCATAAACACTCTAAAATCGAATTCTCGTCATACGTTTGGAGATAATGGTTATTTTCTATTAAACTCCGCAGATAAAATTACGATTCCCACTTCTTCATTTTTAAACAACATAAATCCCTCACTACATCCAAAGATAGAAATCGTCCCTTCTCCCGTAAACCTCAACAAATTTTATCCACAAAATAAAACAAGTCTCAAAAAAAAATATGGTTATGAAAATAATATAATCATTCTACATTATGGTGCAATGTGGAAAAATAAAGGCACAGAAATTCTCATCCAATCTATGCCAGACATAATCAAAGAGTTTCCTAAAGTTATCTTTCTCTTCGCACCGCGATATAAAGAAATATCTTCAATTCAACAAGCAATAGAAACATCACTAAACATAACTAAACAAGAGTCAACATCAAAGATCAATTCACCGAACTATAAAATAATTACCGCAGACATCAAAATAGAAGAATATGTTAACCTCGCTGATCTTGTTGTCCTTCCCTATCTCTCTCTCAAAGGCACAGAAAGTATCCCCTCTTGCCTTCTTGAAGCCATGGCCTGTAAAACACCTGTGGTAACAACGAACCTGCCAGAAATCAAAGAAATTGTCAAAGATACTGTGCTTCTTGCTGACCCTAACAATTCTCAATCATTAAGTGAATGTATTAAGAGAGGCATAAAAAATCAGGATAATCAAATGATCGACAAAGCATATAAGATGACACAAAAATATTCTACTGAAAAAATAACAAACCTATTTTTAAAAATATATATTAAAATAACAACTATTAAAATATAATGATTGGATATCCCAATTTAACCAAAGATTTAAAATATAGCAAAGGTGTTAAATAATCGAACGTTTAGGGACACAATTGCTATAGTAACTACGAACAAATACCTAAAATGAAGCAACGAATTCATTTCAGTACAGAAATGAATATAACTCAACTCAAAGATGACAAAAATAACTAACAATTCAACAGAGAATAAAAAGAGATACAATCAAATCATCATTATTGCTCTTTTTCTCCTGCTGCTTACCTTACGTTTAATCTATCTTGATGCTGACCCCTCATTTGTTAAAAGAGTAAGTGATATAGGTGATGAAGGAATCTGGGTCCATAACGCTCGCACTCTATTTCTATTCAATGATCTTACTCCAGATGATGCCACCCAATCCCTATCTGTATCACCATTAAATACTTTATTAATGATCCCATCTTTTCATTTTTTAGGAGTCAATACTTTTGCTGCTCGTCTACCCTCAGCACTAGCTGGATGGTTTACACTTCTAATTATATATTTCTTCATCAAAAAAGCCTGGGATAACAAAGCTGCATTTATCGGACTTCTCATACTAGGCTTCAATGAAACATTTCTGGTCTACAATAAAATTGCGTTAGGCCTTAGTCTGGAATTAATGTTTCTTCTCTTAAGTTTTTTTCTCTGGTACAAAGGACGAGAAAAAAAATATTGGTATCTATTTGCAGGGATTAGTTTTTCTCTTGCCATCCTTTCTAAGCTTTCCGCATATTATTCAGCATTAATATTCCTAGTAATATGGCTCTTAGAGTTATATCGGAAAGAAACAACTTTTTCCCAAATATTTTTATTTGGAATCGGAATTACTCTCCCCTTGATACCCTATGGTTTATTTTTATATACTAATTGGGGAATCTTATCGACAAATTTTCTCGTATTAATGAAATACTACAATTCCAGTGGAATAGTCATTTTCAATTTTTTTCGTGTCTTTGCTAATAACCTATTTGGCTTGCCGGGAGTATTTTTCCTTATTATATTTTCAACAATATATTTTTGTACCGAAAATAAATTCAAAAAGATACGCACAATGGACAAGCTTGAATTAATGGCTTGCTGCTGGTTATTAATGGGTCTTGTTTTACTCATAGCACTAAGTGATCTAAGTGACAGACGATTCTTTGGTTTACTTATTCCCATGACACTACTAAGTACTAAAATGTTTATAGATCAAAAATCAATTGACTTAAATAATAAAGAACAATCACAAAATCACCCGACAAATTATTGGGGGAAAAACGCAGTCTCTTCATTATTGTTTTCATACCCCTTTACCGCATTCATTGTATCTGGTCTCTCCCTCTCACTTTGTAGCCCCATCAATATCTGCAACAATAAACAAATCTACATGCTTGGGCTCTTTATGATAATATTTAGCATAGCAATGTTAATATTAAGATATACAAAAGACAAAATACATAAATATTTTCGGATTCTTTTTATCCAATCCGGCATATTTTTATTTATACTACTTCCTTTCTCTACCCTCACACGCCACTTCTCACGTCATTTTGCCATTCTGAGCTCAACACTCAACCAAGAAACAATATATATTATAACTATTATGATTATAAGCATAATTCTTTTTCTCATATATCATCTCTGCTCATTATATATCCCTCGTTTAGTCCAAATTAAAAGTTCTGATCTCAGAATAATGATGATTATATATCTAATCATTAGTAGCATATTCATAAGCATTACTTTCATCGCTCCTTCATTTAGTGCAAAAGAAAATTCTCAATCTCTTATCCCTCTCATCGGAAAAAATAAAACCAGTGGTTTTTTAGTTCAAGCTCTTGCATTTGATGCATCCTATTTGCCCATTTTAATTTATAAAGAAGGTTCATTTAAAGAGGTAAATTACCAATACAATATGAGCAATATAAAATATATTTTTAAACGTGAAGTAATTGATGGAAAACCGGCTGCAGAGCCAGATGATTTAGTATCTTTTTACGAAGATTCACATTTTATTAAAAAAATGTATCTATATCCTTATCCATTTACAAATAAATATAAAATAATTGTTTCTATTTATGAAGTAAACAAATATAAAGAAAATCAGAAATTAGATGAAAAAAATCAAAAAAAGAAACCAGAATTGGAGTAAATATGAAAATTTCCTGTATGATCCCTTGTTATAACGAACAAGAATCTATCACCGAAACAGTACATGAACTGATGACTGAATTTAAAAAATTATCCCATCAATTTGAATTCATTCTGATTGATCATGCATCCACTGATTCCACTTTAGAAAAAGTAACAAACTTGCATCAAACTTATCCTCATAATGTCAATGTAATCCATCTTGATAAAAATATAGGCTATGGCGGCATAATAAACAAAAGTCTTCGAGAATACACAAAAGGAGATATCATTGGTTGGACCTGTGCTGATGGTGAAATAAAAGCATCTGACACATATAAGTTAGTGCAACTATTACTAGAACACCCCCAATATCAAGCTGTAAAAGCCACACGAATAAATCGTAACCATGGTCTCAGAAAATTTATATCCGAAGGATACAATAAATTAGTTAAATTATTATTTGCTATAAATACAAATGATATCAATGGCTGGCCATTATTTATTAGAGCAGAGACATTTAAAACAATAGATCTCCAGCTCAACAACTGGGTTATCAACATTGAAATTCTTCACAAATTACAAAAAAAAAAACTTCCCTGGAAAGATTTGAATTGTGAACATCAGAATCGAAAAGGCGGTCGTTCAAAAGTAAACACATTCACAGTTATAGAATTCTTATATCAAATACTGGCGTATAAAATATCTACCCTAACCAACCCCGAAAACAAACCAAAAGTATAGTCAGCGGCCTAAATATTTAATTATAATTTCAGAAGGTATATAAATAATCAACCCCAAAACAAGTTAAAAATAGATAATAGGAACATATGGAGAAAAAAGATATCCCGGTCGTTATTCTTTGTGGTGGCGAAGGTACACGCTTACGTGAAGAAACAGAATTCAAACCAAAACCTCTTGTAGAAGTAGGAGGAATGCCAATTCTCATCCATATAATGAAAATCTATCAAGCCCAAGGCTTTCGTAAATTCATACTCTGTTTAGGATATAAAGGCGATCTCATCAAAAAATATTTTCTAGAACACCGGTTTATGCTTAACGATTTTACATTAGACACAGATACGCACGAAATAAAAATACATGAAAATCTTCACCTTGACAGCTGCGAAATCACATTTGCCAACACCGGACGTCACACCCTCACCGCCGGAAGAATAAAACAGATCGAAAAATATATCACCACAGATAATTTCATGCTCACCTATGGTGATGGCGTTGCCAATATAAATTTAGAAGAAGTATGGAATTTACATCTCAAAAAAGACAAAATATGTACAATTACGGCCATTAACCCCGTTTCAAAATACGGATTAATCAATATAAATGAAACCTCAGAAGTACTTGATTTTTCAGAAAAGCCACCCATGAAAGATCTTATAAACGGTGGATTTATGGTTATGAAACGTTCATTTTTCAATCAAATCACTGATGATTGTATGTTTGAATCCAAAATTTTACCCGCCTTATCAAAACAACGAGAAGTTGTCGTATATCATCATACTGGATTCTGGCACTGCATGGATACCTATAAAGACTATCAAGATTTAAACCAAATATGGGAACAAACAAAACCCTGGAAACTATGGAACAAATGAATCAGAAACATCATACTTCAAAAGAACTTGATATATACAAAAATAAACGTATTCTCATTACAGGGCAGACTGGATTCAAAGGTTCATGGCTCACCGTATGGTTGTTAGAACTAGGAGCAGAAATAATTGGCATCTCTAATGAAGACGGAAATAAAGAGGGCATATTTCAACAAGCAAAATTAAACAAAAAGATCACTGCATTACATGCTGACATTCGAAATCTATCACAACTAAAACCTATTTTTACACAATATCAACCAGATATTGTATTCCATCTTGCCGCCCAAGCGTTAGTTCTCAAATCATATGATGAACCACTTGCCACATTTGAAACCAATATTTTGGGTACTGCAAATATCCTCGAATGTATTCGCAATACCCTTTCCGTAAAAGCAGCTGTCATTATTACCTCTGATAAATGTTATAAAAACAAAGAATGGCTTCACGGTTATCGTGAAACAGATGAACTTGGAGGAAGTGATCCATATAGTGCCAGTAAAAGCTGCGCCGAAATTATAACCCAATCCTATGTTGCATCATTTCTGCAAGGGAAAGTCAACATTGCCACAACAAGAGCAGGAAATGTTATCGGTGGGGGAGATTGGTCAAAAGACCGTATTGTTCCAGATATAATAAAAGCATTACAAAAAAATTCTCCTATCCCCATTCGCAATCCTAACGCCATTCGTCCTTGGCAGCACGTTCTTGAACCATTGTATGGATACATGCTTCTCGGCTCAAGATTGTATACTAATCCCTCCTATAATGGTGCCTGGAATTTTGGCCCACCTACACAGTCCATTGTAACCGTACAAGAGATCGTGGAAAAAATGAGTTCTATATGGGGCTCAGGTAGCTGGGAAAATAAGTCCAGTATCCAATCTCCTCCTGAAACAAAAATATTAAACCTTGATTCAACTAAATCGCAACTCCTTCTCAATTGGACACCAAAATTAGATTTAACAACAAGTTTACAACTCGTTGTAGATTGGTACAAACAATATCAACAAATAGACGCATATACACTCTGTCAAAAACAGATAGCTGATTATATGTCATTAAATCAAGAAATAAAGAATCAAAATAATTCAAACCAATGTAACAAGGAGGAAGAAAATGATTGATGGTGTTATCATAAAAAAATTAAATCGTATCCCCGATGAACGCGGTTGTATATTCCATATGCTTCGTAATACTGACCCCGAATTTAAAACATTTGGTGAAATTTATTTCTCAATGGTTTACCCCGGAACCGTCAAAGCCTGGCACATACACCAAAAAATGACATTAAACTACGCCGTACCCATTGGCATGATCAAACTAGTCCTCTGTGATACTCGTGAACATTCCCCTACAAAAGGAGAAATTATGGAAATATTTATAGGAGAACAAAATTATTGCCTTGTAACAGTTCCCCCTTTAGTTTTAAACGGTTTCAAAGGCATAAGTACAAACGCTGCTCTTGTTGCCAATTGTGCAACTCATCCTCATGATCCAGAAGAAATTATAAGAAAAGATCCACATAACAGTGAAATATCATATAATTGGGAGAGAAAGGATGGATAAATCTTTGAAAGATACTCGACCAATACCTCAAAAGATATAATCAATAATATGGAAACCATACTCATTTGTGGCGCCACCGGACAACTTGGTAGTGCATTATATGATCAATTACGCAATGCTTCAGATAAAGTGTATGGAACATTTAAATCTCAAAGACCAGAGAACCTGATTAACAAAGATTTATTTCAATTAGATATACAAAATGAAGAACAAGTTCAAGCTCTTCTTGAAAAGATAAAACCAGACATAATTATTAACACTGTCGCCATGACTCATGTTGATAACTGTGAACTCAATCAAACAGAAGCATATTCTATTAATGTTATTGGAAACAGAAACCTTCTCAAATACTCCGCACCCACAACAAAGTTTATTTTCATTTCAACTTATTATATCTTTGAGGGGGCAAAAGAAAAGCCAACAGAAACATATTGTGAATCAGATCCGGTTCATCCTTTAAATTATTATGGGAAAACCAAACAACTTGCCGAAGAAGACACCATCAAAAAAGAAAATTCGCTCATAATCAGAACAAGCAAAATATATAGTCTAGGACGTGACCAGAGAAACTTTTTAGCAAGACTCTACTCCACCCTGCAACAACAACAAACATCAGCCCAAGTAGACGATCAGTATACAAATCCGATTATGGTTGAAACACTCGCATCAAGTATCATTACTTTAATTACAAAACATAAAAAAGGGATTTACCATATTGGGGGGAAAGATATTGTAAGCAATTATCAATTTGCCATAGCTTTTGCCGATTTTTGTAATAAAGAACAAGAATTGATCATTAAAATAGATTCATCACAATCACAACAACCAGCCCTACGTCCAAAGAATTGTAGCTTGGATATCACAAAAGTAGAGAAAGAAGGAATTGAACTTCTTACATTAACTGAAAGCTTTCAACGTATAAAACCAAACCTAAATAAGCAGAGAAAGATTTAAAAGATAAGAATATGAGAGAATAAATCACTTAAAAATGTGGAATAAACTGTAAATTATGGAAACAGATCAAAATAATGAAGAACAAGATCGTGAAGAAATACGACAGAAAGTACGCCATTTCTTCCAAAAATATCATTCACAAAAGACGGAAGGTGTCCCTGTCAGTGGTAGAGTCTATGATGAAAATGATATGACTAATTTAATTGATGCCTCTCTTGATTTCTGGCTTACCGAAGGAAGATTCTCCAAACTCTTGACCAAAGAATTAAGTAATTTTCTTGGATTAACATACGTTATGTTAACAAATTCAGGTTCATCATCAAATTTAATCGCTTTTTCAGCTCTAACCTCTCCATTATTAAAAGAAAGACAAATCAAACCCGGTGATGAAGTAATCTCAGTTGCAACCTGCTTTCCCACAACATTAAGTCCAATTATCCAAAATCAATGCATTCCTGTATTTTTAGATATCGAATTAGGGACCTATAATATTGATACAACCTTATTAGAAAAAGCTATAACACCAAAAACAAAAGCGATTTTTCTTGCTCATACACTTGGAAATCCATTTAACATAGAGGAGATTATAAGAATTGCGAAAAAACATAATATCTGGTTAATCGAAGATTGTTGTGATGCTCTTGGATCTGAATATCAAAATAGAAAAGTAGGGACATTTGGTGATATTGCCACATTCTCATTTTACCCTGCACATCATATTACCACTGGAGAAGGTGGTGCTGTAGCAACAAATAATCCTTTGCTCAAAAGAATAATTACTTCATTTCGTGACTGGGGCCGTGACTGTTGGTGTGATACTGGAAAATCAGATACCTGTGGCAAACGCTTCCAATGGCAATTAGGAAATCTCCCAAAATGCTATGACCATAAATATATCTACAGTCATATTGGATACAATCTTAAAATGACCGATATGCAAGCCGCCATTGGTCTATCTCAGCTAAAAAAAATATCATCTTTTCAAAACAAAAGAAAAGAGAATTTTGCAAGTCTAATAGAAATTTTAAATCCATATGACAAATATCTCTTACTTCCTACTGCAACTCTACATAGTGACCCTAGTTGGTTTGGATTTCTTATTAGTGTGAAAGAAAATGCACCTTTCACTAAAAGTGAAATCGTGTCATTTCTTGAAAAAAATAAAATTGCCACTCGAGCTCTTTTTGCCGGAAATATACTACGTCAACCAGCATATGTAAATATAAACCATCAGATCATAGGTCAATTAACAAATACTGATTATGCCATGAATAATACATTTTGGATTGGAGTCTACCCTGGTATAACAATTGAGAAAATAGAGTATATCCAAAAGATATTTGCTGAATTCTTTAAGAACATAACCTGAATTAAAAATGAATCAAAAAGCACAATTTCTCCAAGCCATGCATTTTCGCCGTGCCTGTAAATTATTCGACACTCAAAAAAAGATCACTCCCGAAGACCAAAAATATATCCTTGAAGTAGGAAGGCTATCCCCTTCTTCTCGTGGATTAGAACAATGGGGATTTATAGTGCTGCAATCAGAAGAAATGAAACAAAAACTGCAACTCGCCTGTCTCAATCAACCCCAAGTTGGCACTGCCTGTTTTAATATGATTATCCTTGCAAAAATAGCTGATCTTCATCCAGAGAGTACATACATCGATAAAATCTTCTCCCAACGTTTTGGTAACGAAAAAGAAAACAGAAAAGAACGTTATCATCTTTTTTATAACAGTGTTGAAGATATAAAATTATGGAGTATTTCCCAATGTTATATTGCTGCCACCAATATGATGACTGCCGCTGCATTTATTGGCATTGACTCTTGCCCTATTGGTGGTTTTGAATCAGAAAAAGTAAGAGCCTTGCTCAACACAACAGAAATCAAAACGAAAGAGATTAATATCGAAGGAAAAGAAATAGCCCTAATTCTCTGTTTTGGCTATCGCGCTAAAGAACCTTGGCCCAGAAATCGACTGCCATTTGAAGAAATCGTTAAGTTTATAGACTAAAATATATGCAACTCAAAAGGGTCAAAAAAGACTATTTTTCACAAGAATTATAAAGGAATAGTCTTCTTCAAAAGAGATGAAAAAAGCCCTTATTTTAACCGGAAAACAAGTCCAAGACCACGAATTTATCTACCCGTACTACCGCTTGCAAGAAGCTGGATTTCAAGTAGAAATAGCCGTACGAAATAAAGAAACAGTCATGGGCCAATTAGGAGCAGCAAAAATTGTGCCAACCCAAGATATAAGTGGTCTACATGTAGAAGACTACGATGTTCTTGTCATCCCCGGTGGCGCAAAATGCCAAGAATACCTCCGTCAAGATCAAGAAGCACTAGATTTTATAACTAAATTTAATGCAACTGGAAAACCCATTGCTTCTATTTGTCATGGTGCACAAATGCTAATCTCAGCAAAAGTTGTCAAAGGTCGTCGTGTCTCTGGATATTATAGTATCAAAGATGACATTAATAATGCCGGAGCAACCTATGTAGATGAGCCCGCAGTTATTGATGGAAATTTAGTTACGACTGCACATTATAAACACCTTGGTCCCTGGATGAAAGCGACGTTGAAATTATGTGGTATTCAATAAACAACATCCTATACTATTAAGATAAAAATACAATGAACTTACCTTCTTCAATAAAAGGAATCCTCTTCGATTTCGATGGTACACTAGCCAAAACCATGCAAGATCATTATAAAGCATGGCAACATTCTTTAGAACAATATGGAATTTCACTCACAGAAGAAGAATATTATCCTTTAGAAGGAATGTCTATCTATGAAATTGCCATTTTATGTTGTAAAAAATATAACATTCCAGAACAAGAAGTACACCAAATTGTCCAACGAAAAAAAGAACATTACATTACAAATAATACCTGCACTTTATATCCAGAAGTTGAAAACATCATCCAAAAGTTAAAACAAAAAAAAATAAAGTTAGGTATCGTCACCGCAAGTATTCCCGAACAATTACATAATTCCGTATCCTCAGAATTTCTTGCTCAATTTGATGTAATAGTTACCGGAGATAAAACATCAAAAGGTAAACCGCATCCAGACCCTTATTTAAAAGGTCTTGAATTACTCAATCTCTCCCAAAATGAATGCATAGTAGTAGAAAATGCTCCACTTGGCATAAAATCAGCAAAAAATGCTGGAATATACTGTATTGCCGTAACCCACACGGTAAACAAAGAAAAACTACAAGAAGCAGACGAAGTAATTGAAANATTTTCTAATTTAAGACTAATAAAAAAATTACATTCTATTTTCAAAAATAATTAAGATTATTTATTACTCTTGTGCAATCAACTTCAACGACCGTGCCGTCTGAAATTTATAATCTCCAGTATACCCCACATGCTTCAACACTTCCACCCATTCATCCTCATGTAACACCGTTGTACCAAGAACCGTCCACCAGCGAAATAATTGAAACTCTTCTTCTGTACGATACGCTGCTAACGTCACAAAACTCTTTCCTTTTCCCACACGTTGAATCTCTCGTAAACACTGCATCGCATCCGCTAAATTAAGTGTATACACAACCCCCATTGCCATCACAAAATCAAATTCACCATCTGCAAATGGAAGTTTGGTAAACGCAGCTTGTTGAACAAAAGGTTTAATCAACGGCATCGCATTTTCAAGAGCATACGCCGAAATATCCGTCCCCCTCACTTTCATCGCAGGATACAATTGATGAAAATCATGCAATAAAAAACCTTTCTCGCACCCTAATTGTAACACTGCTGAACTCTCACTTAATCCATATTCTTTGGCCATATTTTGCGCAACAGCAACCCACCTCCCATCGTATTTAAATCCCCCATATCCATTATTCCGATCCCCATCATAATACTCTCGATCTCGGTAAGTTGCACGTATACGATTGTGAATCGTTCTTATAGTTGGCCCAACTACTCTTGGTTGCTTTGGTTCAGGATAGCCTTTTAAAGCATCAAATTCTCTCATTTTTTTCTTTCCTCATATTTTATTGGTATCTTTTACCCCATATCCCGTATATCGTTGATCAACCTGATTACTCGAATTACTAAACGGTCCAAACCA
>JGI1358J11329_10000303_pt1 | contig 44730 bp, 36 predicted proteins | sample Subgroupgradi54m_FD_11329 | JGI IMG/M metagenome (IMG submission 11329)
GGGCCATTCTCTCTTAAATTAAGGCGCTGTGGGCGAGACTGCGGTTGTTGGAGAAACAATTAATGCAGGAGCTGCCGGAGCTACTATTGCGTCTGGTGTTGTTGGAGTTGTAGTAGCGGTTGGGGCTGTTGCTACGGCAGCAGGAATGCTCGCTGGAGTTGGAGTGGTTATACTAAAAGTCACCGAAGGCGGCGGAACGGTTGAGCCGGCAATTATAATGGTGTCGCACAAACTCCGAACTTTCACCCACTCGCCGTCTTGAATCCATGTGCAGTAGATGTCGCCATTTTTTTGGTCGGTAATTTCAATGCGCTGAACCGCAACTTTTCGAGCTCGCAAGGTGTCAACCGTAAGCGTTCCGTTTGGTTCTACCACTAAGCCAAGATTTGCTAAGCCAGCCTTGAGTTGCGCGGGATCAATGTTTGCAAGCATACCACTTGGTGTGGTTGTAATGGTCAAGTCATTCCCCTGCCAGTGAGGATTGACAAACACCATAATTTTCCCAACTGCTGCCGGGTCAACGCTGGAATATGCCTCAAGCGCAATTCCTATCACTCTGCCGGCCTTGGTTGACTTCATCCCAACCCCGGCTTTTGAGCTTGAGGTAATGGAATCGCCAACTAAAATGGATCCGTTTTCGGTTGAAACTTTCACCGGCACACGCCCCGCCAAGGTTACTGCATGGTAATCGGCAGAAAGTTTGTAACCGTTTGCAGCCTGCGCTTCTTCTGCATACTGCGAAACCACCCCAATAATTTTTGCGTCGTAAGCCAAAATGCTTTTACCAAGCATAAAGGGAGCGGTCGGATCAGGAGTTGGATTCGGCAAATCGGTAAGCGTAACAATATCGCCTATTTCAGCTCCGGCCGCCGGCATCCATTCCGCAACGTCAGCCAACGCCCCGCTGCATTTCCACGCCGCATTGTACGCGCAGAGCTTGTTGTTAGTGGTGTCATATTCAAAAGCAACTGCTCCTGTGACAGCAGCGCCCGGAACTCCGTTTGGAAGTCCGGCAGAAGTCGGAAGCCATGTAAATCCTCGGGTTGCGTTGGTTCCGAGCGCGCCTCCGCCCTGGAGAACAAAGTCTGCCAAAGCGCCGTTGTTCCAAAAGGCGTAGTTGTTGGTGGCGGCATTCATGGCCTCAACGTATACACCGTACTGGTTCGTGAGCGTGGCGCCGCTGCCTATAGCGTTCCGGGCGTAGAACCCGGTCGCTCCCGTGATGGTCCCCGTACTTCCCGCGGTCATTGAAAATCCAGCATCAAAACTCCGTGCTCCAGAGGTGTTGGTCCAGTTTTGATTGTTGACAGCCAGGACAGATACGATACCCCTATGAGCACTCATCCACCCAGTGAAAGCTCCAGCGAGATCTGTATTAACTCTTCCACCATTCATTTGCGCGAGTGCGCCATAGAGATTATTACCGGCAGCCAATACATAGTTCGGTGCGATGTTGAGAATTATATCGTTTGCAGCAGTTGTAACGCCAGCACCAGCCGATATAGCCGTCCCGACGTACAGCGCCTTCGTGATGCCCACGCCGCCGAGAGTGTTGATTGCGCCTGTTGTGCCGGAAGTGGAGTCGGTGGCATTTGCTACGGTTAGTAAACCTGCCGAGCTGACTGTGAGTGCCGTAGAAGAACCTACTACTAACATTGAACCTGGAGTAGCTGTCCCGATGCCGACGTTGCCGGCGCTGTCTATTCTCATCCTTTCTGCTGGGACGGTTCCCGCTGGTCGTGTGAAGAATGCCAGATAACCAGCATAGTTAGTGTCGGTGGCGTTTTCCTTCGCACCCTTTATATTGGCGAACGCAGTAACAGTCGAGGCGGTATACACGCCACCGAACTCTATACTTCCGCCCTTATTAATTCCCAACGCGCTGTTGCTATTAATTTGAAACATACCGCTTGCTGTCGTAGCGGGGACAACATCAGCCCCCCTGACTTCCAATAAACCCCCATCGGTACAACACGCCCCCGGGCTCGCCGTCCCGATGCCGACGTTGCCGGCGGTGCCCGTTGTTCCCAGTATCGTGAACCGCTCGGTCCAGGTAATGGCGTTGCCGGCCGTTCCCGAGGGCGCACTGAAAACGCGGAACCCTCCGTCGTTTTCAAGTTGAACCATACCCGCATTGGCCGTAGCAATATAGCGGTGATTGGTCCCGTCATCATAGACGTTTGTGCCCAGCGAAAGACGTGGCTGGGAGCCGACGTAAGTGCTCGAAGCCCAGATGGCTTCCTTCCAGTTCCCATCAGTGTTCGGCCAGAAAACAAGGGCCGGTTGTGCCCATCCCGGATCGGAATTGACGCCAATGAATATTTGGCTATCCTTGGAGGCGCTGCCGAAGTCAAGTTTCCCTATTGGCGCCGTCGTCCCGATGCCGACGTTGCCGGCGTTATCTATTCGCATCCTTTCCGTTGATACACTAGGTTGTGCATCAGTGCCAGTCCAGAAAGACAGAAATCCAGGCACTCGGCTGTCTGCAATCGTGCCGCTGCTGATACCCTTAATGGCTGCTCCTGTAATGTAGCCTGCTGCGCCTCCGTAACCTGTAAAGTTAATGACTCCCAATTCATCGGCCGTAGTGATAACTGTCGGTGAAGCTCCTGTGCCTCTGGCTTTTCTGAAATTCTCATCAAAACCATCTGCCGAGGCGTTGGCTTGCGTGAAGAAAGAAAGTCCAGTGGCTGCCGTGTCAGATGAAACGTGCAGAAGTCCTGCCGGCGCTGTTGTCCCGATGCCGACGTTGCCACCTGCAAAGGTAGCCGCGTAAAAGGTAGTGTTGGCTAAGCTGCCCGGATCTGCTACGGCAAGACCAGTCCATGTACAAGCTCCGGTGGTGCAAGCTGTTTTGGTGGGTGAGTTAATGCTAATGGCATTGATGCTTTTTGTTGCAGCGCCAGTGGTATTGATGGTGGAATCAATATCCAAAGCTACACTTGTTCCAATTTGGACGCTACCAGCCTGGAGAGGCGCGCCGCCGATGTAGGCAGTGCTGGCCTTGGTGACAGTTATGGCCGAAGCGTCTGTGAGTGTGGGAATATAGAAGGCAGAAGTCAGCCCCTGCATGTTGTTCACGGTTATTGTGCCAGTAAGGGTCGTGGTCACTGATTGGAATCCCGCCAAGACGAACTGGGCGCCTGAATAGCCAGCTCCACTCACGCCAGCCGCATTGAAATTATGCACCGTCACGCCGTTGATGTTCGACGTTGTGTCTATCGAATAGTAGGCCATTGTCCCGTTTGTAATCTGAAGCGCACTTGCGGTAAGAGTTTTCAGCACCAGTGTATTGGCAACGGTTGATGCGGTGATTGTGCCGCCAGTCAAGGTCAGGTTTGTGAACGTCCCAGCCTGCGCCGTGTTTGCCCCGATAATTGCGTCTACGTTGGCGGCGTTGATACGGCCACCCACGCCAAGGCCCGCACCTGCTCCAGAGAGCACGAGCGCACCTGTCGTGGTAGAGGTCGAAGCCGTGGCAGATGATATCGTCGTGATGCCCGCATTGGTGACAGTAATCCTTGCGACGTTTGTAGCATTATCGTAGGTGTTCAGCACCCAGCTGTTCACGCTCGCTTGCGTCCCCATCGTCCAGATGACATTGGTGCCTGAGGGTGTCCCGTTAGGGTTTACGTCGTAGGTTGCAGAAAGGGCATTATTTGTATTGACGAGTTGCATAAATGGGCCTGCGGCATTGATAACAACCTTTGCACCTCCATAAATCGCTCCGCCCACACCCAGACCTCCCGTGATGATCGCCGCGCCGGTCGTGGTGGATGTCGAGGCGGTAGCATCGCTTTGTTTAAGAAGCCCTGCTGTAATATCAATAGCATTGTTTGCAGTTGTCGCTCCGCTCGCCGCTAATGTTAACGCAACGTTTGTACCAGATGTGGCATTTGTATTCGTAACACTTATAGCCTGACCGGTTACTGTTACTGCCGCGTTAGTATTAGCTCCACTGCTGAAAATGCCTGCAAGACGCTGTGTTGCTCCGGTAAATCCGGTTGTTGTAGAAGTTAGTGTGAAAAGAGAACCGCTGTTTGCTGCTGTGGCTACTGCACTAGAGCCTGTTAGGGTTAGATTCTCCAAGATGCCCGAGGTTAAATTAGCAGAAGTACCATAGATAAGAGTTCCGGTGGTAAGGTTTGTATTTAGAAACACAAAGCCTGAAGTGGTTGTAGTACCTGAAATAACATTGGAAGTAAATGTTTGAGGTCCTGTTCCTGAAGTAAATGCAAGAGAAGTAGTGGAAGCACTGGTTCCAATAGTGATAGTATCTGCTCCTGTTGCTCCTGTGCCGATGTTGATTGCGTCAGCTCCGGTGCCTGTACCAATGTTAATGGTTCTTGCCAACGCTCCTCCTGCTCCTAAGGCCAAGGTGGTTGCTGCAGTATTTCCAATGTTCACTGTTGTTGCCGTGACATTTCCCACTGCAAGAATTCCCGCAGCATTGGCATCAATGCCCTGGCCTGCTTGAACCGTGATGTTGCCGTTTGCGTCTACGTCAAAGTTGGTGTAGTCAATGATTCCTGTGGTTCCCACAATGGAGTTTGCTCCGAGAGTAATGCCCCGATCCCAGCCTGCTCCAATTTGTATTGCATACTCGGTTGCTGCTCCTGCTGAAGTAAGTGCTCCGATATTCACTCCAACTAATGTTCCTGCAGCAGGGCCAGTGGTAGTGGGAGCAATGACATCAATGGCGTTCATGGTTCCTGCTGTGACAATTGCTCCTGATGCAGGAACAAGAACTCTGACTCCCGAAGCAGTTACTGAACCTGCTGCTGACTGGGTAATCACCGGCAGGACAATGTTGGCTCCTCTCCAGGCAAAACTTCCTGCTGTTCCATTGGTAATTGCTCCGGCTGTGGAAAGGTTAAGTCCTGAATAGACAGCTGCGTTGGATGTGGTTGAGGCTGTGGGAAGCTGGAGAACAATTCCTGTCACATCCTGGCCTGCTGCCGGAACTGTCACATTGGTGTTGAGATTCAAAGACAAGCCTGTTAAAGCTCCTGCTCCCTGCGTGGCTGCTGCTCCATACGCAAGATTCACGATTGTTCCTGAAGTATTAGTGGCGTTGAGGTTTGCGAGGATTCCTGATGTTGCTGTTGAGGTAAGGTACAAGGCAGTTCCGCTTGTTAATGCAGACCCATTGAACACAAATGCGGAGGTGGTGGTTGTTCCTGTTGCGACAGACGAAGCGAATGTCTGCGCTCCTGTTCCCGAAGTAATATTTATTGTTGCTGCCCCGCCTGAGTTGCCAATAGTGGTGGTTATCCCTGAGCCATTGCCTATTGTTGTTGTGTTATTTGAGGTTAAGGTTGTGAAAGCTCCGGTTCCTGCAGTAGCTGCTCCCACTGAAACAAAATTAGCAGCTCCTGCTCCGGTTATATTCCAGTTATCATCATTTAATGCCAAAGCAGAACTGGCTGTTGTTGTGCCAATGGTAATGGCATTGGCAACAGCATCAGTGCCAATGGTGATAGTGTTCGCATTAGTTCCGCCTTCACCAATGTGAATAGTATCGGCATTTGTGCCTGTGCCTATATTTATTGTTCTGGTTACTGCTGTTGATCCAATATTAAGAGTGGTTGCAGCATTAACGAGATTAAAAGTTGCGGCACTCGTTGTAATATCTCCGCCATTTACTGCGATATCATCGGCAGTTGTAATGAGTCCTGCTTTGGAAATTGTCCAGGTTGCTGAAGTGCCGGAGATATCAGCTCCAGTGCCAGAGTTTGAAATGGCGAGCACTGGTCCGGACGCTGACGCATAACTCTGGGTAAGGGATAGGATATTTGCAGTGTTGGTACAAGTACCTGTTGTTTGAGTACAGTTATCAGCAATTGCCACAACAGCTCCTGATACTGTTAAGGTGGTGGCTGCAGCATTAATCGTTAACGCTCTATTGAGATTGAGGAGATTACCCGAATTGGTAACCGCTGTTGTATAGGTAGCAGTTTGATCAATGTTGGCTAACTTCCCTGAAGAACCGGTAGAGGAAGTTGAAGCAATTGAGAAAAGATTTCCTGTGGTTAAAGAAGAGGAGTTAAGATATATTCCTGTACCTGTGGTTAAAGCATTATCTGTGAACACAAATGCAGAGGTGGTGGTGGTTCCCAAAACTACAGAGGAAGTATGAGTCTGGGCTCCTGTTCCTGTGGTAACATTTACAGCTGTTGTTGATGCAGAGCTACCTACATTGATAGTGTCTGCACCTGTTGCTCCTGTTCCAATGTTGATTGCGTCTGCTCCTGTTCCTGTTCCAATGTTAATGGTTCTTGCCAATGCTCCTCCTGCTCCTAGGGCAAGCGTGGTGGCTGCGGTGTTTCCAATGTTCACTGTGGTTGCCGTGACATTTCCCACTGCGAGGATTCCTGCTGCATTAACATCAATGCCCTGGCCTGCCTGAACAGTGATGTTGCCGTTGGCATCAACGTCAAAGTTGGTGTAGTCAATCACTCCTGTGGTTCCCACAATGGAGTTTGCTCCCAGAGAAATGCCCCGGTCCCAGCCTGCTCCGATGTTGATAGCATACTCTGTTCCTCCTGAGGCTGTAATCGCAGATATGAAAATGCCATTGAGAGATCCTGCTCCCACTCCTTGGCCCGCAATGTTGATTCCATTCTGCGTTCCTCCGGTGGTGATGGTTCCCGTGGTAACAATCACTCCGTTTGAAGTGATGGTTCCTGCTGTCTGGGTAATGTTGGGAGAAGTGATGTCAACTCCGGAAAAAGTATTGGTTCCTGCCAATGTGGTCTGGGTGACTGCTCCTGAAGAAATGACAAGGCCTTTGTATGTTTTCGCGCTTACCGCAACATTGGTGACTGCAGGGTTTGCAGTGAGTGAAATGCCCGTGATGGACTGATCGGTTGCAGTAACATTGGTTGAAAGATCAAGGGCTTGGCCTGTGAGAGCTCCTCCCAATGTTTTTGCTGCTCCGTAAGCTAAGTTCACGATTGTTCCTGAAGTGTTGGTGGAGGTCAGGTAAAGCAAGGTTCCTGATGTTAACGCAGATCCATTCATCACAAACGCAGAAGTAGTAGTGGTTCCTGTGACAACTCCTGATGTGAATTGCAAAACACCTGTGCCGTTAGGAGTTAACGCGATGTTTCCATTGCCTGCTCCTGTTGCCAGGGTAAGATTGCCTGTCGCAGTTTGAATGGTTTGCGCTCCAATTGACTGCAACACTCCTGATCCCGTGATTCTCCACTGCTCGCTCGGAGCCGCTCCTCCAGTGCCCGTATAGAAAGTAAGCGCGCTTGCTTCAGATCCCGAAGTTGCGGTGGTAAGAGACGCTGCAATTTGGGCTGCGTTATTTATTACTCCTCCCACATTTGCAAGGCGGAACAAAATTGCGCTTCCAAATCCTGCTGCCGGGGTGAGGGTTGAAGTATGGTCAATGGTGAATACGTTGCTAATGGCGTTGGTTGCAGAATCTGCAAGCGACACATGAAGTTTTGTTTGAGGGGTTATGGTTCCAATGCCAACTCTGCTGTTTGAAGAATCTATAAATAATGTGTTGCTTGCGAAGTTGAGGTTGTTTGGAATTGAGATTGTTGAAGCGTTGAAAACAATGGCATCTGAAGAAGAATCTCCCAAAGTGGCGCTTCCCGTAACATTCAAACTCCCGTTGTTGGTGACGATAAGAGAAGTAAACTGGGCGCTGGAGCTTCCTGTCTGAAAAATAGTTCCTCCAATGGTAATATTCCCCGAATTATCAAGCGTTACTTTTGTGTCGCTGTTGGAATCTACAACTTTGATGGTGCCTGTTGTTTGAAGATTCCCTGTCTTGTCCACAGTAAGGGTTGAGGTGCCTACGGTAAGGCTTGACTTGATGGCCACTGGAGCATTAAACGTAGACTCTGACACCACCGTGAATTTGCTGCTTGAGTCATTCGCGTTTCCAATTGTTGCAGATCCCCCAACCCCAAGGTTTGAAAATCCGGCTGTTGAGGCGCCGACAGACCCGAACGATCCGTTTCCCGCTACCTGAACGCCTGTTGAACCAATGTATATGGGAGCGTTTACTGCAGAACTCAAGGGCGGCGAGGACTGAAGTTTTGCGGTAATTTGTTTTAAGCTTTGAATGTCGCCACTCACCTGCAGTACGCCAATCATTTGCGCTCTGAGGTCTGCAAGTTGCGCGTTGTCTACGGTGACATACTCTCTTCTATATTCTCTCACGATTTCCCTTGCGGGTTCTTCTTTAACAATTTCTTTTTGTTGCACCGCAACATTTTGTGGTTTCCAAGGGCTTACCGCAAACTCAAACGATTTTATCAAACGGCTCGCAATTGCGTTGCCAAGATTTACTGTGTCCCTGCGGGACATCTCCCAAAAGGAGACAACAGTTTTTGTGCCCCTGCGAGACATCTCCCGTAGGGAGACAATAGTATCTCCTGTGATTTTTTCTGTATTTTTATATCCTTGCGCCAATGATCGAGCGTCATAAAACAATCCTTGGCGAACCGCATTGTTTGCATTGGTGTATATGTTTTCAACCCCGTGAGCATCGGCCAGTAATCCCTGCTCAACAAACGCGTTGAGTTTGAGATATCCTTGCACTGTATTGCCCGGAATATTTTGAGCAAAATCTGCAACTGTTGCCGGACTGCTTACTCCGTAGTCAAACCCCTGCGCAAATCCTTTTGCCACATCAAACGTGGCTTTCGCAAAACTTTCGGAGAGCCGCACAACATTTTTTGAAAAAACAGGGAGTCCATTATCAAACCCATTTGAAAATTCGTTTACACCATTATCAAGCCCTTGGCCAAACTGTTGCACAAGAGAAGAAATGCCAATCGCAGCGTTTCGAACTCCAAAATCAAATCCTTGCGAAAATTCTTTTCCAAACGCAACGCTTGAAACAACAATCAAGAGGCTGAGCGCAACTGCAACTCCTCTTTTCAACACGCTGATGCGAAATGCTGCTTCCAGAACCGCGCGATCAATTTCAATAGGCAAATTTTCTGGCGGCAGCACTTGCTTGCCATTTTTAAATTTCTCTATTCCCCCCGTATATTCGTTGAGCCATTCTTTTGTTGTCACCCAGTTGCGCCCGATCTTTACTGCTTGCAATTTTTTGGCGCGCGCTCTCAAACTCAAATACTCCTGCGAGTAACCGCACAATTTTGTTGCTTCTTGCAATGAAATATATTGTATTTCTTTTTCCAACATTTTTATAAACAAAAAACCCTAAGGAAAAATCCGCCTTCACAAGTTTGTTCGTGAAAGCTTATTTTCCCTAGGGTTGTAAATCAAATGTACTCTGGCTTTATTATCTAAAAACCCAGGAGCATTGTCAATAGCTTGCCTGTGGATATCCGATATATGGCTTTACCTGCCTGCCGGCAGGCAGGTTTTAATGCGTTTTAATGCTTTGAAGAATCCCGATACCCACAAAACTCAATACCAATGACGATCCGCCGTAACTTACAAAGGGCAAAGGAAGCCCTATAATGGGAAAAAGCCCTAAATTCATCCCAACATTCACAAAAAACTGAAAAATAAGCACAATCGCAAATCCAATAGCAAAAAGGCGGGGAAAATTACTTTGTGCCCGGATTCCAACACTCAAAATTCTCCAAATCAGTACTAAAAAACATAAAAATACGGCTACAATTCCTGCAAAGCCAAATTCTTCTCCAATTGCCGCAAATATAAAATCGGTGTGCGGCTCAGAAAGGAACAAATATTGGGTTTGAGTGCCCTTGCCAATGCCTTGGCCGAACAGGCCGCCGTTGCCAATTGCTATTTTTGCCTGCAGCTGGCTCCATCCAATGCCCAATGGATCTAATTCCGGCTCTATAAAGCTTAAAATCCGGTTCTTTTGATAGTCGTGCAATATAGAAGTCCAGCCAACCGAAAAAACCAATATAGCAACGGTTATTATGGCTAAAAAATGCCGGATCTTAATGCCCGACGCGAGCAACATTACGATCCATAAAATCCCGAGCACAAGAGCCGATCCAAGGTTTGGCTGCAAGAATATGAGAAAAATCGGGATCGCAAAGTATATCCCAGAGATAAAAATATGTCTGATTCGATACACTTCAATATGCCTCATTGAGAAGTATTTTGCCATTAGTATTGCCAAAACTAACTTCATAAATTCTATCGGATCAACCGATATACTTCCTATTGTATACCAAGCCCTAATACCCCTAATTTGGTGCGCAAAAACAAAAAGTCCTGCTAACGCTATGACGCCTACGATGTAAAAAAACAAAACAACATAAGAATCATTCTTTAATAACCTCCATTCAAAGAAAGATATGAGGATCATAAGAACAAATCCAATGGCAAAAAAAGCCAATTGCTTATGAAAATCCAAATAATTTGCCCTTCCTATTGAAAAACTGTAAAGCGATAAAAGGCCAATTATAGTAAGCAAAGCCGTGCTCCCAAATAAAATCCAGTCAAGCTGTTTTATATGGTTTATTATTGATTTCATATATTGTTTAATACCGGGTTTAAAACATGATATTCAGCTCTATTTTTCTTTTTGTGCCATAAGGGTTATTAAACATACATATTATTCAAGAAATATATGCTCAAAACCATCTGATTCTCCTTTCATATAAGCTTTAAATACCTGAAGATACGATTCTTTATGCTTTAAAAAGTTTTCTTTTAAAAATTTCTTGAGTTCTTTGCGGCTCGCTATTGATATAAAAGCTGAACTCCTATTTGAAAACAAATCAGGAAAACTTGAATATGGATATTCAGAAAGAAAATCAATTGCTAGTTGTTCCTCTTCAAAACCTTTTTTTTGCCAATTTGGCTTATAGATATCCAAAATATTTTTTACATTGATATGCTGTACGATCGCTTCGGCTTGTTTTGCGTTTTTAATGGGTGCGGCTTTAAAACGAGTTTCAAAAAGCGATCCCCTGCGGCCGTATTTCAAATTATAGAATTTAGCAAAACCGAGATTTAATTTTTGCATATACCGGGGAATTCCATCTTTTACCGTGGGAACCAACCCAAAGTGATAGTGGTCGCGAACCAGCGCAAAGCTAAAAAATTCTACAAGCGGAGCGTGTTCAGGCAGTACGAATTTTTCTGGCGTTCCCTTTCCCTGTTCAGGTTTGCCCCCAAGCAATATGTTCGCAATCTGCTGCATATCAACCCTGTGCAAGTTTGGCGCGGGACTTCCTATGTTTGCAGCATACATCTGAAAAATAAAACGGGCGCAATCTTTTGGCGATTCAAAGATTCCCCTCTTTTCAACCGCATTTCCCATAATGTGATACGGGCGCCCTGCTTGGTATATGTGTTCTTTTCTCCTTGGCATATGTTGTTAGTATAACAAAAAAGTGCAATACCGGGTATAGCACTCCTCTTTCCTTAAGCGAACTATTTAATCAGTTCTAAGAACTCTTTTTCTTCAATTATTTTTATGCCAAGTTCTTGCGCTTTTTTTAGTTTTGATCCAGGTTTACTGCCAGCTATTACGTAATTGGTACTCGTTGAAACCGACTCAACAATCTCTCCCCCTAACGTGCGTATCTTCTCTTTTGCCTCTTCCCGGCTCATAGATTTCAAGGTTCCGGTCAATACGAACGTTAAACCTTTAAGCCTTACTTGCAAGCCATGAGGATTTATTATCTTTACTCCTGCTTGAAGCAACTCATCGATAAACCGCAGGTTTTGTTTTGACCCAAACCATTCGGCAATGCTTCCTGCGATAACTCCTCCGATGTTCGGTATGGATAAAAGGCTTGCGGCCGAAACCTGTTTTAATTTTTCAATGTTTCTAAAATGATCGGCTAAATCAATCGCGGTTTTTTCTCCCGCGTGCCGAATGCCCAGGGCCAATATAAATCGCCAGAGAGAAATTTTTTTACTTGCCTCAATCGCCTGTACAATATTCAACGCAGATTTTTCGCCGAATCTTTCGAGGGGAGCAAGATCGCCTTCTTTTAGTTCAAAGATGTCTTCGGCAGAAGAAACAAGATGTTCCTCTCGAAGCTTGTCTAAAATTTTTGGGCCCAAGCCTTTTATATCAAAAGCGCGCTTCCCAACAAAGTGATACAAAAATTCTTGCTTTTGCGCGTTGCATTCTTTGTTTTTGCATCGCCATATCGCTTCTCCTTCGGGCCTGACAAGTTTTGTTCCGCACACAGGGCAGATTTTCGGCATGAGAAAAGGTTTTTCTGAACCGGTTCGAAGCCCTTCTAATGCCTTTACTACCGACGGGATCACGTCGCCCGCTCTTTCTACAACAACGGTATCGCCTATTTTCACGCCTAAGCGCTTAATTTCGTCTTCGTTGTGCAATGTTGCGCGCGAAATGGTGACTCCCGCAACTTTTACGGGCTCTAAGATCGCAACAGGAGTGATTGCTCCCGTTCTTCCGACCTGGAAACGAATGCCAAGAATTTTTGTCGTTGATTGCGAGGCCGAAAATTTCAAAGCGCGGATGCCGCGGGGCCCTTTCCCGGCCACTCCGAGTTTTTGGAATAATTCGTTGTCGTTCACGCTCGAGACAATCCCGTCGATAAGGAAAGGAAAAGAATCGCGCTTTTTTTCAATTTCTTTCCAGTAGAGAAGAACATCTTCAATGTTTCGGCAGATCTTCGCGGTATTGTCGGTTTTAAAGCCGAGTGCTTTTAGAATCTCATGCTCCTGGGAATGGAGCGTCTGGCCCAAAGATGTCACGAGATCATACGCCATAAACTTAAGGGGGCGAGATGCCGCGAGCTTAGAATCCAACTGGCGAATGGAACCAGCAGCTACATTTCTTGGGTTGGCAAACGGCTCTGCTCCTGTTTTTTTCCTTGCCCTGTTTAATTTTTCAAAGTCTGATTTCTCCATATATACTTCTCCCCGCACTTCGACTTCTCCCTTCTCATGGGTCTCAAACCTTAAAGGAATACTCTCAATAGTTTTTAAGTTTTGAGTAACGTCTTCACCCACAAGGCCGTTCCCTCTCGTAGCTCCTTTTTTGAAAACTCCGTTTTGATACAGCAGGGTTACGGCAAATCCGTCAATTTTGAGCTCTGCAAAATACTCAAATTTTTTTTGCCCCGATAATCTTATCAAGTACTCTTCCCAGTCTTTTGCCTCTTTTTTTTCAAAGATATCTTCTATAGAAAGCATAGGAAGCGAATGAACGAACTTTTCAAATTTTGAAAGCTGCTTTCCTCCCACCCGCTGGGTAGGAGAATCTGGCGTGATTAAATCGGGATATTGCTGTTCCAATAAAAAAAGCTCGTGTTTCAAAGAATCGTGAGCGGCATCCGAAATATCCTGCTTATCTAACACGTGGTACAAATAGCGGTGGTGGTTGATCAACGCTCTCAATTTTTCAATTCTCTTTTTCGTTTCTGCTTTTGTCATAAAAAGGTTAGCGGGCGATGCGGATTTTTCTCTGGGTTGACTGGAAGGTTCCTGTTGATTTTGCGCAATAGGTTACGCCAGCCGGGCACCCCGACACTCCGGGCCCAACAACCGTAACTACATAGGTTGCGCCGTTTGCCAAAGTTTGAGTACAAGCCGAAGGTGGCGGCAAAGCCCCGCTCGGGCACTCAACAAGTACGTTAATATTCTTTTTATCATCATAGAAAATCTTTTCAATGCCGGCGTCTGCTGCCTCAAGCGCAAAAGCAGAATAGCCAATGCCTCGCAAACTCGCGAACTGACCAATCAACAAAGCGCTTATGCCCAAAGCAATGCCCAGCATGACGCTCATGATCATAAATGCAAGGTAAAGCGATACCCCTTGTTGTGATTTGTTATTGCTGAACATCGAAATTGCGCTGCGATACGGTTGTTTGAAGCTGAATGCCATTGATTTGCGCAAAGAATGTGACTCTCGGCTGAAGAGTGTCGGTTTGATTTTGGCCCAAAAGCGCAAAAACCAAGGAATCAACGGTTACGTTATTCGAGGTAAGCGCAACTTGAGCTCCAAAATTTGCGGCATTGCTGTCGGTTGATTTTTGTTCAACAATTTGTGCTCCAGAAAGGGAAATTTGCTCACAAAATCCGTCACGGCTTATGAAACGAATTCCCGTTGCCCCGTTCACAAGCCCATAGTTATTCCCCGCGGCAAAGCAATTGCCGGTAAGATCTTTTGTCGCCTGCCTGAAGGCGCGGCCCATATATTCGGCCAAATTCGACTGCTCTCGCAAAACCTGCTCGATTTTAAGCGAAATCTTCTGGGCTGAAAGTGAAGAAACCAGCAAATTCACCGCTCCTCCAATTACAAGCGAGAAGATAAACAAGGCCACCAAAACCTCAACGAGCGTGAATCCAGAATTACAATTTTTGGCCTTTTGCATTTTTGTTACGGAGTCGGGGTTAACCAATTATACAAACTTGTTGCTCCTGCAACCGTATGCGTTCTGCCTCTTTCCTGCCACGTCACCTGCACGCTGACAGTGCGCGTATCGCCGGCACCATCAACAAAGATTTTTCTTTTAAGTTGAGTGGCAACGCCTGAGCTATAAGAATAAAACCCATTCGCAAAATTTAAAAATCTGTCTTGAAGCGTTAAAACGGCATTTGTGTAATCTGCTTCGCATCCCGCTGTGGAGCTGGCGCAGCCCGTAAGCCCGTTGTCCCATTGAATAGATCCTCCGTTATGAATTGTTAAAAAGTTTGAATCGCGTATGTTGCGCGCAATTTCAACTCCTTCCTGCGCGAGAAACATTGCGGTAAGCTGCGAGCTTGCGTTTGACATAAAAGAACTTGTTTGGCTTACAAGCGCAATTACTCCCCCTACTCCTACGGAAACCACCAAAAGGGCAATGAAAACTTCAATCAATGTAAATCCCCTTCTCATTGTTTTATTGGATGCTTACCACTGCTTTACTATTAATAGTGATTGATTTTGTGACAGAAGGATTGTTTTGAAGGGCAAGCGTAATAGTAAATGATGCACTAGGCGACTGGCTTTGGTTGATCCATACTGCGGGATCTGGCGGTATGAATACAATGCTCAAAGGGTTTTGCGAAACCGCCAAAATCACCACCCCAGCCTCGAGAGCAAGCGTTTCAGCAATTCCGTCTCCTGCAGGACCCGCATCGTAGCGCTGATTATTATTGCAATCTGCGAAAATAATATAGGAAGAAGACGCGCTCATAAAATAAATCCCATACCCAGTGATGCTCCCCGTGGCGCAACTGAATGGCTGGCCTCGCAACGAAAGTTCTGCTGTTCTTTTGATGTCTTGCGAAACTTTTACAGCCGACCTCTGCAACGCCAAGTTATTTTGGCTGCCTCTCCAGTTGATAGTCACGAGCAAAGATAGCAACACCATAATTCCAATTACAACCAAAAGCTCAATAAGCGTAAAACCCTTGTTTAGAACGGTGAGATTTCTTGCCATTGAGGAAACGGAATACCAATATTGAGCGTTTTTGATTTACTGCACGTACCGCCCGCATTGTCTGATACTGTAAGAAAAACTGCATAAGAACCGTTCTGCGCGTACTTATGGGTTGGATTTTGCTGCGCAGAAGAAGAACTGTCGCCAAAATTCCAGCTCCAGCTTTTACCGCTTGCTAAAGGAGAAAAGTTTGTTTGATCGGTAAATTGAACCTGCTCCTTTGCTGACGGAGAAGCCGGGCTCCATGAAAAATCTGGAACTGGATAAGAATGAACTGGAGTTGAAAAAGTGCTTCCGTTTACAAAAGAAGACGATGCGCTCTGGTCATCCCATACCTTTACCCTCCAATAATACGTGGTGCCGTAGCCGAATGCTCCGGCTGGCGGGGCGTAAGAACTTCTATCGCCATTATGCACCACGTTTGCCGGGACCGAAACTTGCCCGGAGTCAAAAGAAATGCTGCCAAAATTATTGGTTGAAATCTGTACCTGATACGCTAATTCATATGCCCCCGCATCAGGATCTTGAAATTGCCACGAAAGCGTGATGGGCGGGGAAATCACAAAACCAGTGGTTGAACAGTAGTTTACGGTGGCGTGATCGTCTTGAAGACTGACGGCTTGAGGAGGAGTATTGTACACAATGGTAAAACTGTATGGGTTGTCTGGGCTTATGGATCTGTTTCCTGCTGGATCCCAGGCGGCAAAGGTAAGAGTTTCACTATTGGAAATGGTAAAAGGGCTCGTGTACTGCGTTGAACTTGTTGTGGGCGGGATTACGACCGCAAACAGTGGGGTTTCGGTGAAACGAATCGTCGCTCCTCCCTCGGCAGAACAAATTATTGAAGCAGAGTTTTGAAATGTTCCTCCTGCAGGCGAACCATCGGGATTCGTGCATGTTGGCTTTGAAGGCGCGACGGTATCTACCTGAACTTTTTTGGGTCCTTGTGGAGTTCTCGGGTCTAAACTATCAGACAAAACGCCTCCGGGGCAGTGCACTCCAGATTCTGCAATGCAGTTTCCAACGCCGTCAACAGCATGAAGCCCGTACCACCACGTTCCGTTGCCCGGATTGTCGGTTGTGCTAGTTGCGGATGGAGAAATGTTTTCTTTTCCTGGGACAGGACTTGTCCCCCAATCGCCAGGACTTCCTTTGTTATCCGGCGCGCGCCATAGTTCATAGCGCTTTATGCCAGACCCCCCAATATTATCTGCCGCAGTCCATGAAATGTTGATATTTGGATTTGCAGTATTTGCCCAGTTTGGAGGTACTGGAGAAATACTAAAAACGGAAATGGTGGGTGGCGTGGCATCAATCAAGAAAGTATACGGCCCCAACGCGGAAGAACAAAGACTTCCTTGGCCGTCATCGCACTCAAAAGCATAGTAGGTTTTTGTTCCTTCATCTGCTGCTTGGGTAGTATAGTCGTTGCATACTGATGGAGAAGTTACAGAAGAACCTGAAACACACCACTTGTCTTTGTCTCCGCCTGAACAATTATTTCCAGAAGGAATTCCGTTGTTCTTGCAAATAAATAATCGGGAGGACTCTCCTTCTGACTGCTCTGGATCTGTCCAGTTGCCAGTAAAGGTAAGCTGGACACCCGGTTTAAATGGAGAACTTGGGGAAAGAACTACCGAAGAAAGAGTAGGAGCCGCGTTGGTAAGTTTAATGCGGACTGTTTTCGTGCTCAAATCGTTTTGTGTTTCTGTTCTTTCCCATTGCGCATTATCAATCACGTGAATTCCATATTCATAAATATTGTCGCCAGTGGGAGAGTATGAATAGGTGTTCTGCCAACTGTCGGAGTTTGCTGGAGGCGCAGGAGGATTTGCCTGGGGGTCAAAAGCAAAAGCACATGTGCTGTTATTGGTGCCGTTGCAAGTGCTTGCATCAAAAAGCGCTCTCCAAATGGTTACCTTTTGCAAGTGCGATCCCCCGGTATCTGCAACAGTCCAGGAAACAGTAAGCGTAGGCTGGCCTGTCGTTACAGAGTAAGGATATATTGGAGATACAGTAAATACGGAAATGGTGGGTGGGTTCGGATCTACTTTGAATTCCGTCCTTGAAGAAGAAAAACCAACGTTCCCCGCAACATCTTTTGCAGCGGCGCACACCCAGAGATTCGAAGAAATGATCCAAGGGTCAAGAAGCGTATAATCGGTATATGTAGTGGAACAACCACCCGAAGAAGTGTAAGTTTTTAAGCGCTGCGTTGATGTGTCGCAGCCAGACCCGGGAAAATCACTGCAAGAAACAGAAGCGCTTGCGTTGGTTTGTTGCCAATTGAAAGGAGCGCCAGCCACCGAAACCGTTGGAGGTGTATAATCAATGTTAAAATTTTTGATAACCGTAGGATATGGTTGAATGATGTTGCCGCTACTGTCGGTTGCCTTTGTAGAGAGTTCGCATGCACCCGTACCCTGATCCCGGCAGTTTTGCAAACTACCCACCGTAATTGAAAGCGTAAGCGTTGAACTACTTCCACCACTACAGGTACCGGCAGAAAGCCAGCCAGTATCGTAACCACCGGGGACGGTTTTAGTATTAAACAGCTTATATTCGCAAGTTGTTAAATTCGACCCTCCTGCATCTTGAAAGGTAACATCACAAAAAGAGTTTGTTCCCTGCCAATTCGTGAGAGAACTACAATCTGCTGCAAAAACTTTGCCCCCGGAGAAAAATAAAAAACCAAAACTAGCCGCCGCTATCGCGAGGCAAAAAACCAGCGTCCGCACATTGTTACGGGAGAATTTGAATTTCAATGGGGTTGATAACATCTTGCCCTGCTTTAATGGCTTCTGACGCCCTTATAAATACCTGGTCTCCTGCTTTCAAATCTTTGAGGGTTGCGGGTTGGAGCTTTGGCGTAAACGTTTTGCTCTCGGGAGGGTTTTTAACATCAAACGGGAACACCAAACGAACCATTTTTGTATTGCTTCCCAGTTTTACAATGACTTCTTTGCCGTCTCTTATATTAATTAACTTAAAAGAATTACCTGCGAGCGTAACTCCGCTCACCTTGCCTGCAATACTTAATTGCTCAGTTTGATTTGCTTGTTTTTGCTGGGTATTGATGCCGTACTTCAAAAGTTTTTGGGGAACTCCGAATAGAAAAGCTCCGATAACCGCAATGACCGCAATGAGAACCAGCATTACTTGAGTTTGGTTTAATTTGTTCATACTCCTATTATACCAGCAAAAATCTTAAATACCAATGAGCAATGACCTCGCCAAACAACAGGGCAAAAAAAGTGCCTCCAACCAAAAACGGCCCGAAGGGAACTTGTGAATTCATTTTTTTCTTTTTGGCAAGAATGAGAACCATACCAACAACAGCTCCCGCAAAAAATGCCGAATACAAAGCGACAAGAATATTGGGAAATCCTAAAAAGAGCCCCATGAAAAATGCGAGCTTCACATCGCCAAAGCCCATCCACGTACCTTTTGATGCAAGATATATTGCAAGAAAAAATAGGCTTGCGAGTATGGCGGAGATAAAAGCATTCTCAAGGGAACCTCCATGTCCAAACATTCTGTACAAAAACGCAGCGCCTGTTCCCAAGTATACAATGATGTCGGGGATCAAATAATATCTTAGGTCGTACACAAAAATAACGATAAGCAACGAGGCAATGCTCCAGAGATAAAAATTTAGGCCTTGGGCGAAAAAAATTGCGAGAAATATTGATGCCGTCAATATTTCAATTGTCGGGTACTGCCAAGAGATTGCCTTTTTGCAGTATCGGCATTTCCCTTCTAAAAGCACAAAACTCAATACCGGAATCAAATCTTGCCAAGACAATTGATGTTTGCATTGGGGGCAATACGACCTTCTTAAAAGCGCGCTCTCATCTTTTTGAAGACGAAGAATAACTACGTTCAAAAAACTTCCCGATGCCAACCCCAAAAGAAAAATAAACAAAGAAATCATGTAGCTATTATAGAAGTATTACGTACAAAAGAAAACTCCCGCGCTTCATGCGGGGAGTTTTCTCTTTAGAATTCGTTCAGAAAAACTAATTGCAAGGAGTGGTTGTTGGCGCTGCGGCAAGGGTAAGCCCTCTTGGTCCTTTAGGATCAGTAACAAAATAATTTTTGCTCGTTGCGGGTGTTGCCGCTTTTTCAAGAGTTGCGTACGCGCAGTATGATTGATTCGTGTTGGTTCCAGTGGCGGTATTATTTACCCATCCGTAGGAAGCACCCGTTGATGGATCTTTTGGAACTGGATTCAAAGAAGGAAGCTGGATGTCGGGAGCTGCTACTTGCTGAAGATACGCATTGTTGTCAGCGTAATACAGCTCCATAGCGGTCTTGATTGAATCAATGTCGTTTTGGCGCCTTGCGTCTCTTGCGCTTGCCCTTGCTCCCCCAAGAGAAATAAGCACGATGCCGGCCAAAATTCCAATGATTGCAATCACCACCAGCAATTCAATGAGCGTAAAACCTTTCGATTTTTTCTTCATGTCTAGAGGCAACCCCCAGAGAGGGCGCCGCCTGTACTTACTTTATTTTTCCCCGCAAGCAATGCGCCCGCGCCATTCTCCAAGACGAAACAAATCTCGTAGTCGTCTAATTTCGCTCCGGCAGCTCCAGCTGCCGTACTAATGCTATATTGACATGTGGCAGTAGAAACGCCTGCTGCGCAGGCAGAGGCAGCTCCTGGGGTAGAAGGATCTTTGAAATTCGTAAATGAGATAGCCCCCGGACCACTGCACGTGCTTGCGTCAACATGCGTGGTAACACATCCTACAAGCGCCGTGGCTGCAATATTTGTTGCCGCCTCGCTCTCTATCGCCAAAGCCATCTGCTTCACTTCTGCGACTCTTCTTGCGTCTCTTGATTTTGCCCTCGCAGGCCCCAACGATACCAGCACAATAGAAGCCAGCATTCCAATAATGGCAATGACTACCAGCAATTCAATGAGCGTGAATGCCTTAACTTTTTGTTGAAGAATTTTTATCATAGAATTTTAGGTTCGCTTTATGACCTTTTTAATTTTTAGTTTACGACCTTTTTATTTGGATGATTTTTTTATGATACATCAGTCAAGCGCTACCAGCAAGGGTATGCGCCGGGAGCTACGTCTAATTTTTTTGTTCCCCGCTCTGAACCTGCGAAAAACCCTCCTGTTTCTAACGATGCCAATACGCAGTAATGCTGGCTGTTAAATCCGGTGGTGGCGGTGGAAGAATTGTCGAGCCATGAGTACGAAACGCCAGAAGGATCTTTTGGCACGGCATCAAAATACTTTCCGGTATCTTTGGGGATTTTTGCGGTTTGCCATTCAACAGGAGTATATTGAGAATACTTCTCGTCATCTGAATAATCGAGTTCCATCGCAAGATGAATCTGAACAAGATCTAACTGGCGCTTTGCGTCTTTTGCTTTTGATCTTGCCCCTCCCAAACTCACCAACACCGTGGTTGAAAGAATGCCTATGATCGCAATCACCACCAAAAGCTCAATTAACGTAAAACCTTTTTTCATACGGGTTAACTAATTATACTCTAAAACGACACCGACTGATACAACGGAAGCAATACCGCAGCCATCATGCCCCCAATAAGCAAGCCGAGTACTACAATGAGAACGGGTTCCAACACGCCCAAGAGGCTGTCAACCGTATTTGCCACTTCTTTTTGATAAAAGTCCACGATATTGAGCAAAATAGTATCGAGGGTTCCTGATTTTTCTCCCACCTGAACCATCTGCGTAAAAAGAGGGGGAAATTCGCCCGGATACTGCAATAAAACATCGCTTATGTTGCTTCCTTTTCTCACTGCTTCTTTCGCCTCGGCAATAATTTTTTGATACGCGTCGTTTCCCACCACATCCTGGGTAATCTCAAGCGCCTGCACAATGGGAAGGCCGCCCGCAATAAGAGTAGAAAGGTTTTCTGCAAAACGGGTGATAGATACTGTTTTCAAGAACGTTCCAATAACCGGAACTTTCAAGATGAGAGTATCAACTATTTTCTTTCCTTCCGGGCTTCGCATATAGCGAAAAAGAAAAAATAAGCTTGCGGAGCTTGCCAATAATAGGGCAAGCCACCAGTTATGGAGAAAACTTGCAATGGCTATCACGATTTTTGTCGCCAAAGGAAGCTGCTGATGAGAAGCTCCAAGAACTTTCACGATGTTCGGAATAACGAAAAACATCGTTAAAAACAGCACTGCGATGCCTATAAAAACCACGAACGCAGGATACATCAGGGCGCTTCTGATTTTGTTCGTAAGCGTATATTCTCTTTCGAGATGGTCGGCAAGCGCATTGAGCATTGACGATAAAGAACCTGAAGTTTCTCCGCTTTTTATAATGCTTATATAATAAGGAGAAAAAACTGCCGGGAAACTTGAAAGCGCTTCAGAAAGCGAAGTGCCGCCTTCAACTTTCTCTGAAATTTGAAGGATTTTCTCTTTAAAGTTGATATTTTTTGTTTGCAGAGAAAGCGTGCGCAAAGATTCAAGAAGCGGAACTTCCGATTTAAACAAAATCGCAAGCTGCCTTGAAAACAGCATTATCTCTTTTACAGGAACTCTATCAAAAAACGCAAGGCGCCTGGCATAGAACGGCTTGTCTTTGCCTTCCTGCTCAAGAATGGTTACAAATAATCCATTGCGAGAAAGTATCTGCAGCGCGGCCTCTCTTCCCGATGCCTCAATCACCCCAACCTGAGCCTGCCCTTTTTGATCGCGAGCTTGATAGTTAAACTTCATTGTTTTTACCTCGCAAGAGAACGGAGCTCGGCTGGATTAAGAGAATATGCAAGCGCGTTCTCAAGCGAAATCTCTTTTGCTTTCACAAGATTGGCAAGCGCGCGGTTCAACGAAATCATGCCGGCTTCTGCCGAAGTTTCAATCACCAAAGGAAGTTCGTGGATTTTGTTTTCTCTGATGAGATTGCCTATCGCAGAGGTTGTAATCATGATTTCGCACGCGGGAACTCTTCCGCCTTTAAGCCGCGGAATCAAACGTTGCGAAACCACGCCCAAAAGAGACCCTGAAAGCTGGGCCCGAATTTGATCCTGCTGCTCCGGAGGAAACGAATCTACGATCCGGTGTATCGTCTGCGAGGCCGAATTCGTATGCAGCGTTGCAAACACCAAATGCCCGGTTTCAGCCGCGGTGATCGCGGTTGCCATAGTTTCGGGATCGCGCATCTCGCCCACCATAATCACATCGGGGTCTTGGCGAAACGTGGCTCTCAACGCCCGCGCAAAACTTACGGTGTCTTGGCTTACCTCGCGCTGATCAATGATTGCTTTGTCGTCTTCAAACACGTATTCAATGGGATCTTCAATTGTAATGATATGATCGGCCCTTGTATGGTTGATTTCGTCAATCAATGCGGCAAGGGTAGTAGATTTTCCGTGGCTTGAAGGCCCCGTGATAATCACAAAACCCTGAGTTGGCCTTGAAAACTCATGCAAAATGAGAGGCAGATTAAGCTCTTCAATGGTTTTAATTTTAGGATTAATCAACCTGAACACGGCGCTGAGAGTCGCTTTTTGATAAAATACGTTAATCCGGAAGCGCGCGCGTCCTTGAAAGGCATACGAAAAATCAACGTCTTTTTCTGCTTTGAGAAGCGCTTTTTGTTCCTCTGTCATGAAAGAAAGCAAAAGAGTTTCAATGGCCGCAGGATCCAAAACTTTCTTTTTCACCAAGGGAACTAAATTGCCGTCGATTCTCAGCACCGGCGGGTGGCCTTCAGACAAATGCAAATCCGAGGAGCCTTCTTTTATTGCAAGATCGAGCAATTCTTCTATGGAAGTTGTTGTGTCGCTCATATAAAAAGTTTTTTATTTCTTTATGTGTCGGTGGCGCGCAATACTTCTTCAATTGTTGTCAGTCCGTCTAAGACCTTTACAATGCCGTCCTGGCGCATGGTCACCATGCCCTGTCTTTTTGCCTCTTTGGCGATTTGCTGCTCGGAAGGATTGAGAAGAATAATCTGCTCGAGTTCATCGGTCATTGAAAGGACTTCAAAAATTCCTATTCTTGAACTATAGCCGGTTTGGCCGCAACTCTTGCATCCTTTGGGCTGAAAAAGCATAAACTCCTTTTCTGTTAAAAGCAGGTCTATGCGTTTTTTCAAGTCGGGGGGAAGACTTAAGACCTCTTTAAGAATGAGATCATAGATTGCCTTCAATGGCTTTTCTTTTTGTTTACAATCATCACACAGCCTGCGGATCAACCGCTGCGACATTGCGATGCTCAGCGTTGACGGAATAAGATACCGGTCAACGCCCATGTCCAACAATCTTGGGATGGCCCCTAACGCATTGTTGGTATGCAACGTAGAAAGAACAATGTGCCCCGTTAACGCCGCATGAACAACCAAGCCAGCCGTTTCTTTATCGCGCACCTCTCCTATCATAATGATATCGGGGTCTTGCCTCAAAATTTCTCTCAATCCCGATGCAAAATCATATCCAATCTCGGGTTTTACCTGCGACTGATTTACTCCCTCCATAACATATTCCACAGGATCCTCCAAGCTCACAATATTCACTCCCTCTTTATTAAGGGTGCGCAAAATAGCATACAAGGTTGTTGTTTTCCCCGAACCCGTGGGGCCGGTTGCCAAAATAAGCCCATACGGTTTTTTGATCGCTTCTTTGATTTTTGCAAGATTGTTTCCTTCAAGCCCGAGCTCTTCAAACGTTTTCAATCCTCTGGTCGGATCCAGCACCCGTATGGCAACTTTTTCTCCCAAAGCCGTAGGAAAGGTAGATACGCGAAAATCAATGTTTTTGTCATCAACCACCGTAGAAAATCTGCCGTCTTGAGGTATCCTCGTCTCGTCAATTCGTATGTTAGAAAGGATTTTAATGCGCGACACAATCGCCTGATGGACCTTCAAGGGCACGAAAAGAGAAGAATGCAGCTCCCCAAGAGACCTGAAACGAACTCTTACATTTTCTTTGGTTGCCTCAATATGAATATCGGAAGCGCCCCCTTCTACGGCAGTGCGTAAAATTACCGCAACCAATTTTGTCACGGGAGCCTCTTCTGCAAACCTGCCCAAAACAGAACCTCCTGGCGCTTTCTGCCCCTTTTTTTCTTCAATTTCCTGCTCAAGATCTGCCAATGCTTTTACGGTTTCTCCTTTAAGACCGCGATACCGCTTGATAACGCTTTCAAAGAAGCTTGGAGTAATCAATGAAACCTGATAGGAAAAATTTCCCTGCCTTGCAAGAAACTTCAAGGCTTCCGTCGCGTTTAAATCTTCGGGATACACCATCCCAATTTCTAAAACTGCCTCTCGCCTTGAAAGGGGCACCATCTTGTAGTATTTTGCAGAATCTTCGGGTATGAGCTCGAGGATTTTCAAAGAAATCTCTGAGGGATCAATCTGACGCAACGGAATTTGCAACGCCTCGCTTTTTAAGGAAAAAAGCGAGGCTTCATCTATTACGTTGCTCGAAAGAACAACATCTTCCTCGCTCAAAGAAGAACTCTTCGAGAGGGCTTCAAGCTCGGCGGCTTTATCTTTATCAATGATGTTTTTTTCTGCCAGTACGCGAATGATATTCATACTAAAAAGGAATAAAAGGATTGCTGCGCCCAATCAAGGGCGGTATTGAAATTGCGCTCGGCGGATTTTCTAATTGCTCAAAAATTTTATCTTGCAACACCCCAAAGTCAATTTCAACTTTTTTTACCAAATAAACACGCGGCGAGGCATATTGTCCTTTTGAGGAACCGTCTTTTTTAAATCCTTTCCATATGATAAAAATAGTAACCAGCAAAACCAGCAGCAATGCGACGATCATATACTGTTGAATTTTTCTTTGGCCACCAAGTGTTTTCTCTCTTGAAAAAATAAATGCCATGGTATGTTAATAAGAGTAGGCTGAAAGGCGCAATTGAAAATTGAACTTATCTGTTGTTTTTGGAGACAAAAAACCTGCTGACTGAACCCTCAAAACTCTGGCGGCGTTTTGAGACCGCGATAGAAACTCTTTCAACCCGATGTATGACCCGCTCATGTCAAGATTCATTTCAATTGTTTTTAATTGGCCGGCGACCGAAGGAGGAACAGACGAAGAAATCGATTTTAAAACCAAACCCGAATTTGCCGCCATTGATTGAATTTCTCCGTACAATGAAGGAAGCGAGGAATCATTCGGCAGAGCCCAGTCTACAAGAGCAAGCTGACTCTGAAATTTCTGCAGTTTTTCTTGAAGGGCTCCAAGCTCCTTGAAATAGTTTGCCTGGGCCTCTGCTTCCCTTGTTTTTTGGTTTTGCTGTTCATGAAGCGCAAAAAAAGCCTGATACGACGGCCAACTCCAAAATATTCCTATGATCAAGGCCATGATGACAATGCCGGCAAGAACGAAGGGTGATCTCATTGGAATATTTTTTGTGAAAATGTAAGTTCTAACGCAAACACCACTCGGCCGTTTTCTCCGATATTCACATTTGAAAGGGTTACCTTGCTTATTTCATTTCTCCCCCGCAACACCAGCAGTTGCTGGTCGAGGGTGGTAAAATCAAAAGCTTCTCCTTCAAGAATAATGAGCCGGTCTTTTGTATTTAAATTCAGCTGTTTGAAAAATACCTTTGGCTGCGTATATTGTTCAAGAAACTTGAAGAAACGCGAAGGATCTTGGCGCGACAAGATAAAAGACTTGAAATCGGCAATTTTTCTTTGATAGGTAAGAACTTCCTGTTCTGCTTTTTTTTGTTCTTTTGTCCCGCCGCTCATAAGCTGGCTTTCAACGCTCGCAATGATTTTTCTTGACTGGGCCTGGAGTTTTGAAAATACAAGAAAGCTTCCCGCTACAAAAGCAAGCAACAAAACAGCCGCTGCAAAAAGAGTTTGAGGTCTAAAAATATTTTTTTGCTCTGGTTTTGGAATAATTTCCATCGGCATCAATTATTCAAGGCCCCTCAGCGCCATTCCTACTGCAACCGCCAAGGAAGGACCTGCTTTTTTTATGGCATCTTCCAATATGGGAGGGTAAAAAATGTTTTGGAAAGGATCTGCAATTTCAGTCGGTTTTTCAAGGCTCTTTTCAATATATTCTTTCAGCCCCGGAAGCAACGAGGAACCGCCTGCCAAAATAATTTTTTCAATCTCCTTGCCCTCCATTGCGAAGAAATTCTGCGAAACTTTCTTAATCTCCAAAGTCAGCATATCAATCAGGGGCGAAAGAACAACCGCAATGCTTGAGTCGTTTATCCCTTTGGCGATTTTTTGCTCTTCCGCTTTTTCGTTCATTGAAACGGTGGATTGCGCTATCCTTTGGGTAAAGTGCGAGCCTGCAAGATCTAAGCTATGCGATATCCTCAATGTTCTTTTGCATACCACGTTTACCGTGGTGCTCTGGGCTCCAATATCCAATAATACCAGGGCTCCCTTGTCGAGCTCGCCAACGGCTGAACGGATAAGCCCGAATACTTCAGCCTCCATAGAAACCAGCTGCAAAGAAGCGAGCGCCGCGATTTCCTGATATTGATTGATCACCTCTTTGGGAACTGCCACCAACAGAATTTTAATGGGCTTTTTCTCGTTACGGTTGGCATCAAGCACCTGCCAGTCAAAGGTTACTTCAGAAAGCGGAAGGGGCACGTGTTTTCTTGCTTCAAACTGCACGGCATCTGGCAATTCTTCTTTGGTCATCTGCGGAAGTTCAAAATATGTGAAAAAACTTGAGAAGTCGGGAAGGGAAAACACCGCCTGCCTGCTCGTGATCTTTGCTTCCTGGAATATTGCTTTTATTGCCCTTGCAATATCTTTACTCGAAAGCGAAAGGGAATTCTGTTCAAATTTTCGAAAGACCTCCGCGTACAGCGTTCCCGAGCGCAACTCTCCGTAGTTTTTTAAACTCTTCCTTCCGCCCCACCTCGAGAGTTCAACCACCTTGATCGCAGAAGTTCCAATGTCAATTCCCAGAAAACTTTTGGGGATAAATTTGAAAGATCCCAGTTTCATTTTTATTATACCAAAGAAATCATTACAATAGTATAGTATACAGCACTATGCAAGAAAAACCAAAGTATTTGCGCAAACTTTTCATTTCCTGGTGGCTTCCTTTTGCGTACGACGCGTGGGTGTGGATCGCGGTTCTTGGAAAAACAAAAAATCTCCGCAACAACCTTGTGCAATGCCTTCCCCGGGGCGCAACGTGCATTATTGATTTAGCAACAGGCACAGGAGAAGAAGCGATGGCAATGCAGCAGCGGTTTCCCAATGCAACCCTGTATGCTTCAGATCTGTCTGAACGCATGCTTGAAGTGGCAAAAAAGAAAGCCCAAAAACAAAATCTTCCCATCCATTTTTCAATTCAAGACGCCGTGCACACTGCCTATCCCGCGGGCAAAGCCGACATCGTAAGCATAAGTTTTGCAATCCATGATTTGCCTCGCGAACAAAGAAAAGAGGTGATGAAAGAAGCGTTTCGTCTTTTACGGCCTGGCGGCGTGTTTGCGATATACGAATATCATGCTCCCAAAAATTTTCTGCTTTGGGTTCCCATTGTTATTCAATTTCTTCTCGTCGAAAATCTTGAGGCGTGGAGTATTTTGAAAGAGAACCTCGGGCAAGAACTCAAAGAAGCGGGTTTTGCAAACAGCGAGAAAAAAATCTTTTACGCGGGCCTTGCCCAAGTCGTGATTGGCAAAAAAAGTTAGAATTTTTCTTCATAGGGATTGGCCACCTTGATGATCTCAAGCTCTCGCTTGAAAATACGGGGGCCCCTGCGCAAAAGAAACGCACGAGCTCTTGTTGACCCGAAAAACTTTTTCACAAATTGAAGAGTTTTTTTCTCGTCAAAAGACTTGCAGGTAAAGATATTCAGACACACCATACCCCAATGAGGAGAATAATGCGCGGTAATGCTGGAGGACTCAATTAACTGAACCAGCGATGGCCCTGCGGTTTTAGAAAGAGAAAAACCAAAATCTGGAATCAAGGGTTCCCCGTACGGCTTCATACCAATAACCTTGCAAAGTTCCTTGGCAAATTGGGCAAGTTTTTTATGCGAAGTGATAGCCTCATAATCGCAGCCGTACAGGTCTACAACCAATTCTATGCCATAATCGGTTTTTTTAAGGGAGCTTGTAAGCTCCCTTGGTAAAATCATTGAGGCCTTGTGTATTTGGGGGGTATACCATTCGGTTTCCATTTTCAGCTTGTTGAATCGTTGTAAAAGGCGGGGCAAAGCTTTTGTAAAAACTCCCTTTGCGTTTGAGGCGGCAACAAAAGTGAAATATCCGCCGATATACGTGGTAACTGCGGTAAGGAACACTTTCACTTCCGGGAAAAGCTCTTCCATTTGGCGAAAGTTTGTCGGCATTTCTTCGGGCTGCAAAACGGAAGATCCGGTTTGCCTTATGATAATGCCGCCCGAGGCAAGAATTTTTCTGCAATTTTCATAAAACGTCGTGTGGAAAAGGGATTTTGCAACTCCAATTGGATCTGGCGAATCAATAATGACAACATCATATTTCTTTTTCGCCTTTTTAATAAACAGCGCGCCGTCTTCTATAAACACTTTTACTCTCGGGTCTTTCCAGGAATTCTGGGCAAAATCGGGAAGATATTTTTTTGTAAGGTCAATCACGTCTTTATCAATTTCAACAAGATCAATAGAGCGCACCGGGTGTTTTGCAACCTCTCTCAATATTCCTCCGTCACCGCCTCCAATAATCAACACGTTTTTAGGATTCGGGTGTGAAAAAAGGGCGCAGTGCGCGAGCGGTTCTTGGTAATATTTTTCGTCGGCTTCGGTAAACTGGATCGCGCCGTCAAGGGTGAGCATTTTGCCAAAACGGGGAGTATCTAAAATCAAAAGTTTCTGCAAGGTCTCTCCTTGTTTGTTTTTGGTGGTTTTTTGGAACAGCACCTTGGAAACCTTCACCGACTGCACAATGTCGGGGTAGAGTTCTTCACGAAACCACAATTCATTTTTTCTTTTCTCCAACGCCATACCGTATAATGTACTATATATATTGTTGAATATCAACCGGCGGAAAAGAAAAAGGGCGTCCGGCACTTTGTGGCAGGACGCCCTCGACTAACAACGCATGGTCAGACCGCTTTGGGGGCCACCCGGAGTCGCCTAACTACCCCATCTCTGTCTACGAAGATCTTACCGTCAGACAAGAGCCGAGAGGCGACTTCGTGAAATCTGCGCGCGTACATGTTCCAGCACGCAAAGCTTTCGTGACCGTTGTGAGCGACGACCGTTTTGTTGCCGACCAGTTCCATCGCGGCGGATATGGCTTGGTGCAACGGCAGATTACCCTTCTTCATGACCTTGAAAAGAAGTTGCTCAACCAGAACCTCTCCCTTAGTGCATGTGACAGCTACTGCTCCGCTTCTCTGTGCCATCAAGAGCCTTCCTTTCCGTGTTTGATTGTCGGGGTTCCATACACAAACTATCAAAAGTATCAATAAAAGTCAACTGAAAAAATTTCTCTGGCGGAAGGGGTGGGATTCGAACCCACGGTGCCTTGCAGCACTCCGCTTTTCAAGAGCGGTGCACTAAACCACTATGCGACCCTTCCATATATACAAAAACGAAAGCGGAGAGGGTGGGATTTGAACCCACGAGGGGTTTTAAAGCCCCTAACACATTAGCAGCGTGCCGCTTTCAACCAGGCTCAGCCACCTCTCCAAATTCAGCTTGAATATAGCAAAAGATTGGGGTATGGTAAAGGAGAAATGCACCCGTAGCTTAATGGATAAAGCGCTTCCCTGCGAAGGAAGAGATTGGTGGTTCGACTCCCCCCGGGTGCACACTTCAATAAATTCAGTGTAAACCATGAATTTTTCTATTCCACTCTCTCAAGTTTTTGGCATAGGGCCGGTGTATCAAAAACGGCTCAAGGCTCTCAACATTTCAAGTGTTCGCGACCTGCTTTTTTATTTTCCCCGCGAATACGAAGACTTCTCAAACATCACATCTATTGAAAACGTAAAAGAGGGCGGGGTTTTTTGCGTAAGCGGAAAAATTCTTGAAATTGCAGAACAAAGAACCTTTAAGAAGCGCCTCTCCATCACCAAAGCAATCGTTCAAGACAAAACCGGCGCAATAAAAGCTCTGTGGTTTAACCAGCCGTATTTGGGGCAAAGCCTCAAAACAGGAGAAGAAATATGCCTTGCGGGAAAAGTGCTGCGCGACAAAGAAGGCATTTATATCTCAAATCCCGTTCATGAAAAGTTCGGAAATGGCAATCTCACCCATCTTGGCAGAATTGTGCCCTTGTACTCTGAAACGCGGGGCGTCTCTTCCCGATGGATCCGCTCCATTATTAAAACTGTTTTATCTAAGCTCGAAGACCCCTTAGAAGAAACATTGCCCCAACACATTCTAAAAGAAAAACAATTCTTGCCACTCAAACAGGCCCTTTGGCAAATTCATTTTCCCAATTCTCTTGGCGAAGCAGAGGGTGCAAAAAAACGGTTTGCGTTTGAAGAGCTTTTTTATATTCTGCTGTTTGTTCTTTCTGAAAGAAAAAAAATTGCCGAGGTAAAGGCGCCCCCCATTCCTTTCGACCCGTTGCTCATGAAACGATTCACCCAAAAGCTTCCATTCTTGCTTACCGACGGCCAAAAAAAAGCTGCGTGGCACATTTTAAAAGACATTGAAAAACCCAGGCCCATGAACCGGCTTTTAGAGGGCGACGTGGGCTCGGGAAAAACAGTGGTTGCCGCAATGGCAGCGCTTTCTGCAATCAAGCACGGCTTCCAAGCAGTATTCATGGCGCCAACAGAAATTTTGGCGCAGCAGCATTTTAAAAGCGTGGCGAGTTTGCTCACTCCGTTTAAAATCACGATAGGATTGCTCACCGGATCATCCGACCGGTTTATTTCGCCGAAACTTCCCAACGATTTCATTGAAATTTCAAGAGAAAAACTCATTAAAAAAGCAAAAGAAAACGCAATCAACATTCTCATCGGCACGCACGCATTAATCCAAGACAAGGTAAAATTCTCAAATCTTGCGCTCGTGATTTTAGACGAACAGCACCGGTTCGGAGTGAAACAACGATTTGCGCTTTTGCATCGTTCAACCCTTATTCCCCATCTTCTTTCTTTGACCGCAACGCCAATTCCCCGCACGCTCGCTCTTACCATGTACGGCGACCTCGATATTTCTCTCCTTGACGAACTGCCCAAAGGAAGGAAAAAAATCATCACGAAAATTATTTCTCCAGAAAAAAGAAATGAAGCATACAAGGCCATCAAGGAACAAGTGGAGCTCGGACGCCAGGTGTTTGTCATCTGCCCCCGCATAGAAAAATCCGAAGCACGAAATTCGAAATTCGAAACAGCGGAACTAAAGAATGTCAAGGAAGAATATGAAAAACTTTCAAAAAAAATATTCCCAAAACTGAACGTCGCAATGCTCCACGGTAAAATGAGTGCGAGGGAAAAAGAAGAGACGATGAAAAAAATGAAACGCGGGAAAATTGATGTTTTAGTTTCGACATCAGTGGTTGAAGTGGGGGTTGATATATCAAACGCCACGGTCATGATGATCGAGGGCGCTGACCGCTTTGGCCTGGCCCAGCTTCATCAATTCAGGGGAAGGGTAGGAAGAGCCGAACACCAGTCATATTGTTTTCTTTTCGCAGAAACAAATTCTTTGGCAACAAAACAGCGCCTCAAAGCTCTAACCGAACTTGAAAACGGATTCGAACTGGCAGAAATGGACTTAAAAATCAGGGGGCCCGGAGATTTTTCTGGCACAAAACAATGGGGCATCCCCGACTTTGCAATGGAACAACTCACCAATCTTAAACTCGTGGAAGAAACGCGCGAAACGGCAAAACAACTGCTCGAGCAAGACATCGCCTTAAAAAAATACCCTCTCCTCAGGGCAAAGATGCAAGAACTCAAAGAAAAACTGCACTTAGAGTAGTTTCGGATTTCGGAACTTCGGGGTGGGCCAAAAACCCATGTATTTCCCAAGCATCAAGCGCATTTGCGCGTCGAACGCCGGAAGAGCGGTAAGGAATACGGTAGCGAACGGAAATAAAAACCATTGAAGCGCAAAAAGAACTAATTTCCATTTTCCGTATTCGGGTTTTCTAGGAGGAAACAGCTGCAGGCTTATGATCGCCGAAGTAATCAACCCCACCATTGCCAGGGTGAGCACCCGGCTGGTAACAATGGGAAGGGTATGCGACAAAAGCGTTTGAGAAAAGTGTTCCCCTCCGAGCAACACAGGAAGCCATCCGAACACAAAAAGAATGAAGGGCGCGGTTGCCCATGTCCAGTGCCCCTCAATAAGCTCAAACCCGAGCGATAGTTTTTTTGAAAAAGGAATTTTCTTGTTTTTGATGAATCCAAAAAGAAAATACGGAATATCCGCAACCCCGTAGGCCCATCTTCGCTGCTGTTTATAGATATGCGAAAGAGTTTCCAGAAAAGAGGTCCCGACGTTTGCGTCCATAGAAACGGGGTAGTGCAGGGGCTCCACCCGATAGTTCCCGTCGTAGCGCAACAGACACTGCCAAAAAATACGCGAGTCGTCAGACACCACGTTGGTTTGCTTGAATCCCACGTCAACAAGAGCCTTGAGACTCATTGAATGGGAAGAAAACGTGATAAGTTTTTCGGGCCGGCCCTGATTCATGGTTTGCCAAAACGTGGAAGAAAAAGAAAAAATCTGGGAAATCGCGGGCGCCTGCCATATGTTGTTGAAAAACAAAGGGATGGGCTGAAACGAAGTGTGAAGAGGATCTTTGCTTTTCAGCATATGATAGGTAAGGCAGGAAAAATACGCGGGGAACACCACGGTGTCTGCGTCAAACGAAGAAACAATTACATGCTCTTCCTTAATGTGAAACTTCAGAATTATTTCTTCCCTCGCCTTTTTTGCGGCCCATGTTTCGTTTGACGCTTTGCAAGGAATTTCTCCGGGAATGTTTTGAGGATGGCGCGTCACTAAAAATTTAAAAAATACCTTGCCGAACTCCTTTTGCAGCAAAGTGACTTTCTCTTCTGATTCTTTTTCTTCTAATTCTTCAAGGCCCAACACCACGATCATTTTGTCTTTGGGATAATCTGAGTACTCCAAGCCCAAAAATGTTTGGCGCAAAACTTCAAATGGTTCGCTGCGGGTGGGCACAATCACCAAGTGATACATATCTTGCCAGTGTTTAAGACTTTTAAGTTTTTTGAGCCAGTCAATTTTTTCGTATTCCCTCATTTTGCCGTATCCCGACCTTAAATGAAAAGTGAAATAGAGTATGCGAAAAAACCAGTAGAATACGAAAATGATAACCAAAAAGGAAGCAAATGTTGGCCATCGCCACGAAAGAAAAATAACCCCCGCAAACGTAGCAAGCGAAAAAAATCCGGGAAAAATTTCAAGGAGCCGATATAAAAACCTCTCCCTCGGATTTTGAAGGTCAGAGGCGCGGGAAACTCTTTGATAGTAATCTTGAGACATAGAAAGCGACCCCAAGGGGATTTGAACCCCTGATTTTCGGGATGAAAACCCGACGTCCTAGACCAGGCTAGACGATGGGGTCGGGACTTCATTATACTATACACAAAATTGTCAAAAATCAATGATTCGGCTATGCTCATGATATGCGAATTTTAAGCATTGAGACTTCGTGCGACGATACGGGAGTTGCCATTTTAGAAATAAAAAGCGGCAAATTCCATGTTTTGGCAAATGAGCTGTCTTCGCAGGTAAAACTTCATGCGAAATACGGAGGAGTATATCCATCGCTTGCGAAAAGAGAACATATAAAAAATTTGCCTGTTGTTCTTCGGCACGTTTTGGCTAAAGCAAAATTAGCGAAACAGGAAAAACCAGTTGACGCAATTGCGCTCACGGTTGGGCCGGGCCTCGATCCCTGCCTTTGGACCGGAATAAATTTTGCAAAAGAACTGGCAAAAAAATGGGATGTTCCCATCATCCCTGTGAATCACCTTGAAGGCCATATGCTCATTTCTCTGCTTATGGCTGAAAATAAAAAAGTGAAGCCCGCATTCCCCGCAATTGCTTTGATTGTTTCGGGAGGGCATACCCAGCTGGTGCTTGTGAAAAAAATAGGGAGCTACAAAATCATCGGCGAAACAAGAGATGACGCGGCTGGCGAATGTTTTGATAAAACCGCAAGAATCCTTGGCTTGCCTTACCCAGGAGGCCCCGCCGTCGCTCGCGCCGCTGGCGGAGCTTTGACGGGCAAGCCCGCCTTTTCAATTAAGTTGCCTAGACCCATGATTCATACAAAAGATTATGATTTTAGTTTTTCCGGCCTAAAAACTGCTGTGCTCTATGATTTCCAATCAAGAACAGTAAAGGTGCAAAAATCAAAAGAATATATCCGCACCATGGCAAAAGAGATCCAGCAGGCAATTATTGACGTTTTCCTTCTTAAAACTCTCCGCGCCGTTGACGAATACGACGCGAAAGCAATTGTGCTCGGCGGCGGCGTTGCCGCAAATGAAGAATTGCGGAAACAATTTCAAAAGAAAATGAAAATTCTCGTTGCCCCAAAAGAACTCTGCACCGACAACGGCCTCATGATCGCGCTTGCGGGATATTTCAGATGGCGCAAGAAAAAATACACCAAAAATGTTGATCATATTAGCGCAGAGCCCAATTTAAGGATAGAATAAAAAAATGGAATTAAGCAAAGCATACGACCCAAAACTTGTTGAAGACAAAATCTACGCCTTATGGGAAAAGAGCGGATTTTTCAACCCCGATAAACTCCCCAAAACCCACAAAAAGCCCTTCACGATTTTAATGCCGCCTCCCAACGCAAATGATCCTTTGCATATTGGCCACGCGGTGTTTGTAACCCTGCAAGATATTATGATGAGATACCATCGCATGAAGGGCAAAAAAACCTTGTGGCTTCCAGGCGAAGATCACGCGGGTTTTGAGACCCAGGTGGTATATGAAAAAAAACTTGAAAAGCAAGGCCGTTCCCGATTTCAAATGACTCGCGAACAGTTTTACCAAGAAGTATGGGACTACACCCAAAAAAACCGCGAAATCGTGCGAAACCAGCTTAAAAAACTTGGGGCTTCTTCTGACTGGTCAAGAGAAACATTCACGCTTGATCCAAAGATTATAAAAACCGTATACGCAACGTTTAAAAAAATGGCTGATGACGGCCTCATCTATCGCGCAGAACGGCTGGTGAACTATTGCACAAAACATCGTACTGCGTTTTCGGAACTTGAAATTAAGCACGAGGAAAGAAAAGACCCCCTCTACTACATGAAATACGGGCCCATTACGCTGGCCACCACGCGCCCTGAAACAAAATTTGGCGATACCGCAATTGCGGTTCATCCCAACGACAAACGATATCATCAATATGTTGGCAAAGAGCTTGAAGTTGAAACCATTACTGGAAAGCGAACGCTAAAAGTTATCAGCGACGAATCGGTTGATCCTTTATTTGGAACGGGCGCGGTAAAAGTTACGCCGGCTCACGACTTTGCCGATTTTGAAACATGGAGTCGCCACAAAACAGAAATTCCAGGCCCCATTCGGGCAATAGGCCAAGACGGAAAACTTACAGGCGTTGCAGGCCCTTATGCGGGCCTCAAGGTATTGGAAGCGCGAACGCTTATTGCAAAAGAAATGCAAGAAAGAGGCCTGATGGAAAAAATTGATGAAACGTATACGCACACGGTTTCCCTTTGCTATAAATGCAGCAACCTGTTAGAACCCATGCTTATGGCCCAATGGTTTATCAAGACAGCTCCACTTGCTAAAGCCGCGAGCGCGGCAGTTCGAACAAAAAAAATAAAAATTATTCCTTCAAACCAAGAAAAAGTATTCTTTCATTGGATGAACCATATTAAAGATTGGAATATTTCAAGGCAAAACTGGTGGGGCATTGCAATTCCTGCCTGGCAGTGCGCTGCGTGCTCTGAATGGACCATCACAAGCGGTAAAAAACCAGAGTATTGCACTAAATGCAAAAACAAAACTCTTGAACGCGACTCCGACGTTTTTGACACCTGGTTTTCTTCGGGCCAATGGCCGTTTGCGGTTTTCTCTCCCAAAGATTTTAAAGCGTTTTATCCTACTTCCGTGATGGAAACTGGATATGATATTTTGTTTTTTTGGGTTGCTCGCATGATCATGCTAAGCATATACCGCACAGGAAAGGTTCCTTTTGAATACGTATATCTTCACGGGCTTGTACGCAGCAAAGACAGGCAAAAAATGTCAAAATCAAAAGGGAACGTAATTGATCCTTTGGGAGTCGCAGAAACTTACGGCACCGATGCCTTGCGCATGGCCTTGATCATAGGAAATATGGCGGGCCAAGATATAATTATTTCAGAGGATAAAATCCGCGGCTATCGTAATTTTGTAAACAAGCTCTGGAACGTTGCAAGATTCGTTTTTCTTAACGCGAAAGACTTCAAACCCGCAAAACGCGACGCTCTGTCTTTGCAAGACAAAAAAATACTAAAAGATTTTATCATTGTTGCGAAAAAGACTACGAAATTTCTTGACGCCTTTCAATTCTCGCATGCGGGAGAAACCCTGTATCGTTATTTGTGGCATACGTTTGCGGATAAAGTGATCGAGGAGTCAAAGCCAGTGCTCTTACATCCGAAAACTCGTTTTTCAAGGCAATACGTACTTCTTGAAGTTCTATCAACATGCATTAAACTCCTTCATCCTTTTATGCCGTTTATCACTGAAGAGATATACCAGCAATTGCCCATTAAGAATAAAAAAGAAACTCTTATGATAGAAAAATGGCCCTTCGACAAAACTCAGGGTAAACCCTATGAATGATATTTTATTTATTCTTTTCGGCGTTGCTCCAAGCTTGGTATGGCTTGTTTTCTATTTGAGGCAAGATGACCACCCGGAGCCAAAACGAATGATCCTCAAAGTATTTTTCTGGGGCATGCTCTCAACAATTCCGGCACTTTTGCTTGAACTGGGCATTCGGCGGTTTATTGGGGTTCTTGCTTTGCCAAAAGAAATATCGTTTGTTCTTTTTATTTTCATAGGAATTGCGTTAGTGGAAGAACTCGCAAAATTTTTTGTAGTCCGTTGGAAGGTATATTCAAACAAAGCAATGGACGAACCGGTTGACCTTATGATGTATATGATCGTTTCGGCCCTGGGATTTTCCGCGCTTGAAAACATTTTTGTGCTGTTCAACCTGGGCCAAGCAGCGCCCTTTGACCATATTGCAACCCTGGCCTTTATTCGGCTCCTCGGGGCAACTTTTCTGCACGCTTTGGCATCGGGAATATTCGGATATTTTCTTGCGCTTTCATTCTTTGGCGCAAAAAAACGCAGGCACTATGCGCTTTTGGGCCTTAGCCTTGCCACGCTCTTGCATGGATTTTTTAATTTCACTATACTGGAAGCACAAGGGTCTATTCGGTTCTGGGGCCCTTTGATCATATTTATCATAACGATTCTTTTCATTTCTTTTGCGATCGCAAAACTCAAGCAAATGAAAAGCGTCTGCAACATATAACATGTCATTTTTTGAAAAATTAAAAAACAGCATGGGGGTTGAGGAAACAGAAGAAGTTGAAGAAAAAGAGGAAGAAGAAAAGCCCCAAAAAATAAAAGTATCAGGACAAGTGAAAAAAATTCAGATTAAGGGAGAGTCCTCCTCCGCTAAAGCTTCCGCCTTCGATAAATCTTCGGCGGACAAGTCGGAGGATAAAGAATGGTTTGAGCAAGAAGGCGAGCTTGCGGTTGACGTGTTCCAAACCGATACCGACATTATCATCCAGTCGACCATAGCGGGCGTAAAACCAGAAGAACTGGATCTTTCCATTAAAGACGACATGGTGACCATTTCCGGAGAAAGACAAAGCCCCAGCGAGGAAGAAGAAAAAAGCTATTTTTACCAGGAATGCTATTGGGGCCCGTTTTCAAGGCAGATTATTCTTCCCGAAGAGGTTGATTTCAATCAAGCCGAAGCAACTATGAAAGACGGCATCTTTACCTTGCGCATGCCAAAGCTCGAACGCAAAAAAGTGCGCAAAATAAAAGTAAGAGGGTAAAAAGAAACTTAAAACCCGCCTCATCGGCGGGTTTTGTTTATGCCCCCAAAATATTTCTAATAACAACTGGGAATCCTTTGGCAATCAGCGCCACGATAATTCCAAGCGTGGCCCAAATGAGTTTTTGGCGCGCTTCTGAAATTTTTGCCGTATCACCGCCTCCCGTAATGAACTGGAATGCCGCAAGAATAATGAAAATGATCGCAATGATGATAAAAATCGTGAAAAACCAGTTGACCACAGTGTCTAAAATTGCAAGAAGCTCCGCTTTTGTTTGAGGGCCTGCGGGAAGTTTTTGTTCAGAAAATGCCCCTGCAATAACCGTGAAAGTAGCTGAGGCTGACTCTGTACCATTAACAACGGCGATGGTATGAGCTAGTGGAGAACTATTAAGAGGAATTGTAACTTGAACGCTTGAACTAACAGAACCAGAAAAAATTGCAGTGCCATCAAAACTCACAGTAGTAGCAGTTGAGGCAGCGTTTAACCCACTAATTGTTGTCTGAGATCCTGCAGCTCCTGAAGAAGGAGTTACAGTTATTGTTAATGCCAGAGCTCCCAACGGAGCCAGTAAACTCATCAACGCAAGAGAAAACGAAGCGATTTTGATTATGTTTTGAGATTGTTTCATATTACCGATGCTATCAATAGGGCTTATTTTTGTCAAGGCATGTGCCCTCGGGAGGATTTGAACCTCCAACCCTTGCGGGACGGCGCTCTAAACGCCGCGCGTATGCCAATTCCGCCACGAGGGCAGGCCTCGCTCGCCTTTAACGGCGAAGCCTCAGCGCATGAATCTGTTTTACGGAGTTATCGCGATACCGCCAATAATACTTGATACCACCGCAGGCAATCCCCTTGCCATAAGCGCAACAATGATGCCCACTGCGGCCCAAATAAGCTTTTGGCGCGCTTCTGTAACTTTTGCTGCGTCACCACCTGCAGTAACAAACTGGATTCCCGCAAGAATAATGAAAATGATCGCAATAACAACAAAAATTGTAAAAACCCAGTTTACAATAATTGTCAGTTTTGACAGGAAATCAGACTTGTTTGTGATGAGGTTATTTGGGAGTGTTTGTTCTCCAATATCGCCAGCTACTGCCAGCGCAAACCCCCCCAACACCGCGCTCAACACAAACACCGTTAACCCCAACACCACGCTTGCTGTAATAAATTTTTTCATTTGTTTTTCAAGATACTTACTACCCTCGACCTTTCTTATTTATTATTTCACGCCAAGAATATCTTTGATAAGGAACGGGAACCCCTTTGATACCAGAATAATACCAAAACCAATTGCTGTCCATAGCAAGATATCCTTTGCTTTCTTGAGCTTGATCGGGTCTCCGCCGCCTGTCACAAAAAGAAATCCTGCAACCATTACCATAACGGCGGCTACTGGGAAAGAAAGAGTAAAAATAAAATCAAGAATTTTACCAATCAAATCGGTAAAAGTAGCTGAGCCCAAAGGATTTTTTATGCACACCGCCTTGTTCGGATCGTTGCACGATAGATCTGTAACGTTTATATAACAAACATTCGAAACGGAATTGAGGCCATCAGACTTAATGATATTGACATTCCAACTGTGATTTCCGAGGGTTGTGAATTTGAGATCCGTAAAGGGGCTGGGACTTATAGCCACAGCTCCACCATTGTCAACCTGCCAGTTATAGCTCGAGGCATCTGATACTGGGTTTACGCTAACAGAAACTGGAGAAACTGCTTGAGTTGGTTGAGCTTGGGTACCACAAGGCGAAGAACCGGTTACTTCAGCAAAAACACCTCCTCCAAGAAAAAAAAGAAGGACCGTTGAAATTACAATACTTATTCCCAAGATTTTTCTCATTTTTTTATTGTACCGTTTGATAGAAATCTATGCAAGAGGTTTATATTCACACCATCCCTCGCTTCGCTCGGGATGAAAAAACAAAGTTTTTTCACATGCAAGCTGCCGAAGCAACTTTATCGAGTTCGTCAAGACGCATAATGCGAACACCTTGCGTAGAACGCGATATTTTTGCAATGGAATTAATGGGCGTGCGGATGACCTGGCCCCTTCTTGAAATTACAATCAAATCCTCCTCCTCGCCTCCCAATACTTTTGCATATACCAGGTTGCCGGTTTTTGCGGTGACGTTTGAAGTTTTAATCCCGGAGCCCCCCCGGGTTTGAATGCGGTATTCCTTTACATCGGTGCGTTTCCCATATCCATTTTCAGAAAGAATGAAAAGATACGGCGTGGCGCTCGCAGTTTTATTGGCAGGAGATTTTATGCTCGACACCACGTCCATAGATACCACTTCGTCGCCTTTTTTCAAACGAATTGCCCTAATTCCTGCGGCGGTTCTTCCCATTGCCCGTATGTCTTTTTCTTTAAAGCGTATGGACTGGCCGCGCTTGGTCACAATGATAATTTCGTCTTCTCCCGTGGTTTTTTGCACGCCCCTTAGCAAATCATCCTGTTTTAAGGTAATGGCGATGAGGCCCGATCTCCGCACATTTTTAAAGTCTTCCAAAGCCGATTTTTTCATAATCCCGTTCTTGGTCACCATCACCATATATTTCACCCCCGCGGCAATGTCTTCTTTGCCCAAGGCAAAAAGAGTGAGCACCTTGTCTTGGGTAGCCATATCAAAAAAGTTCAAAAGCCCCCGCCCTTTTGCTACCCTGGTGCCTTCTGGAATTTCGTATACCGGAGTTTGGAATACCTTTCCCGAATCGGTAAACACCATAAGGGCGTCATGCGTTTGCGAATACAAGAAATGTTCCACGATGTCTTCTGCAACTGTTTTCATGCCCATGATGCCCTTGCCTCCTCTTCTTTGAATTTTGTAAGTTTGAGGGTTGATGCGCTTGATATATCCTCCTTGCGTTAAGGTCAAAATGGTTTCTTCCTGGGGAACCAGATCTTCTTCTGCAATTTCACCAATGCCCTGAATCTGCACCTTGGTTCTTCTCGCATCGCCATAGGTTTCTTTTATCTCGAGCAATTCTTTTTTCATCACGTCATTAATTTTCTTGGGGCTTGCCAAAATTGCACTGAGTTCTTTGATCTTTTCGCGGATTTCTTTCAATTCTTCTTCAATTTTATTGCGCTCGAGTTTTGCGAGTTGGGAAAGTTTTGTTTCCAAAATTGCGTTTGCCTGAATATCGTCAATCTTGAACCGCTTCATCAGGTTTGCTTTTGCGTCATCGCGGTCTTCAGATTTTTTGATAATACGAATGACCTCGTCGATGTTTGCCAACGCCTTCCACAAACCTTCCAAAATATGGGCCCTTTCTTTTGCCTTGTTGAGTTGCCACTTTGTTCTGCGGGTAATAACATTTCTGCGGTGTTCAATGAAGAAGCTTAAAATCTCTGCCAGCGAAAGAATTTTTGGCTGAATGCCGTCAACAAGCGCGAGCAAATTCAAATGAATCGTCTTCTGGAGATCTGAAAACTTATACAACCGGTTCAAAATTTTCTGCGGCTGCGCGTCTCTCGCGAGGTCAAATACAATTCTCAGGCCGTCTTTGTCTGATTCGTCCCGAATATCCTTAATTTGTTCAATCTTTTTTTCCTGCACCAAGTTTGCAAACTTCTCCACCAGAGAAGATTTGGTAACCTGAAAAGGAATTTCGGTAATCACAATCTGCGAATACTTTTCTCCTTCTACCACCTCGGCCTTGCCCCGCACCACAATGGGGCCTTTGCCCTGCGAATACGCTTGAATGATTTCTTTTTTATTATAAATAATTCCGCCTGTTGGAAAATCGGGGCCTTTCACAAACTGGAAAAGGTCTTCGGTATCTGCCTTGGGGTTGATGAGAAGATGCAAAAGCGCGTCTACGAGCTCAGACAAATTGTGGGGAGGAATATAGGTTGCCATTCCCACTGCGATGCCGAGCGTGCCGTTCAGCAAAAGCTGGGGTACGGGCGAAGGAAGAACTACTGGCTCTTTTCTCGTGCCGTCATAGTTATCAACAAAATCCACCGTATCTTTTTCAATGTCTGAAAGCATGTCTTCGCCAATGCGTGACATTCGGCATTCGGTATAACGCTGGGCGGCGGCAGGATCGTCATCGAGAGACCCGAAGTTTCCTTGCCCGTCAATCAGCGTATAGCGCATAGAAAAATCCTGCGCCAAGCGAACCAAAGCCTCATACAGGGCAACGTCTCCGTGCGGATGGTACCGGCCAAGGGTTGAACCTACCACTGTTGCCGATTTGCGGAATTTTGCTCCATGCGTAAGCCCGTCTTCATACATTGCATACAAAATTCTCCGGTGAACCGGTTTTAGCCCGTCGCGAACGTCGGGAAGAGCGCGCGCGACAATAACAGACATCGCGTAGTCTAAATACGAAGTCCGCATTTCTTGCACGATTTCTCTTGGCTGAATTGTTCCAAACTGGGCGGTATTTGTTGTTCCCTCGGCTGGCGGATTTTTATCTTTCTCTGGCATTAAGGTTCAAGCACTACGATTTTTGTTTCTTCTTCGACAAGATCTTTTGTTTTCAAAACCAATTTTTCCTGGGGCACAACCGATTTTGCTCCCATGATTTTGAGAAATTCTTCAACTCCTCCGATTTTTACTTTTGAGCCAGGCAAAGCATAATGCATGGGGATTGCAATTTTTGGTTCGAGCTGGCCTATGATGTTTGCTGCTTCTTTTGCCGCAATGGTATACACTCCGCCAACAGGCAAAAACAATACGTCAACGTCGCCAATCGCTTCAAGCTGTTCCGCGGTTAATTCTTTTTGACCGATGTCTCCCAAATGGCAGAGCTTTATTCCTTCTGCCTCAAGCACATAGATGGTGTTGAGCCCGCGCTCCTTGCCTTCGCTGTCATCATGAAAAGAAGAAATCCCCTTGATAAATATTCCCTGCACTTCGTATTCGCCCGGGTTTCCAATAATAAAAGGGGTGCCTTGGCCGGGCGGGCCCTTTACTGCTTTTTCGTTGTTATGGTCGTGGTGGTCATGCGTCATCAATAAAATGTCGGCTTCAAGAGTTCCAAGCTTCAAGCCCACGGCTTCGTCATAAGGGTCAATAACGATTTTCACCTGTTCTTGCCCTGGCCGGGCAGGCTTGCCTTTTGAGGCAAGGATTTGAAAGCAAGAATGGCCTTTCCACAAAATTTGCATGGATGTATTTTATCACCCCTTGAAAGAATTTACAACATCGGGTATAGTATCTTCTATGGCGCAAACCATGGAACTCATCAAGCCTTTTAGGATGGGAGAAATTGTGGAAGGAACCGTTATCGGCGTTGGCCGGTCGGCTCTGTATTTAGATTTGGGCCCGCAAGGCACCGGCACCATTTACGGCAGGGAGTTTTTGGATGAAAAGGCAAAACTGAGAGAAGTAAAAATCGGCGACAAGCTTTCGGTAAAAATCGTTGACCTTGAAAACGACAATGGGTTTGTTGAGCTTTCAATGCGGGAAGCGGGCAGAGAATTAACGTGGAAAAAAATGCAGGAAGCAAAAAATACAGGCGAACTCATAAAAGTAAAGATTTTGGGAGCAAACAAAGGAGGATTGCTGGCTGAAGCATTTGGCACTCAGGCATTTTTGCCGGTTTCGCAGCTTTCGCAAGAGCATTATCCAAAAGTGGAAGGAGGAGACCCCGCAAAAATTTTGAGAGAGCTGCAAAAATTCATGGGCCAAGAGCTTGAAGTTGAAATTCTTGATTTGGATCTCAAAGAGGGAAAGGTGATTCTCTCTGAAAAATCGAAAGAGAAAAATAAAATAAAGGAGTTGCTGTCAAAGTATAAAATAGGCGACACGGTGGAGGGAGAAATCACCGGCATTGTGGAGTTTGGCGCGTTTATGAAATTTGCTGACCAGATTGAGGGGCTCATCCACATTTCTGAAATTGACTGGCAGATTATTGAAGACCCCTCGCAATTTTTGAAAATAGGAGAAAAAGTAAAGGCAAAAATCATTGACCTTTCAAACAGCAGGGTGTCGCTTTCGATCAAGGCGTTAAAAGAAGACCCGTGGCGAGATATTGAGAAAAAATACAAAAAGCAAGACGTTGTTCAGGGCAAGGTGACAAAACTCAATCCTTTTGGCGCGTTTATTGAAATTGAACCGAAAATCCAGGGCCTTTGCCATATTTCAGAATTCGGCACCAAAGAAGCGATGGAGCGAGATGTTGAACCCCAAAAAACCTACGCTTTTCAAATTCTTGAAATCAGTCCGCTTGAGCATCGCATGAGCCTTCGCCTTGTAAAACCCGAGGCAGCCCCTGCACAAGTTTAAAAACCTCAAACGATCAGCAAAAAAAGAACCCAAAAAGGTTCTTTTTTTGCTGGTACGTATTCTAACCAGGAGCTTGGAAACACTCTGAAGGAGTTTTGAAGTTTAATCCCAAGTGTATTCGTTCATTGTTGTAGTAAGGCAGGTATTCG
>JGI1358J11329_10000304_pt1 | contig 44595 bp, 44 predicted proteins | sample Subgroupgradi54m_FD_11329 | JGI IMG/M metagenome (IMG submission 11329)
TTGAAACAACTATAAATGATCTAGGGGCATCTGGAATACAAGATATGGGCAAAGTGATTGGGGTAGTGATGGGAAAGATAAAAGGTAGGGCAGATGGTGGAGTTGTGAGTAGTATAGTAAAGACAAGACTTTCATGATTAATATTATTGTTAACTCAGATCCAAGATATAGTGTAAACAAAGATGCAATTAAAGCTGCAGTTTTGGATACTCTGCAGAAAAACAGGATTTATGGAAAAGTTGAAATTGGGATAAATGTTGTAGGAGATAGGAAAATGCATGAGTTGAATAGGCGATACAGAGGTATTGATTCAACTACAGATATATTATCTTTTGTCCTGGAAGATACAAACCCAACATCACTTCAGCATATTCCCAGAATTGGTTTTATCTCCTCACCGGATAAGGTCTTAAGGCTTGGAGATATTGTAATATCTTATCCTCAGGCTTTGGAAGATGCCTCATTAGATGGGATTTCTGTAGATGAAGAAATAAAATCTTTGGTTGAACATGGTGTCAGTCATCTGTTGGGAATACATCACGTTTAATGAAGAATGAGAATATTGCTTATTATCTTAAATACAGACCTCAAATACTAGAAGATCTTCTGGGACAAGACCCAGTTAAAAAAACTCTTTTTGGGGCTTTTCAAAATAACAAACTCTCTCATGCATATCTTTTTGTGGGCCCCAGGGGAACAGGCAAAACATCAACTGCTCGGATTTTGGCCAAGATGGTAAATTGTGAAGCGGAGAATCCTCCATGTAACAAATGTACTATATGTTTGTCTATTATTGATGGATCAAATTTGGACTTAATTGAAATAGATGCGGCTTCCAATAGAGGAATTGAGGATATTCGTTCTTTGAGGGAAAAAATAAAGCTTGCTCCTTCCGGAGGTAAAAAGAAAGTTTACATAATTGATGAAGTGCATATGTTAACTACAGAGGCTTTTAATGCTCTTTTAAAAACTTTGGAAGAACCACCCAGTCATGCTTTATTTATCTTAGCTACTACTGAGGGAGGAAAAATTCCCCAGACTATTGCATCCCGGGTGCAAAGGTTAGATTTTAAATTGGCCACAAGAGAGCAGCTTTTGGAAGCTTTAGAAAAAATAGTGAATGAGGAAAAAATTGATATAGATGAAGAAGCGCTAAAATTTTTAGTAAAAAGATCTGATGGATCTTTCAGGGATGGGATAAAACTGCTGGATCAGGTTTCATCTTTGGAGGGGAAAATTACCCCACAAGTTTTAGAAAAATTCTTAAAATCTTCTAATTTTGAAAAATTAGTAGAGCTTCTGGAAAGTTTTTCTAAAAAAGATACCACCAGAGCTTTGAGTGAAGTGATAAAAGAAGTTGAAGAAGGAGTGGATGTTAAAGAATTTATACTTGCTTTAATGGGACTTTATAGAAATATAGTTTTTATTAAAAATAATTTGGGAGAACAATTGGTTAAGGAGGATTATTCCACTGAGGAGTATCAAATCCTTATCAAAATTTCCGAAGGTTTTACTAACCAGGAATTAGTTAAAAATTTAGATAGTTTACAAAAGGCATTGGAGCAGATGAAAACAACATCTATTCCTTCTTTACCGCTGGAGTTAGCAGTGGTGGAGATATGTGGAGAAGCAATACCCGTCATTGCGAGGAGTGAAAGGGTCCCCGAAGGGGAGAAACAATCTGATTCTAGTAATAAGCAAGCTCTTTCCTTCGGAAGTGAGATTGCCGCGCTCCCTTTGGTCGCTCGCAATGACAAACTTACTAGCCGACCCGCCGATATTCCGATATCATCCGATACACTGAATTCCGATATCCAAAAGCTTAAAGAAAAGTGGACTTTTGTTTTAGAAACTATCAGGCCATATAATTTTTCCCTGGAAGCACTTTTAAGATCTATTAATATCTCAGAATGTAATGACTCAACTGTTATTATGGAAGTTCCCTATTCTTTCCACCAAAGAATTTTAGAGGCTCCTAAAAATAGGGATTTAGTAGAATCAATTTTATCTGAAATTTTAGGAAGGCAAATAAGGGTTAGTACTGTTTTAGGGATAAGGCCACAAAGAGCAGAAGATATAGCTAATATAGGAGTTGCAGTAGATGATGAAATAATCAGAGCCGCGGCAGAGATCTTTAGTTCAGATACTGTGAATTAAATATTATTATGACTGAAGGAAACTTGTCAGAAGTAATACCACCCGTTGATGAGGGAACTCCAAGCACTATTCGGATTTCAGAAAAAACACCTAATACGTGGCTTAAGGAGCATAAAAAAGAATGGGCTACTATGGATCTTAGGAATAAATTAGCAGATGATATTATTACAAATGCACGCGAGCTTACATCAGAAGTAAGCTGGGGTGAGATACTTGATGGCATAAGCTGGGTTTCTAGTGGTCAGAATTATAAAGGTAGATCCGCTATAGCAACCTCAGTAGCTACAGTTATAGGGACTGTTGCCAAGGAAATGGGGTGGAATATGGATAGTCCGCAAGTGGTATTTATGAGCGGCTCAGTATTTGTTAATTTTTTAGGAAGAAGACTTGCTCATTTGGGGGAATTGGTTAAGGGGTTGGAAGCAGGAAAAGGTGATTTTCCAACGGAAGAATTAAGACAAGAAAGATTACAGGAAAGGACTGCAGAGAATGCTAGGCTTGGGGTTTTTAGTCACAGAATTACGGAAGCGCTTGAGTCTTATATGGGAGCTAACTTGCCAGAAGTAACTAATCCTCAATATCAAGAAATACTGAGTATGTTACCATTTACAGGACACCAATCAATGACTTTGATAAGGGATAGAGCATTGACAGCATTTAAAAAAGGTAGACTAGAGCAAGCTATTTCTGAGTTGAACAGTCCACCTAAAAAAGGAAGAGGTATATCACCGTTCTCTTAAAATTTTCATCTTGACATAAAAGATGCTTTACGTGTAGCATTTGGGTTATTCTATGGCAACAAAAGTTTTTTCACTAATTAAAGAAGAAGCTCACAGACAAAAATATGGACTGGAGATGATTCCTTCTGAAAATTATGTTTCAGAAGATGTATTAGCTGCCCTTGGCTCTATCCTTACCAACAAATACTCAGAAGGTTTTCCAGGAAGAAGATATTATGGCGGCAATGAAGTTATAGATAAGATTGAAAATTACGCCATAGATTTAGCCAAAAAATTGTTTGGGGTACCGGCTGCTTTGGTTCAGCCATACTCCGGTTCTCCTGCAAATATGATTATTACTATGGCTGTTTGTAACCCGGGAGATGTAGTCATGGGATTATCTTTGGCATCTGGCGGTCATTTAACCCATGGGGCAAATCTTTCTTTTTCTTCAATTTTTTATAAAGCCATAAATTATAATGTGGGTAAAGACTGGAAAATAAATTTTGAGGAGCTGGAAGAGCTAGCAATAAAGTATAGACCAAAATTAATCTGGGTGGGGACAACAGCATATCCTTTTAAGTTAGATTACAAAAAGTTCAGGAAAATTGCCGATATGGCAGGCGCAACTTTAGTGGCAGACTGCTCACATATCACCGGACTAATAATAGGAGGTGTACATGAATCCCCTGTACCTTATGTAGACATAATTATGACTACTACTCATAAAACCCTAAGAGGTCCAAGAGGAGCTATGATTTTAGTTACTGAGAGGGGATTAAAAAAAGACCCGGAAATTAAATCCAAGTTGGAGCGGGCCTTAATTCCGGGGACTCAGGGAGGTCCGCATAATCATCAAACAGCTGCAATTGCAGTCAGTTTAGAGGAGGCATTAAAGCCCTCATTTAAAAAATATGCTGTGCAGATTGCAAAAAACGCTAAAGTTTTAGCAAGTGAGTTAGGAACTGTTTCCGAAACCCATTTAATACTTTTATCTTTAACAAAATATGGATATGGAATGGGTTATCAGGCCCAGTATGCACTAGAGGAAGCAGGTATAACTGTTAATAAAAATACCATCCCGGGTGAGCCAGCCGCTCCTTTTTACCCATCAGGTATTAGATTAGGAACTCCGGCTTTAACAACTAGAGGGATGAAAGAAAAAGATATGATCAAAGTTGCAGGATGGATTAAAAGGGTTTTGGAAGAAATTAGAGGTTTAGATCTTCCCAAAGAGCAAGATAAAAGAAAAGATTTCCTAAAAGAGGCAAAAGCCATCTTACATCAGAATAAAAATTTAAAACAAATAAGAAAAGAAGTAGAAGCTTTTGCTGGAAAATTCCCTGTTCCAGGTATACAATGAGTTATGGCAAAAGTTTCCGGCAAAGATGTTGCAGAGGCAATTTTAAAAAAACTAGATAAAGAAATTCAAGAAAATAATCTTCATCCAGCTCTGGCAATTATTTTAGCAGGCGATAATCCATCCTCCAGAATCTATGTTAACAATAAGATGAAAGCAGCCCAAAGAATTGGAATTGATGCACGTCTTTTTGAATTTTCTGAAAAAGATAGCAGGGCATGCTTAGAAAAAATCCATAAATTAAATGAAGACCGAAAAGTTAATGGAATAATAGTCCAATATCCTGTGTATGATTCCTGGAATTTTGGAGAGTTTGAACAAAGCATTAATCTTCTAAAAGACGTAGACGGATTTTTGGATAATTCTCCATATATTGGAGCAACAGCCTTAGGGATTTGGGAAATGTTAACAGCTTTTTCCTTAATAGAAGGATTTAAAAAAACTGAAGACTTTTTAAAGAACAAAAAAATTGTGGTGATAGGGAAGGGTAAAGCTGCAGGTGGGCCAATTACTAGATTATTGGAGAGCAAAGGATTTGATGTGACGTCAGTTGTCCGCGAAACAGAAAATCCAAACAGTATTATAGAGTCAGGAGACATAATTATTTCAGCAACCGGTGTTAAAAATATTGTGAATAAAGATAATTTAAAAGAGGGATCATATGTGATTGGCGTCGGAGTTGGGAAAGAAATGATTGATGGAAAAGAAAAGATTTATGGAGATATTAACGAAGAAGATGTTTCTAAAATAGCTAAGCTTTATTGCCCGACAATTGGCGGAATTGGTCCTTTGACAATTGTTAGCCTTCTTAAGAATGTGGTAAAATCTGCTTCTTCTTGACTTTCGGGTATTATATGGTATAGATTGGAAATATGGCTGAAATTACCGAAACTAAAATTTCCATCTTCAAAGGCAAAAACATCAGAAAGACTATTTATCAAAACGAGTGGTGGTTTTCTGTAATTGACGTGGTGGAAGTACTTACTGATAGTTTAAACCCCAATGATTACTGGTATAAGATGAAGGTTAGGGTCAAGAGTGAGGATGGAGTTGAACTATCGACAATTTGTCGACAGTTGAAATTAGAAGCACCAGATGGAAAAATGCGCGAAACGGATTGTGCTAATACTGAGGGAATTTTCCGTATTATCCAATCCATTCCCTCCCCCAAAGCTGAACCTTTTAAGAAGTGGCTCGCAAAAGTTGGATACGAGAGGATTCAGGAAATTGAAGATCCAGAGTTAGCAACAAAAAGAACTAGGGTTTTGTATAAAGCAAAAGGACACTCTGATGATTGGATAGAAAAAAGGATGAGAGGGATTGCTATAAGGGAAGAATTGACGGATGAATGGCAAAAACGAGGTGCAAAGATACAAAAAGATTATGAAATTCTCACAGCAGAGATTTCCAAAGCTACTTTTGGTGTTACTCCAAATGAATATAAAAAGCTAAAAAAATTAAAGCGGGGAAATTTGCGTGACCATATGGATGATTTTGAACTGATCTTTACCATGCTTGGTGAACGCTCAACCACAGAGATTCACCGTAATGAAAATTCTCAAGGCATACCTAAACTTAAATCAGATGCCAAAGCTGGAGGGGATATAGCCGGAGGAGCCAGGAAAAAGTTGGAAAAACGTTTGGGGCGTTCAATAGTTTCTAAGAAAAATTACTTAGCAAATAAGGCAAAGAAACATAGATTCCTGCTTTCGCAGGAATGACAGATGGTATATAATTCCTTTCATATGGGTTTAATGGATAATTTAAAACAGCTTGGGGATCTTAAAAAAATGAGAGATCAGGCAATGGAAATTCAAAAAAAACTGTCAGGGATTAAAATTACAGTGGAACATAAAGGAGTAGTAATAGTAATGACAGCTGATCAAAAAGTAGTGTCCATCTCAGGGGAATCAGATTTTGAAAAAATAACAGAGGCTGTTAATGAAGCCTTAAAACAATCCCAAAAAGTTGCAGCAGATGAAATGAAGCCCATGATGGGTGGTATGGGTATCCCAGGGATGTGATAAAATCCCTTCATGGCCAAAGTTCCAAAACCAGTCCAAAATTTAATTGAGGCTTTTGAGCGACTTCCCGGGATTGGGCCCAAAACAGCTGAGCGGTTAACTTTTTATTTACTTCATGCTCCAAAAGAAGAATCTGAAATGTTGGCAAAATCTGCGATAGAGATGAAAGAAAAAACTGTTATCTGCAAAACCTGTTTTAATATTGGAGAAGATACCCCCTGCTACATTTGTGCGGATTCTTCAAGAGACCAGTCTATAATAATGGTTGTTGAGAATCCGCTTGATGTTTTAGCTCTAGAGAAAGCAAATTTCAAAGGAATGTACCATGTTTTACATGGAGTGATTTCTCCTCTTGAGAATATTGGGCCTGATGAGCTGCATATCAGAGAATTACTCCCAAGACTTAAGGATGGAAAAGTGAAGGAGTTAATTTTGGCAACCAACCCTACAATGGAAGGTGAAGCAACTGCCATGTATATTCAAAGATTAATCTCTTCACTGGGAGTCAAGATCACCAGAATTGCCAGAGGTTTACCGGTTGGATCTGATATAGAATACGCAGATGAGACCACTTTATCAAGAGCGCTGGAAGGTAGAAATGAATATTAGTATGCTAAAATAAATTCATGGCTAATGTGATGGGGGGAATTGGACAAATTACCGGGGAGGTGGGAGAAGTGGTTAAAGAAGTGGCAAAAGATGTAAAAGATGCAGTGGGTGAGATGGTAGAGCAAGGAGTGCAATCAACTATATCTTCTCCCTTAACTCCACAACAAGTTCAGCAAAAACAACAAGAGGATCAAAAAAATTTGGCTGAAACCAGAAGAAAAATTGACTGGTTAAAAAACGTAGATCAGGAGCAGAGAAAGCTGCAGCAGGAAAATAAACAAAAAGAAGCCCAAAGACTTCAAAGTCAAAAACAAGAGGAGCAAGTTAAAGAGATGAAGTTGGAACAAAAGAAGAAACAACCAATAAATCCGGCCCTAGCTTATGCTGGTAAGCCAGAGAAAAAAGGAGGAGTAGGTGGTTAAACTTTATAATTATCTCACTAGAAAAATAGAAGATTTTACTCCAATAAATCCACCTAAAGTTGGATATTATTCTTGTGGTCCAACAACTTATGATTTTGTGCATATTGGAAATTTAAGAACTTTTATTTTTGAAGATATTTTGCAGAGAGTTTTGGAATCCCAGAATTTTGAGGTTAAACGGGTCATGAATATTACTGATATTGATGACAAGATTATAAAAGGGGCAGTTGCTTCTGGTTTAGGGATTGATGAATTTTCAAAACCATTTGAGCATGCTTTTATGCTGGATTTGGCTAAATTGAATATTAAATATGCCAATGTTTTTCCAAAGGCCACCGAGCATATAGGTCACATGGTCAAATATATAGAGGAGTTAATTAAAAAAGGATTAGCTTACAAGGAGGAAGACGGATCTGTGTATTTTGATATTTCTAAGTTCCCTGATTATGGAAAATTATCCGGCTTGGAAAGTAGAACACTAAAAACTGGAACCAGGATTTTATCTGATGAGTATTCAAAAGATGATGTATCGGATTTTGCTCTATGGAAAGCAGTAGAACCGGAGGAGGTGGGTTTTGATTCTCCCTGGGGAAGGGGTCGGCCTGGTTGGCATATTGAATGTTCTATGATGAGCCAGGAATATTTAGGAGAGACTTTTGATATACATGCCGGAGCAATTGATTTACTTTTTCCTCATCATGAAAATGAAATAGCTCAATCAGAGGGAAAAACCTCCCACAAATTTGTCAATTTTTTTGTTGAGGGGGAACACCTTTTAGTTGCAGATCAAAAAATGGCCAAATCAGCTGGTAATTTTTATAAACTTAATGATTTGATAGAAAAAGGATTTGAGCCTCTAAGTTTTAGATATCTTTGTTTAACCGCCCACTACAGAGATAAGTTAAATTTTACCTGGGAATCGCTGCAAGCTGCACAAAATGCTTTAAATAATTTAAGAGAAACTATTAGAGTATGGGATAGCCCGGATATTGGCTGTGCCGGATTTGAGCAGGATTTCAAGGAAGCTATAAACAGTGATTTGGGGATGCCGCAGGCTCTGGCAATCCTTTGGGACTTGGTAAAGTCTGATTACCCAACATCTGCTAAAGCACAAACTCTTTTAGAAATGGATAAAATTTTAGGTCTGGAGTTGGATAAGTATTTGGGAAAGAAATTAGAGGTGCCGGTTGAGGTTATGAAACTTGTTCACCAACGGGAAACTGCCAGAAAATCCGGAGATTTCAAAGAATCTGATAAATTAAGGCATGAAATTAAGAAGTTAGGATATGAAGTTAGAGATACGCCCACTGGTCCTAAACTAAAACAATCTTGATCTTCGGATAAAATTTGGGTATAGTAAATTGATATGATTCCACTTTCTGATAAGTTAAGACCCAAGACTTTAAAAGATTTTGTTGGTCAAAGACATTTGCTATCTGAGGATAAATTATTGTTTCAATCTCTTAAAAGCAAAAAAATCTTTTCTATGATTCTCTGGGGGCCTCCGGGAGTGGGAAAAACAACTATAGCCCGGATTATAGCCTCAGAAACAGCTTCTGAATTTTTGGAATTTTCAGCAGTTAATACAGGAATTGCTGAGGTTAAAAAAATTATAGAAGGGGTAAAAAGTGAAAGACAAAATTTGCTTCTTCCACCACCAATTGTTTTTATAGATGAGATACACAGATTTAACAAAGCTCAGCAGGATGCTTTCTTACCGTTGGTTGAAACCGGTCAAATTATTTTGATCGGTGCTACAACTGAAAATCCATCATTTGAAATAATTGCTCCACTTTTGTCCAGATCCAGAGTTTTAGTCCTGCAGTCACTTTCAGAAAAAGATTTATTAGAGATTATCAAAAGAGGCTTAAAGGAGCTAAATGTAAAAATAGACAAAAAGGCAAAGCAATTGCTTTTAGAATTAAGTGGCGGAGATGCCAGAGTGCTACTAAACACTTTGGAGATTGCTGCTGATTTAAATAAAAATATTGGGTTAAAGGAAGTTGAAGAAGCTTTTCAAAAAAAGGCCTTAATGTATGATAAAGCTGGCGAAGAGCACTACAATACAATTTCTGCTTTTATAAAATCCATGAGAGCCTCGAATGTGGATAGTGCACTTTACTATCTGGCCCGGATGGTTTTAGCTGGAGAAGACCCGTTTTTCATTGCCAGAAGAATGGTTATTTTTGCCTCGGAAGATATAGGACAAGCCCAACCAACAGCTTTAGTTGTGGCTAATGAAGTATTTAGGGCGTGTGAAACAATAGGCTATCCTGAGTGTCAGATAAATTTGGCTCATGGTGTTGTATATCTTTGTAATGCCAAAAAAGACCGCTCATCATATGAAGCTTATTTTAAAGCTTTAGAAGATGTTAGAAACTATGGTAATTTGCCAATACCGTTAATTATTAGAAATGCTCCAACTGAGTTAATGAAGAAGTTGGAATATGGTAAGGGATATGAAAAATATACAAAAGCAGACTTATTACCAGAAAAATTAAAAGGGAAAAAGTACTATATTCCAAAACCTAAGGATTAAATGGTAAACTAATAAATTGTGGAAGAGATTGTAACAATAGATGGTCCGACTTCATCCGGCAAGAATTCAGTTGGATTTTTACTAGCACAAAAATTAGGCTATCAATATATAGACACTGGTATGATCTATAGAGCTGGATGTTTAAAGATGATCAAACAAAATGTTTCCCCGGATAATCTAGAAAAAATTCTGGAAATATATAGAAATTTAGATGTTAGATTTGAAACTAATGATCACTGGAAAATGTTTTTAGATGGGGAAGATGTTACAGATTTACTACACACTCCGGAAATTTCAAAACTGGTTCCTGTTGTTTCTGCAATTCCTGAGGTTCGTGAAATTATGAGAGGGATTCAAAAAAGGCTGGGGGCAAATGGAAAAATTGTGATGGGAGGGAGGGATATTGGTTCTGAAATTTATCCTAATGCCAAGTATAAATTTTTTCTAACAGCATCAACTGAAATTAGGGCCCAAAGAAGATATAAACAATTAGTTGCAAAAGATCCTTTGATTAAATATGAAGAAGTTTTAAAAGATATGGAGCAGAGGGATCAACAGGATATTACCAGAGAAGCTTCACCCTTGCGTGTGCCGAAAGATGCCATCACAATTGATAACTCAGAAATGAGCATTGAACAAACAGTGGAGGAAATCCTAAAGTACATTAATGCATAAGATTAAAACTTTATCAAACGGTTTAACCTTAATAACAGTAGACATGCCTCATTTGGATTCCGTAACAACTTTAGTTGCAGTTGGGGTCGGGTCAAGATATGAAACAAAAAATATTAATGGCATATCTCATTTTCTGGAACATATGTTTTTTAAGGGCTCAAGAAAATACCCCACAGCTGAGCAAATTTCTAATTTGATTGACGGTATTGGCGCCATAAATAATGCCGCCACCTCAAAAGAGGTTACCTTTTACTGGATAAAATCAGCCGGTAAGCATATTGAACTTGCAACAGATATTTTATCTTCTATGATTAAAGAATCTCTCCTTTCTAAAGAAGAAATTGAAAAGGAAAAGGGGGTAATTGTGGAAGAGCTTAGGATGCTACGCGATATCCCACCAAGATTAATCTGGGATCTGTACGAAAGACTTCAATTTGGTGATCAACCTTTGGGTTGGGATTTGGGAGGGGATGAAAAAACAATAAACACATTTTTAAGGGATGATTTTGTTGGTTACATGGAATCTTTATATTCTGCAGATAATATGGCTCTGGTTTTTGCAGGCAAACTTCCTGCAAATATTGAAAAACTGGCTGAGGATTATTTTCTTGATATTCCTCAAAGATTTAAATCTAAATTTATTCCTTACAAAAATTTAAAGCAAACTAAAGCTAAAATTAATATTTGTTACAAAAAAACAGACCAGGCTAATTTAATATTGGGGGTGGAAGGTTTTGATAGAAATGATGATAAAAGATATGCCAGTGATATTTTATCAGTCATTTTAGGCGAAGGTATGTCTTCAAGACTTTTTATACAGGTTAGGGAGAGACGAGGGTTAGCTTACAGGATTAATGCCAGCAGCAGTTCATATTCTGATACAGGCACCTTTACAGTTTACGCTGGATTAAAGCTGGAAAAAGTTTATGAAGGTTTGGAGGTAATTTTAGCAGAACTTTTAAATGCAGTTTCGGAAAAAGTGACTGATATGGAGTTAAAAAAAGCCAAAGATATGTTAAGAGGTAGGATTGCCTTGCAGAGCGAGTCAACAAATTTTCTAGCAGAGTATTTTGGGACAAGTTTTGTTTTAGATCGCAAAATTGAAACTTTTGAAGAGTATTTAAAGGAGATAGATAAAATCACAAAAGAAGATGTGCAAATAGTTGCAAAGCAGTTATTTGTTAAGGATAGATTTAATTTACAAGTAATCGGTCCTTTTAAAAATAAGGATAAATTTGAGAAAGGTTTAAATGATTAATTTGTTTGATAATGCTTTAAAAAGATTAAAGATGGCCGCAAGAATAATTGACCTTGATGAGGATTTATTAAATGTGCTGTCAAGCCCGCAAAGAATAATAGAGCTTAATCTTCCCCTAAAAAAAGATTCCGGCAAACTGCAAATGATTAAAGGATACAGGGTTCAATACAATAATTTCTTAGGCCCATATAAAGGAGGATTAAGATTTCATGAGGATGTAGATATGGCAGAGGTAAAATCTTTGGCTTTGTGGATGATGGTTAAAAATGCCCTGGTTGATGTGCCATTCGGAGGAGGAAAAGGAGGGTTGGAGATTGACCCTAAAACATTATCAGAAGTCGAGCTGGAAAAACTTACCAGACAATTTGCCAAGGCGCTAGCTCCTAATGTAGGGCCAAAAATAGATGTACCTGCTCCTGACGTGAATACCAATGCTAAAATAATGGATTGGTTTGAGGCAGAGTATTCAGAAGTAACAGGTGATGAAACAGGTGCAGTAGTAACGGGGAAGTCACTAAGCAATGGTGGATCTTTAGGTAGGGAAGAAGCAACTGGTATGGGAGGCTTTTTTGTTTTGGAAAAACTGGTTGAGAAATTAGGGCTTAAAAAACCGCTAACTGTTGCAATACAAGGTTTTGGAAATGTGGGATCCAATATGGCAGGTATATTGCATGATAATAGTTATGAGCATAGCTCTAACCCTTCGGGTTATAAAGTGGTAGCTGTCTCAGATGTAAAAGGTGGAATTTATGATTACTCCAAGACTGGATTTAACATTGATTTAGTCAGAGAATGTAGACTGGAAAAAGGGGTTTTGGCAGGTTGCTACTGCATTGGTTCTGTTTGTGACTTGGCTAAAAAATATAATAATGGTGCAGTTACTAATGAAGAGTTGCTGGAACTTCCCGTAGATATTTTGATTCCTGCTGCCATAGAAAATGTTATAACTGCCAAGAATGCTTCTAAAATAAAAGCCAAAATTATTTTTGAAATGGCTAATGGTCCAACTACACTTGAGGCAGATGAGATTTTAAATGAAAAAGGAATTATGGTGGTACCTGATGTTTTATGTAACTCCGGTGGTGTGACTGTATCTTATTTTGAATGGTATCAAAATATGAATAAAGAGGTTTGGAGTTTAGAAAAAGTGAATCAAAAATTAAAGGAAAAAATGGAAAAAGCGTTTGACAGCTTATGGGAAATTTCCACAGAGAGAAAAGTAAACTTACGTATAGCAGCCTATATCTTAGCTTTACAAAGAATAGCTGAAAAATCTCCTTTTTAAAAACTTAAATAAATGCAAAGCTAAAATTAAAGATATTAGTCCGGTGATAAATCCGCCCAGTATATCCAGCGGGTAATGGACACCCACATAGATTCTGGATATGCCAACTAAAACCATCAATATTAAAAAGACGAGAGTCCACCTGGATTTTAAATAAGTATAGGAGAATGCAATTACTGCCATGATGGTTGCATGACGGGAAGGAAAAGATAAATCTACCTTATTATCTGCTAAAGGTATAAAGTTAAAAGTTACAAATGGTCTGGGTTCAGTAATAAATAAATGTATCACCATAATAAACAGTATGGAAATTGGGATCCCTAAGATTATTAATAAAAATGCCTTTTTTTCTTCAGATTTACCTTTAAAAGTTAACAGGAAAGCAAGTAACAAACTCAGATAAATTACATAATTAGTTATAAAAATCATTACATTATCCAACAGTGGTGATTGATGACTCAGGCTATAGATAAGAAAAAAGAGAATAGTATTATTATTATCCATATTTTATATATGGCAGGTAAATCATAATCCCGATTATGGCAGAAGTTAAAGCAGCAACTAATACAGCTCCGGCTGAGATATCTTTCGCCAGTTTTGCCCCAGGATGTGTACTTTGAATTACATGATCAACAACTGCCTCAAGTGCAGTATTGGTAAGTTCAACTGCAATTACAAAGCCAATTAAAAAGATAATAACGATCCAGTCGGATTTAGATATTTTAAGTAAAAAGGCCACAGTTAGTGCAATAAATCCTGCTAAAAAGTGGAATATTAGTTTAGGTTCTTCCTTTAAAGCTGCCATAATTCCTTCATATGCATATTTAAAAGAAAGGATATGAATCTTTTTTGATTCCATCAATTTAGTATACTATAAACTTGACTTCAAGGGTAATTTTAGTTATATTAGGCTATGGGAAACGACATACACGAAAAATGTGGAATATTTGGAGTATATGGTAAAGCTTTCCAGGCAGCCCGATTAGTTCATCCGGGCCTTTGGGCACTCCAACACAGGGGTCAAGAATCTTCAGGAATTGCTTCATCAGATGGTAAAAAGATTTATTTCCATAAAGGCATGGGACTTGTTTCTGCTGTTTTTGCAGAAGCGGACTTAAAAAAATTAAAAGGCTATTTGGCTATTGGCCACAACAGATATTCTACTTCGGGTGATTCATTGTTAAAACATGCTCAGCCTGTGGTGGAAAAAAGCAAATTCGGATTGATTGCTTTAGCCCACAATGGTAATTTACCCTCTACTCAAAAATTAAGACAATTTTTGACTGAGAAAAAAATCTCTATACAAGGGTTTAATGATTCCGAAATGATTGCCAAGGCTATTGCCTTTTATGTATCCTCCGGCCTTTCTTTAGAAGAAGCTGTTAAAAGTTCGTACCCTTTGTTTACTGGGGTATTTTGTTTACTATTAATGGAAAAAGATAAGATTGTGGCAGTTAGAGATTCTTTTGGGATAAGACCATTGTGTTTAGGAAAATTAAATGGCGGATTCATTGTTGCTTCCGAAACTTGCGCTTTGGATATTATAGGCGCCAAATTTTTAAGATATGTTAGGCCTGGTGAGATGATTGTAATTGATGAAAAGGGATTAAAAAGTGTTGTAATAGAGCTTGGCAAGGAACAGTTAGATGTTTTTGAGTTTATATACTTTGCCAGACCTGATTCAACTTTGATGGGTAAAAGCGTGGATGAGGTTAGGCAAAACTTAGGGGTACAATTGGCACGCGAATTTAAAGAAAAAGCCGACGTAGTAGTGCCGGTGCCGGATTCTGCAATTCCTGCAGCGCTGGGATTTTCTAAAGAGTCGGGAATTCCCTTTTACCCGGCGCTAATAAAAAATAGATATATCCACAGAACTTTTATTATGCCGGAACAGCATGCCAGAAACCAGGGAGTAAGACTAAAATTAAATCCTCTGGCGCATATACTAAAGGATAAAAAAGTTATCTTAATTGATGATTCAATTGTCAGAGGTACTACCTCAAAGCAAATTATAGATATGTTAAAAAGAGCCGGCGCTAAAAAAGTTTACTTCCTGATCTCTTCTCCACCCTATAAATATCCTGATTTTTATGGAATTGATACACCAAGACAAAGAGAGCTGATAGCTGCCAGACTTAAGGTAAAAGAAATAGAAAAAGAGATTGGGGTGGATGCTCTACATTATCTTTCTTACGGCGGATTACTCAAAGCAGTTGGTATTCCGGAAAGCTCCCTTTGTACATCCTGCTTTACTGGAAAATATCCGGTAGATTTGGGCGAGCGGGCAAAAGAGGTAAAACGGATTGATTAGTATGAAAAGAATTGCTGTACTTATTTCAAATGCTGGGAGAGGTACAAACTTACAAGCAATTATTAATGGGGTAAATTCAGGAAAAATTCAAGCAAAGATTGTGGCAGCGATAAGTGATACCCCAGATGCTCCAGGTTTAAAAAGAGCAGAGAAATATAAACTTCCTATAAAAATAGTTCCTAAAAAAGAAGAGTTACTGGCAGTTCTGAAGAACTTAAATCCTGATTATATCTGTCTTACCGGATGGAAACAGATTATTTTGAGTGATGTGATAAATGCATATCCCAATAGAATTTTAAATACTCACCCGGGATTAATTCCGGACTCGTTGGATGAAAAAGTTAAAAATCCGGATGGAACTGATGCATTGTGGAACAAGGGAAAATTAACAGATAAAGCCATACAGAATTTTTTGGAAAATCATGTTACATATGCCGGATGCACAAACCACTTTTTATCTCATGAATTTGATTTTGGGCCGGTACTTGGAAGGTGTTTTGAAAAAATTAAGCCGGGAGATACAGTGGAAAGTTTATATTCAAGACTTAAAATAAAAGAAAATAAGTTGTATGTAGAAGTATTGGAAAGGTTATGCAAATGAAAACAGTACTTATTACAGATGGCGGAGGAAGAGGTGCTGTACTGGTTGAAAAATATGGACAAAGTAAGCATGTTGGCAAAGTCTTGGTAGTACCGGGAAATGACTTAATGCAAATTAATACTAAAAAACAGGTTTTAACATATCCTAATTTAAAAACAACCTCAGTTAAAGAAATCCTGGAGATTTGTAAGAAAGAAAAAGTAGATTTAGTGGATGTGTCTCAGGATAATGCTGTGGAAGTAGGGTTAGTTGATGAGTTAAATAAAATAGGTATTCCTGCTGTTGGTCCAACTAAGTTAGCTGGACAAATTGAATGGGATAAAGCTTGGGCCAGAGAGTTCATGCAAAAGTATAATATTCCATCTCCAAAATATTATATTTTTAATTCTGAGAAAAAAGGACTGGAATTTATTAAAAAGAATTCGGGGAAATCATGGTTTGTAAAAGCCGCAGGATTAGCAGAAGGCAAGGGTGTTATTCCCGGAAAAAATGACAAAGAGTCTATTGCTGCTATAAAGCAGATGAATAAATTTGGGTCTTCAGGAGAAACTTTTTTACTGGAGGAATGGTTAATTGGTGAGGAATTTTCTGCATTTGCTCTTTGTGATGGGGAGAATTTTATATATGCAGGATCTGCACAAGACCATAAAAGAGTTAATGATGGAGATTTGGGTCCAAATACAGGAGGGATGGGTTGTGTTTCAAACCCTCTGATAATTACAAAAAGTATTAAGTATCAGGTATTAAGTATTATGCAAAAAGCAATTAATGGATTAAAAAAAGAAGAAAGGAAATATAAAGGGGTTTTGTATTTAGGAGGAATTGTAGTGAAAGATAAAGTGTATGTTATAGAATTTAATGCTAGGTGGGGAGATCCGGAAGCAGAAGTTATAATGCCCTCAATAAAAAATGATTTATATGAAATTGATCAGGCAATAATCCAGGGAAGGATTAAAGATTTAAAATTTAAGATTGATAAAAAAGTAAGAGTTGTTGTTGCAGCTTGCGCGAAAGGATATCCAGTTGATTATTCAAAAGTTAAAGGAAAGAAAATTACTGGTATAGAAAAGGCACAAAGATTGGGAGTTAAAGTTTATGGAGCAGGAATTAAAAAGAAAGGAAAAGATTGGGTGGTGAATGGTGGGCGGGTATTTTATGTAATGGCTGAGGGGAAAGATGTAATTAAGGCAAGGGAAAAAGCGTATAAAGTAATGAGTTTAATTAGTATTGAAGGAGATAATTTACATTATAGAAATGATATTGGATGGAGAGATTTAGAAAGGTTTGAGAAATGATAAACAAAGTCAGAGTTATTACGAAATTAGGCTCTGATTTAAAAGGGGATGGAATTTTATCAGAGATAAAGATAAGATTGAGGTTAAAAAATATTACCAAAGTTACAGTTGTAAAGGTCTACAGGCTTGAGGGAATAAATATAAACCAAACAAAGCTTTTAGCAGAAAAACTTTTGGCAGAATCAATAAATCAATCCTATACTATTAATTCACCAATTGTTTCAGGACAGGCTAAAGTGGTAGAAATTGCCTATAAGGCTGGTGTGATGAATCCTGAAGTTAGCTCTATTATGAAAGCCAGTTCTGATTTAGGGATTAAACTTGTTGCAGCTGATACAAGTTTTGAATACGGCTTTTTTGGAAATTTAAAAACAGAAGACGGCTTAAGTTTAGTTGAAAAATTAAATTTGTATAACAAAACTGTTGAGCAAATTTTAGAAAAAGATCCTCAAACCCTTGAGATATCAGGTAATCCAGGACAAACAGTAATTATTCCCATAAGAGGTATGAATAATAAGCAATTGATGGAGGTATCAGAAAATAAACTATTTTTAAATTCTGAAGAGATAAAGGCAATTCAGGATTATTTTATAAAATTGGACCGTGACCCGACTGATTTAGAAATGGAAACAATTGCCCAAACCTGGAGTGAACACTCAGGACATAAAACTTTTAAATCTGAGTTAATTGTGGATGGGAAGAAGAAAGAGGCATTATTTGTTAGAGTTAAAAAGGAAAGCTTAAAACACAGTAAAAATATTATTTCTGCTTTTTCAGATAACTCGGGGGTGATGAATTTTTATGATGGATGGGCTATTTGCGGCAAAGTGGAAACCCATAATTCACCTTCAGCAATTGAGCCGTATGGTGGAGCAATGACCGGTTCAGGTGGAGTTTTTCGTGACATTGCAGCAACAGGAATGGGTGCAAAAAATATTGCCTCCACAGATATATTTTGTTTTGCCCCTCTTAATTTAGAAGAAAAAGATTTACCAGAAGGATGTTTACCTCCTAGTTATTTATTAAAAAGAGTAGTTGCAGGAGTAAGGGACTACGGAAACAGAATTGGGATTCCTACTAATAATGGATCAATTCACTTTGATTTTGACTTTAGGGCAAAACCTTCTGTAATTGTTGGGGCATATGGAATTTTACCCAAAAAATATGCTTTAAAACAAAAGCCCAAAGTAAATGATTTAATAATTGTAGTTGGAGGGAAAACAGGCAGAGATGGAATACACGGAGCAACTTTTTCTTCAGCAGAGATGACACATAAGACAAAAGAAATGAGCTCTGCAGTGCAAATAGGTAATGCCATAGAGGAGAAGAAAATGCTTGATGCGCTTCTTGAGGCAAGAGACTTAAGCTTAATAAAGCTGGTGCAGGATTGTGGAGGTGGAGGGCTTTCTTCTGCAATTGGTGAAATAGGAGAAGAGTTAGGTGTATCTGTTGATATTAAAAATGCGCCGCTTAAATATCAGGGACTGTCTCCATGGGAGATTTGGATTTCAGAATCTCAGGAAAGAATGGTCGTAGTAATTGACCCTAAGAAATTAAATGTTTTTGAAGAGGTTTGTAAAAAACACAATTTAGAATATACAGTTTTAGGAAAATTTGATGGAAGAAAAAAACTAAATGTGAGTTTTGGTAAAGAGATTGTTGGGGAATTGGATATGGAATTTCTTCATCATGGGTTACCAAAACGCGTTTTGCATGCAAAACGCAAGTTCAAAGTTCAAACTTCAAAGCTCAAAGTTAAACCTCCTAAAACTGAAAAGGAATGGATTAATAGTTTAAAGAAAATTTTATCTTCCGGAGACGTTTGTTCCAAAGAGCCAATTGTCAGATTATATGATCACTCTGTGCAGGGAACAAATGATCTGCAGCCATATTCTGGAGTTAATTTAGATGGCCCAAATGATTCTCCGGTTTTAAGGCCGCTCTTGAATAAAAAATATGGAATGATAATTTCTCATGGGCTAAATCCTTATTTTGGAAAGATTGATCCTTACTGGGGAGGGCTTTGGGCAGGGGTAGAGGCATTGTCAAATTATGTTGCAGTTGGAGGAGATTATAAGGAAGCTTGTCTAATAGAAAATTTTATATTTCCTTTTCCTGATGAAGAAACTCTTTGGGATTTAGACCAATCTGTGACTTCTGTAATTGATCTGATGAAAACATTTAAAATTCCGGTAATTTCCGGAAAAGACTCACTTTCCTCTACCTTTAGAAGTAAAGAAGGAAATATAATTAAAATTCCACCAACACTTTGTATCTCAGTAATGGGAAAAATTCCTGATACTTCAAAAACCGTTACTTCTGATTTCAAAAAAATCGGGTCAACAATTGTTTTGATTGGAAAAATGAGTGAGGATCCTAATTTACCTAAGGTTAATTTAAAACATTTGCCAAAAACATATGATGCAATTTTTAAAGGAATTAATTCAGGAAAAATTTTATCCTGTCATGATGTTTCAGAAGGTGGAATAATTTCTGCAATTTTTGAAATGAGTGTGGGAGGAGATTGTGGAGTAACACTCACCCTCCCTGTCATTCTGAGCGGAGCGAAGAATCTATTATTTAATGAAACTGCAGGTATGTTTGTAGTAGAAGTAGAAAATGAAAAAATTGCCAAAGCATTATTTAAAAATGTCCCATATAAAATACTTGGTAAAACTCAAAAAGAAAAACAAATTAATGTGGAGAAACTATTTAAAGCAGATATTGAAGAGTTAAAGCAAGCTTGGCAAGAGCCAATGAGGAGATTGTTTTCATGAAACCCAAAGTTTTAGTTTTAAAAGCAGATGGAACAAACAGGGACGAGGAGATGGCTTATGCTTTTAAAATAGCCGGGGGTGACGTAAAAATTGTACATGTCAATCAGCTAAGAGATGGATCAGAAAAGTTGAGTAACTATCAGATTCTGGCGCTTCCCGGAGGGTTTGCTTATGGGGATGATATTGTTTCAGGAAAGATTTTAGCAATAGAGTTGACTTCATTTTTAGGAACACAGATGAAAAAATTTATAGAAAGAAAAAATACTGCCATTATTGGAGTATGTAATGGATTTCAGGTCTTGGTCAGAACTGGATTACTTCCCTTCAGGAAATTTGGAGAGATGGATGCAACTTTAACCAATAATGACTCAGGGCATTTTGAGTGCAGATGGATAAAAGTTAAAGTTAATGAAAAAAATACATCGCCATTTTTAAAAGGCATGGATGAAAAAATATTGATGTATCCAATTGCTCATGGAGAAGGAAAATTCTTTACGGATAATAAAACCTTAAGGCAAATAGAAGAAAAAAATCTGGTCGCTTTTAGGTATATTGATGCAAATGGAAATCCAACACAAGACTATTCGGATAATCCGAATGGAGCATTAAATGCAATCATGGGGGTGACAGATAGCACTGGCAGGATTTTAGGAATGATGCCGCATCCTGAGTGTTTTGTAAGGCAGGAACAACATCCAAACTGGAGAAGAGGTAAGATAAAAGTAGATGGCCTGTCTTTATTTGAAAATATTGTTAAATGGGCAAAGGAGCAAAGATGATAATTTTGGTTGATTTTGGATCACAAACAACACATCTTATTTCAAGAAGGGTAAGAGAACTTGGAGTGGAATGTAAAATTGTTACACCCGAAGATTCTCTTGAGGTAGTTAAAAAAGTAAATACTAAAGGGATAATTTTATCCGGGGGACCGGCAGATGTTTTTGAAAAAGATGTGCCTACAGTTGATGTAGAAATCTTTGAGATGGGAATACCAATTTTGGGAATTTGTTATGGACATCAACTAATGGGCCATTTGTTAAAAGGAGAAGTTAAAACTGGGGCCAAAAAAGAATTCGGCCCAGCAACGCTTTTAATAACTAAATCATCAAAACTATTTAATGGAGTTTCTAACTCTTCTGCTGTTTGGATGAATCACGGAAATGAGATAACTAAACTTCCCGAAGGTTTCGTTGAAAATGCCAAAACTTTATCAAAACCTTTTGCGGCTATTTCAAATGAAAGTAAAAAATTATTTGGAATACAGTTTCATCCGGAAGTTATACATACGGAATTTGGGGCACAAGTTTTAGAAAATTTTTTAAGAGTTTGCGGGCTAACTCCCAAAAAATCAGAAATAAATAGACAGTTTGTGGAAAACATAATAAAGGATATTAAAGATTCCATTGGAGTAGAAAAAGCAATTTGTGCTTTATCCGGTGGAGTTGACTCATCTGTTGCAGCACTTTTAGTTCATAAAGCAATTGGGAAAAATTTAACTTCTGTTTATGTTGACTCAGGGTTAATGAGAGAGGGTGAAACAGAAACCTTAAAAAAAGTTTTTAAAGATCATTACAAAATGAATGTTTTAATTATAAATGCAAAAGATGAATTTTTAAAAGCATTAAAAGGAATTATTAACCCGGAAGAAAAAAGAAAAATAATTGGTAAAGTTTTTATTGAACTTTTCGAAAAAGAAGCAGTACGCCCCTCCTTCGGAGGTAAAAAGTTAAATGCCAAGTTTTTGGTGCAAGGAACAATTTATCCGGATGTGATAGAGTCCAAAGGCAGTAAGCATGCACAAAATATTAAATCACACCATAATGTGGGAGGACTTCCTAAAGAGATGAATTTAGTATTAATAGAACCTTTAAGAAATTTTTATAAAGATCAAGTAAGGAAAATCGGAGAAATCTTAGATCTTCCAGAAAGTATTACCGAAAGACAACCTTTTCCAGGACCTGGTCTGGCTGTTAGAATTATTGGAGAAGTAACGGATAAGAAATTAGAAATTTTAAGGAAAGCAGATGCAATTGTTACTGATGAATTAAAAGATATTAAACTTTGGCAGGCATTTGCAGTATTTACCGGAATAAAAACAACAGGGGTCAGGGGAGATAACAGGGCTTATGGAGAAACGATAGCAATCAGGGCAATTGAGGCAAAAGATGCCATGTCTGCCAACTTTGCAAAATTGCCTCATGAGCTTTTAGAAAAAATCTCTGTCAGAATTGTGACAGAAATACCTGAGGTTAACCGCGTAGTTTATGACATCACCAACAAACCTCCTGCAACAATGGAATGGGAGTAGTTACACTTTAATATATTCTTCTCTTGCTGGGCCGGTGGAGATAATAGAGATTTTAACTCCTAAGAATTTTTCTATAAATTTAATATAGTCCTGACAATTTTTGGGAAGATCTTTAAATTTGGTAACCCCAGCTATTTCCTCTTTCCATCCGGGTAAAGTTTTATAAACTGGAGTTAGCGCAGCCAACTCGTTATATCCACAACTTGAGTATGAAATATTTTTTCCATTTAATTTATAATCAACGCAAACTTTAATTTCCTCAAGCCCGGATAAAATATCAATTTTTGTAATTGATATTTCTGTTACTCCGCAAACGCTAATAGCGAATTTTACAGCTTCCAAATCTAACCAGCCAATTCTTCTTGGTCTGCCTGTTGTTGTACCAAATTCTGCTCCCTTTTTTCTGATAGCATCTGCAAATTTTCCCTGTAATTCTGTTGGAACAGGACCTCCTCCAACTCTTGAAGTATAAGCTTTTACTACCCCAATCACCTGATCAATTTTTTGCGGTGGAATTCCGGCACCTGTTGTGACTGCCCCGGATATTACATTAGATCCGGTGGAATATGGGTATGGTGAAAAATCTACATCTAACATTACTCCATGAGCCCCTTCCAGTAAGACCTTTTTATTATTTGATAAAGCAGCATTTAAAAGCTGAAAAGTATCTGAAATAAATGGTAAAATTATTTTTCTTAATTCTGATATTTTTGCTAATTCTTTTTTAGTATTTATTGGAACAACATTAAAAGTTTTTAGAATCTTATTTTTAATATTTGTTTGAAAGGTAAATTTCTCAACAAATAAATCCCAATTTAAAAGTTCATAAATTCGCAGTCCGTTATAGCTTACTTTATCTGCTAAAGCAGGTCCAATCCCTCTCTTGGTAGTACCAAGTTTTTCTTTCCCTCTGGCATTTTCATAAGCCTCATCTAAGGCTTTGTGGTATGGAAGTATCAGGTGACATCTTTCTGAGATATACAGTTTTTTCACTAAATTCATCCCTATATCTTCAAGTAATTTTATTTCAGAAACTAAAACTTCTAAATCTAAAATTACTCCATTTGCAATTACTCCAACTGCTTTGGGTTGTAAAATTCCGGAAGGAATTAAATGAAATGGATATTTTTTGCCATCAACAATAACAGTATGTCCGGCATTATTGCCGCCATGAAACCTGACAACAAAATCCGCGTTTTCAGACAGAAGATCAACAATCTTACCCTTACCTTCATCACCCCATTGCATTCCAACAATGATAGAAACCATATATAGATTTTAACCATCTTTATAAAATAATCAATACGCATTACAATAAGAGTTGAATTTCTTAAGCTCTTAAGTTATAATGAATTATGGGATACTCAAATTATACTATTGTTACATTAGGTTCCCACTCTGCGCTGCAAATCCTCAAGGGCGCAAAAGATGAAGGGTTTAAAACAGCAGTTGTTGTTACCCCTGATCGTATTCCACTATATAAATCTTACGACAATTTCATTGATCAAATTTTAGAAATTCAGTCTTGGCAAGATTTCCCAAAAATAGAAAAAGATCTAGGTTCGGATTTTATTATTATTCCACATGGCTCATTTGTGGCTTATTTGGGGATGGATGAAAATAAAAAAATGAAAGTGCCGTATTTTGGAAACAAGAAAGTTTTAGATTGGGAAGAAGATAGAAAAATGCAAAGAAGATGGATGGAGGAGTCTGGTGTTAAAGTCCCCCGCAGATTTAGAAAAGGTGATAAAACCGACAGGCCTGTGATTGTTAAATCATATGGAGCAGCTGGAGGTAAAGGTTATTTTACTGCCAGAAACCAAAAAGAACTTGATGAAAAATTAAAAACTTTCAGCGAGGAAAGGTTCATGGTTCAAGAATATGTAATAGGAGTTCCTGTATATTTTCATTTCTTTTATTCACCCTTAACTCACAAAGTGGAGTTAATGAGTGTTGATAAAAGGTATGAAACAAATGTGGATTCGCTAGGTAGAATTCCTGCTAAAAATCAAAGAGGTTTAAATATCGAACCATCGTTTGAGGTGGTTGCTAATATCCCCATGGCTGTCAGGGAATCAATGGTTGCTGTTGCTGTTGAGATGGCCCAAAGAGTTATAAAAACTTCACAAAAATTAATAGGGCCAAAAGGATTATTCGGGCCGTTTTGTCTGGAGACAATTGTTACATCATCTGAGGAAATTTATGTGATAGAAATTTCTGCCAGAATTGTGGCAGGGACTAATTGTTTTATTAATGGTTCCCCTTATACATATTTACTTTATGATGAACCAATGAGTACGGGAAGAAGAATTGCAAGAGAGATAAAAAATGCTATCAAACAAAATAAACTGAAGGAGGTTTTGGATTAATGAAACAATATACCATTGCTGTTTTAGGTTCTCATTCCGCTTTAGATGTCTGTCGTGGAGCAAAGGATTTAGGGTTTAAGACTTTAGTAATTGTACAAAAAGGCAGGGATAAAACTTATGCAAAATATTACAAAAGTGAAAATGGTTTAGGATGTGTTGATGCAGTAATTGAATTAGATAAATTCTCAGATATTCTGACAGAGAAAGTTCAAAAAGAACTTCTTAAAAGAAATGCCATATTTATTCCTCACAGATCATTTGAGGTTTATATAAATGATTATGATGCCATTGAGAAAAAATTTAAAGTTCCCATATTTGGAAATAGGTTTTTACTAAAGTGTGAAGAGAGAGGGGTAAAACCAAACCAATATGATTTACTGGACAAGGCAAAAATCAGATACCCAAAACAATTTAAGGACCCAAAAAATATAGATAGATTAGTAATTGTTAAAGTTTTAGAAAAAGAGAGAGGATTTGAAAGAGCATTTTTCTTAGTCAATGATTATCGAGAATATAAGCAATATACAGAACATAATCTTAAAGAAGGTTTGTTTACACAAGAACAATTAAATTCTGCAATAATAGAGGAGTTTATATTGGGAGTGCAAGTCAATTTTAACTTCTTCTATGATTCTATAAATGATAGACTGGAGCTGATTGGTACAGACACAAGGAGACAAACAAGCTTGGATGGATTTTTGAAACTTAGTGCTGGCCACCAAACAGAAGTAGGGAAGTTTATTACTGTAAAATACGAGGAGGCAGGGCATATTGCAGTGACTGTTTTAGAATCACTCTTAGAAGATGCATTTGCAATTGGTGAGAGGTTTGTAGAGGCAACAAAAAAATTAGATGTACCGGTTATAGGACCATTTGGGTTACAGACAATGATTATTCCAGGGCCTCCTAAAAAGGAAATTATTGTTTTTGATGTATCTCCAAGAATGCCGGGCTCTCCTGGAATATTTGTAACTCCATACAGCGGATATTTATTCGGACAAAATATTTCTATGGGAAAAAGAGTGGCTATGGAAATTAAGCTAGCTTTGGAAAAAGGAGAATTAGACAAGGTATTAACATGAAATATGCACTTTTAAGTGTTTATGATAAAAAAAGCATCTCGGATTTCGCAAAAGTTTTGATAAAAAAAGGTTACACAATTATTTCTACTGGGGGAACACTGGAAGTATTAAAAAAAGAAGGAATAAAAGCTACCCCAATTGAGGAAATTACTGGAAACCCCCGGGATTCATTTGACGGTAGAATGAAGACAATTTCATTTCAAATTGAATCAGGAATTTTATTTGATAGAAAAAATCCAAAGCATGTTAACGAAGCAGAAAAATTAGGAGTTCCGCAAGTAGATGTTGTTGTTTGTAATCTCTATCCATTTGAGGAAAAACCTGGAGTTGAAACAATAGATGTTGGTGGACCAACAATGATAAGGGCTGCAGCAAAAAATAATCTATCAGTTTTGGTTGTTGTGGACCCGGAGGATTATGAAGGAGTTGCAAAAGCAATGGAAGATGGAGAAGTCAGTGAAGATTTTAGAAAAAGTTTAGCTGGAAAAGCTTTTTATCACCTGTCATTCTATGATTCACAAATCGGAAATTATTTCTCTGAGGATAAATTCCCCAAAGAAGTGACAGTGCTACTTAGGAAAGTTTCAGATTTAAGATACGGAGAGAACCCACACCAAAAAGGATCTTTATATATTATGCCAAAAACCAATTCACCTTTATCAAAATTAAAAAAACTTTGGGGAAGGGATTTATCAGGAACTAATGTTGGAGATATTTATTCAGGACTCGAGACTGTTAGACAATTTAAGGAAGCAGCAGCTTGCGTCATAAAACACTTAAGTCCCTGCGGCATAGCAACAGGAAAAGATGCAAGAGAGGCATTGGATTTAGCTGTTAAAGCAGACCCTGTTTCTGCATTTGGGGGGGTAATAGTAATAAATAAAGAAATGGATTTGGAAACTGCAAGAATAGTTGCTACTTTTAAAAATGAGGAACAGGGAAACATTGATATTGTGGCAGTGCCATCAATTACCGATGAGGCGCTGGAGCTTCTTAAAGGAATAAGAAAAAGTATGGGGATTTATACATTTGGAGAAATTCCAACTAAAAGAGCTGAGAATTGGGACTTAAAATATTTTGCCGGTGCTGTATTACTGCAGGATTTTGATGATAATATTGAAGAGAGTTTTAAGGACTTTAAAGTTGTGACAAAAATTAAACCAACTGAAAAACAAATGGAGCAAATGAAGTTTGGCATAAAGGCAGTAAAGAGCGTTAAATCAAATTCTGTAATAGTGGTTGATCGTGATATTCCAATGACAAGAGGAATTGGGTCTGGACAAACCTCCCGAGTAGGGGCAACAAAAATATCGCTAGAGCAGGCAGGGGAATTAGCTAAAGGGGCGATATTAATAAGTGATAGCTTTTTCCCATTTGACGACTGCGTACGATTGGCTGCAAAATACGGTATAGCAGCAATTTTGCAGCAGGGCGGATCGGTTAATGATAAAGCCTCAATAGATGCTGCAGATGAATTAGGAATAGCTATGGTATTTTCAAAAAGGAGGTCATTTAGACATTAATATGAAAGATTTTAAAAATTATACAAGCGTTTTTTCCTGGAGATATGGATCAGATGAAATGAGAAAAATTTGGTCTGAGGAAAACAAATATAGAATATGGAGAAAAGTTTGGGTAGAGCTTGCAAGAGCTCAGTCAAAAATGGGTCTAGTGTCCAAGGAAGAGCTGGAAGATTTAGAAAAAAATCAGGAGAATTTAGATATTGAGCGGATTTGGGAAATTGAAAAAGATACCAGACATGATGTTGTTGCAGCCATAAAAGAATTTGCAGAAAAGGCACCAATTGGCGGCGGAAAAATTCACCTTGGTGCAACCTCTATGGATATTTCTGATAATGCTGAAACAATCAGAATCTCAGAAAGTTTGGAAATCTTTGAAAAAGAAGTTATAAATTTGTTGAAATCGTTTGGTGAAAAAATTGAAAAATATTCTGAATTTGTTTGCATGGGGTATACTCATCTTCAGGCGGCTGAACCAACTACTTTAGGTTATAGATTTGCCTTTTATGCACAGGATCTACTTTTAGATTTAGAACTATTACAATTTGTTAAAAAGAATTTAAAAGCAAAGGGAATGAAAGGGGCTGTTGGAACTTCAGCATCATACGTTAAACTTTTGGATCTGCAAAAAGCCGAGAAAATGGAAGATATGGTTATGGAGAAATTAGGGATTGAGTCTGTTGAAATTGCCAACCAAACATACCCCAGAAAAATAGATTTATTTGTTTCAAATTTACTTGCATCAATTGCTCAAAGTTTAAATAAATTTGCTTTTGATTTAAGGATTATGCAATCAAGCGGGTTTGGAGAATGGGCAGAGCCTTTTGGGGAAAAACAGGTTGGTTCATCGGCCATGCCTTTTAAGAAAAATCCAATAAAATCTGAACAGATTTGCTCGCTTGCAAGATTGGTGGTCAGTCTTTCCAGAATACCTTGGGATAATGCATCCAACATGCTGCTTGAGAGAACCTTGGATGATTCAGCCAACAGGAGAGTAGTTTTACCTGAAATGTTTTTAAGCTTAGATGAGATGCTAATATCTGCAACAAATATTGTGGATGGATTAACGATAAACGATAAACGAATCACGATGAACATAAATACTTACTGGCCGTTTTCTGCAACTGAGGGAATTTTAATAGAAACAGTTAAGTTAGGTGCCAACAGACAGAAAATGCATGAGGTTTTAAGAGAAATTTCCATGAAAGCATGGGAGGCAATACAAGAGGGGGAAGTAAATCCTATGGAAGATTTATTAACAAGTAATTCGGAAATTGGAAAATATTTAAATAGCACAGAAATTCTTAAGTTGCTAGATGCCAAAAATCACATAGGTAATGCAAAAAATAAAGCTTTGACAATTGTAAAGGAAATTGATAATTTAAAATATTCATGAAACAGGTATTAATCATTTCTGCATCTGATTCTGATTTAGAAACTATGAGAGAAGCTGGAAAAATATTGGAAGAATTTGGGGTAGAGTATGAATTAACAATTTCCTCAGCTCATAGATCTCCTCAAAGGACTGTGGATTTGGTGAAGAAAGCACAAAATGATGGAGTAAAAGTAATAATTTGCGGAGCAGGACTGGCTGCGCATTTGGCCGGAGTGGTGGCAGCGCATTTTCCCTTACCTGTTATTGGAATTCCTTTAAAAAATGGGCCTTTAAATGGAATAGACGCTTTTTTAGCAACTCTGCAAATGCCGCCGGGGATTCCTGTAGCAACTGTGGCAATTAATGGAGCAAAAAATGCCGGTATTTTGGCAGTGCAAATCCTGGCAATCTCTGATCAAAATCTGGAAAAAAAGATAGTGGAGTATAAAAAGAAACTGGCAGAAGGAATAGAAAAAAAAGCTAAAGAGCTGGCAAGATGAGCAAAGTGTTAAAAACAATAAGCTTAAAGGGATTTGGTAAAAAATATAGCGGCAAAGTCAGGGATTTTTATATTGTTGATGGCAAAAGAATTTTAATTACTACTGATCGGATTTCCGCTTTTGATGTGATTTTAGGGTATATCCCATATAAAGGTGCTGTATTAAATCAACTGGCTAAGTTTTGGTTTGAGAGAACAAAAGATGTGATTGATAATCATATGATTTCTGTTCCTGACCCAAACGTAACTATTGGAAAAAATGTCACACCCATACCCATAGAGATGGTAGTGAGAGGTTATATAACAGGGATTACAAATACTTCAATTTGGGGATCCTACCAGTCAGGAGACAGGGTAATTTATGGGATAAAATTCCCTGATGGTTTAAAGAAAAATCAGAAATTACCAAAGCCTGTTATAACTCCTACTACTAAAGCAGAATCAGGTCATGATCAAAGATTAACTGAAAAAGAAATTCTCGAGAGAAAAATTGTTTCTCCAAAAATATGGAAGCAAATGAAACAAGCTGCTTTGGCGATTTTTGAAAAAGGTACAAAAATCTGTGAAAAATCAGGGATAATTTTAGTTGATACAAAGTATGAATTTGGCCTGGATGAAAATGGGAAACTTGTACTTATTGACGAGATGCATACTCCTGATTCATCCAGATTTTGGGTGAAGAAAACTTACCCTGAAAAATTTAAAAAAGGGGAAGAGCCGGAAAATTTTGATAAGGAATTCTTAAGGCTTTGGTATGCCAAAAGAGGATATAAAGGGGATGGGAAGCCTCCCAAAATGCCCATCAGTTTACAGAAAGCAGTCTCAGAGAGATATATAGCTATCTATGAAAAAATAACCGGTGAGAAATTTAGCAAATTTAAGTATCCGGTTGACGGAAGAATTAGGAAAAACTTAAAAGATATTATATAATTTAGCTTAAAACATTATGCCAAATAGTAACGGGTTTGTACTTTTAACAGGAACTGCAAATTTAAAACTAGCACAAGACATAGCTAAAATTTTGGGTAAAAATGTTGATGAGACAGTTAGCATTTTTGCAGATGGTGAAAAAAGAATTATTATTCCTGAAAATCTCCGTAAAAGAGATGTTTTTATAATCCAGCCAACCTGTTCTCCTGTTGATTCAAATATCATGGAGCTTTTTCTAATTATAGATGCTGCTAAAAGGTCTTCAGCTTCTGAGGTTTCAGCTATAATTCCTTATTTTGGTTATTCCAGACAGGACAGAAAAGATAGGCCAAGAGTTCCAATTTCAGCATCTTTAATTGCAAGACTTATTGAATATTCAGGTGCAGACAGGATTGTAACTATTGATATACATAGCGAGCAGGAACCTGGATTTGTAGAAATCCCATGGGATAATTTGTATGCAAGTTATTCTTTTTTACCTATTTTAAAAGAGAACTTTAAGGAAAATCTGGTAATTGCCTCACCTGATAAAGGCGGGGTTTTAAAAGCCACTTTTTATGCAGATTTATTAGGGGCTGAGGGTATAGCAATAGTTTATAAAGAGAGAAATACTGAAAAAGCAAATGAATCCAAAGCACTGGACTTGATTGGGGATGTTGAAGGTAAGGATGTCTTAATCGTGGACGATATGATTGATACTGCCGGAACACTTTGCGAGGCTGCAAAATTAATTAAGAGTAAAGGAGCAAAGTCTGTATCAGCTGCAGCCACTCATGGGCTTTTTTCAGGTCCTGCTCCAGAAAGAATTGCTGAGGCAAATTTAAATAAAATCTTTATTACAGATACCGTACCTTTAAGAGAGGAGATGAGAAATAATCCTAAGGTTCATGTTGTATCTGTTGCCAAGCTTCTGGCTGAGGCTATTGAGTGTATACACAGCGGTAATTCAATGAGCGAGAGATTGATTCCTAAAGCCCACAGGACATACGAGGAAAGAAGTTAACGTAAGTTTAGCGTCTCACCTTTGAAGGTAATATTTTTCGGTTTTATCACAACTTGTCTTTCTCCTTCTTCAACAAATCCAGCGTCCATTCCCTCAAATCCATTTTGTTTAATAATTTCTAAAGCCTTATCTACACTTTCTGCAGGTAAAAAAATGGCATAATCTTGCCCCATATTGTAAGTTTGATACATTTCAGAATCATCAATCCCGGCATTTTTTTGAATAAATTTAAAAACTTCCTGAGGTTCAAAAATTTTCTCAATAATATAGCTAAATTGTCTGTTTGCTCTCATAATTTTTCGCAGTCCATGGCCTGTGATATTTGTAATGTAGTGAAGATCTAAATTAGCATCCAGTAAATATTGAACTAGTTTTGCATAAATATTGGATTTGGTAAGCAGTGTTTTTCCAAAGGAATGTCCGTTAGCCATTTTAGTTGCATAGCCTTCCGGAACTTTTTTGGCAATAGCCCTGGCAAGAGAAATCCCGTTTGCATTTACGCCATTACTTTTCAGAAGAAGAATTCTGTCACCCTTTTTTAGCTTAGATTCCGTAAGAAGACGTTTTTCTGAATAGATGATACCAACACAAGATCCTGCTAAGTTAATAGTCCCTTTTTCAATAATTCCTTTAGATGTAGAAGTTTCACCGCCTCCCCAAGTAGCTCCTGCAAAATTGCAAGCCTCTTCCCATCCTTGAATAAAATCCTTTAATCTCTGTTCATCCGAAAACCAACTGTTATCCTCAATTGACCAAAATGCATGAACAACCAAAGGTTTTGCTCCGACTGTTGAGAGATCATTTATAAAAGTGGCAACAGTATCATGGGCAATAACATCATAATGGGTTTTACCAGTAATTTCTCTTAGCTCATCTGCAATTAAGTTTTTAGTTCCCAGGCATTCAATAACAGAGGCCATATAAACCGTGCCTTGTTTCCAAACAAATGCAGACTCTCCACGTGTTTGGGATACTTCTTCAAAGCCATAATCTTTAAGATTATTTGCGGTATTTAATGCGGCTTGCTGGGATAATTTATTAACTGGGTCTTTCGTATCATAGTCATCACCAACCTGGGAGTAGGTAATTTTGGCTTTCATCTATTAAATATACCATATTTGAAGCTACTTTTTGGGGGTAGGTTTTGGTTCCTCCTTCTTAGGGGCCTCTGGTTGTTTGGGACTCACAGGGGCTTTTTTGGACTCTTCTTTCTTAGAAGACTCTTGCTTAGGAGGTTCCTGTTTTGGGGGAGTAGATTGTTTCAACTCAATCTTCTCATGTTTTCCAGAACTGTTTTGAGTAATAGTTATTGAAGTTGCCTGTATTCCTGCAGATTGAGTTTTAGTGGACGGAGTCCGCCCTTCAGTGGACGGAGTCCGCGAGCTTTGCTCAGTAGTAGTTGTTTGTTTGGATGAGGTAGTAGGCTGAGGAGTAGTAGCCTTTTTTGGAACATTAGTAGAGGGAGGATTTGAACTAGATTTTATAGTAGGTAAGAGAAGAGTGGATGGAGCAGGGCTATTAATAAGTTGTATTGACTTTGTCTGTGAAGTTGAAGTTGAGGTTGAGGAGGGAGTAGTAATTGAAGGTGTAGCAGATACAGATGGAAATACAAAAGAATCATTAGGAGTAGAAGAGGGTTGAGTAGTACCAAAAACAGTTACCTTTGATCCTGCCTTGATGCCTTCCAAAGAAACATTAGTATCTTTTGATTTAATGGCAGTACTAAAATTAATTTTAATAATTTTTTCCGCTCCTTTTTTATCTAATATTTTCATAGTATTTTCATCCGGTTTTATCTCAATAACAGTCCCTTGGTGTCTTTCTGGTAGTTCTTTAGGAACATTTTTTAGTATAAATTGCGGGATGATTTGAGCATCTGAGTTAGAAAGACCCACCACTGCAACTTTGTCTCCTTGTTTTATTGTATTAACAGAAGAATAAAACTCTTCTTGGAAATTTCTAACTTTTGTATCTTCAGGTAATATTACCTGTTTACTACTACCATCATCAAACTGTATCTTGGCTTGATTATCGTGAATCTCTGTAATTATTCCCACAGCCGGTTTTTGTTGTGTAGGATTTGCAACAACAGATGTATTAATAACTGGAGTTACTTTTTGATGATTTTCTTTATAAAAATTATAAACATTGTCTATAAACTGCTCTTTTTTACTATCATCCACATGTGGAGCTCTTTCAGCAAGTACTGCATAGTGTAAATCATTGGCCCGTTTTATATTCAGTAAAAGTAAATCTTTATTAGGATCATTTTTAGAAAGCTCAGTGGCTTTTTCCAAATCTTTTTCTGATTCTTTTAAGCTTATATCAGCTGTTTTAAAATCCCCCGAACTAATTAGACTTTTTGCCTCAGATAATCTGTTCTTTGATAAGTTTAAATAAGTTTTGGCTAGTGAGGAATTATCTTTAGCATTATTAATTTGATTGTTTTCAAAAAACTTTTTTACATTATAAAAAAAAGACCCAGGTGTAATAATTGCTCCTAAAAAATCTTTGGCTTGTTGAGGGTTAAAGTTAAGATCTTTTTGAGTGATACCTAAATCTGATGCCGAAACTTCAGGAAACTTTTCAGGTGTTTGGGCTGCTAAAACTTCTGATGCATTAGGTTGTTGGGTTAAATTAATGCTTGATAAGTTATATGAGATATGGATTTCATTTAAAGAAACTGCTTTACCAACTGACTCTGCATTTTGAAAATAAGCCACTTTTGCAAGTTCGGCAACAATTTTAGGATTGTCACTATTACTAAATATAGTTAGTATAAAAGGATCTAAAGGTTTAAAAACTACTCCAGCATCATGATAAATTGGTGCCCATTCACCGGTTTTATGGGCAACTATAGTGCTGGTTGGTAGTAAAGCCGGGATCATATCATTAATTTTTTGTCTTTTGAAAATATCTAAGATTTCTTCAGCATTAGCTATTTTTTTGTTATATAGCAGATCAAAAAAAGTAGTTAAATCTTTAACTGTTGTTGTATTTGATTGTCTCCCAGCTACCTGTAAGTCTTTTTGGAATTGTACCTCGTCCAAGTTTAGTTTTTCCCCGACAACTGTTTCTGTAATACCAATATTTTTGAGTGATAAATTTATATTTCTTCTATCTAAGATATCCAGTAAAGTGTTATATGCTATATTATCTGATTGGATGATCATTGCTTCTACTAACTGTCTAATAGTTGCTTTTGTACCTTCCTTTAATCTGGGAAATTCATCTGTCTCCAGTTCAGTTGGTACTACATTCTCTGATTTAATGGTAATTTCATCGTTAAAATTAATAAGTCCTACACTTCTCTGACGGAATGCTTCCAGTACCACAAAAGATTTGATGGTAGAGGCTGGAATCCATGAACGGGTAGGTTCAATACTTACTTCTTTGTTTTGGTCTAAATCTTTAAAATAAAGAGAAATATTATCTGATACACCAAGTAAGGCTGCCTCAACTGTTAAATATTTCTGCAGTTGCTCCTGGGATATTTTTGGTTCTGTTGATGGTTTAGGATGCTCTTGAACCTGAGGGGATACAGCAGGAGTAGCACTAGACTGGTTAATTGACTTTGATTTTATAAATGACAAACTCAATACAGCTAAGAAGAGTAGAAGGTATATAATTGCAGATCCTTTCTGGTTCATAAATTTACTATCTCATATCAGCATCTTGCATACAAGCTAATTACTAAAGTAAGATGTAGTTTATATGAATATTTGGAAAATAATAATATTTTTCTGTTTAAGTTTAACTATATCTTTTTTTACAGTACCTTTTGTAAAGGCTTCAGTTATAAATGTACCTATTTTAACCTATCATTATATTGCCAATAACCCAAATCCTAAAGATAAACAAAGGGATGCCTTGTCAGTCCCCCCTGATAAATTTGAAGCCCAGATGGAATATTTATCCAAAAACGGCTACACACCCATAACTTTAGATAATTTATATGGCATTTTTAATCATCTCTCAGACGCCCCTGCCAGGCCTGTTGTTTTAACATTTGATGATGGGTATCAGGATTTTTATACCATCGCTTTCCCGATTCTTAAAAGATTTAACTTTCATGCTGTGAGTTTTATCCCCACAGGATTAATTGGAACAAGCTATTATATGAACTGGAATCAGATAAAAGAAATTGCCTCAACTGGTTTGGTTCATTTTGAGGGACATTCTGTAACTCATGCTAATTTAGTATCACTAAATTATAATGCTTTGCTTAAACAACTTTCTGATTCCAAAAATATGCTGGAGTCGCAAACCGGTTATCGTGTTAATTTTGTGGCTTATCCTTATGGAGTTTCCAATGCTAGTGTTCAGGCTGCAGCCAGAAAAGCAGGTTATGTTGGAGGATTGGGGACTTGGTTTGGGAAAGCTGGCAATGGATCAATGAATATGCCGAGGATAAAGGTTTCAGGATTTTGGAGCATCAAAGAATTTGCCTCAAGACTTTAAAACTTCATGTCTAAAAAAAACTTTCTGTCTAAAAAAATTCCTTTTTTCCTTTTATCCTCCCTTATCCTTTTTTTAGTTATAATAGCTTTAAACTATAAAGATTTTATTTATCCTGAGCTTCACAGAAAACAATCTTCACCCGAAAGTTATATTGAGCAGGCTGCAAAAAATTTGCCTGTAAAACCGGAGGTTATAGAACATGGTCCAAGAGATAAAAAGAAAGTAGCACTTACCTTTGATGCAGATATGACTCCTGCTATGGAAATACTGCTAAAAAAAGGCATAGTTAAATCTTGGTACAACAAACCAATTAAAGAAACCCTAGATAGGGAAAATGTTAAGGCAACAATTTTTCTGGGAGGTCTTTGGACTAAAAATTATCCAAGAGAAGCTCGTGATTTAGCCGCAGACCCATTACTAGAAATAGGCAACCATTCATATAATCACAATGCTTTTAAAAAAGGATGTTTTGAGCTGGGTGTAGTAGATGATAGCGCAGATAAAAATGAGGTAGAAACTGCTCAGGCTGAAATTTTTGCAACAACAGGAGTCCTCCCCAAATATTTCAGGTTTCCAGGAGGGTGTTTTGAGAAAATAGATGTAGAGACAATTTCTAAATTAGGGTTAAAAATAGTCCACTGGGATGTGGCTGCAGGAGACGGGTTTAATAAAGATGCTTCCTCAATTGTCAAAAAAGTTTTAAATAATGTCCAAAACGGTTCGATTGTAGTTTTTCATATCCATGACGGGTCATATGCTCCCAAAACAAATGATGCCCTGGTAAAAATTATTCCTGAATTGAAAAAAAGAGGATATGAATTTGTGACAATTTCCGAGATGTTGAATTTGGTATACTAAATAAGTGTCATCAAAGACAGTAGTTATTATTTCCTTCCTGGTTGATTTTTTAGATATAGTTTTATCTTTAGCTGCGGCTATTTTATCAGGCAGTATCATTATGGTATCCCAGGTTTTGGAAGGTATATCTGATTTAATTTCATCAGGACTTTTATTGGTGGGTGTAGAAAGGTCCGGTCAAAAAGAAGATAGAAATCATCCTTTTGGCTATGGTAGGGAGATTTATTTTTGGTCTCTTTTGGCTGGGATTGTAATGTTTACTGTGACTGCCACTTTATCAATTTTTTTTGGCTGGCAAAGATTCATTCATCCGGAAGAGGTTCATAATATCAAGCTAGCTTTTATAGTGCTTGCGATAACTGCAGGAACAAATGGTTATGCTTTTTATTTAAGTTTAAAAAGATTACTTAGAAACAGGAGTATCATGGGTGTTGCCAGGATTTTTATTTCCTCTTCTTTAATAGAAACAAAAACTACTTTTATTTTGGACTTAATGGGGATGAGTGCCTCTATCTTAGGGATATTTGCTTTGGGGTTTTATCAAATTACAGGTGATTTCCGTTTTGATGGTTTAGGTGCAATCTTAATTGGTGCAACTTTGGCAGTACTGGCTTTTATCCTCCTTATAGGAGTAGTTGATTTAATTGTGGGAAGAAGTGCTTCTTTAGAAACTGAAGCAAAAATAAAAGCTGTGGCGCTTTCTACACCTCAGGTTAATAAGGTTTTAGGGTTAAAAACTTTACACATTGGTTCTGGGAGGTTGTTGGTTAATCTGGATGTTCATTTAAACCATAATTTAACAACCAGGCAAATTGAAGGACTAATTCAAAAAATTAAAAATGATATTAAAAATCAAATTCCTGAAGTAAAACATATTCAGGTGGAGCTGGAAACTTAAATAAACCTTCTTCTTCCAAATCTTCTTCTTCCCCGTCTTGATCTTGATGATAATATAGACTCAATTGGAGATTTGAACTCAACTAAGGGAGAAAGCTCAATATGAGATAAGTCTGATCTCAGATTTCCTAATTCTGGTATTGATGGCTCTTCCTCTTGTCTGGGCATAGAGTTTAGGAAATTAGTATATCTAGTAAAACAATTTCTGTCAATGTTAGAATAATTAAATGTCAAAGAATAAATCACAAAGCAATAAATTAGCAACTGTTACTCTCTTAATTTTATTTTTTTTATTGACTGGTTTTGTTTACAAATACTCTAATTTTAATAGAATAGTCCCTGACGTAGTTGAAATTCCTTTATCTGTTCAAAAAAGTATAGAAAACATAAAGCCAACAAAAGAGTTTTATGTGCCAATTCTGCTTTATCACTATGTTGAATATGTGAAAGACCCGGGAGACACAATCAGAAAATCATTAAATATTATCCCGGCAGTTTTTGATGAAGAAGTTAAAACCTTAAAAAATGCCGGATATACATTTTTAACTCCTAAGGATTTGGCAGATATATTAGATGAAAAAATGAAACTTCCCATAAGGTCGGTAGTTTTGACTTTTGATGATGGATACAAGGATTTTTATACTGATGTGTTCCCAATACTTAAAAAATACAATGCAAAAGCTGTGGCTTTCATTGTGCCAAATTTTTTAAATAAACCAAACAATATGGATACTTGGATGCTAAAAGAAATTTTAAAAAGCGGTTTAGTAGAAATTGGCGCACATACTATGAATCATTCTTATCTGTCAGGACTTCCTTTAAAAAGAGTAAAATATGAAGTAGAGGAAAGTAAAAATTATTTGGAGAAAAATTTAAGTGTACCAATTGTATCTTTTGCTTATCCATATGGCGCTTTTGATAATCAGGCAATAGAAGTGGTAAAAAATGCAGGTTTTAAAACAGCAATCACAACTATTAATGGGACTTTAATTACAGATACTAATAGGTTTTTTCTATACAGAATAAGGCCAGGAGGATTAGTAGGAGAAAGTTTGATTAAATTGGTTCAGGAGAAAAGCTATCCCTAAAACATCAAAATGAAATATATTGATGATTTTTTAAATTCTGTTACTATGTACCGTTTGGTGCTTTACGTTTTGAGCTTTTTTCTGGCTGTAGCAATTGTATTAAGTTTTTTAAAACTTCTGCCATTTGACCCAATTAATCTGGTTGTCTCAACAGCAGTTTTAATAACAGTTTGTTGGTTTAGTAATAAAGTTTTTTCTAAAATATTTAATGCCCCTGCTAATTTAGAATCCAACTATATTACTGCCTTTATTTTGACTTTGATAATCACTCCGCCAAATAATCTTCATGATTTTTTAGTCCTGGGATTTGTGGGAATTTTATCACAAGCGAGTAAATATGTTTTAGCAATTAACAAAAAACATATTTTTAACCCGGCAGCACTGGCCGCTTTCTTTGCAGCTGTAGTTTTAAAAAATCCAGCCAGTTGGTGGATAGGGAATCAGTATATGTTAATTCCAGTTCTATTTGGCGGATTATTAATTGTTAGAAAAGTAAGACGTATTAGTTTGGTACTAACATTTCTAATAGTATATGCGTTTTTTGCAGGTCCACAAATTGTCCAAACAATTTTAGAATCACCCATTTTTTTCTTTGCATTTATTATGTTAACTGAACCCCAAACAACTCCGCCTGCTAAAATTTTACAAATTGTTTATGGAGTTTTGGTAGGAATAGGGACTTTTTATCAAACTCCGGAGATTGCTCTTTTGCTAGGTAATATTTTTTCATATGTTGTTTCTCCCAAAGAAAAATTATTTCTTAAATTAAAAGAAAAAATTCAAATTGCTCCGGAGACTTATGATTTCATCTTTGAACGATCGTCAAAATTTGTTTATCTTCCTGGACAATATATGGAGTGGACTTTAGGTTTATCAAATCCTGATACCAGGGGAAATAGAAGATATTTTACTTTGGCAGCATCTCCCACTGAGGAAAATTTAAGGATTGGGGTGAAGTTTTACCCAAATGGAAGCTCTTTTAAAAAAGCGCTTTTAGATTTGCCAAAAAATGGTCAAATAGTAGCCTCGTCACTCTCAGGAGAATTTATTCTGCCAAAAAATCTAAACCAAAAACTTTGTTTCATTGCTGGAGGAATTGGTATAACACCTTTCAGGTCTATGGTTAAATATTTACTGGACAGTAATGAAAAAAGGGATATTATTTTATTTTATTCAGGTAAAACTCAGCAAGATTTCGTATATAAAGATATATTTGAGAAAGCAAATCAACTGGGAGTACAAACCGTGTATGTGGCCACAGATAAAATGGGCTATATAGATGAAAAAATGATCAGAGAAAAAGTACCTGATTTTAAGGACAGAATTTTTTATATTTCAGGTCCGCATTCTCTGGTAGATGCATTTGAGAAAACTTTAAAAGAGATGGGAGTTAAAAATATTAAAGTAGACTTCTTCCCGGGTTATGCGTAGACTATAATCTTATATATGGATTTAGATGTATTTGATGCTCTTTTAAAAAAACGCCCTGAAATTTCTAAAGATAATTTAGAGAAGGACTTAAAAAATTATTATCTGGCTTTTGCTAAGAAATTGATTGATTTAAAAAAAAGCAAAGATAATAATAAGGGTTTGATTATAGGAGTATCCGCAATACAGGGAGCAGGTAAGACAACTCAGGGTGAGATTATGGAAATTCTCATAAGAGAGATGGGATATTCTTCTGTCTCTTTATCAATTGACGATCACTATATTACACATGAGCAACTGGATGAACTTCGTCAGTTTGACCCAAGATATATAAGACGGGGAGTAACTCATGATATTTATTTGGCAATAGAGAATCTAAAAGCCCTGCAGGAAATGAAAGATGGAATGGAGGTTAAAATTCCAATATATGATAAGGGTGCTAAGGGTGGAGATGGAGATTGGGTAGGCTTTAAAACTATTACAGAGAAACCTGATTTTATTTTTTATGACGGATGGATGCTGGGAGCAAGAAAAGTGGAAGACGAATCTGTTTTTGAAACAGGACTGCCTGCGCTGGACACTCCCGAGGCAATTCTGTTTGCCAAAGATATTAATAAAAAATTAGATGAGTATTTACCTTTGTGGGAATTAATTGATTTTATGAATGTTTTATATGTGCCAAATTATCAAATCTCTCTTGAGTGGAGGGATCAGGCAGAAGAAGTTTTAAGAAGACAGGGTAAAGGCATGAGTAAAGAAGAAATTAAAGAATTTGTTTATTATTTTTGGAGATCTGTTCATCCGGCAATCCAGATTAAGGCTTTGGCATATGATGAAGTTCATACCCAACAGGTAGTAGTTATTAATGATGATCATTCAATAAGGCAGGTAAATTCTTCCCTTCAGGGATGAAGCGGATGGAAAGTGAATTAACACAATGCCTGGTGTCTTTTTCTGTCATGTGTTCCCCTTCAAAAACATGGCCTAGGTGAGCTCCGCAATTGCTACATTGAATTTCTGTTCTTTCTCCGTCTGCATCCGGAACTCTATTTAGCGCATCCGGGAAATTTTCATCAAAGCTGGGCCAGCCACAACCTGCATCAAACTTGGCCTCAGCAGAAAATAGGCGAGCATTGCATCTTCTGCAAATATAAGTGCCGTCTTCAAAAAAGTCATCATATTCTCCGGTGAACGGAGCCTCAGTCCCTTTGTCTTCAATAATATCTTCTTCCGAAGAAGTTAGTTTGTTATATGGCATAAATTTATTATGACATAACCATTGACTTAAAGTTTACCCTTAACATATATTAAAGATATGGGAAAAACCGGAATTATTATTATTGTTTTAGTTCTTATCCTGGTTGGCGGAGCATATTTTCTGATATCTACCGGGAAAATAGCTAACCCTTTGAATAAAAATACAGCAACAACGTCTTTAGGCGGACAGATCTATACCCAAACTCAAAATCCTATCAAGGACAAAATTCCGGAAACCAATCCATTTGTTAAGGTAAATCCTTTTAAAGGAGTCTATAAAAATCCATTTCAATAATATGAAACTTAATACTTTAATCCTGCTGATAGCCACATTCATACTGTTTCTGATAGGATCCCATGCACCTGGGGCAGTTTTTGGTGTAACAAAAGGGTTATCTGAAGTAGAAGTTACCAAGCAATATGGTTTTACATTCCCTGTTGCCGAGCTGAATAACTGTGGAAGCATTGCTGAGTGTGGAGCATATTGCCGGAAGGATGGTAACCTGCCCTCCTGTATGAAGTTTGTTAATATACATCAGTTGACCAAAGCGGATGTCTTATCATTTAATATTTCAGAGCTGGGTAATTGTCAGATAGGATCTGATTGCCGCAATTTTTGTAACCGGGATGAAAACATTACCCAGTGCATTGATTTTGCCGATAAATACGATTTGCTCTCACCCAGTAATATTGAAATATCCCGGGCATTCACTAAAGCAATCGGCTCCGGTGGAACTCCGGGAAGTTGCAGGACACTTGAAGAATGCGACCATTATTGTGATGATAGCAATCATACAAATGAATGTCTTGACTATGTTGGTAAGAAAAAGTTAGTTGCGGAAGAGGAGCTGAAAGCTACACGCAAGGTGGCTGAGGGCTTTAGGAAGGGAATAGAAACTCCCGGAAAGTGCCGTGGCATCAGCGAATGCGATAATTATTGTATTGAGGATAATCACTTAAATGAATGTGCAATTTATGCAGGGAAAGTTGGTTTTTATCCGAGTGAGATTGAAGCAGGAAAGGCCGGTAAGTTTATAGCCATGGCTAGCCAAGGGAAAACACCAGGGGGTTGTAAATCAAAAGAGGCCTGTGATAGCTACTGCGCAATTTCCTCCCACGGCGTAGAATGCACTGATTTTGCTGTTTCAACAGGACTTTTATCTAAGGATGATGCTGAAGCCAGTAAAAAGTCTGGAGGTGCGGGTCCGGGTGGTTGTAAATCAAAAGATGAATGCAACACCTTTTGTAACCAGTCGTCAAATCAGAATACCTGTCTTCAATATGCCAAGGAACACAATGTTAATGTTTCCTTTAGCGGTCCCGGAGGGTGTCATGACTTGGATTCTTGCAAAGCCTATTGTATGAATCATCAAGATGATGCAACCTGTAAACAAAATGCCGGGCAAGCAGGTGGATTTAAAGGACCGGGTGGGTGTAGTGATAAAGATTCTTGTACCAAGTATTGTACTGACCATCAATCAGACCCGGAGTGTGAAAAAATGGCAGGACAATATGGCGGTGGAATGCCTAAAGGACCCGGAGGATGCACTGATGAAGCTTCATGTACCTCTTATTGTAAAGCTAATCCGAAGGATGGTGAATGTGCCAAATTTGCCGGGCAGCATGGGGGAGGTGATCAGCAACAAGGTCAACAGCAAAACCAGAACCAAGATCAGCACCAACAAAATAATCAAGGGCAAAACCAACAAAATCAACAGCAGGGACAGCAACAACCTCCACAACAGAGTCATCCATAGTCCTCAAAAAGTCCTAAAAAAGCTATTGACAAATACGGGAGGTTCATGCATTATTATATTAATGAATGAAAATAAAAATCTTCTAATCGGGGTTGGAGTGGTGGCAGTGCTTCTTGTGGGGTATCTGTTATATTCAAACATGCAGAAGACTCCTGCAGCACCTCAACCAGCAGCTACAACCACTACCACAAAAAATTCAGCTAGTCCTTCTGCTGCCATGAGTAAAGTTACTGTCACACTTTCAGAGCAAAACAAATCAGGTGAATCAGGAACAGCCACTTTAACGGAAGTTAACGGTAAAGTAAAGGTAACTTTGAAAATGACAGGTGCAGGAGCAGTGGCTCAACCAGCCCATATTCATGTTGGAGTATGTCCTGATGTTGGTGCTGTCAAGTATCCGTTAACTTCTGTGGTAAATGGTATGTCTGAAACAATGCTTGATGTAACACTTGCTCAATTAAAATCGCAGTTGCCTCTTGGAATAAATGTACATAAATCTGCAGCAGAGGCAAAAGTTTACGTTTCCTGCGGCGATCTAAAATTGTAATTTTCTCCCAAAATCTTTTTTCTTCACACTTTTGGTCGCAAAAGTGTGGCAAAACTCCTTGCAGTGAAAGGTCGCTAAAATCTTGTTCGGTTAATCGGGGGCTCACCCCCTCGGAAATTTCCCCACTTTTTGGCGCTTCGCGCTAAAGTGGTAGTCAGTTTCCGCTTCCCCCTGTTTCCTTGATCTTGTTTTTTTAACGCTCTCTGCATCAATGCAAGAAAATAATCATTAATCTGGACAATATTTCCCATGGTTCGATTGGATTCGACTTCGCTCACCACAAGCTTGTCCTGAGTTTGTCGAAGGGTTGACTCACCACTATAGAAAGTCCTAAAATTTGGTTGGAGTAAGTGGTATAATTAGTTCATGCAAGCAATTGATTGGAGCGGAATTTATAAAAAATATAAAGGTAAATGGGTGGCTTTAGGTCAGGATGAACAAACTGTTTTAGCATCTGGTAAGACTGCTAAAGAAGCATGGGATAAAGCTCGTAAAAAAGGATTCCAGAAGCCAATTTTAACGCGCATGCCTGAAAAATTGCTTCCCTTTGTAGGATCTTTTCTTTAATGAAATTTACATATAAGAAATATGGAGAAGATATTCTACGCCCAGTTATCCCTATAGAAATTCACTACAATAATTTAGAAGTTCCTTATGAGGTATTGGTAGACTCTGGTGCTGATATTTCTATTTTTGATTCCAGTCTTGCAAGTATATTAGGAATTAATATTTTTATAGGAATTAAAAAGCAAATCATAGGTGCAACAGGATTTCCAGAAAATATGTATCTACATACAATTTTAATTAAAGTAGGAGATTTAAAGTTTAAAATTGAAGTAGGCTTTATGAATATAAATACTAATTCATATGGGATAGTTGGCCAAAAGGGTTTCTTTAATAAATTTATTGTTAAGTTTGATTTAAAAAAAGAAGAGATAGAAATAAAGGAAAGAGCATAGACAATATTTCCCATGGTTCGATTGGATTCGACTTCGCTCACCACAAGGAAAGTCCTAAAATTTGCCAACTTTCCATAGCTTCTTAACCTCAAAAATGCTAAAGAATCCGTAGGTGTCCGTTCATTCCACCCCAAGGGTGGAAGTTTACTTCAATAACTTCTCTTGGGTGATGAGCCCACGTCTGACCGAGAACATAATGAAGATACCTAGTGGTGGCATCTGGAA